>Ga0222651_1000289_pt1 | contig 36236 bp, 20 predicted proteins | sample AntAcemetagen369_FD_179855 | JGI IMG/M metagenome (GOLD analysis project Ga0222651, IMG submission 179855) | Saline water microbial communities from Ace Lake, Antarctica - #369 | ecosystem: Environmental > Aquatic > Non-marine Saline and Alkaline > Saline | place: Antarctica: Ace Lake...
GAGTTGCTATGCTTCAGGACAGGCCCTGAGTTGCTATGCTTCAGGACAGGCCCTGAGTTGCTATGCTTCAGGACAGGCCCTGAGTTGCTATGCTTCAGGACAGGCATTCATGTAAAGAAACGAACCAAAGAAAAATCTAGCCAAAACTAATCTTCGCCACGCGAGGTCCATCGCCCCTTCGTAGTTTTGGCCTGGCCACCGCGCCCTTAGTTTTACGAATGCATTAAAAATTACCAAAGAAAAGGAAGCCATCACTGGAAGACTGGATAAAAAATATTGTTGTGACTATTGTCGCAATTGGTACTAAAACAAGAGTAAATGGAACGATGAAAAACAAATCCAACAGGTAAATAGTATTGTCAGAAAAAACTCTAGGATTTTGAAAACATTTTACCCTGTTGGCAAGTCCACTATAAGGCGTGAAGTCCTTGATGCCATGGGCTAAAATTACCACTACTTTACAGACGTTTACGGGTCCTCCACACCACGTAGTCCTGTCTTCATCATTCATCTCGTATTCATTAGGGAACCAGCCTTTTAAACGCAATCATTTGTTTTGGACTTGTATCTCTGAGTAACAAACTCCTGTTTTTCAGGTATTCTGCTATTGTTTATTGGCATTTTTTTATTTTCAAATTAGTTGTATTTCTTTTTTGATAAGGGGATCATTTATTTTTTCGATAACGTTATCGCTATTAAATTTCACTATTTCAATTTGAATCGTTTGTTTATTGGTTAAATTGAACTTAAAGTTTATGTAATATAAGGTTTAACTCAATTCCACTAACGTATGAAAAGATTTACAAACTATTTAATTGTCCTCCTTGTGTTACTGGGAGGAATGCATTTTGGAAATGCCGTCGCCCAGGAGGCCAGGGTGATAAATGGCAAAGTATCCAATGCAAATGGCCAGTCTATCCCTGGTGTTACCATTTTAGTGAAAGGAACCTCCAATGGTACAGTTACAGATATTGACGGTAAATACATGCTCAATGTCGGTACAGACGCTCAGGTGTTGGTCGTTTCATTTGTTGGAATGCTAACAAGCGAGGTGACTATTGGTAATAGAAGTCAGATAGACATCAAATTGGAAGAGGAAACATCAGACTTGGATGAGTTTGTCGTTATTGGGTATGGTACCCAAAAGAAAGCAACCCTCACTGGTTCTGTTACCAGCGTGGAAAGCGCACAAATAATCAGTAACCCTTCCGTAAATTTAACCAATTCCTTGTCAGGGCTTTTGCCTGGATTGGTTGCATTAAACCGGTCTGGAGAACCAGGTGCTGATAATTCCACGATATTGATTCGAGGAAGTAATACCACAGGAGACAACAGTCCCTTTGTAGTAGTAGATGGTGTTCAAAATCCTCCGGGTTGGCAAAGAATCAATCCCAATGACATAGAATCTATCTCTGTCTTAAAGGATGCTTCTGCAGCTATTTATGGAGCGAGAGCTGCCAATGGTGTTATCCTCATCACCACTAAAAGAGGTAAAGCGGGTAAACCAACTTTAAGTTACACATTTAATCGGGGCATAAGTCAACCAACACGACTTCCTGAATTGGCGGGTTCTCCCCTTTTTGCAGGATACGTCAACGAGATGATGGTCAAAGACGGTCAAGATCCTCGGTATTCAGATGCTGAGATTGATTTATTCCGAAATGGTACCGACCCGAATTATCCCAATACCAATTGGTACAAAGAGGTTTTGAAAGATTATTCACTTCAAAGCATGCATAATTTAAGTTTAAGGGGTGGTTCAGAATCGGTGCGTTATTCCATGTCAGGATCTTATTCACACCAAAACAGTATATTTAAAGAAGGTGTTCATGATTTCAAAGGCTATACCATTAGGTCAAATATTGATGCTGACGTAAATGAGTACATTTCCGTAAATCTTGATTTAAATTTAGGTTTGGATGATCGCTCGCAGCCAGGAACAGAAAATCCCTGGGGTTGGTTAAATGCCATCCCAATGATGCCTGTTTATTATCAAAATGGTTTTCCTTCTGCTGGTATTGAACAAGGGTTGAACCCTGCCGTAATGACCACCTCAGCATCAGGAGATCACAATACAAAAACCAAAAGAGCCATTTCTAAAGTTGGATTTAATATCAAGGCTCCTTGGGTAGAAGGCTTGGGTATGGATGGTTTTTTTGTCTACAGCAATGAAGACGCAATGGACAAGAATTGGAGAACTCCTTGGACCGTTTATAACTATGACAAGGCCAATGATACTTACCTCCCTCTTCGAGGTGGAAGGATCACCGCTCCAGAATTAACACAGTCCACGAATAGTGCTAGCAGTACTTTTGTGAATTTAAGAATAAAATACGAAAGACAATTTGGAGACCATTATATCAATTCATTTGTTGGTGCTGAGCAAACAAAAGGTGGGAATGGTTATTATGAAGCATTTAGGAGAAATTACCTTTCTCCTACGTTGTCAGAACTATTCGCAGGAGACCCTGCTACCCAGCAAAATGATGGCGTATCTGCAGAATCCTCCAGACAGAGTATTTTAGGTAGGGTAAGTTATAACTACCAAGAAAAATACATCATCGATTTTAATGCAAGGTATGACGGTTCTTATGTATTTCCCGCTGGCAAGCGATTTGGTTTTTTCCCAGGGGTATCGGCGGCTTGGGTATTGTCTGAAGAATTCTTAAAGGATGTATCTGGGATCAATGATTTGAAATTACGTACCTCAGTAGGTAAAATGGGGAATGACAGGATAAGTCCTTTCCAATTTATGCCAGCTTATAGTTTAGGTTTGAATGGTTATCACTTTGGATTGCCAACCAACTCTCAATTAGGTGTAGTTCCAGGTGTTACGCCAAACCCTAATGTAACATGGGAAGTAGCCACTACTTACAATCTTGGATTGGATGGTATGTTCTGGAATGGAGGACTTAGTTTTACTTTAGAGGTCTTTAAACAAAGACGTACAAATATTTTGACCAAAAGAAACCTTGAGGTTCCATTTTATACAGGATTACAATTACCTGATGAGAACATAGGTATCGTAGAAAATAAAGGACTTGAGGTGGCCTTGAGTCATCGTGGCAAGGCCTCGTCTCCTGGAGGATTTTCCTATACAGTAGGTGGAAACATCGCTTTCAACAAAAATAAAATAATTGATATTTCGGAAGCACAGGATGTGCCTGATTACCAAAAAGCTGAAGGTAGCATCTTAGGTGCAGGACTTTATTATGAGGCACAAGGTATTTTTAGAACTCAGGAAGCTGTTGATTCCAATCCAGTTTACCCAGGGACTCTGGTAGGACACCTACAGTACAGAGATGTTAACGATGATGGGATTATCAGTTCTCAGGACATGGTAAGAATGGGTAAATCCAACATTCCGCAAATCACCTTTGGTATTAACGGAACTTTAAATTATGGACAGTTTTCTTTGTTTGCCAATTTTGCTGGTCAAGGTGGAGCGTGGCAATATTATCACCAAAATGCGCGAATAGCCGTGAATGGTTTGGCTGAACTTATTGAAAACAGGTATACAGCTGGAAGCATGGATTCAAAATACCCAATTCTACCAGATTTAGGGACAAGAACCCAGCCAAGTGGACTTCAGAGTACATTTTGGTTGCAAAATGCAAGTTTTCTAAGGTTCAAAACGCTTCAGGTAGGCTATAACCTTCCTGAGACGATCCTAAAGAAACTGGGGCTGTCTTCAGCTAGGATTTATTTGAATGGCAATAACCTCTTGACCATTTCGGAAATCAAATGGTTTGATCCTGAGGGAGACAATGAAAGAGGATCATTCTACCCTCAAAGTCGAATTTTTAATTTGGGCGTTGACCTGTCCTTTTAATTAATTGATGCAAAATTTAACATTCCTAATTATGAAAACGATCTTTAAATACGTGTATATTAATAAATTATCAGGAATACTCTCCATGTTATTGTTTGTGTCTCTACTGAACATGGCTTGTGATGATGAAGTTTTGGATGTCATTCCCGCAGACAGGTTCACTGACGAAGCGGTGTGGGCAGACGAATCCCTGATAGAGGCTTTCATTGGCAATGCTTATCGTACTATTCCAAGTGGCTTGCGCTATAGTCTGTATGGGCTTTCAGTTGTAACAGATGAAAATAATGCGAGAAGTAATTCCTGGGCCTGGAGTGTCTGGGAAGGAAACCTCAATCCTGATGACTTGAGAGAGGTTGATTACTGGACCGGAAGAAACGACAGAAACCTTAATTATTGGCAGCCAATCAATCGAACCAATATATTCTTTGAGAATATTGATAGAGAGCGAGCGGTGACAATAGATGAGCAAACCAAAAATAGGATGATTGGTGAAATGAAGACTATCAGGGCATACAGTTATTTTAAATTGGCTAGTTTATTTGGTGGAGTTCCCTTATTTACCAATACTTTTACTTTAGATGATGACTTTAAAGTTACCCGAAATACCTACAGGGAAGTGATGGATTTTGTATTAGCAGAATTAGACGAAGCCATCGCTTTACTTCCAGAAACTTACAATAATGCCAGCCAAGGAAGGGTCACCAAAGGAGCCGCAATGGCAATCAAATCACGTGCTGCGTTATACTATGCCAGTGAATTGAATAATCCAGAAATGGACCCTACTAAATGGCAAAAAGCTTCAGATGCAGCCAAAGCAATCATTGACATGGGACAATATTCCCTCTTTGATGATTATAGAACCATGTTTTTGGAAGAAAACATTTACAATCCTGAAATGATTTGGCAGCGTCCTTACAACCAGTTTGTCAGTAGGGAAAGGGTATATGTTGAGCTAAGCCTTTATCCCAATGGCTACAACGGTTTTGGACAGGTGCATCCACTTCATAATTTGGTAGATGATTTCGAAACAGTTAATGGACTCCAACCTGAAGATGATCCGGATTACGACCCCGGTGATCCATATGCCAATAGGGATCCTAGGTTTTATGCTACTATCCTACATGATGGAGCGCCTTTTCAAGGCAGAGAAGTGGAAACCTTTTTCCCAGGAGGCTTGGACTCAAATGAAGGTCCTGTTTCGGCATGGAATGCTACACAAACAGGCTATTACCAGTTGAAATTTGCCAATGAAAGGATTGTTAATCCTAGTGGAAATAATATGTCTCAAACACCATGGGCATTTGCCAGGTATGCAGAAATTTTACTGAATTATGCCGAGGCGAATTATTTTCTGGGTAACGAAGATATCACAAGAGAATATCTCAATATGGTAAGGAAAAGGCCTAGTGTGAACATGCCGGATGTTACCGAAAGTGGGGAGGCACTTTTTGAAAGAATTGTAAATGAGAGGCGTATTGAATTGGTCTTTGAAGAACATCGCTGGTTTGATATTCGCCGTTGGAAAATACTTCCTGAGGTGGCAGACAAAGACCGCACACGCATGATCATCAGAAAACAACCCGATGGGACAAAAGAGTATGAAGTTGCCTTTTGGAAAACAGGGAATTTTAACCCTGCCAATTATTTACTGCCTATTCCTCAGTCAGAAATCAATAAGAATAGTTTGCTAGAGCAAAACCCCGGATACAATGTAGCCAAATAGGCAGGTAAATTTTAAAAAAAAATGGTGTACGTGTTTTATTTTGGGGTACGTACATCATTTTTTTATATATTAGGTGCTAAATATTTCGTCATATGAAAAATGATCGCAGAGATTTTCTAAAATTATCCGGAATTTCAGGTTTAGGAATGGCCGGATCGGCCTTGTTTCCAGGGTCAGCTTTTGGTGCTGATGAAACTTTAGGTTACGAAAAAATTAAAACGCTGGCGAATAAAAAGCACAAACAGGTTTTTAATATGTCTGGATATGCTGCACCAAAAATTGATACGGTAAGGATAGGGGTTGTAGGGTTAGGAAGCAGAGGGTCGGCGGCTGTAGGCAGGTTAAGCAAAATTGAAGGGGTATCCATAAAAGCCTTGTGTGACTTAAGGCCTGAGAAAGCGGTGCAAGCCAGAGAAAAGCTTGCCAAAACTTCTCATACTCCTGAATTGTATTCTGGAGACGCTGAAATATGGAAAAAACTGGTAGAGCGTAAGGATCTTGATTTGATTTATATCACCACTCCATGGGAGCTTCACACGCCAATAGCCGTTCATGCGATGGAAAGTGGAAAACATGCAGCGGTGGAAGTTCCAGCTGCAATTTCTATGGAAGAATGTTGGTCATTGGTAGAGACATCAGAGAGAACAAGAAAGCATTGTATGATGCTTGAAAACACATGTTACGATTTCTTTGAATTGATGACACTAAACATGGTCCGCCAAGGATTTTTCGGTGATATTATTCACTGTGAAGGTGCCTATATTCATGATTTCATCCCTGGCATTTTTAGTAAAGAAAAATGGAACATGTGGCGTTTTCGGCACAATGCCAGCCGAAATGGAAACCTATATCCCACCCACGGATTGGGGCCGATTTGCCAGGCCATGAATATCAATAGGGGAGATAAACTTGATTTTCTTGTTTCAGTTTCAAGTAAGGATTTTGTCCTTGGGGAGATGACTGAAAAATTGGCCAAAGAAGATGATGTTTACAAAGAATTTGTTGGAAAACCATTCAGAGGAAATATGAATGTGACCACTATGAAAACTAAAAATGGAAGCACCATCATGCTACAGCATGATGTCTCTTCACCTAGGGTCTATTCACGGATCCATCTTGTAAGTGGCACCAAAGGCGTAGCGATGAAATACCCATTGCCAGGTCGTATCGCTACTAGTCATGAAGGCTGGCTTCCTGAAGAAGAGATGAAAGCTTTGGAGCAAAAATACCAGCCTGAAATTGTAAAGAGAATTGGAGAATTAGCCAAACAGGTAGGAGGCCATGGAGGGATGGATTTTTTGATGGATTGGCGCATGATTGACTGCCTTCGAAATGGCCTACCCCTGGAACAGGACGTGTATGATGCTGCACTTTGGAGCTCCGTATTTCCACTAAGTGAATGGTCCGTAGCCAATCGGTCAAGTGCTATTGATGTACCTGATTTTACAGGAGGTTCCTGGCAACATAATGCCCCTTTGGACCTAACGATGACACAGGGTGGTACCACAGGTATATTGATTTAAAAAAATAAAGCAAATGATAAATAATTTATAAAACACATGAGGAATTTTCTATTGATAAGCCTTTTTATTTTAATCCAAACAACTGCTTTTTCCAAAGTGGCCAGGGTTTTGAATATTGGGCTTCAGGACAGCTTGCCTACAGTTTTAGCCACAGCACACGCAGATATTTTAGGCAGTAGCCTGAAGCAAAAGGCCCAGTTGAAATATGCTACACATCAATTACCGGAAGGTCTTGAAGATTGGGAAAGACAAAAAATACAAATACTTAGACAAGCGACCCTCAACAGTGGCTTGGAAGGAGACCATGATTTACCTCTGGATATGAGGGAAACAGGTACGGTCCAAATGGATGGCTATTCTGTGAAAAACATTTATTTTCAAACCCAACCCGGGGTGTATGCTACAGCTAACCTGTTTGTTCCGGCAGGTGAAGGACCATTTCCGGCTGTGATCAATATGCATGGCCATTGGAGTGAAGGCAAGGCGGCAGAAAGTGTTCAGGCGGTAGGTCATAGCTTGGCCAAAAATGGATATGTTTGCCTGAGTATGGATGCATTTGGAGCGGGTGAAAGAACGACCAATCATATGGATTTTGAATACCATGGATCTAATTTAGGCGCTTCGTTGATGAATATTGGAGAAACGCTTCTGGGTGTTCAGGTAGTAGACAATATGCGTGCAGTGGATCTTTTAAGTACATTATCTTTTGTGGATGCGGAGAACATAGGGGCCACAGGAGCAAGTGGAGGAGGAAACCAGACGTTGTGGTTTGCAGCCATAGACGATAGGGTAAAAGCAGCCATGCCGGTAGTTAGTGTCGGTACTTTTGAATCAGCTGTTATGGGATCAAATTGTGTCTGTGAGTTGATGCCGGGTGGTTTGACTTTTAGTGAATCTTCGGGTATTCTTGCACTCTATGCTCCCAGAGCACTGAAGATGTGCAACCATAAAAAAGACAGTAACCCTACTTTTTATCCTTCAGAAATGTTGCGAAGTTACCACAATGCGAAACCAATTTTTCAAGAATATGAGGCAGCCGAAAAGATTGATTTCGAATTATTTGATCTTACCCATGGCTACTGGCCTGAAGACAGGGAAGCAATGCTGGGATGGTTTGACCTTTATTTAAAAGGAAAAGGAGATGGTAGTTCCCGAAAGGAAATCCCTTTTGAAGTGCTTCCCACCGAAAAGTTGATGGTATTTCCAGAAGGCCAGCGGGATCCGCGGGTCTTGGGTATAGCTGAATATTGTAGGAGAAATGGCCTTAAGTTAAGAAAGGATTATTTGAACCAAACATCCTTTGACAAAAAGCAATTGACAGAAGATTTAAAAACACTCTTGAAAATCGAAGATTTTTCTGAGATTGATCAAGTGAATACTTTTTCTCCTATGGATGGTTGGGAGAGGATAGCTTTAAAAACTACTGATCAGCTATTGATCCCATTACTTATTAGAAAACCTTCAAATGCGGCGCTGGGATATGTTATTCTCGCATCAGCACAAGGGAAGCAGGAGATTGCGCAGGATAGGATCGATGAAATAACAGGTAAGGGTCTTGGGGTCGCCATTGTGGATTTAAGTGGTACAGGAGAGGCAGCTTCTCATAAAGATCAAATGACCACCAGGCTGACGCCTTTTCATACGCTGGCAAGAGCTAGATTATGGTTGGGAGAAACCATGCTGGGCCAGTGGGTAGAGGAATTGGGCCTGGTTACCCGCTTCATAAAAGAAAATTATGATCCGAAAAATTTGACTTTTGAAGGTGACAAAGAAGCTGGATTGGCAGGCTTGTTTTTGGCTGCGCTTGATAAGGGTGGTTTTAGTTCATTGACCCTTAGAAACACTCCGGTTAGTTATCTTTTTGATAACAGGGAGGGGGTGGATTATTTCAGTATGGCCATCCATCTTCCAGGACTACTCCAGTGGGGAGATGTTTCCCTGGCTGCAGGATTGTCCGGGCAATCCATCAATTTTGTTAATCCCGTGACCATGTCCGGCGAATCGATTTCACCTGCAAAAGAAAAGGAGTTGCAAAGTGAATTTGCTGTCATCAGGTCATTTCTTAGCGAAGGGGGAAGCAGCAAATTTCAATTTTAAGTTCAAAACCCACCAAAAATATATAAGTATAAAAATTTTTACTATGGAAACGATAAACAGAAGAAAATTTATCCAAAACACAGGGCTACTTGCAGCGTCTGGCCTTTTAGCACCTTCAATTAGTTATGGTTTTAAGCGGCAAAAAAGCCGTGTGGTGATGGTAGGAACCGGAGGCAGAGGAATAGGAATGTGGGGTCAACCGGTTCAGGAAGAATACAATGATATTTTGGAATTCGTAGGGCTTTGTGATGTCAATCCTGGAAGGGTGGCCTATGCCAAAGAAAAAATGAAAGTCAACTGTCCTGTATTCACGGATTTTGACAAGATGATGAAAGAAACGAAGCCTGATACGCTGATTGTGACTACAACTGATGCGACACATCATGAGTACATCATCAAAGGGCTTGAAGCAGGCTTAAGGGTGATATCAGAAAAACCCATGACCACTGATGAGTTTAAATGTCAGGAAATATTTGATGCCGAAAAAAGAACAGGAAATAAGGTGATTGTTACTTTTAACATGCGTTACTCTCCTTATGTGCAACAAATTTGGGAATTACTGAGGAATAATGAAATAGGTGACATAAAATCAGTAGACCTTAACTGGTATTTGGATACCAGCCATGGGGCAAGTTATTTTAGACGCTGGCATGGTGAGAAAAAGTTTGGTGGCACCTTATTGGTTCATAAAGCTACCCACCACTTTGATGCCTTGAACTATTGGATGGATTCTGAACCTGAGGAAGTTTTTGCTTATGGTTCTTTGGATTATTACGGACCGAAAAACAGTGAGATCCATAGCACCAACTGCAGGCCTTGTCCCCATAAGGCCAACTGTAATTTTTATTGGGACATCACCCAAAATCAAAGTGCCATGGATCTTTACGTAGACCATGAGAAATATGACGGCTACTTGCGAGACGGATGCATTTACCGTAAAGAAGTAGATATTTATGACACCATGGCTGTCCAGTACAAGTATGCCAATGGAGTGAAAGTAAGTTATTCCCTGACTGCTAGCTCGCCTTATGAAGGATACAGATTGGCTATTAATGGCTCTAAAGGCAGACTGGATGCATGGATAAAATCCTCCATGCCTACAGGTGTGCCTGCTTATCAGGAGATCACTATTAGGAACCTATTCGGTAATGTGAAAAACATAAAGGTTATTCCAGAGTCCGGAGGACACGGAGGATCGGATCCTAGGTTAAAGGATAAGATATTCAGGTACCCCGATACACCAGACCTTTACAAACAATCAGCAGGCTCAAGAGATGGGGCCATGTCAGCATTAATAGGTATTGCTGCGCGTAACAGTATTGAGACGGGTAAAATAGTCAAAATTTCAGACCTTACTTCTCTTGTCCCTGTAGCCAAGAAGAGCTGATAAAGAAGCATTAAATTTTCGGTGGGGTCAGCATCACACCTTTAAAATATCGATTTAATCCTAATTGTAATCTCATGAATCATCAAAGAAGGAAATTCCTGAAAGTTTCCGGAATGGCTGTAACCAGTTTAGGGATATTGGAAGGATTTGCTGCCGGGAAATCGGGTAACTATCCAGCTACACCTATGCAGGATCCTACCCGTTTTCAAATTACAGAGGGGATGAAAGAGGCCTATCAGGTAGCACTGAAGGTTTTAAATCCCACCAAAAGTCAATTGGAGCATGGACTTGAATTGCATCGCAATTCTGTAGTTGTAGATTGTTATGGGTTCATGCCCCGGGCAGCGGTAGATGGGGAAAGGATGAAAGCAGCGGTGGAGGAAAATGCCTCTCCTCTGGAGCTTCAGGACATGCAGGAAGACATGACCATGACGCGATTTGTAGAAATTCAGCGTGAAACAGAAGAGTTTATCAATGCATGGAAGGCTTCTGGAGTTACCTGCGTCATTCAAAATTCGGGAGAGGAAGGAAGTGCCATAGAAAGGCTACTCAAACGATTGTCTCGGTTTACCTATGCTACCGACTGGATGAAGGATACATTAGTAAAGGCCGTTACTCCTGAGGATATTTTGCTAACAAAGCAGCAAAACAAACATGCACTCTATTTTACTGGAAATGGTGTCCCTCTTCCTCAGGACTGGGTTTCTGTGGAGGAGGAGCTTCGTTATATCAGAATGTTTTACCAATTGGGTATTCGCATGATGCACCTTACCTATAATCGACGCAACATGATTGGTGATGGCTGTGGTGAACCTAATGATGCTGGCTTGAGTGATTTTGGGAGAACGGTAGTAGAGGAGATGAATCGTGTAGGTGTGATCGTAGATATTTCTCACTCGGGATGGCAAACAAGCCTAGACGCTGCAAAGCATTCAGCAAAACCTATGGTGGCCAGTCACAGTACGGTGAATTCTCTGTACGAACATTTCCGTGCCAAGCCAGACAATGTTATTAAAGCTATTGCAGACACAGACGGATACATGGGAATATGTTGTATTCCTTGGTATTTGGGTGGATCAGGAGACATAGCCTCCTTGATGAAGCACATTGATTATATGGTCAAAAAATTTGGAAGCGATCGGGTGGCTATTGGAACTGACGTGGCTCATAATTCGCAGTATGCTTCTGAAGAAAATAAGAAAGTGCCTGCTTATAGAAAGCAGCGGAACCGATGGGAAGCACTTTGGCCAGAGCCAAAAGAGGCGTTTACTACAACCAAGGAGATGACCCAAAGTATGGCCTGGACCAATTGGCCTTTGTTTACTGTAGGAATGGTTCAGATGGGCTACAATGACGAAGATATCCAGAAAATATTGAGTGGAAATGTATTGCGCGTGGCAAGGGCTGCTTTATAATGTATAATGCGCCTTTTATTCCATTGATTTATATGGTTCCGCTGGCGTTTTATTTCGCAATTTCTACGAAAAGAAGAAAAGCCTGTTTAAAAGAAGAGATTAAAACCTATGCTTTTTTAATAAAATTTATCCGCAGATCATCCTTTGAACCCTTAGGGTCAAGCGATTTTCTTCGGCTCATTTTAAGTAGAATTGAGTACTGTTAGGCATGCACCAATTTAATCTCGAAAAAAATTAAAGAGAGTTGATTAAATGATGCATGAATCAGCTCTTGTGGGTTGTCTACTTTCCCATATTCACTTAAAAGTTCGGTAAAGCACCTAATTATCAGGGTACGGTACCGGGTATATACACACTTTATAAACTATTGCTAATGCATTAATTTTCTAGCAATTTTTTGGCTGTCTTTTATTTAACCTTAATATCAATATTATGAGAATATTTCAATCAACCAATCCAAAGGGGCTTGGTAAATCAGCAGGAGAGGCAGCAGCACCCCTTATCCGTGAGGCTATTAATAGCAAAGGGAAAGCCAATTTGATTTTAGCAACTGGCACCAGCCAGTTCGAAACTATTTCCCAGCTTTTAAATGAAGGAATCGATTGGAGTAAAGTGACTGTTTTTCATTTGGATGAATACATTGGAATTTCAATTACTCATCCTGCAAGTTTCCGAAAATACCTTAAGGAAAGGTTTGTAGATAAAGTAGAAAAATTGGGCGAGATACATTATATCAATGGAGAAAATGATCCTGAAAATGAATGTAAAAGGCTGGCTTCGTTAATAGAAGGACAAGTCATTGATGTGGCTTTTGTAGGTATTGGCGAAAATGGTCACCTTGCCTTTAATGACCCACCTGCTGATTTTGATACCAAGGAACCCTACTTGGTTGTGGACTTGGATGTGCCATGCAGGAAACAACAAATGAATGAAGGTTGGTTTGAAAGCCTTGAAGATGTTCCCACTCAGGCTATCAGTATGTCTATCCAACAGATCATGAAGTCAGCGCACATCATTTGTTCTGTTCCTGATGAGCGAAAAGCCAAGGCTGTAAAGAATTGCCTTGAAGGTAAAGTGAGCAACATGAATCCTTCAAGTATATTGCAAGAGCACCCCTCATGTAGTGTTTATCTGGATGAGGCATCTGCTTCATTGTTAACCAATGCATTAGAAAAATAAACCACTAAGCCGATAGCCCGTGTCCCGAGATGGTTTAGCTATCCTGGGATACGGCTTTTTTTCTTCTTTTATGATTATTATAAAGAGTATTACGTGAAGTTTCCTGCCCCTTGGTGTTGTTATAATTAGAGCCTTCACCGGGAATCCTTTTGCAAAACTCCAGTTGATCGCAGACTGGATTCGCGAATGATTAATTCTCCAGGAAGAATCTCCTCCTTGGAGGCTAAGTTTTCTTTTTGAATGTGCTTAAGAAGTAACTCACAGGCTATTCTACCGATATCAAATGCCGACTCCGAGACGGTGGTAAGCGTGGGGGTAATAAGGGTGCAAATAGGGTCATTTGTAAAGCCTACCACTCCGAAATCCTTACCAATGTGAATGTTTTGTTTTTTCAGTTGAACCATAGCACCAATGGCTTTCCGGTCATTTACAGCAAATATGGCATCAGGTTTATTCGTTTTCCCCATTAGTAATTGAAGATCAGCGGATCCGCAATCCTGGGAAAACCCATTGTGGATAACCCATTCTTTTCTTACAGGGATTCGGTTGTGTTCCAATGCATTTAGGTATCCATTGAGGCGGTTTTGGGTAAACATCTGGTCTTTTGGTCCTGTGATGTGCGCAATTTTCATGAAGCCCTGTGAGATGAGGTGCGAAGTCGCCTCAAAAGCGCCATTATAATCATCTTGCACCACTTTGGAGGCATCTAAATTGTTGGTTCTATCAAAAAATACTACCGGTATTCCTTTGTCTATAACTTCATGAATATGGTCATAAGTACTCGCGCAGGTAGAAATGAGAATTCCATCAAGTCCAGACAGGGTAAGATTGCTCATGATAAGGCTTTCCCTTTCCTCTGAATCATTGGTTAGGTAAAGAATAATATTGTAATTGAATTCATAGGCAATTTTTTGAATCCCAGTAATGACAGTTGAAAAATAATAATTGGTGATAAAGGGTAAAATTATGCCAATATTGTTTGTCTTGCCTTGAGACAGTCCTCGTGCATTAAAATTAGGTTTATACTTTAGTTCTTTCGCTTTTTCAAGCACTAGTTGTTTTGTTGCGAGACTCACATCAAATGTGTCCCGCAAAGCCCTGGAAACCGTAGAGACTGATATATTCAATTCCCTGGCAATATCTTTTATGGTTATAGTCTGACGTAACATTTAATTTTTTATAAACCTGTCCCATAATATGCTGTTTTTTTAATAAATATGAAATATTAAATGTACAGAGTGGTAGAATTTTTTCAAGGCGAGGATCAGATTTGGGAGAATTTTAGATGAGAATTTGATAAAACCTTAAAGGTGAGCATTGGTAATTATTCAGGATAAAATAAACCCTAAAACCTCCGTTGATTTTGATATTTAGAAGGTTGCAGGGTCTTTTATAACCTATTACCTATTTCGGGTTAAATTTGAAAATCATAATTTATTATGCTGGTTCCGAAGTTAATTACGATTGGACAGGAGGGAAGTTATTTTCAATCGGTATCGCCTACATTCTGATTACAATAATTTCATTATAAGACAGGACCGAAAGATTTAGCATTTTATAATTACAATTGACCACCCAGCACCTTAATCAGTTATATTATCCCTAGAATCCAAAAATATAAGCAACAATATTTTTATTTGACAGAATAAGACACTAAATTTTAATATGCTTGTAAGTTGGGGCTAATTCAAGGTTAAAATAACCGGCCCCTACCGTAGCGCATTAGCTGGATAATGTCTTAGGGTGCCTGTTGAACTTTGTATTACTAGGAAAGCAGGAGGAGAGTGGTAGGTGGATTTGTGTTGTCGCGGCAAATTTAAGAGGTGTAGGGTAAATTAATTTATTGGTATTTCCAACTTGAAATTTATTTGTGACCGCCTATTTATCGTTCAATTTACAATGCCCAAATCCAATTGATCTAAAAATCATAAAACTTGAACAATGCATTAGTCTTTGCATTGGTGTTAAAATTGCAAAACAAATCAGGGCCGTTGGAAACAGGGGGAGAACACTGCTATTGCGAAGTCCAAAATAGCAAGGATTGACTGATTATGAAGTGGTTTTAGTATACAATAGAATGGCTAGTGCACAATTCGATTTAAAACTATAAATGTCATTCTATTTCTGTAAAGTGATTGGGTTATAATTATTATGGGGCTATCCAGTGAAAAAAAAAGAGACCTTCAATTTACGCTTACTCGTGGAGGAAAGACTTCGGAAGTAGAAAACAATACTTCGAAGAATGTCCAAAGTGGCAATGATGATACAGTGCTTTGGAGGCAATTCAAGGATGGAAATGAGGTGGCTTTTTCAACAATTTATAAACGCTTTATTGTTGCGTTATTTAACTACGGAGAGATAATTACATCTGACCGCGAGTTGATTGAAGACAGCATCCATGACCTTTTTGTAGAACTATGGAAAAAAAGAGAATCAATTGCACAAGTTGAATCTGTTAAATATTATTTGTACAAAGGTCTCAAAAGAAAAATAGTTAAAAATCTTGAGAAAAGGAGAAAACTACCCTTAAAGGAAGCATTTGAAGATCATGATTTTGAAATAGTATTGTCTCATGAATTTGGTTTAATAGCAGGAGAGGTTTCTGCGATACAAAAAGAAAGTGTCCTTAAAGCCCTTAATCAGCTTTCCCGAAGACAAAAAGAAGTGATTGTTCTAAGGTTTTATGACGGGATGGCATTTAGTGAAATCGCAAAATTACTTGACATAAGCCAAAAGTCTACTTATACCCTTGTCTACAGAGCCCTCGCAGCCATGAAAGGAAGCCTGAAAAACATACTACTGTTGTTAATTACAATGCAAATATATTGTGTAGGTGATAAACTTTAGTTGATAGGTTTTTAGGTCATTAATTTTTTTTTTCAATATTTTCTGGATTTTTTGAGGTAATTCCCATCTTACCTACCCCTTAGTATATATACACCGGAAAAGTGAAGGTATTTTCCCATCCTTTATTCCTTAAATTAATGTAAATGAAATCGGATATTCATTCTGTTTATAATTTATTATCAAACATTTCTTTCCTCGATTGGATAAAAAAACCTACTGAAGAAACTGACAGGTTTTGGGAAGAATGGCAAGAGGAAAATCCAAAAAGAAAACAACAGGTAAACCAAGCAAGAGCAATAGCCTGTTCTATAGATTTTAAAAAAACCAGTGTCGAAAATATCCGGAAGGAATTGATTTTTAAGCGGATTCAGAATTCGATCAATGAAGATAAAGAAGAGCCAGCTCTCAATGATTTTGGGCTAAATAACATACGTAGAAAGCCGGATTCTTCGAGAATATGGATGAGATGGGTCGCTGTATTTATTGGATTAATAGTGATGAGTGGCATTTATTATTTCGCTTTTAACAACAAAGTCATCACGCATACTACGGCCTATGGGGAAACCAGAAATATTACTCTTCCTGATAGTTCTGAGATTAAACTTAATGGAAACTCTTCCCTGAGTCATTCCAATGCTTGGGAAAGTGGAGAAGTTAGGGAGGTATGGTTAGAAGGGGAAGCTTACTTTATAGTAAAACACCTGGGAGGCCAGCAAAAATTTATTGTTCATGCGACTTCTGATTTTAATGTGGAAGTTTTAGGAACTGAATTTAATGTCCTTAACCGAGGGGGTAGAACAAAGGTGGTGCTGTCATCTGGAAAAGTCATGCTTAATCTGCAAAATGCCACCAGAGCAGAGCATTTGCAGATGGCACCTGGAGAAATGGCAGAGTACATCCACAATGACCAGGTTTTGACTAAGAAGGAAGTGGATCCGATGGTGTATACTTCTTGGAGAAATAACCGCTTAATCTTTGATGATACATCACTTCTGGAAATCAAGTCCATTCTGGAATCCACCTATGGCCTGACAGTAAAAGTTGAAGATAAAAGCCTATTGGAAAAACGGGTATATGGATCAGCACCTAGTAATGACCTCACATTGTTACTTAAAGGGCTGGAAAGAAGCCTCGGAAATCAAATTTCCATTGAAGGTAAAATTGTAACTATAAAATAGATTTGGAAGTGTTTTCAGTGAATTATTGATGCACTAAAGAAGAATCGTAAATGACAATAATTTGTCTAAATAAATTTAAATTTATCTAACCACTAAATATGAATAAACCCAAGTGACCTCTTCCACCAGCACTAAAGGTGCTATTCCGAAAAGTACTGATTGAATCGTAAAGTAGCTTTAACCAAAAAGATCATTATCAGGTGATTATAAAAACTGATAACTTGAAAATGGTCTACATCTATAACTAACAACCTAACAATTCCGAATATGAAAAAACTTAACAAAATTAAATTTTCATTGCTCATCTTCATGATTGGGATAATGAATATTCAAGCCCAGGAACTCGCACTGGGCGATGACCGACAGGTCGGATATGTCAAGAAAAAAGTCGAAATTAATAATTTGAAGGCTTTGATAAAAACACTGGAACCAATGTATGAGGTTTCTATAGTTTGTAACAGCGATTTGGTGCAGACAAAAATTGCTTATGAGGTTTCGGACAAGTCGAAATCTGTGGAAGAACACCTTACCAAATTGACATCTAAAAGTAACCTGAGTTATCATAAGTTGGACAAAGATTTCTATGTGATCACTAACAAGAAAGAGAAAAGAGCAATCAATAGTGATGCTGTTCCAGTAGCAGTTCCTTACAACAAATCACATGAATCGGTTAAGAAAGAAGCTTATCGAGTGGAGAAAATCGAGGAGGAGAGAATAACAGGAACCGTATCCTCAGAAAATGGAGAAACGCTACCTGGAGTAAATGTACTTCTTAAAGGCACCAATATTGGAACGGTCACCGACATGGATGGTAAATATGTGATCACTACTCCAACTAGTAGTGGAACACTGGTTTTCTCATTTATTGGTTTTTCTTCTCAAGAAATACCAATCGGAGGGCGGAGTATTATAAATGTGACAATGGTGGACGAATCTCAAGCTCTAGGCGAGGTAGTAGTTACCGCATTTGGATTGGAAAGGAGAAAGGAATCTCTTGTTTATTCAGTAACAGAGGTAAAAGGCGAAGAGTTTACCAAATCCAGGGAAACTAATTTAGCGAATTCTTTAACAGGAAAGATAGCCGGAGTGAACGCTACCAGCATGGCAAGTGGGCCTGGAAGTTCCAGTCGCGTTGTCATCAGAGGTAATGGGTCTTTAAATGGCAATAACCAGCCCCTTTATGTAATCAATGGTATGCCCATCTCCAATAGTCCATCGACGGTGCGTGACCAAGCCAACGGTGCCACAACAGATCTGGGAGATGGTATTTCGAGCATTAATCCGGATGATATTGAATCGATAAGTGTACTAAAAGGAGGTGCTGCGGCGGCATTGTATGGAAGTCAGGCAGCAAACGGAGTAATCCTGATAACAACCAAAAAAGGAACAAGGCAGAAGAAGGGCATTGGAGTCGAGCTTAATTCCAATTTCACACTTGGTACCATTAATATTTTTCCGGAGTACCAATACGAATATGGTCAGGGCAGCCAGGGAGTCCGCCCTCAAAGTCAAGGTGAGGCGATCAGTACAGGACGTTTGTCTTATGGCGAACCTATGGATGGCCAGCCTTATGTGCAGTTTGACGGAGTAGAACGCCCTTATTCTCCATCGAATATAAAAGACAATATCAAAGCTTTTTACAGAAATAGTACCAATATCGTGAATACGATTTCCTTCGCAGGAGGAAATGAGTCTGTAATTTACAGGGCTTCTGTTTCTGACCTACAATCTGGAGCGATCGTAGATGGATCCACTTATGACAGACAAACGGCCAACGTGAGTGTGAAGGCGTTTATGAGTGATAAGTTAAGTTTTGATACACAAATTCAATACAACTATGAAGTAGGCACCAATCGCCCGGGTGTAGGATACGTAGGAACGAATTCTGCATGGGGTGTATATTTGCTGGCCAACACCGTGGATATTACTGATCTGGCTCCAGGATATAATACTGCAAATGGTCAGGAAGTGGAATGGCAACATGTAAACCAAGCGACAAACCCTTACTTCGCCAGAGACAGAATGGGTAACCAAGATGTAAAAGATAGGGTTATCGCTCAGGGTAGTTTGACTTACGATTTGTTGCCTAATTTGTTTATAAAGGCGGATTTTATGAGGGATTTCAGTAGCTGGAGAGAAGAAGATTTCTATCCTGTAGGTACTGCATTCAGGCCATTGGGTACTTACCGGTCTCAGGAAGAACTTCGCACTCGATCCAATGGACGTCTTATTGCCAATTACAATACCACCTTAGGTAATGGCATTAACCTAACGGCATTAATCGGAGGAAATTTGGAGAGAGATATTCTGGATGCCTCTAATCTCATAGGATCAGAATACATTATACCAAACTGGATCAGTCCTGTCAATTTAAATATACTGGCACCATCGAAAGGTTTCTTCAGGACGGGTACAAATTCAGTTTTCAGTTCTCTGGATTTTAATCTTAAGGAAACCTATTACTTAAGTATCACTGGTAGGCAGGATCAGTTTTCTACCTTGAATCCTGGGAATAATAAAATATTTTACCCGTCAGTCGGTGGTAGTGTGATTTTATCCAATGCCTTTTCTCTTCCTGATGTGATTAATTTCGCCAAGTTAAGAGGTTCTTGGGCTCAGGTGGGATCTGCCACTGTGAATGCATATGCTATTAACCAGTTGTATGGCTTTCGTCTAGGAGGACATTTAGGAGTGCCGGTGCAAACATCCAGTTCTGCTATTTCTAATCCTGAATTGAGACCTTTGACTTCTACAACCACGGAAATAGGTTTTGATGCGCAGTTTTTTGACAATAGGTTTGGAATAGACTTCACCCTTTACAGAAAAATCAACCAGGATGACATTGTTTCTACTTCCATAGCACCTTCATCAGGAGCTACATCGACACTTTTGAATGTAGGAGAAATAAGTAATAGAGGCATAGAGTTACTTTTAACAGGTAATCCTATTAGAACATCCGTTTTCTCTTGGAATGTAAGCTATAATCTTGCCTACAATAAAAATAGAGTACTTACTCTAGCTCCAGGGCAGGCCACCGGTAACAGTAGTTTGTTAGGCAAAGACTCCAGTACTCGCTTCGGAAGAAGCTACCAGTATACGGAAGACGGTATTACGATATATAACAGTATCAGTGGTTATGCAATGAAAGGACCTACGATGCCACTTGGTATAGGTGTTCCTCCTTATACAATGGGATTTGAAAATACCTTTACTTACAAGAACTTTTCCCTAAATGCACTTATTGATGCCAAATTTGGTAATCAATTCTTCTCCCAGGCCAAGCAATACATGTGGAGATTTGGCTTCCTTAAAGAAACCCTCCCTGGTAGAGACAATGGACTGACGGTTGATGGAGTGGATGAAAATGGAGATGCGTTTAGTAAGAACTGGCCTTCTAGCTTTATGTCCACATATTACAACAATGATGGTCAGTATGCTACAAACTTTATGATCGACGGAAGTTTTGTGAAATTAAGAAGCGTTGTGCTAAATTATAATATACCAGTAGACAAGCTGAATTTCGTTAATTTAACAACAGCACAAATATCTTTGGTTGCTAGAAACCTTGCTATACTGTACAGAAACTCTGATCATTTTGATCCTGAGCAAGGATCTGATCCTAACAGCAACTCCCAGAATTTTTCAGGGGTTATGCTTCCAAGAACAAGAGAGATAGGTTTTAATTTAAGGATAGGCTTTTAATGAGGAGTATTCTGCATTTCACCAATTTATTTCTTAACCAATATGATATTATGAAAAAATATTCAAATATATATAAAATAGGTCTTGCCATGGCATTGGTGGTCATGACCTCCTGTAATGATTTTACAGATAGTCTGAGTGACTTAAATAAGAACCCCAATGCTTATGAAGAGGTAATTCCCGAATTTCTCTTTTCCAATTCTATGCTGGATGGTGTGGCGTTTAATTTCACCAATGGGGCAGATGGGCAACATTTTATCTTTGCCCAGGCAATGCAGCAATTTTCTACCCACTCAGAAGTTAGAGGAACAGGAGACAAATATTTCAATGAAAGTGCGGCAAGAAACCATTGGGCTGTTTACAACACTGCCCTTGCTGACAATCAGCGTGTGATCAATAGAGTGAATGAGGATCCAAATGATATCAATATGCTCTCCGCTGCGAGAATTTGGAAAGTCTATCTGTTTCATATCGTTACAGATGTTCATGGAGATGTACCTTATTTTGAGGCGTTGAAAAGTTCAGAAGGCATGTTACAGCCAAAGTATGACACCCAGGAAGCTATTTATGAAGACATGCTAAAAGAACTGGAGCAGGCAGCAGCTGCATTCAACCCTTCTCTTCCTACTTTTGGCCCTTCAGATTTGTTTTATGGAGGAGATACAGGCAAGTGGAAAAAGTTAGCCAACTCGCTTATGCTTCGATTGAGCATGCGTTTGACGGAAGTTCGTCCCGACCTGGCAGAAGCTTGGGCAAAAAAAGCAATCGCAGGTGGAGTGATACTAGAAGATGAAGATATTGCAAAGGTCAATTACCTGGATGGACAAATAGAACATAGCAGAAACCCTAAAGCAGCCAACCTCTTGGTGCAAGATTACCAGAATCCTCAGGCAGGGGTAAGCAACACTCAAGGCGGTAAATTTGCAGAGACATTTATCGAACACTTAAAAATGACTGGAGACCCTAGGTTGAATGTAATTTCAGTAGTTTGGATTAGCAATCCTGATGGAAATGGATATGTGTACGATACAGCCACAAATATTCAGAGAGGGATGAAAAGTGGTGCATTATTCGGTGAGCCTGAAGACTTCCACACGTATTCTGAACCACATCCAAATACGGTTTTGAGTTATGCTAGCCCTGTTTTGACAATGACCAATGCCGAAACCAACCTGTTGCTCGCTGAGGCCAGCATAAGAGGATGGTACAATGGAAGTGCTAAAGCAGCCTATGAAGATGCTGTAAGAGCTGGAATGAGACAATGGGCGCTATTTGGTGATGAAGGTATCATTGCAACTGAAAAAATTGAGGCTTATATTGCAAGGAATCCATTCATGGAGAACGGCTCGTTTGACGAAAAACTTGAGCAAATCAGCACCCAAAAGTGGGTGTCACTATTTCTTGACAATTATGAGATCTTTTCCAACTGGAGAAGAACAGGTTACCCTATGTTGGTTCCTACCAACTATCCTGGAAATATTACTGGTGGAACCATTCCTAGAAGGCTTATTATTCCTGATTCTGAATTGAACCTTAATGAGGTTAATTTCATGGATGCGTTTAATCGACAGGGTGTAGACAACTTATTAACAAGTACCGTTTGGTGGGATCCTAAATTTCCAAAATAGTTTGTTATAATTTCTAATAGGATTTATATATAACCTGAGTTCGATTAAAGAAGAGTCGAACTCAGGCTTATAGTTTAATAGCAACAATAAATTGTCCGACCACATTAAATATGAAGAGAAAAAAACAAACGATTAGTCAAAATCCATTTATTTTAAAACAAATTTTCGGGAAATCCCAATGGCTTTTGGCCTTCCTATGGATAGTTTCTATAGGAATGGTGAAGGCGGATCACGATCCCGGATCCAATTCAATACTCAACGAGATCAGGATTGAAAGACATCAGCCAGTAAAAATGAGGGATGGTGTAATTCTTTATGCCGATATATACCGGCCGGTAAAAGATGGGAAATATCCTGTCATATTGACTCGAACCCCTTATGGAGTACAGCGAGATGGTGTACATCATGAGCGAATGATAAAATTTGCCCAAAGAGGATATGTCGCCATTGTCCAGGATGTTCGGGGAAGATATGAAAGTGAAGGTAAATGGGATCCGTTTAGAGATGAGGCAAACGATGGCTTTGACACCATCGAATGGGCCGCTAGTTTGGACTGTTCCAATGGAAAAGTGGCCACGCAGGGTGGTAGCTATTTGGGGCATAACCAATGGGCTGCAGCCAGTCAAACCCCTCCTAGTTTAGTAGCGATATTCCCTTCTGTAGCCTCTACAAATGTGTATGCCAATTGGATTACCATGGGAGGTGCTTTTAGATTAAGCTTTAACTATGGCTGGGGAGTGGTAAGAATGCCAAATAAGATCATGTTGCCACAACATTGGCACACCGCTGATTATACCCCAGAAGAACTAAAATATGAGAACATACTGTATCATTTGCCTCTTATGGATGGTGATTTGGCCAGTGCGGGTAAGGCAGTTCCTTTTTACAGGGATTGGGTAACCCACGAGTCTTATGATGAATATTGGAAATCTGTAAGTGATGAGGAGCGATTTAGTGAAATCACCGTTCCTGCTTACAATACCGGAGGTTGGTTTGATATTTTTGTGATGGGTACCATCAATGGGTATGTGGGTATGAAAAACCACGGAGGAACTCCTGAGGCAAGAAAAGGTACTAAATTACTTATTGGTCCTTGGGGTCATGGACAGTCCACCTCTTATGGAGACATGCAATTTACTGACGATGCGTATGTGGATCTTTTTGAGAATGAATTAAGGTATTATGACTTTTACCTGAAAGGAATTCAAAATGGTTTAGACAAAGAAAAGCCTGTTCAAATATACTATATGGGGGAAAACCAATGGCGTCATGAAGATGACTGGCCTATTCCCGGAACAGTATACAAAGAATTGTACCTTGGCGGAGATGCGCCAGCCAACTCTGGCAGAGGGGGAGGTATTTTGAGTTTTGAAAAATCTGGAAATGCTGCTACCGACACGTACGCTTATGATCCAGAAGTTCCTGTTCCTACTTATGGGGGAAACAATTGTTGCGGTACACCAACTCAAGCAGGACCAAAGGACCAGCGGACGCTTGAGAGGAGAAATGATGTTTTGGTTTATTCTTCTGAATTTTTGTCATCTCCTGTAACGATTGCAGGACCAGTTTCTATGAAACTATTTGCAGCTACTGATGGGCTTGATACGGACTGGATGATAAAATTGGTAGATGTCTATCCTGATGGTAGTGCCTACCCAATATCCGAAGGTATATTGAGAGCAAAGTTCAGAAATGGAACCGATAAATTGGAGCTTTTGAAACCCAATAAGGTATATGAATACGAAATCACCCTTACTGGGACGGCCAACGTATTTCTTCCTGGTCACCGGATCAGGGTGGACATTACCTCAAGTAATTTCCCGCAATTTGATCGGAATCCAAATACTGGCGAGCCGCTGGGAAGCAGTGCAGAGACCAGGGTAGCGCAACAAACGATACATCATGGAGGGCCAAAACCTAGCCATATTGTGTTGCCTATTGTTTCAGGTTTCTAAAGATTTTGAATAAGACATAACAGTTCACAAATAACCACTAATTTGCTAATCCATTCTCTGAGCTTAATTCAGAGGATGGATTATTTACTATTATTAGAATTTCAAGGTTATAAGGGTATTCTGATACCTTGGTTTATGTGAGAATCGCGCCATTCATCAAAAATACCCAATCAAAATTAAGGATAAGTCCCCAAATTTAATTTTGATTTGCATATTTTAGTGTTATTTGTCACCCATGTATTTTAAATTTACTCCTGTTATGATTATTAAAATTCACCAAATACTATTGCTGACAATTTTTCTATTGTTGGGCCAGTTGGAATCCACATTTGCACAAAGTTCAGGTAACGATCCCGAAGCAAGATTAAAGGAAATGGGAATAACCCTAAAGGTTCCTGATAAGCCGACAGCCAATTTTTTATTGGCAGTACAAGTAGGTAACCTGGTATTTCTTTCAGGACATGGACCCATGCAGGAAAATGGTGAATACATGAAAGGAAAAGTGGGTTCAGATTTAGATGTAACTCAAGGTGCTGCGGCTGCCCGGTTGACAGGTATTTCTCTTTTGACATCACTTAAATACCAGATAGGTTCCCTAAATCGAGTAAAAAGAATAGTAAAAGTACTTGGAATGGTAAATGCTGTAACTACTTTTGAACAACACCCACAAGTTATGCATGGATTCTCTGATTTCATGGTAGAGGTGTTTGGCGAAAGTGGTAAACACGCACGTTCTGCAGTTGGAATGGGATCTTTACCTTTCAATATTCCTGTGGAGATAGAAATGATAGTGGAGTTAAAAGAGGAATAATACGAATAGATTAAAAATATCAGGTATCAATAATAAAATCTTCTGCTTTGAAAATACACGGGATTTATAAAATTGTAATTGCTAGTGCTGTATTGTTGCTCGTGGCGGTATTGGTTCTTCAAATAACACAAAACACAAACCATTTAGGCCCTGTACTGATGGCATTTTTTTTAATGACAGCCATAGGTGTTAGGGCGTTTCAGGTTACAAAAGGGCTTTCATTTACTTTATTAATACTTGCAGTAGTCACCACGGCCTTAAGTTTCCCCGAATATTTTCTTGAATATGAAGGCTATGAATTGGCTGGATTGATTACTCCACTGATCCAGGTAATCATGTTCGGGATGGGAACTTCCATGGGAATAAAGGATTTTATTGCCTTAGGAAAATCTCCAAAATCAGTGGTTGTAGGAGTGGTTGCCCAGTTTTTATTGATGCCATTGATAGCCTTTACGCTGGCGTCTGTGAGTGGTTTTTCTCCAGAAATTTCTGCTGGGCTTATTTTATTAGGTTGCGCACCTGTCTCTGTGGCATCTCCCGTTATGGCTTATTTGGCTAAGGCCAATGTAGCCCTTTGTATTACGATTGTATCTGTAACCACCCTTTTGGCACCATTGTTTATTCCTGTTTTAATGAAATTTTATGCGGGAGGATTTATTCCAATAGATGTGTTGGCGATGATGTGGGGAATCGTAAAAATGGTGCTTATACCAATTGGCGCAGGATTGATTTTCAATAAATTCCTACACGGAAGGGCCAAGTGGTTGGATGCTTCCATGCCAATTGTTTCTATGGTAGGCATTGCTTTAATAGTGGCCATAATTATGGCTGCCGGAAGAGAAAGTTTATTGAACATGGGCATGATGTTGGTTTTGATGGTGTTGGTGTTAAACCTGGCAGGGTATTTTTCAGCCTATTGGATGGCACGTTTTTTCAAACTGGAAGAGCAACATTGCAGAACCATCTCCATCACGACAGGCATGCAAAACGCAGGACTTGTCTCAGGTATTGCCAAAGAAATGGGAAAAATTGCCACTGTTGGGTTGGCTTCTGCTGTATGTGGCCCTTTAATGGGATTTACCTCTTCAGTTTTGGCTTCCTATTGGAATGGAAAAAAACCATTTGAGTCTACCGCAGAAAACCTCTCTGGAGAAGATATGCAGGACCTTTCTAGTGCCATTATAAATCCATCAAATAAATCGTAATTAATAATATGAGAGCATACAAAATAAAACTTTGGCTATAAGTACCCTTGCAATTAAAGGCACGAACAACCAAAGCTTTCAAAAATGTAAATGAAAAAAGTATGAAAACCAACTGTAAAAAACTCCTTGCTATAAAAAGCGCATTGGTAGGTGTGATTTTGATCATGACTACCTTAAATTCCTTTGCTCAGGTAGCCAAAGATAACCTTCGTCCGGCTGCTGTCGGTAAACTTGGGATGGTTGCTTCGGCAAACCCTTTGGCCAGTCTTGCAGGACAGAAAATGTTAGCCAATGGAGGCAATGCAATTGATGCCATAGTGGCCGCTGCTGCTTCTTTGAATGCTGTAGAGCCTTATATGTCTGGAACGGCTGGAGTCGGGTACATGCTTTTTTATTCTGCCAAAGAGGATAGGGTAAGGTCACTTGTTTTTGGTGGTTGGGTACCAAAGTCTTTTAAAGTCATATCCTTGAAAGATGAGGCCAAAGCTGCAGATGGAGCTGGCCATGGTGCCATAGAAACAGTAGGACCTAGAATTGTTGCTATCCCTGGTAACCTTGCTGGTTGGAACAGGGCATTGGAAGATTATGGGACCATGTCTCTCAAAGAAGTATTTGCTCCCACCATTGAGTATTTAGAAAATGGAATACCCATCACTGAGTTTGATGAGGCGATGTGGAAAGGAACGGTAGAAAGGGTAAAACCTCACAAGGAATCAGTAGCCATCCTTTTTAAGGATGGAGAAAACCCCTACCAAATGGGAGATATTTTCACCAATAAACCACTGGCCAGAACCATGAATCGAATAGCCGATGAGGGAATAGAAGTGTTTTACCAAGGAGATATTGCACAGCAAATAGCTGCAGCATTTAAAAAAGATGGAGGTTTTATTACTGTAGAAGATTTGGCAATGGTTCCAGGCCGTGTTCAATGGACAGAACCAATTTCAATTGACTACAGAGGATATAAAGTGTACAATAACCCTCCTCCAGGAATGGGTATTCAGCAGTTACAAACGCTGAAGATTATGGAAGGTTTTGATTTGAAAGCGATGGGTCACAATAGCACCGAATACCTTGCTCATTTAATGGAGGCTATTTATTTTAGTAGAATCGATACCGACAAGTATATAGGTGATCCAGACTATGTAGAGGTTCCAGTGGACATGTTGCTTTCTGACAGTTACCTTGATGGACAACGCAAGAAAGTGGTCGAAAGAGTGGAAAACCGTAAGATTGCAATGAGAGAGGGAGGCAATGATGCTACTATTCCATTGGATGGTCTCTTGAAAAATGGAATGGATCCAAAATACCAGTACGCGACTACCAGCCTTTCAGCGATGGATCAATGGGGTAATGCTGTGGTGATAATTCAAACTCATGGTGGAGGTTTTGGTTCAGGATATGTTGCTGGAAAAACCGGATTGATTTTCAATAGTGCCATTGATTGGATGGAAAAAACTCCTGGATTGGCAAATAGTGTAGAACCATGGAAAGCCGTAGGTTGGTGTGTAGGGGGTATGATGCAATTTCACAAAAATGGCAAGCCTGAAATGGTTGTAGGCTCTCCAGGTAGTTTTGGAATTTTGCAATCCGTTCCTCAGGTTGCTATGAACTATGTTGATTTTGGCATGAACATACAGGATGCCATTAGTGCGCCTCGATTTCGTTGGAAAGACGAATTGGGATCAGTTCCAGCCAAAGAAATTATAATAGAAACGAGAGTAGACAATGGGGTGCTCAAAAGTTTAAGACAAATGGGCTACCTTTTAGATACCAGTCTTGGGGATTGGTCCATGACGGTAGGAGGAGCGCAAGGTGTTTCCGTTGATAGGAAAACTGGCTGGATTATGGGCGGTGCTGACCCAAGAAGAAATGGTTATGCGGTTGGCTGGTAATATCGCTTAATCTTAGCCTTGGTAAATACAGACTCTAAATGGCTTTTTTTACTGGATAAAGTAAGGCCATTTATCATGAAGCTAAAAACATAAACTGGATAGGATAAACCAGGTTGGATTTCAAAAGAAATTTGAAGACCAATTGACCCTGTCCTGAAAAATACATTAACTATTTAAACCGAATGCTGCTATAGGATTCATTATGGGTATTTACGCTACATAATAGCTATCGCGGAATTCGGGTTTAACCACTATTGGCAATAATCATGAATAACGAGAAAGAAAATCCACGGAGAAGTTTTATAAAAAAGTCAGCTTTGGCAGCTACGGCAATTAATTTGTCGGGCATGTTCTGGGAGTCTGAAGCAAAAGCCATGGCAAAGGTCATTGAGCTCAGCAGTGACAAACCTGCTTCTGCTCAAAAGACCGTCGCACTGATTGCGAACACCTACCGAAACAGTGCACATGCGGATGTAATAGCCACCAAGCTTTTTGTAGGTATTCCTACGGATGATGGCATGGAAGCCCCTCAAGTAAAGATTGTTTCGGTTTGGATTGACCAAATTGGAGACAATGATACTGGGGTAAGAATTACAGAGATGAATGGTGCAAAAATGTACCCCACAATTGCTGATGCCCTTACACTTGGTGGGGACAAGCTGGCCGTGGATGCTGTTATTTATATTGGCGAACATGGGGATTATGATAAAAGTCGCTATGGAATAAAAATGTACCCGAGAATGAATTACCTGGAACAAATCTTCAGGGTTTTTGATGCTTCCAATAAGTCTGTTCCTTTGTTTTCCGACAAGCACCTTTCCTACAGTTGGTTGGATAGTAAATGGGTATATGACAGATCACAAGAACTGAATGTACCTATGATGGCAGGATCTTCTTTACCTTTTTGCTGGAGAGACCAGCCTTTGGAGCACCCGCTAGGGGTGAAGATCTCTGAAGCAGTAGCGGTAGGCTATTCTTCGCTGGATGCTTATGGCTTCCATGTGGCAGAGATTCTGCAATGCATGGTGGAAAGAAGAGAAGGAGGAGAAACCGGTGTTTCAAGTGTACTAGGACTTAGCGGAGCCGATGTATGGAAAGCCATGGACGATGGACGTATCAACCTAGAATTGGTAAATGCTGCCTGCAATAAAATACAAGGTAGAAAAGAAGGGAATATGCGGGATTTGGTGGAAGAGCCAAATGCCATTATCGTTGAATACACAGATGGTACCAAAGGAGCGATTGTGATGCTCACAGGTTATGTCAATCAGGGTTGGGCCTATGCTGCCAACACAGCCCAAGGCCAAGTGGCCACAGAATTTGTGCTTGACCATAGCATGAGTTACTCCCATTTCAGTTACCTGACGCTTAATATCCAGAAGTTTATAGTCACCGGTAAACCAACAGCTCCGGTGGAGCGGACATTGCTTACCAGTGGTATTTCAGATATGGGTATCAGGTCTCTTGTAGATGGGGAGAAAATTGAAACACCATTCCTAAACATTAAATATTCAGCAGCGGGTTTTGAACCTATTCGGCCTACAGCCCCTCGTCCTGAAGGACAGAGCATAGGTCCATGGCCTCCTAAAGGGTATGAATTTATAATCCCAGAAAGATTTAAGAAGTAATAAACGGAGTTGTCTAAAGGCATTTCCAAAGATTGCAAGCGTCATTTACGGGGGATTTTCTTCCCTCGTAAATGACGCTTTTTTATTTCATTCGTCCAGCTTTCAAAAGCTAGCGTTATTCTGATAAGCACCAGCTAATCCTGATAAATCAAAATCCATTTTTAAAAGGGGTAGGGGGGATTTTTTTTGTAAATATCCCAAATATCAAATCGCAATAGGATGTTATTCCCTTTAAAATTCCCCTATCTCTCCGCCGCGGCGGAGGGATTTGCAGAAAAGGGAATTAAAAGTTGATTTGGTATCATTGAAACGGACGGAAGCCAATTCTTTGGGGTAGGGTATTTTTTTTTCTGTCGTATCTGTTAAACACGGATTCGAAGACATCTGCAAAAAGTAAGGTTTTGAAGCCAACTTAAATCAACGGCAATTTCTGTTTATTTCGGCCGTATCCAAATTAGTAAAATGGATTCCTCAATGGCACATAATCTGGGTTAAATTGAGAAAACATTTTTAATTATTAGGCCAATGCGCTAATTTCCCGATTGTAACAATAATTTATATACTTAATGGAAAAATTTACTCCTATAATAGTGGGGTTGCTTTTGGTTCTTGGCCTTACAGGCTGTGGTCAAACTTCTGAAGAGCAAAACAACGCTGATCAACCCAACATAATATTTATCATGTCTGATGATCACGCTTATCAGGCCATTTCTGCCTATGACAATACGCTCATCGAAACGCCAAATATCGATAGAATTGCGGAAATGGGTATGCTTTTTACCAATGCCTCAGTGACAAACTCCATTTGCGCACCTTCCAGAGCCACGATTTTGACGGGAAAGCACAGCCATATCAATGGTAAGGTAGATAACCATTTCCCTTTTGATACCACCAATGTAACTTTCCCACAGATTTTTCAGGAGGCGGGCTACCAGACAGCCATGTTTGGCAAGTTGCATTTTGGAAATAACCCCAAAGGTTTTGATCAGTTCAAAATCTTACCTGGGCAGGGGAAATACTACAATCCGGATTTTATCACCAGGGATGAAGGAGAAATTCAAGTCGAGGGCTATGTCACAGATATCATCACAGACATGACGCTGAATTGGCTGGAAAATGAACGGAATAAAGTGGATCCTTTCTTGCTTTTCTACCTGCACAAAGCTCCTCACAGAGAATGGCTTCCTGCAGGCAGACATGTAGCGGAGTTTACCCAAAGATCCTTCCCGGAGCCTCCGACACTGTTTGATGATTATTCAGGAAGAGGTCGCTCGGCCCATGAAGCTGAAATGAATTTACTTGAGGATATGCACTGGGGAGGAGATTCCAAAATTCCTCCAGCAGTGATGGATGAATTGGGCATAGCACCCAATTCCAGCTGGGACAAGGCGGCCTTTGATGGAGAAGTAGGACGGATGAACCCAGAGCAGCGGGCTGTTTGGGATACGTCTTACAATACCGTCATCGAAGATTTTAAAAAAGCCTATCCCAACATGACTGAAACCGATAAGATGAAATGGAGATACCAGCGCTATATGCAGGATTATCTGGGTACCATCAAAGCCGTGGATGAAAACGTTGGCCGTGTGTTGGACTATTTGGAAGCCAATGACCTGATGGAAAATACCATTATCGTCTATACTTCTGACCAGGGGTTTTATCTCGGTGAGCATGGCTGGTTTGACAAGCGCTTTATCTATGATGAATCTTTCAAAACACCTTTGCTGGTAGCCTGGCCTGGAAATATAGCTCCCGGTTCCAAATCCGATGAGATGGTTCAAAACCTGGACTTTGCCCAGACTTTCTTGGCAGCTGCAGGACTAGAAGCACCCGGGGATATGCAAGGTGAAAGTCTCTTACCACTTTTGACAGGGGAAGGGGAATGGACCCGCGATGCAGTGTATTATCACTATTACGAATACCCGTCTGTGCATATGGTGAAGCGTCATTACGCCATTGTCACTAAAGAATACAAACTGGTACATTATTATTTTGATACGGATGAATGGGAACTGATCGATAGAATCAATGACCCAATGGAACTGAAAAATGTCTATGACGATCCTGCCTATGCGGAAATTCGTGCGGAGTTGCATGAAAAACTGACAGGCTTAAGAGAAAAATATGGTGATAACTCAGAGATCTCCCAAAAATACCTGAATGAGTACCTGGATTTCCTCCAGAAAAACAATTCCTATGCAGGAGGAAAAAATACTGAGTTATTGGATAAGATATTTGATGGGCGAAAGCTTTCAGATAAATGAAGACCATGAACTAATTGGTTTTATGTTTCAATTCTTTTAAAAAAAATTCACTTCCTTTTTGCTTGCAGGAATAGCATCTTTTTTAGTCTTTTCCTGCGAGCAGAAAGCTTATCAAGTAGCCTGGGAAAACCCAATATCATTTTCATCATGCCTGATGGTCATGTATATCAGGCAATTTCAGCACATAACAATAGTTTGGTCGAAACGCCAAACATTTGCAATGCACCTTTTAATCCTGAAAAATCAAAATTCCTCTTTAAAGGGGGCAGGGGCAATTTTTTTTCGAAAACTGAAAATCTATAGCACTATTTAAACAAAAACCTGTAAAATTATTTTAGGACGAGTCGCAACCCGCTAAACCGTCCGCATCTAAATCCCCCTTTAAAAGGGGGTAAGGGGGATTTTTTTGTCAACGTCACAAATAAGCTAACCCTATCCCAAAAATGGTACATAGATAATGTCTAGGGATAAATATTATTCTCCACAATATTTAGTAGATTTAATCCTGTAAATTCAAGCTAACGAGACACTCAATTAACCAATTGTATGGGAATATTCAATTCATTATTAGGTAATGCAGGCGTAGTAGATAAAGAAACCCTGCTAAAGGATTTTGGAAAAATTCTAATCGCTGAAGAACAGATCGAAACAGGTTTTAAACTAATTAGGGACACTTTTATTTTTACCAGCAAAAGATTGATTCTGGTAGACAAGCAAGGGCTAACCGGTAGAAAATCAGAATACCTTTCCCTGCCCTATAAGAGCATTTCCAGGTTCAGCATAGAGACGGCAGGAACCTTTGATCTGGATGCAGAATTAAAAATCTGGATCTCTAGCGACCACCAGCCTGCAGTGAGTAAGAAGTTCAATAAGTCAGTGGATGTTTATGAAGTCCAGAAATTGTTGGCAAGTTTTGTTTTGGGTTAACGTATTCAACCTTTACTTACCAGCTGGATTTACACCATTTTGGAGCACCTGAACAAGCGAATTTGTTCTCTTTCTTAAATGAAGAAACCCTTTTCTTTAGATTCACCACGCATTAAACCCGACCCATGAATAATCTTTTAAAACCCCTTTTCTCCCTATTCCTTGTTTTCTTATCCTTTTCATTAGCAGCCCAAGACCGACCCAATATTGTGTTGATCATGGCAGATGATCTTGGAGGCAGGGACTTGCCTGCTTATGGCAATCGATTCAATGAGACCCCCAATATAGACAAATTGGCCAGCCAAGGAATGTTGTTTAGCAATGCCTATGCTGCTCCTGTTTGTTCGCCCACCCGGGCAAGTATTCAAGCCGGTCAGTACCCTGCAAGGGTAGGTATTTTCGACTTTATTCCTGGTCATTGGCGTCCCTATGAGGAAGTAACTGTTCCCCACCACAATGTGCAACACCTTCCTGATAAAATAGCGACGATCGGCAATGCCATGCAGTCTGCGGGTTACAAAACGGGTTATTTTGGAAAATGGCATTTGGGAAACAATCCGGAACACCTGCCCAATAGCAGAGGGTATGACCAAGCTTATATGTATGCAGGTGGAGGCTTTTATCAGCCAAAATTTGTCCCAGAGTATAAAAGTGAGCAAGAGGGCCGGCTGAGTGAAACCCTCACCACCATGGGCATTGATTTCATTGAGGAGAACAAAGAAGCACCGTTTTTCCTGTTTGTCTCTCACTACGATGTCCATGTACAATTGGATGCAGACAGAGATTTGATTGATAAATACCTCAACAAGCCCAAGGATCCGGACTATGCAAGCAATGCCGTATATGCGGCCATGATATCCCATGTAGACGAAAGTGTCGGCGCCATTATGGAGGCCATCGATAAAAAAGGGCTGGCAGACAACACAGTATTTATCTTTTATTCAGACAATGGGGGAGTGGACAACAGATTTGACAACATCCCCTTATTGGGTGGAGACAGCCAGGATGTCTATCCTGAAGGACATCCTTTGCGCTATATTGCTACTTCCAATGCGCCACTACGGGCGGGGAAAGGAACGCTCTTTGAAGGGGGCATTCGGGTGCCTTTGATCGTTCGCTGGCCAGAGAAAGTAAAAGCAGCCAGCACTTCTGAGGCGATTGTTTCCAGTGTTGACTTTTACCCTACCTTTTTGGATCTTGGAAAAGGGAAACGACCGCAAAATCAGGTGCTTGACGGGTTCTCTATGATCCCCTCCCTGACGGAGAATACCTTTGATCCGGAACGCGAAGTGTTTACCCATTACCCAGTATACCATCACGAGGAGCCGATGTCTGCCTTGAGAAAAGGCGATTGGAAAATAATAGAGAACCTTGTCTCCGGTAATTTTGACCTGTACAACCTGAAGTATGACATCAACGAAATGACTGACCTTAAATTTAGCTATCCGGAGAAATTGGCAGAAATGAAGGCCACATTAAAAAAATGGCAGCAAGACACCAAAGCCCAAAACCCAGTCCCCAACCCAGATTTCGACCCAGCCAAAAGACATGAATGGGGCACCAACCCTTTCAGGTAATTTAGCAAGCTGAGTTCGGGATAAGATCGGCATAAAAAAGCGGCTAAATCTTAACGGCGAACTCTTTTTTTGCGGGTGGTAGTGCGGGAAAGGGTGCGGCAGTCTCGCCATGTTGGAGATTCCTTCGACATTCTCCACGCAAAGCCCCTGCAAAGTCTCGGAATGACGGTTACTTTATGAACAACATATAAAAAAATGGGTTAAATCGTCACTGCGAACCCTCTTCTGGGGGAGATGTTGGCGTGGGTAAGGGTTGTGGCAGTCTCGCCATGTTGGAGATTCCTTCGACTTTCTCCACGCAAAGCCCCTTCAAAGTCTCGGAATGACGGTTACTTTATGAACAACGTATAAAAAAACGGGTTAAATCGTCACTGCGAACCCTTTTTTTGCGGGTGGTAGTGCGGGAAAGGGTGCGGCAGTCTCGCCATGTTGGAGATTCCTTCGACTTTCTTCACGCAAAGCCCCTTCAAAGTCTCGGAATGACGGTTACTTTATGAACAACGTATAAAAAAACGGGTTAAATCGTCACTGCGAACCCTTTTTTTGCGGGTGGTGGTGCGGGAAAGGGTGCGGCAGTCTCGCCATGTTGGAGATTCCTTCGACATTCTCCACGCAAAGCCCCTGCAAAGTCTCGGAATGACGGTTACTTTATGAACAACATATAAAAAAACGGGTTAAATCGTCACTGCGAACCCTCTTCTGGGGGAGATGTTGGCGTGGGTAAGGGTTGTGGCAGTCTCGCCATGTTGGAGATTCCTTCGACTTTCTCCACGCAAAGCCCCTTCAAAGTCTCGGAATGACGGTTACTTTATGAACAACGTATAAAAAAACGAGTTAAATCGTCACTGCGAACCCTTTTTTTGCGGGTGGTGGTGCGGGAAAGGGTGCGGCAGTCTCGCCATGTTGGAGATTCCTTCGACTTTCTCCACGCAAAGCCCCTGCAAAGTCTCGGAATGACGGTTACTTTATGAACAACGTATAAAAAAACGGGTTAAATCGTCACTGCGAACCCTTTTTTTGCGGGTGGTAGTGCGGGAAAGGGTGCGGCAGTCTCGCCATGTTGGAGATTCCTTCGACTTTCTTCACGCAAAGCCCCTTCAAAGTCTCGGAATGACGGTTACTTTATGAACAACGTATAAAAAAACGGGTTAAATCGTCACTGCGAACCCTTTTTTTGCGGGTGGTGGTGCGGGAAAGGGTGCGGCAGTCTCGCCATGTTGGAGATTCCTTCGACATTCTCCACGCAAAGCCCCTGCAAAGTCTCGGAATGACGGTTACTTTATGAACAACATATAAAAAAACGGGTTAAATCGTCACTGCGAACCCTCTTCTGGGGGAGATGTTGGCGTGGGTAAGGGTTGTGGCAGTCTCGCCATGTTGGAGATTCCTTCGACTTTCTCCACGCAAAGCCCCTTCAAAGTCTCGGAATGACGGTTACTTTATGAACAACGTATAAAAAAACG
>Ga0222651_1000291_pt1 | contig 36091 bp, 28 predicted proteins | sample AntAcemetagen369_FD_179855 | JGI IMG/M metagenome (GOLD analysis project Ga0222651, IMG submission 179855) | Saline water microbial communities from Ace Lake, Antarctica - #369 | ecosystem: Environmental > Aquatic > Non-marine Saline and Alkaline > Saline | place: Antarctica: Ace Lake...
CCGGAATTTTATCCCTTTATAATATTAAAGCCCCATTAAAGAGGTGGTCAACATCATCGGAAAAAGGTGGTCAACATCACCGGAACAGGTGGTCAAGATGGATCGGAATATACAATGATACTTAAAATCTGAATTGTAAAGGATCTAAAGCAAGTTGGTTTTGGTTTTCTGAAATCTACTTACTCAAACCCCAAGTCCACCTCTGGATACTTTTCTAAAAGCACTGGCAGTGTAATTACACGAATATCAAGAATGGCACAAATAGTAGGAATTTTTTTGAAAAGTTTTAAATCGTTGGCAGCATGTGTCTCTTCTGTCACTAAGTAAATTTCTTCTTCGGGATTGTCTTTTATCAGATGCTGAGGAGGACACCCTTTTTATCAAACGGCAGATAATACCGAACCAAACTCAAAAGTGAACTGGTATCGATTACTACCTTCATCTCAAATATTTTTCAAGTTGTTCTGGTTTAAGATGAAGGGTTTTACAGAGCTCATATTCATTGATTAACCCATCGTAAAATGCTGTTTGAATCGCTGAGACGAATAGTGGAGATTGAATAGGTTTGGCAGGACTCGCAATGGACGGTTTTCCCATTTCCTTTTCCAATTCCCTTTTTCTTTTTTCGATGTTTTTCTTTTCCTGAATCATATCCTCTTGATCTTTTCTCAATCGACCATAAATGGCCCCGCTCATTTTTCCTTTTCTGACTAGATAGGTAAGGATAGCAGTAAAACTCAGATGTGTATTATCAGAAATGGCTTTGATCTCATCGAAGGAGTAATCGTTGGCTTTCCCCACTTCTGGTAGTTGATCCAAAGCAATCATTTGATCTCCCGCCAAGAAAGCAAAGGCAAAATTATTACACCATGCTTCAATTTTCGAGGTAGCGCTTACAATCATGTCATTGTAATCCATGGATTCTACTTCCTCCTTATCGAGGAGGTAGTGCCCAAGTTCATGAGCCAACGTAAAGATTTCACGCTTGAAGTAATCCTGATTTCTTTTCAGTACAATGACATTAGGCTGTAGATAGAATCCGTCGATATTGGCTTTCTGCTTCAGTGATGGATGTTCTACAAATTCAAAGACCAGAATATTTACCTCTGCAAATTTGCTGATCAACGCTTCTAGAAATTTTTTGGAGTCTTTTCTAAAATTTGGAAATAGACTTTTCCGAACTTCTTCGGCAATAGTGCGTGGGTCTTGATTTGTGGAATAAATAGGTAAAGCCCTATCCATTTTAAGATCAGACATTTTGGCTAATCCTGATAAAGAAAGCTTTATCTCTTCAAATTGACTGACTATTTTTTTTGAGGCAAGGTTTAGATCTGTTCCAAACTTTTCCTTTCTGAAAAAAATACTGGAATCTTTTGATTGAATAGGAGGACTAGAATCCAAATAATATGCAAGTCCTTTATTGAAGATCTTATCAATTCTTTTCAGGTGATTGATCTGAATTTCCTCCTTAAACACGTCATCCCATAGTAGTTTCTTTTTCAAGCCTTCACTGACTAAATCCAAAAATTCTTCCTTGCCCAATCGGAATTGATGGGTAAGTTGTTCTATTCGGGCTATATTGAAGGGCGTTGTTTTCAATGCCTTATCCTGGATTTTCAATTAGACTGCAAATGTAATGCAAAAATATTAGCTGTCTCAAACATTACCTCTAAATCAGCCTTTTCGACCTTAACAAAACCCCATCCTTCTCACTCAGTATTCGTTCGTGAAATTTAACTTTTTCTTCGGGATTAAAGCTTTGGAAATTTAAACCAATATTATTAACAGAATGCCATTTTATAATTCCTAGAATCTAGTTATATTCTGTAATTGTTCAATATAAACAATTCCTCAGATTTGACGATAAGACAATGACTGGATTCTTTAAAAAAAATATCTATAAAAGGGAAAGTTATGCTTCCGGTCAAAATTTAATTTCGTTTTTCGAATCTAACTATAATGATGAGAATAAGGTCAAGACAGTTTGTCTGAAACTAAATATTTAGATTTTAAAATTAATAGGCCTTATTACTAATTGCTTACTGAGGTATTCCATTAGGATTTGAAACACACTCAGTTAATTTTGGTCTAAACAGGTTGAACCTAGATACCGATTATTATTTTTTTTTGATTTTTTGAATTTGATTCAAAAGTTGATGAGGGTTCGCAATACTAGATCGATAAGATCCCCAACTTATCTGCCTGCAATTCATCGAAACCTAGAATCCCGTATTTCCGCGACTAGGTGTAGTATCCACTACACCTTCCTATTTATCGTCTATGAACTATAGAAACACAAACTTAAAAAGGTCATTTGCAATGGCCAAATACGAATCCTACCTAGATGAAGCATGAAATACATGTTTTTATCATGTGGAAATTAAAAACCACATTTTTTAATCCCGTTTTAACTTAGAATAGCGATGTTGCCAGTTATGCCTTTATGCCAATATATTTTAGATACCTGCTAAAAACTTTTACTAAAGCTTTTCCAACCACTCCTACTTTATATTTTTCATTTGGAACTTTCAGACCTTGCAAAAATCGAGGCGACGGTTCACCTTCTTGGGTACCATAAAAGGTGATCCTAATTGGAAAAGAGTGATTGTTTTTTCAGATCTTTCGAACACATCACAATTGAACATCAACACTTTGTACTTGTTTTTCAATACAGAAAATTTGTTTATTTGATATATTAGTTCAAATTAGGGATATGAAAAACCTCCTCCGTTTATCAGTGTATTTACTCTTATTGTATTCCTGCAATCAACCGTCTTCAACAACTAAAAAAATTGAAGGTCTGGACATTGCTGTCGATACCGTCATGATAGCTACCGGGGATGATATTATTAACCTGCAATTTGGAATTTCTCAGTCTGGTATTAGCCACGATAAAAAATACTTGTTCAATTCCGGTGGTACAAGTGCTTATTTGGAAAGGATAAATCTGGAAACATTGTCCTTTGAAGAAAAGATGATTTTTGATGGGGAGGGCCCAAATGCATTTGGTGATTATGTGTATGGGGTAAGTTCAGATGTCAACAACAATTTGATTTTGACGAGTCATTATTCCACAAGTATTTTCAACCTTGAAAAGCAAAAACTGAAAAATTATCTTTTAATTGGACGTAATTTTAAAGGGGAGCAATTAGAAAAAAGGGAACAATTTACCTCTAAAATTATTCCTACTAAGGATTATAAAACAATGTTTGGCTTGGTTCAGAATTATGATACCGGCGAAATATTTTTTGCTATTGTAAATGAGGAAACGGAGGTTTTAAGAAAAGTAAAACTAAATGGATTTGAGAGGGCAAACGATTTTTCAGTAAGGTACCAGGTAGGAAGAGGTGCATCCGTTTCTCCCCAAAATACAGAAATTGTTAGGTTGGGAAATAAACTCATAATCACAAATCCCGTATTCAGCAAAATAGCAGTATATGATTTAGTTGAGGAAAACTTGAGGTATTATGCCTGCATACCAACCCTAACGGCCTCAGAAAAAATGGGTGCCTATACCAAAGAGGTCAATTCAAGGGAAGAATTTGAAATTCAAAAAATAGAGATAGGGAAAGAAGTAACATTTTTACCATTAATGACTGATTCAACTACTGCCCAATACGTGAGAATTTCCACCATAGGCCTACCAAAAATGAATGACAAAGGCCTACCAGAAATGTATGACCACAAAGTATATGTCAGTATTCTTAATGATTCCTTTGAAGTGATCAAAGAGGCAGAGGTAGCAAATGGTATTGGTAAACTTTTTTCGAATCCCATACCACAAAAACCATTTTTAAAAGATGGAAAGGTATGGCTCTATTTAAATATCAATGATGAATTGGCCTTTGTCCGCCTGGATCTGGGCTTATAAAAGTAAAAGGGAAGATTTTAATAGACGAATTAATCCCGGTACTTTTTGCCCCACCCAGGTGTAATTTGCAATTACATCTTTTATCAATCAATAAGGATAGGTAGAAACATCAACTTAAAAAAGCCACTCAAAATTCGTCCATGAATTTTATTTTTATTAAATTCATAGTTCACAATAAAATGAAGAATTAAAGAGGGTAACAGGCTAAGGATGGAATGATTACCTGGTGCAAATGAGGAGGAAAAAAATTTAAGCGTTTATAAAGTTAAACTGGAATCCAAATGATCAAAGTACGTAATATCCTGGTTTTAATATTGGTGTCAGTCTATGCTTGCACCGAGGGAGACAAAGTCTCTAAAAGTAGTTCCGATTCCAACGAATGGGAACTCGTGATTTGGGATTCTATTCAGGTAGACTACTTAGATGGGATAAGAGAGGGTGTTTTTTCTAATGGAATAGGTCTTATTAAAGCTAAGTCAAATAACACTTTGATTAAGTTTGACTCCTTGGGTAATATTTTGGTGAAGAAGGAATTCCCCAAAGAAGGTCCCGGATCTATTATGTGGTTAGGAACTTTGCTTGCACATAATGGGGAATATTTTGGAACGAGTTCATTTAGTGACATTTATCATTTCGATACCAATCTTAATTTAAAAGGACGTTTGAAAATGCCCTTTATGGGTGAAGCCAGAGGGGGTGCCTATAACCAAAAAAATATTGCTGTTTGGAAGGAGAAAATACTGCTTTGGTATCCAGGGCGCAACGGTATCAGCCCATATATTGACCATTTCTATAGAGACTACCCTCTTTTGGAACTTTATGATCCGAAAACAAAAACTTCCAAACCGGTAGTAAGAACCCCTCTGACATCGAAATTCAGTGGTGATGCGTTTTTTAACCGTCCCTACATCAATTTTACCATAGAAAACGACAGTTTATACCTTACTTTTTCCAATGAACCCCTATTACATGTGTATGCCATGGGTGATAGTATCCTTTGGGAAAGAAGTATTGATATGAAACCAACTGATTTTAAATTGATTCCCGGACAGAAAACCCCTGTGACCTATCAAGAATTTACGAAAATGTATGAAGCTGAGATACATGGCATTTATTCTGACCCGAATCATGTCATTGTCGCCTATAATGGTGGGATTGATGGTGATACTTTTGTGAGTAACAACTTAATGGAAAGAGAGAATATTCCCCGCCATCCTGAATTCCTTAAGAATTATCTCAAAATCTACAGGCATGGATATGGTTGGTCCAACGAGTTGCTGATTCCTTCAAAAATCAAAATAATTCTGAATATTGAATCCGTAGAAAAGCCTTTCTATGCGCTCAGAAATGACGACTTTATAGGAGAGGAGCAAGATTTCATTACTTTTTATAAACTTCAACTGGTAAAAAGATGAAATTTAAGTTTTTAGCAGTATTTATTCTCTCTATCTCGCAAATAGCTTGTTCTGAAAAAGAGGTGTCAAATTTGGAGGATTTTTCAAACGAATGGGAACTCGTGATTTTGGATTCTATTCAGGTAGACTATTTGGGGACTGTTGGTGGAGGGGATTTTAGAAATGGGAAAGGAGTGTTTTATAATTTTAAGGAAAATAAATTGATTGAGTTTGACTCAATTGGTAGAATTAATTATGAAACTTCATACCCAAAGGATGGGCCAGGAAAAGTTCAATATCCAACCCAACTAAGATATACAGAGGATGGAAGACTTTTTGCTGCAAGTTTTATGGGATGGCTGTATGAATTAAATACAGATTTATCTTTGAAGCAAGAAATAAAGCTTTCATTTCTAAGCCAAGCAAACGACGGAGGAGGCTTTCTTCGAAATTTGGAATTCTGGAATGATTCATTGATCAGTTATTATCCAGGCAGAGATGGGGCAAACCCTTATGGTCCACATTTCATCAGAGACCATTTTCTGTTAGAAAAAATTGACTCTAAAACAGGAGGATCAGTGCCAATAATTAAAATCCCAAAAACCTCAAGATATTCCTCAGATAAATACTTTGAAAGACCTTGGATCCAATTTGGAATTTCGGGGAATAGACTTCATTTGGCTTTAAGCAATGAGCCAATGATTCATATTTACGACATAAACAATGGAGAAGCCTACTTAAATACTATTGATTTTAAACCCTCTAAATTTTTAGATAATGGTGAACATCAAGAGAAATATCAATACATCTCTGGAAGAAGAATGTTTGATGGAGTGATCAGACAGCTTTTTGTGACAAAAAAAGGGACAGTTATTTTTTATAATGAAGGTATTGACGAAGATATTTTTATTCAAAATGAATTAAACATTCCAAAAAACTTCCCCAAATACAAAGACTTTCAAAATCAGATGCTAAAAATCATATTTCAAGATTCTATCCTTTCCAATGAAATCATTGTCCCATACCGAATTGGCAGAATTATGAATATTGAAAAGATAGATAAGCCCTTCTACGCTATCAGAGATGATGAATTTATAGGAGAGGAGCAAGATTACATTACTTTTTATAAACTTCAACTGGTAAAAAATTGAAATTTAAGTTTTTAGCAACAATTATTCTCTCTATCTCGCAAATAGCCCCACCTAGGTGTAATTTGCAATTGCACCTTTTTATCAATAAATAATGATAGGTAGAAACACAAACTTAAAAAGGCCATTTGCAATGGCCTACTACGAATTTCCATGAAAATCTTGTGAGAGTAGGAATTGTGGAAAAACCAGAAGATTATTTGTATTCGAGTGCCAGAAATTACTCAGGACTGAATAGGTCTATTAAAGTGGATTATTGGTGAATTGAAGAAATATTTCAATTACAAAATGATTAGAATAAAAGGATGTGGATGCAATCTCACCCAGTCTTCGGGGACTCGATAACCCTATGTACCTCATCTATTTACAATTAAGTTAATCAATCCGTTCTTTGTTTAATTAAATTTTATTAAATTGAAGGGAGTTTGCAATAGCGGGAAAGAGATTGGAACCGGAGGTTCTTGAGCTTGGATCTTTGGAGTAATAACAAGAATAGGATGGGTACACAATTATTGTTCTACGGATTTTTGGTAATTTTCTTTGCAACTGCAATACTTGGAATTTTAAGTCTCCCGGGTTGGGTAAAAATTGAAGAATGGTACAAAAAAAAATTATTTTTAGCTCTTATACTAGAAGTAATTGGTGTTATCATTTTAGTAGCGAAACAAGACCTAATAAATAATGATTTCGATATAAGTATAAGTAGAAATGATTGGGTTGCATTAAATGATAGTGGATTATTAGTAAATCCAGAGCATATTGTAACTTATCAGGACACTAGCATAATTAACAATTTTGGGAAACAATCTTTTACAGAATTTAAAGGATTAAATTTTAAAATTATAGATACCGGTTTAAGCATTCGAAATTCAAATGATAAAAGTTTCGGGTCAATAAAAGCTTCAGATCTTGAACGAAAGGGTATATTCAACTCGTTTGAATATTTAGATAATGAGCTATCGTACTCTTATATTAAATGGGAAAAAATTAAGAATAAACGGTGGCAAAGAATAGGTAAAATTTCCGAACAATTTGAATTGGAGGTAGCTGATTATATCGGAGGAACCTATTATATAATCAAAAACATTGCCGAGAAAAGCATTGTATTTAATAGTAAAGATCAATCAAAAGACTTATTTCAAGAAGATAATAGAATCATACATTTCCATAAGCATAAAAATGATTATTATTTTTTAAGAATTGCTTGGGCAGATCTTGATAGTAAGAGAAAAAAATATGTGCACATCGTAAATGTAAAAATGAAGCCAATATTTAAAACAAAATAACTATCATCTTACCAATATTTATATTTGGGGTTATTTTACGATTTTAGAATTTCTAGGGCGATTTTTCAGGTTTTTGAAAATCACCAAGACCTAGGTGGAATATCCACCACACCTTTCTATTAATCATCGACAAACTATAGAAATAAAACTTTTAAAAATTTCATTTGAATTGGCCTACTACGAATCCTACTCCATAATCCCATCTCATTCTTTATGGATTCAAACCTCCCTAAAGAATTTTTTAGCGTAATTGCCGTAAACCCTATTAAAAAACAAAAACCCCAACCATCTGAATTCAGACAACTAGGGTTTTTTGATGTAGAGAGTGGGGGATTCGAACCCCCGGTACGCTTTAAGACGTACGACAGTTTAGCAAACTGCTGGTTTAAGCCACTCACCCAACTCTCTATGTTTTGGTGAAGCATTTAAACGAATTAATTTCGATCCTTTATCGATTCAGCAACCTATCCAAAATAAGCAGGCCAATTGAAACGCTTAAAATCACAAAAAATATAAAATCAGACCGCTTCCCGATCAGTGATGCAAATATAAACCAATATTCTCCAATTTAACAAAACCGAAACGGTAAAAAACGGTACTTTTTTACGGCTTTACCCGGAAATTTAAGCTAATCGATTTTAAGCCAGTGGGATAAAATTTTTAACAATTTCTCAACTTCCTCCCAATTAAATAATCCTTCTTTTAAAATCGCCTTAGAATTCCTTTCTTTGCAGCCCATACTATATTTCTTTAGAGATGAAAATTATTGCCATAGGCCGAAATTATGCGGCACATATAGAAGAGCTTAACAATGAAAAGCCGGATGCGCCAGTCGTTTTTATGAAACCGGATACGGCCCTGCTTAAAGACAATGCCCCTTTTTACCACCCGGAATTTTCTGACAACATCCACCATGAAGTAGAATTAGTCCTTAAAATAAGTAAGGAAGGCAAATACATTCAGCAAAAGTTTGCCCACAAATATTACAATGAAATCGGAATTGGGATTGATTTTACGGCAAGAGACTTGCAGCAAAAATGCAAAGACAAGGGACTCCCCTGGGAAATAGCCAAGGCTTTTAATGGCTCTGCCCCTTTAGGTGAATTCAAACCTGTGGCACTTTTCCCCGACCTGGCCAATATTAATTTCCACCTTGACATCAATGGTGAAAGACGCCAAACGGGGAATACCTCGCTTTTACTTTTTCCGTTTGATGTGATCATTGCTTATGTTTCTAAATTTTTTACCCTGAAAACCGGTGACCTGATCTATACCGGAACACCTGCCGGCGTTGGTAAGGTAAATATAGGTGACAGACTGGAGGCTTATGTTGAAGATGAAAAATTGCTTGATTTTGAAATTAAATAAAACCCTTAACACCCTTCTACTTATTTTCCTTGCCATTGTCTTTCTCTCTCAAACCCAGAAAGGCTATTATCTCTTCCCAATCAAACCAGGACGACAAAATTTTCTCGCGGGAAATATGGGTGAGATACGGAACAACCATTTTCATACTGGAATTGACATAAAAACCGAGGGCAGGCAAGGCCTGGCGGTACATGCTTCTGCCGATGGATATGTGTCTAAAATCAAGGTCTCCTCCTTCGGCTACGGGAATGTGCTCTACCTAATACATACCAATGGTTCTAGCACGGTATATGCGCATCTTAGAAGTTTTGAGTCACCCATATCGGAATACATGCAGCGCAAAATCTACGAAGCGCAGGAGAATGAATTGGAATATACACTAGAACCTGGCGAATTGCCAATCGCTCAGGGAGACACCATCGCCTATTCAGGAAATACGGGTAGTTCTGGTGGTCCACACCTCCATTTTGAGATCAGGGATTCCCTAAACAGGGCCATTGACCCCTTGCATGCAGGCTTTAAAGAAATTGTAGACACCACCTCCCCCATTGTTCGGAGGGTAGCCATCAGTCCATTAACACCGGACAGCAGAGTCAATGGGATGTTTCGCCGACAGGAGTTTTCACTTATCTACAGCTCTGGTGCATTCCAGGTACAGCCTACCGTTAAAATCTCTGGAAAAGTAGGAATAGAAATCCTGGCATATGATCGGTTGGATGAAATGTACAACAGAAATGGCTTTCCTATTTTTGAAATCTATGAGGAAGGTAAAAAAATCTTCAGGGCAGAAGTCAACGAGATAGACTTTAACGTTGGCCGCCATATTCTCCTACACACTTACCGCAACCGTTATACCCGCCTATATAAAAAGCGCAACAATAAGTTTGCTTTTTATAAGCCTGATTCAGTATTGAGTGGCGCTATTTCAGTCCTACCCGGTGAAGAGAAATCTATTACTGTGAAATTGGCAGATGCCTATGCCAATGAATCCGACTTAAGAATCAAGTTTAGCGGAGAGCTTGCACCAACAGACTTGGCTGGCACCAACTATACATCGGGCAATAGTCAGATAGAATACCTAGACAATGTTTTAATCCTTAACAGTACCGATGCAGAAGACGGCGACTTGGCCATAGTATATGTACATGGACTTAGCATGGAGCTGCCTTATGATTATGCGGGGAGAAACAAACGCAGCTACCTTTGGGACATGGCTTTGGGAGTCCCCGATTCCATCAACCTTTGTTCAGAAACCCTACTACCGGAAGTAGTTGCAAGGATACCTGCAGGAAAAGAGAAGCTTATAGACAATGGGGAGGTCAAAATCATCTTTGAGGAGGAAAGCCTGCTTGACGACCTATATTTGAGGATCGACACTTTTGAAGACAAGGGGATGAAAGGTTTGACCCTCAATGACCAATTTGAATACCTTTGGCAACCTATTTCGGTAAGGATGAAAGTCGATAATTTCCAGGGGGACACATCAAAAACCGACATGTATCAATTGTACAGAAACGGTTATAGGAATTTTGTGGGTGGTAACTGGCAAGGGCAATTTATTAATTTCAAAACCAGGGTGTTTGGGAATTTTGTTCTGGCTACAGATAGTATTCCTCCCACAATCCGACCAGTCCGCATCAATAATCGGGAAATTAGGTTTGTAATTAAAGATAATTTGTCAGGAATTAATGATTTTGAGGCGTGGGTGGATGGAAAATGGACCCAGATGAGGTATGAACACAAGCAGGCCATAATTTGGTCTGACCCACTGCCTGGAACGGCCTTAAAAGGCGAGGTATTCTTAAAAGTAAGAGATCGAGCAAATAACGAGGCCATTTATAAGGGAAAGATTTAATTTATTCCGATATTTAAGGGCTAAAATCAATAGTAAAAATAAAAACTACAACTATGTCACTAGAAGTAGGCCAAACGGCACCTGACTTTGAGTCAAAAGATCAAGATGGAAAGGCTATCAAATTGTCCGATTTTCAAGGAAAAAAAGTAGTCTTGTACTTTTATCCAAAGGACAACACCCCTGGATGCACTGCCCAGGCCTGTAATTTGAGAGACAACTATGAAAGTCTCCAGAAAGCTGGTTATGTAGTGCTTGGGATAAGTTCGGATGCAGAAAAATCTCATAAAAAGTTTGTAGAGAAATTTGAATTGCCATTCCCGCTTATAGCCGATGAGGACAAGAGTGTACATGAAAAATATGGTACCTGGGTAGAGAAAAACATGTACGGTAGAAAATACATGGGTACGGCCAGAACCACTTTTATTATTGATGAGAAGGGAATAATTGAAGAAATTATTTCAAAAGTAAAAACGAAGGAACACACCAATCAAATTATTAAATAATTCCAAATCAATGGAAAAAAATTCAACCGAACAATTAGAAGCAATTTGCTCCCAGGTAAGAAGAGATATTTTACGAATGGTGCATTCCTGTCAATCAGGTCATCCAGGAGCCTCTTTGGGCTGTACGGAGTTTTTCGTAGCCTTGTATTTTGACCAAATGACCAATAACCCGGATTTTAATCTTGACGGGCCTGGAGAAGACCTATTTTTTCTTTCAAATGGGCATATTTCTCCCGTTTGGTACAGTGTTTTGGCCAGAAGCGGTTATTTTAAGACAAGTGAATTAAAGACTTTCCGCAAATTAAATAGCAGATTACAAGGGCACCCAGCCACTGAGGAGGGGCTACCAGGTATACGCATAGCCTCAGGTTCTTTGGGTCAAGGGCTATCTGTAGGAATAGGTGCTGCATTTGCGAAAAAAATCAATAAAGACGACAAAACTGTCTATGTCCTTATGGGAGATGGAGAGCAGCAAGAAGGACAAATTTGGGAGGCTGCTTTAAGTGCACCTCACCATAAATTAGACAACTTGATTGCAACCATAGACCTTAATGGACAACAAATAGACGGGCCTACCAAGGACATAATAAACTTGGGAGATCTGAAAGCTAAATGGGAAGCATTTGGCTGGGAAGTCATCGATACCGAGCATGGCAATGATATGTCAGGGGTAGTCAAAGGACTGGAAAAAGCGAAAAGTCTCCTTGGAAAAGGAAAACCAGTGATGAACCTGTTACATACCGAGATGGGCTACGGAGTAGATTTCATGGTTGGCACCCACAAATGGCATGGTGTAGCTCCAAATGACGAGCAACTTGAAAATGCCTTAGGACAACTGAAAGAAACACTTGGTGATTATTGATTTCGGTGATAACAGATCTATAAAAGTTTGAATAATGGAAAATAAATTGGATACAAAATATACATACACCGAAAAAAAGGACACCAGGTCCGGTTTTGGTGATGGTCTACTAGAAGCTGGTAGAAGAAATGAAAACGTAGTGGCGCTTTGCGCAGACCTTATTGGTTCATTGAAAATGGGTGCCTTTCAAAAGGAATTCCCTGAGCGTTTTTTCCAAATGGGTATCTCAGAAGCCAATATGATAGGTGCAGCTGCAGGACTTACCATTGGAGGAAAGATACCTTTTACAGGTACATTTGCTAACTTTTCTACGGGTCGTGTATACGATCAAATCAGACAGTCAGTAGCCTATTCAGAAAAAAATGTAAAGATTTGTGCCTCTCACGCGGGACTTACTTTAGGAGAAGATGGTGCTACTCACCAAATCCTGGAGGACATAGGCATGATGAAAATGCTTCCCAACATGACGGTTATAAATCCTTGTGATTACAACCAAACAAAGGCAGCAACCATTGCCATCGCTGAGCATGAAGGCCCTGTTTATTTGCGATTTGGCAGACCAAAATGGCCTATTTTTACTCCTGAAAATCAGGAATTTGAAATAGGTAAAGCCTGGAAAATGATCGAAGGAACTGATGTCACCATTTTTGCCACAGGACATCTTGTGTGGGAAGCGGTAGAAGCAGAAGCGATCCTAAGAGCAGAAGGCATCTATGTAGAACTAATAAACATACATACTATTAAGCCTTTGGATACTGAAGCCATCCTGAAATCTGTTGCTAAAACAGGTTGTGCAGTAAGTGCAGAAGAACACCAGTTCAATGGTGGCTTGAATGACAGCATCGCCCAAACGCTGATCAGAAACCAACCTGCACCACTTGAATTTATTGGTGTAGACGATTCTTTTGGTGAATCAGGAAAACCTGAAGAGTTATTGGAAAAATACGGTTTGAATGCTAAAAATATCGTTGAGGCAGCTAAAAAGGCTATTTCAAGGAAATAAGTTATTCAAAATTAAATTGAAGCGGAAAAAATTCTAGATTTTTTCCGCTTTTTTGTTTAATAGGGTTTTAGGATAAAAAATAGATTTACAACAACAATTAGATTTAAAGACACGCTGTCAATGGGTAGTTGGTGTGGGATTACAAATCCCACGGGATGGCTTCGCCACCACTCAGCCAGTGAATCAGGCAGGCCTATAGGGCCTGAACAATAATAACCGTGGGTGTCAACCCACGGCTCAACACTTACCCGCTACTCCCTCTACCCCTGATGGGATTGAACTTAAACAGACCATAACCAAGGTCACATCCCCCATGCCATCGAGCCCTGGTTAAATGGTGTTTTTTTATTTACTTCAGCCACTTATGAAATAGACCCTTGGTTACCTCATCCTTATCTTTTACTTTTATAAACAACTAACCCTTTTTTTCCAATGAAATACCTGTCCATTACCCCAGTTGTTCTTTTACTATTTTCAGCAGTAATTTTGTTAGCCGAAGTTCCTACCGCCACCGCTCAAATGATCACTTTCGAGAAAAAGGATGATGGTTTGCTTTTACTTTCAGATAGAAAACCCATATTGTTTTACCAAAAAGAAATGATAAGTCAAAATGGGGAATATCCCAGAGCAAATTACCTTCATCCAGTATTTGACACAAAGGGAGAGATCATTACAGAAGATTTCCCTAAAGACCATTTACACCATAGGGGGATTTTTTGGACTTGGCATCAGCTGTGGGTAGATGATTTAAGGATTGGTGATCCTTGGATAAGTGATGGCGTTGAATGGGAAGTAAAAAAGATCAAATCCGAGATTCACCCCAATAATTCAGCTACCATTGCCGTCAAGGTGATTTGGAAAGGCAACAAAGTATTGAAAAAGAACATCATTGAGGAAAATACGGTCATCACCTACCAGCCAATTGGACACCAAGCCTATAAGATAACCTTTGACATTACTTTAAAACCATTGACCTCTGGGGTACGTATTGGTGGTTCTCAGGATGCTAAAGGGTATGGAGGCTTCTCACCAAGGCTCAAATTGTCAGAGAACGTTGGTTTTTATGATGAAAACGGTGAAGTAACACCCGACAATTTGCCAGTTTCCGCAGGCGATTGGATGAATATTACAAAAAATGGCCCTGACGATCCAGGAGTTGTAATTATGGGCGAGCCGGACTTGCTACCCTCTTATCAAGGATGGATTCTTCGGAAGAGAAATAGCATGCAAAACATGGCATTTCCAGGTCAAGAACCATTATTATTAAGTAAAAAGGATCCTTTACACTTTAGAAATCAATTGTTGGTTCACCAAGGATTGACAAACCAAGAAATCAAAAATCAGTATAGAATATTCAGAAACCAATCCACTCAATAAAATTTGGAATAAAAAAGCAATGGTCAAAGACCATTGCTTTTTAGTTGGTTGGTAGGTTTTTTAATAAGGGTATTGGCCCAGAATTATTTTTTAACTGGCTCTGCTAGTTCCACTGGTGCTTCTATTTCTACTATTTCTTTACCCATGGCATCAAATTTCTTTTTGATTTCTTCACCAGGAGTTTCTGGTTCAAATTTTATCAGATAATGAACCTGAGCTTCCTCCATCACTTGATGGGCTTCTGCGATTTTCAGGTCCTTCAATTGCAAATCATTCTGAATTGCTTCTTTCACTTTTTCAGGAAGACTCTCAGGATCAATTTTAGTTGTTTCTTGGTACCATTCTTGAGGAATAGGTACTACAGTTGATCCCGCGTTTGCAAAAGCAAATACAGTCATTGCGGCGACACTCAAAATTAACTTTTTCATAACTTTTTACATTTATGGTGTCAAATAATAGTTGGTAAAATAATACTATATAAATATTACTTTAAATTATCCTTAGCCAAAAGCTATGCCAATAGATTTTTCAACTAATAATTTTAACTAAAAGCCTTCTAAACCCTTACTAAACAAGGCTTTTAGTTAAAGGGAAGATATAGTGAGGCATTGTTTCCAGAAAATATAAAATTGTAAACTTGGGGAAGCAACACCACAAACTGTAAAATACATTAACACTTTACCTACAATTACACAAATGGTTTATTTATTGTGTAGAAAGTCTATTTTTAATTTAAAAAGTTTAATTACACCTGTCAGTTTTGAAAAAAGGTCTGTAAAATAGCGTAAGACCTGAAAAAGGCGCGCAATTAAATAATGTTCTCTCAAGTATGCCAGACAACCTTACTATTTCTTATGATCCGGTTTACTATTTTTCAATTGCTTCATCAAGTCCTCTAAATAATCAATTTGCACTTCCTGGACTTCAAGTAGTTTTTTGTTTTGATGCACCATTAAATGATCGATTTTCTCATTTAGTAGTTGAATTTCAAGCTCTGACTTAAGGTTGATTTTATAGTCAAGTTCAGCTCTCTGCCTGTCTTTTTGCCCTTGCCGATTTTGACTCATCATAATAATTGGTGCCTGTATAGCGGCCAGGCAGGAAAGCATTAAATTCAACAATATAAAAGGATACGGATCAAAAGTTTTGCTGGCAAGCATCAAAATATTTGCAATTATCCACAAGGTCAAAAATGAGAAAAAAGCAATAATAAAGGTCCAACTACCCCCAAAAGAGGCAATTTTATCGGCCATTCTTTGCCCTAAGGTTAATGTGATATCAATATCTTCTTGTAAGTTTTCGGAAAGTATGGAATTGTTACGAATGGCATCCATAACATCCTTGTCAATGGCAGCCAAATCTCCTTTTTCCTGTTCGACAAGTCTGGTTAAATAAAGCCTCCGGTATTTATTGAGCTCGCCAATTGAAATATTGCTTTCTCTCGTGAAGTCAGGGTATTGAGATTTTATAAAGTCGAAAATTCCTTCACGGATTTCCTGTCCATTGACAACTTCTCCCCTATTGATCTCCTTTTTTGAAATATGGCTTTTGTTCATTTTACTTTTGGATTGTTTACACCCTGGTTATACCTTAATTTGGAAATCAATTTATTGATTTCCTTCAAAAGCCCAAAAATAAGTATTGGTAAACTTATAAAGCCATTAAATTTATTTTTTTTAAGTATTGCAGTTCATTACCTCCTCGCAATACGATTGGGCAGACAATAAAATGCTCTCCAACAAGGAGCCTCCTTTTTTTTCATTTGAAAAGATAGGCTTAAGGTTTTCTTAATTGCCCGAGTTAAAAATAATACCTTACTGCAAGGCTTGGATGGTCAAGAAAACCATCCACTTCTAAACCCCATCCATTGTCCTTATAGTTGCTAGTATTTTGGCCACTAACTATCCGTTTATTATAAAACTTGAAAAATTGACCTTCTATAAATATTAGTTCAAAGCTAAATTTTTCACTTGGAAAATAGGCCAACCCCAGGTTCCCGAAAAGGCCGAATTGATTTGCTTTTTGTCGGGAAGAGTCAATTCTCTCTTCATCGGCAATAATTGATTCAGTAAAATTATCAGCAAATGAATACCTGAGCCCATAGGTACCTATCATAAACAATTTGGGACGGATTTCAATGTATTTTCTCAACCCCACAAATACTTCCAATTCTTTTCTATCCCATCCAGAAGAATTGGAATTTTGATTAACGCTTTTATTTTTCCTCTTATAAAAACTACCACCACCTATAATACTGAGTTGATCTTTAATAAAATAGGAATAGCCAGTTGTTAACCTGAAGTAATCATTCTGTTGAGTTCTTGCATCATATAAATCTACAGACCTATCACTCCATCCGAATTCCAAGCCCACAGAATAATTTCCTTGCGAAATCTGAGCAGTTCCCTGGTGGCCCATGAAATAAAATCCCAGGTATATGAAAAGGAATAAAAACTTCTTCATTGGTCTTTCTGATTAATAAAATAAATGATACCTATGCTGTTAGCAGTGATTAAATCAAAGGCAAACCGGGTATCATCATATTTCTGATTTGCTCCTGAAGAATTATATGACCTTCTATAAACCAACCCACCTAAAGTCACTTCTACCATCCATTTGGGACTAATCCTATAGGATGCCCCAGGGGATAAAGATAATCCAAATGACTTGGGGTTATATTCCTCTTCAAAGGAGGAATTATAGGAGGCTTTAGGTTCTAAAAAAATGTAAAAATTATCAACCACCGGAAAATACCTTCTGTAAAACAAGGCTATACCTCCTGACACACTATTAGTACTGTATTTTTCGTTACTTGAGGTAGTATTTTTATTCCAATAAAAATTAACTTGGGGATTGATACCGATGACAGACAAATCACTAATAAAGTAAGCAAAATTTGGACTAAGGTTTATAGCTAGGTAGGTGGAACGGCTTGGATTTGAACTCTCTCCAGTATTAAGGGAAAGGCCAAAATTACCTCCAACAAACAAATCGCCTTTTTCAAATTGGGCAAAGGCACCAGAAATCCCGGAAATAAAAAAGAGCAATAAGAGACCATGTTTCATATAAAAGATCTTTGTTAAATTTTACGACTTTTATTACTTATTTAGTTAGTCAGAAGTAATCGAATTTTCATACGAAATACTTAGTCTGATGGTTTTAAAATACACCCAATTTTTTTCTAAAATTAATAAATAGTCGTTAGGCACTAAACGTTACTTTTACCATAGCTTAGAATCCAGGTTAAATCAATCAATAAGCATCCTTTTAGATAGGTTAAATAAAGGATAAACCACTCCATTAATCCCCCATGTTTCAGGTTCCTTGGTTTTACTTGGCAGAAATTATGCTTTTATCGTTTATTTTTAGTTTTACAATCGGTATAAATAACACCTAATACCCAAAATCCTCGCCATATAATTTAGGGCTAGCCCTCTCCTCTTTGAAAGGAAAACCTTATATTTGCGCCTCGGTAATTAGGAAGAAATTGACAATATGGATATTCAAGAAAGCATTTTAAAGACAATAGCCAAGGCCTTTGAGCAACTATTTAATCATAAGGTAGACAGTGAAGACCTAAGCCTTCAACCTACCAGAAAAGAATTTGAAGGCAGTTATACCTTTGTGCTTTTCCCCTATCTGAAAATTACCCAAGGTTCTCCTGAACAATCTGGAGAGAAGATTGGTAATTATTTGAAAGAAAACCATCCTTCAGTAGCTGATTATAATGTAGTCAAAGGGTTTTTAAACATCAGTCTATCGTCCGCTTTTTGGATAGAGCTACTCGCTCAAATGATGGCTGAAGAAGCCCCTGGCTATTTTGCTCCTAGAAATCAGAAGGTAATGGTAGAATACAGTTCACCAAACACCAATAAACCTTTGCACCTGGGACATCTGAGGAATAATTTCCTTGGCTTCGCAGTTTCCAACATTCTCAAGGCCTACGGCTATGAAGTCATCAAAACCAACCTGGTAAATGACAGAGGCATCCATATTTGCAAGTCAATGGTCGCTTACCAAAAATTGGGAAATGATGAAACGCCAGAAATGGCTGGAATGAAAGGCGACCACTTGGTGGGCAAGTATTACGTGCTTTTTGATCAGGAGTACAAAAAACAAATAAAAGAGCTAATGGCTGAAGGGATGACTGAAGAGCTAGCTAAAAAAGAAGCTCAATGGATGAAAGAAGCACAAGAGTCATTGGTGAAGTGGGAATTGGGAGATGAAGAAACGGTCAACCTCTGGAAAAAACTGAACAACTGGGTTTACCAGGGGTTCAATGAGACCTACGAAAAGATGAACGTTTCTTTTGACCAATATTATTATGAATCGGACACGTATCTATTGGGAAAGGACATTGTAACTGAAGGCCTGAAAAAGGCAGTTTTTTTCAAGAAAGAAAACGGATCTATCTGGGCAGATTTAAGCAACCAAGGACTCGATGAAAAGCTTGTTTTAAGAGCTGATGGCACTTCTGTCTACATGACTCAGGACATGGGAACTGCTGACTTAAAATTTAAAGACCATGGCATAGACAAATCCGTTTATGTAGTCGGTAACGAGCAGGATTATCACTTTGAGGTCTTGTTTAAAATAATGGGATTATTGGAGCGCCCTTATTCCAATAATCTGTACCACCTTTCCTACGGCATGGTGGATCTACCTTCAGGAAAAATGAAATCCCGTGAAGGAACAGTAGTTGACGCCGATGACCTCATCCAGGAAATGGTAGATACGGCCCGAGCTCATACCAAGGAACTAGGGAAAATAGAAGGTTTCAGCCAGGAAGAGGCAGAGAAATTGTATGAAATGTTGGGCTTAGGGGCAATCAAATATTTTCTTTTGAAAGTTGATCCTAAGAAGCGGATGTTGTTCAATCCTCAAGAGTCCATTGAATTCCAAGGCAATACTGGCCCTTTTATTCAATATACCCATGCCCGGATTGCAGCCATCTTAAGAAAAGCAGATCAAATCGGATTGGATTATAGCACCAATAACTTTGATGGCTTAGGGGAACTAGAAAATATTGAAAAGCAGTTGGTATTTATGCTTGCAGATTATTCAAAGAAAATAGCGATGGCGGCGGAAGACCTTTCCCCTGCTGTTATTGCCCAGTATTTGTTTGATTTGGCCAAGGAGTATAACAGATTTTATGCGGAACTTCCTATATTTAGTGAATCAAAAAATGAAGTCCAATCCTTTAGGGTAACCTTATCAGACAGAGTAGCTAAAACAATAAGTGCTGGAATGAAGTTATTGGGCATAGATGTACCACAAAAAATGTAATTATGAAATCAATTTTCTTCGTTTTAACTATAAGCATGGTTGCTCTTAAGTTCCCCATGCAAAATCCGCTAACAAATGCTTCGTCTAAGGTTAATTTTCAGGAAAATAAAGACTCAGAAATAATGATGGAAACCAGTAGTATTTATGATTTTACCTTGAACGATATTGATGGGAAGCCGGTTGATTTGGCAAAGTATAAAGGTAAAAAATTACTGCTCGTCAATGTTGCTTCAAAATGCGGATACACCCCTCAATATGCTGAACTACAAGAGCTTTATGAAGCCTATAAGGGTAAGTTGACGATTCTAGCCTTTCCGGCCAATAACTTTGGTGGACAAGAGCCAGGTAGCAGTGAAGACATCAAGTCATTTTGTTCAGAAAATTACGGCATTTCCTTTCCTATTTTTGAAAAAATCTCTGTTAAAGGAGTGGACAAACACCCACTTTACAGATGGCTATCAGATAAAAAATTGAACGGATGGAACAATGAAGAACCGTCTTGGAATTTCTGCAAATATTTCATTAATGAAGAAGGTGAATTGGTAAAATTCTTTCCTTCCGCTGTAAAACCAATGGATAGTGAGATTATAAAGTTAATCAACGCCTAAACACGCTGGTTAATCCAAATTAATAGGATAAATAATTTAGATGCATTTCTATATGAATGAAATTTGTCTATGATATTTACAATATATTAAATATTAATAAAGTTGATCATTAATACCAAAAGACAAGCCTGGATCCATGCCCTTAGATTGAGAACACTCCCACTTGCATTGTCGAGTATATTCATGGGGAGTTTTATTGCTTTTCAGATGTCCGCGTTTAGGTGGTCAGTTTTATTAATGGCAGCAGTTACTACTACATTGTTACAGATATTGTCCAACCTAGCCAATGACTATGGGGACAGCATAAATGGCGCAGACCACGCTGGTAGAAAGGGGCCTGTAAGGGCTGTCCAATCAGGGCTCATTAAAGCTTCTGAAATGAAAGTAGCCATGATTATTCTTTCAATTCTTTCCTTAATAAGTGGATTGATACTGTTATTCATTGCACTGGAAGACATTTATAAATTTCTATTGTTTTTAGGCATTGGTGTCTTAGCGATCATCGCAGCAATCGCTTATACCTCAGGAAAAAATCCTTATGGTTATGCCGGTTTAGGAGATATTTCCGTGTTTTTATTTTTTGGTTGTGTGGGTGTCATGGGCACCTTTTACTTGCATACTTTGACTTTTGACCCAACGCTATGGTTGCCTGCAGCTTCCATAGGTCTCTTAAGTACAGCGGTATTGAATATCAATAATATTAGAGACATTGAATCTGATAAAGCTGCAGGGAAACTTTCAATTCCAGTGAGAATAGGAAAAAAAGCAGCCCAAAAGTACCACTGGACACTTATTATTAGTGCATTGCTATTGTTATTGGCATTTATAATAATTGAGCAGGCCTATGGGGCTTTGGCCTTTTTGTTTATCGCACCTACCATTTTAAGAACCGGCTGGGCAGTTGGGAAGTTTGAAACCCCTGAAAAATTAGATCCTTACTTAAAAGTAATGGCCTTATCTACGCTTTTTTGCGTATTATTTTTCGGGATAGGATGGATGATTTTTTAAACTATTGATCTATTTTGCACCTAAATTGTTTACTTTTATGTAGTTTAACTGAAATATAAATTAAAACTGCACAATACCTATGAAAAGTATTTTAGTACCTTATGATTTTTCAGAAGAGGCTGAATATGCCTTTGAACTCGCCCAAGAATTAGCTACCAAGGCTGCATGTAATCTTAAGCTAATACACATAATCGAAATCCCTACCTCTCAAAGCTTCAATACTATGGGTGAAGTGAGTATGGGGGAAAACTTCATTGATAAAATCTACGTGGTTGATTTGGTTAATAAAAGGAAGGAACAATTCAAAAAATTAGAGGAGGCCCATGCAGGCAAACCCTATAAATTCAGTACAAATTTATCCTTTGGTAATCCTTATGCTGGTATATCTGGTGAAATCACAGAAATTGAAGCCGACTTGGTAATCATGGGATCCAAGGGATCAAGTGGACTTGAAGAAATACTAATAGGTTCAAATACTGAGAAAGTAGTAAGAAACTCTGAGTGTCCAGTAATTACTGTCAAAGGTCAAGTTAGTTCCTCTTCAATTAAAAAAATTGTATTTGCGAGTGATTTCGGAGACAACAACAAAAAAGTAATCACAAAATTAAAAGTGCTGCAGGAATTGCTAGGTGCAGAAATCAGACTTGTAAAAATAAACACACCCAATTCCTTTGAAAAATCAATTTCCTCAATGGAAAAAATCAGTGCTTTTATAAAGTCAAATAAACTGGAAAATGCAGGAATTGACGTTTTCAATGCTGACAGTGAAGAGGAAGGAATTAATGAGTTTGCAGATTTTATAGATGCTGATCTAGTAGCCATGTCCACCCATGGTAGGACCGGCTTTTTGCACCTCTTAGGTGGCAGTATAGCAGAAGATGTAGTCAATAGTTCTAAAAAGCCAGTATGGACGATGAAGTTCAAAAAATAAACCGAGAATATGGGTAGAAAAAATAGCAACGATTGGAAAAAGAGAGATGGGGTGGTCTATTCTACGGCAGATAGCTTTGATTTTGATCTAGAGAACAAGGAGAATGAAAGTACACTTCCACCCAACCAGCAAAATTTAAAGGTCTTATTAGATAAAAAATCAAGAGGTGGAAAACAGGTTACTCTAGTAACTGGGTTTATTGGGCAGGAAGATGATTTGAAAACTTTAGGTAAAGACCTAAAAGCAAAGTGTGGTGTAGGTGGAAATACCAAAGATGGCGAAATTCTAATCCAAGGTGACCAAAGAGACAAAGTAATTGATTACTTGATAGGTATAGGTTATAAAGCCAAAAAGTCCGGTGGTTAAAAACCGGGCTTTTAATTTTTTAACAGCTTTTTAAATATTATGTTAGCTCACTGATTTAATTCACCGTCAAATTGGGCTATTTTATCGACGGTACTTGCACGTTCATCGACTAATTATTAGTTGTTTTAATATTATTTTTAAATTTGATTATTAATTTTTAAAAACCGGTAAATCCGGCAAGGTGTAGAGATACCTAAAGTATCAATACATTAACAGCAATTACAAACAGCAATGATGGGACAGTTTAGATTATTGAGCTTTAGCGGCAATTTATACAACATAAAAAGAGACGCTTTTTATTTGAAAAATGATGAAAGTAAACAATTACTGTTCACATTGAAATCCTGGCCAGAAATTAAGGAATTAATTATTCTGTCAATCCCAGAGAGAACCGAAATAATATACTACAGCGATTTAGATTTGGAGGACAAAGTATTCGAAGCTATATCTGATTGTATGTCAAATGGTGATATGCCCCTGAAAAATGAATTCCACCAGACATGTGATGAAGAAAAATTATTGATTCACCTTTCAGAACTATGTTTTGGCGTGCAGTCTTCTAATTATGGTACCACTCCACTGTTCCCCTCATTTATTAAGGCATATAATTTAGCACTAGAAAATGAAATGGTGGGCGAATACCTTAAAAGTTGGTGGAATAATTTAATAGCTACTAACAAACGTATAAAAGAACAAGTAGATTACCAATTGCCGAATTTTTCGATAACCTACACTGTTTCAGACTTGATAACTGAGTTGGTGAAAAATTTAAAACATCCAAAAATTGCAATTATTGGATTCAACGCGTTAAGCAAAAGAATTTACAAAAACCTTACTGACAAAGGCTTTAAAAAGATTTCTATCGTAGATAAAAGTATTGCGCAGTTTTCAACATTAGCAAAAATGGATTTAAATAACTTTATCTTTGAACCTATGTCAGAGGTTGAAAATGTGATAAAGGAAAATGACATATTAATTTCCACCTTAGAAGATGCCCAACAAATACTTCATCCAACTTACTTTCAAAAGGATTTTGACACGATGAAAATATTTATAGATCTATCTATAAAAAGCAATTTAACAGGTATTTTTAATAACAATAATGAAGTAATTCCATTTAACCTGACAGATATTTACAAAATTATTGAGCAGAAAATGGAAATTAACAAAAAGTGGCTAAGAAAAGCCAAGCCAATTATCTCAGAAATGAATTTGGAATTTTTTCATTGGATTGACAATAAAAAAAGTCAAGAATTGCTTACTACAGCAAATGAGCTCTTCGTAGAAAACATCCGTAACAGCCAATATTCTAGGGTGCTAATTTTAGATGAGCCTTTTTATAACGTTGCAATGACTGATGATCGGATCAATAAAATTCTGCTTAAAAAATCTATTGAGAAAATAAAAAGTAATACTCAGTACAAGGACATCATCAATTATGATAGAATAGTTAATGATTTTTATCAGTACAACTAGCTTGGTGATTTAGATTTTTTGAATAAACTATTTTTAGGTTGTTTCTCCTGTGATCAATGGGTTGAATTAAATCAACCGCGCTGTGGTCAGGTCAATTTTTTATTAATGACAATAAGAGAGATGATGGTTTTTTGGTTAGTAGAAGGCGAAAAATCATTGTTGATACAATCGCTTTGACAGCATTGAAGAGGAAAAGAATCCCATTTAAAATCATTTTGACTATTTACCAAAGAGTAAAAATTAAAGTAACATCGTTTACTTTCCAGTCAATACCCCTTTAGCTATTTAGTAAAGGGAAAAAAGAGATTCTTTTTATCGCAGGAAACCTCATTTTTTTTTGCAAGTTTGCAATTGCTGACTAAATTTGCAATACTATGATGATAACAGGAAGTTTACGCTTTACCTCAAAATTTTTATACCCAGCAAATGCACATAAGCATCATGCAGGTCATCATTGCTCCTAAATGGAGATTTCCCCTCCATCTAATCCCCTACCCCAGGGGAAACAAATCAAACTAAATATATTCTAAGTATTTATTGTACACATTATTCCATGGAAAACATTATCAGGATTGCCGTTCAAAAAAGTGGGCGTTTAAGTGACGATTCTCTCAAACTTATTAAGGAGTGTGGCATTAAATTTCATAACGGCACAGGTAAACTAAAATCATCATCAACCAACTTTCCTATAGAATTTTTATTTCTAAGAGATGATGACATTCCTGGATATGTGGCCGATGGAATAGCCGATCTGGGTATAGTAGGAGAAAATGAGCTGGTAGAAAAGGACAAAAATGTTAATGTTCTTAAACAATTGGGCTTTTCAAAATGCAGGCTTTCATTGGCTATCCCTAAAGGGGAATCCTACCCTGGTATCCAATATTTTGAAGGCAAAAATATAGCCACCTCCTATCCTAAAATCCTTGGTGATTACCTTAAAAAAGTTAATATTAAAGCTGATATTCATGAAATTAGTGGATCAGTAGAAATAGCTCCAAGCATAGGGTTAGCAGAAGGAATTTGTGACATTGTCAGTTCAGGATCCACATTGATGATGAATGGACTTAAGGAAGTAGAAGAAATTTTCCAATCCCAGGCAGTACTTATAAGTCATAAAGGCATCAGCCCTGCAAAGCAGGGCTCGGTTGAAAAATTACTATTCAGAATGGATGCTGTTCAAAAGGGCAAAAAGAATAAATATGTTCTTTTGAATGCACCAAATGCTTCTTTGGACAAAATAGTATCATTAATACCTGGCATGAGAAGCCCCACCATATTGCCTTTGGCAGAAGAGGGATGGTCATCTGTTCATTCTGTCATTAGTGAAGACCAATTTTGGGAAAATATTGAGGAACTAAGAAATGCTGGAGCACAGGGTATTTTGGTTGTTCCCATTGAGAAGATGCTTATATAGGAATAGATAGAACACTGATTGAAAATACCATCAATTCATTAAGTAACCAATGAATTGATTATTTCCATTACAAAATTTATAGCGTATGAAAATCCTGGTCAACCCTGACAAAAAGATCTGGAAGAAAGAACTGGCAAGGCCTGTTCAGAAAACAAAAGACATAGAAAAGATCGTAAAACCGATCATGAAAAAGGTGAAGCGCCAAGGAGATAAAGCCCTCCGTAAGTTTGCCTTTGAATATGACCATGTGGAAATTGACTCCATAATGGTAGATCCTGTTGATATAAAAAATTCTGGAAAGCATGTTGAAAAAGCACTGAAAGATGCGATAAAAACAGCGAAGTCCAATATTGAGAAATTCCATAAATTACAGGAAGCTCCCCCTCTAAGCACCGAAATCATGAAAGGGGTGACTTGCATGCGTAGAAGTGTCGCCATTCAAAAGGTCGGTTTGTATGTACCTGGTGGAACAGCACCTTTATTTTCTACCGTACTTATGCTCGGCATACCAGCAAAACTAGCAGGATGCCAGGAGATTATACTGTGTACCCCTCCCGATCAAAAAGGACAAGTCCACCCAGCCATTTTATATGCTGCCAAATTGATTGGCATCACGAAAGTAATTAAAGCTGGAGGTGCCCAGGCAATTGCTGCTCTTGCTTATGGAACAGAATCCGTTCCGCGTGTAGACAAAATATTTGGACCCGGAAATCAGTATGTAACTGCGGCAAAACAGTTGGCAGCTAAAAAAGGAGTGGCGATTGACATGCCTGCAGGTCCATCAGAGGTTTTGGTTTATGCAGATGAAACGGCAATTCCTGCCTTTGTAGCTGCAGATTTACTTTCTCAGGCCGAGCATGGAGCAGATAGTCAGGTAATCCTTGTTTGTCCTTCAGAAAAAATAGTGAATAATGTGATCGTTGAAGTTAATCGTCAACTAGAACAACTGCCTCGGCAGAAAACAGCTAGAAAGGCATTGGAAAACAGTGTGGCTGTTGTGATCGACGATATGGATATTGCATTGGAACTTATAAACGAATACGCGCCGGAGCATTTGATCATTAATATCAAAGAAGAAGACAAAGCTGTAAAGGGGATTATAAATGCAGGATCAGTATTTATAGGTAATTTCACACCAGAATCCGCTGGAGATTATGCTTCAGGTACTAATCATACCCTGCCTACCAATGGCTATGCTAAAAGCTATTCTGGTGTTTCATTGGATAGTTTTGTGAAAAAGATCACCTACCAGAAAATCACAGAGGAAGGATTAAGAGGTTTGGGACCAGTAATAGAAGTGATGGCAGAAAATGAACAACTTATGGCCCATAAACAGGCCGTTAGTATCCGTTTAAATTACCTGGATAAAGAAAAGGAATAGATGGCATTTGATCTTCAAAAATTACTTAGGCCGCATATAGCTTCCCTGAAACCCTATTCTTCCGCCAGGGATGAATATACGGGTAAAGAGGGAGTATTTCTTGATGCGAATGAAAATGCGCTCGGTTCAGTTTCCGAGCAATCTTTTAATAGGTATCCGGATCCATATCAGTCAAAGTTAAAAGAGAAACTAGGTGCTATTAAACAGGTGCCTCCTGCCAATATTTTCCTGGGCAATGGTAGTGATGAGGCTATAGACTTGCTATTCAGAGCCTTTTGCAGACCGGGATTAGACAATGTCATCATCATGCCTCCAACCTATGGCATGTATGAAGTAAGTGCAGGCATTAATGATGTAGCCACAAAGAAGGTTACCCTTTCTCCTGCATTTGATATGGAGGTGCTAAATGTGTTGGATGGGATAGATAATCACACGAAAATCATTTTCATTTGCTCCCCAAATAACCCAAGCGGAAATAAAATTAATCGACAAGCGATTTACCAAATAATATCAAAATTTGATGGCTTGGTGGTGATCGATGAAGCCTATATTGATTTCAGTGATGAACCTAGTTTTAGCCTAGAACTGAGCCAATATCCCAACTTGCTCGTCATGCAGACGCTATCCAAAGCTTGGGGCTTGGCTACATTGCGCCTGGGAATGGCTTTTGCATCGAAGGAAATAATTGGCATACTCAATAAAATTAAACCGCCATACAATATCAGTGGCTTGACCCAGGATACCGTATTAGAAGCGATTGGTAATACGCAGCAGCTGGATCGTATGGTAAAGGAAATTATTGCCCAAAAAAAACAGCTACAGCTTGCTTTGGAAGCAATTCCTGAAGTTGAAAAGGTGCACCCATCAGCCGCCAATTTTCTATTGGCCAAAGTACCCCAAGCCAGTCAGGTATATCAACAATTAATTGATAAAAAGATAATCGTCCGAGACCGGTCAAAAGTACAACGTTGTGAGGATTGCTTGCGAATAACAGTAGGAAGTGAAGAGGAAAACAAACAATTTATCAATGCATTGAAAGAGGTCCTTAGGATTCATCCCAACAAGCACTAGAACAGATGGAAGCATGAAAAAAAAGCTATTATTTATAGATAGGGATGGCACAATTATTAAAGAGCCACCGACTGATTTTCAAGTAGATAGTTTAGAAAAACTTGAGTTTATACCCCGTGCAATTAGTAACTTGGTAAAAATAGCCGAGGAAGGAGATTATGAGTTAATACTTGTTACCAATCAGGATGGTTTGGGTACTGACGCTTATCCTGAAAACACTTTTTGGCCGGCACAATTCAAAATGATAAAAACCTTGGAACAGGAAGGCGTTTTTTTCAAGGAGATTCACATTGACAAAACCTTTGAATATGAAAATGCACCGACCAGAAAACCTGGTACTGCCATGCTCACTGCCTATCTCAATGGTGATTATGATCTAGAAAATTCCTATGTTATAGGTGACCGGGAAACTGATGTGACCTTGGCTGAAAATCTTGGAACCAAATCAATCTTTTTTGGGAAAGAGGTAATAAAAAATGCAGATAAAAGTGTTAACAATTGGGATGATATTTATGAATTTTTAAAGCTTCCTCCAAGAAAATCAGAAATCTTACGGAAGACTTCTGAAACCAATATAGACATCCGTTTGAACCTCGATGGTTCAGGCAAAAGTTCGATAAGCACAGGCCTCCCCTTTTTTGACCACATGCTGGATCAACTGGCCAAACATGGTGGATGCGATCTGGACATTAAAGTTGAGGGAGATTTGCATATAGATGAACACCATACCATAGAAGACACTGGTTTGGCGCTTGGCGAAGCTTATCTGAAAGCCATGGGAGATAAAAAAGGCATCTACAGGTATGGCTTTTTATTGCCTATGGATGATTGTTTAGCTCAAGTAGCTGTAGACTTTGGTGGCAGGCCTTGGATTGTTTGGGATGCAGATTTTAAACGAGAAAAAATCGGAGACATGCCAACAGAGATGTTCTATCATTTTTTCAAGTCCTTCAGTGACACAGCCAAATGCAACCTGAATATCAAAGCAGAAGGTGACAATGAACACCATAAAATAGAAGCCATATTCAAAGGCTTGGCCAGGGCCATTAAAATGGCTGTCAAAAAAGACATAAATGCACTGGATCAACTTCCAAGTACCAAAGGAACTTTGTAATGTCAAACCTGAAATTAGAGAATAATCAGGAATAATAAGGCTTAAAAATCCATAAATAATACAAAAAGCAAGAGGCCTCATTTTCTAAATGAGGCCTCTTGCTTTTATTATAGAATCCTTTAAATCAATTAAAATCCTCTTTCAGTGTCACAAGGAAACTAACCAAATCCCTGATCTCTCTTCTGCTTAAAAATTGCTTCATGTCAGGCATACTGGAAGGCGCATCTTTTCTTTCTAGTATTTGACTTTTCATAATCAGCGTATCCGGTTGATTACCCATTTTTAAGGTAATGCTTTGCTCTGTTTCGTCCATTTTGATGCCAGCGAGTTTCTTATCATTATCCAGAGAAAGTGTAACTACACCAAATCCTGGAGCAAGTCGCTTACTTGGATCAATAACTGCTTCAAGTAATTGTTCTCGAGTTAAATTGGCTCCTACCCCATTTAACTTTGGTCCGGCATTTCCTCCAAAATCATCATAGGCGTGGCATTTGATGCACTGAGCGGTTGCATGTTGAAAGAAAATCTTACGTCCTTTCACAAGATCTCCACCGTATAAACTTCCACTATAGGAGGCTAGAAGGTCATCTTGGGTCATGCCCTCATGAACTTGACTGTATCGGTCTTTTAATTGTGCACCTTCTCTTGTTTCCATGGCCTCGAAAAATTCAAGTTCTATGGCTTGAGGCAGCTCCCCTTTTTCAAATTGCACCAATAATTTTTCAAATATTGGTTTGGTACTATTTTGATCAAGCTTCGCTAAAGTATTGACAGCTGCTTGTTGCTCTTCCACCGTTCTTTTCTGAATGACTTCTTCCAGAAGGGCTGCTTTTCTCTCGTCTGGAATTGTTAACTCTTCCAAAAGGTCCAATCCCGCCACTCTTACACTTCTTTCTTTATCAGAAAGCGCTTGTTCTATCGCCTTATCCATTGGTGATTCAGGGATTTTAGCCAATGCTCTTAAACTTTGGGCCCTAACATCTGCATCATTGTCCTTGGAAAGTATCGTGAGTAATGGTAGGCTCCCTTCTGAAATCTTTAATTCGCCCAAAGCCATGACAGCTTCTTCACGGATTATATGACTATTGCTTTTTGTCAAGCCCAATAATACTTTTGCCGCAGAAGCCTGAAACGCTACAATATCTCTATTGAATTCGCCTCTGTACCAGCCATCAACCCTATCTAGGACAGATGGGGAATTCCATGTACTCAAGGCTGCAATGGCCTCTACACGCATGGCTTCAGGAGCTTTTGCTTGACCGGCATAAGTCAATAAGTTGTTGAAAGCCTCCTCCGTTCCCCATCTCAAATTGGCATTAATGGCTCTTCTAAGAAGCGGTTCTGAAGTGAAATCTCCGGAAATCAATAATTTCCCAAGATTTGGGATGGCTGCCTCTATAGAGAAATCATCATTGATCGCTCTAGCTGCTTCAGCAATTATATATTCGCTTTTATCATTTAAAAAGGCTACGACACCTTTGTCCCTTAACCTCCTAAGTGCAATAACAGCCCCAAGACGAACAGCCTCTGAAGGATGGCTTGCCAAATCAATAATTGTTGAAGGCTTCCCTACCCTAGATAACGCAAGACTGGCTGCATGCCTGATATACAAGTCCGCATTGTTATTTTCTTGAAGAAGTGCTACAATGGCTTCAAAAGCTGCTTCATATTTCATTTTACCCAAAGCCTCCACAGCAAAAAACTGAACCCTCTGCTCATCTGATGCAAGTAGTGGAAGAATATTTTTAGCAGCTGGTAAATATTCTAAATCTCCCAGCCATTTGGCTGACTGGGCTATAATTTCAACATCACTGTCTTTCAAATAAGGCACTAAAGTTTCTGCACGGTCAGGGCTTTTACGAGCGAGCTGAGAGATTCCCCAAATCGCGTGAATCCTTGCCAATTGGTTATCTTTTTGTGCCAAAACAGCAGTAAATACTTCCATTCCTTCTTCTGCTCGCTTTGCCAATTCAAACTGTGCCTTTTGTCTGACACGCTGATCCTCGAACCCTAAAAGTGAGGAAAGTGCCTCTTTTGATAAATCAGTATAATTTTTTGCTAAATGGGATGCTGTAAGTTTTCGAATATCTGAAGCCGCCGTTTTATCACTAAATTTCCATATCCTGCCATAGCCTTTGTTCACCCATCCATCAATCCAATCTGAAAAATACAAGGCTCCATCAGGAGAAAAGTCCATGCCTGTAGCGAGAATCCCAGATAAAATCTGTTCTGTTTCTCCCATCTCAAATCCTGCTCCTTTTGGTTTCAAATCAAAAGCATGAATCCCTGATCTGGCGGCATTTCCTCCAAATCCCGCAACAAAAAACTTGTTTTTCCATTGGTCGCCAAGCCCCGTTCCCGGATTATGCTGCATTCCAGTAGGTCCATTTACATAATTGGCTATTGTAGGAATAAAATAAGCTGCTTGATCATCGTTTCGTGGAAGATGCATCTTTTCATCCATCCATACCTTGTATCCATTGTTCTTTGGGTCACGGTACTTACCAAACTGCCAATTGATACGCCAGCCTGTATCTGATCCTTCGACTAAATATACAATCCGCTCTCGTTCTCCTTTGTGATCCCCGTCGTTGTCTACACTTATAAGATTTCCGTAATCATCGAAGTCAAATTCGTGGGTATTTCTAACACCATAAGCGAATATTTCAAAATCCGAACCATCTGGATTTGCACGAGCAACAACACCACAGTTGGGATAATCAAGAAGATTTCCTTTATCATCTTTTCCACTAAAGCCAATATCACCTATTCCCCAATAAATTTTTCCTTCTGGGCCCACTTTAAGTCCCGACATATTGTGTCCACCAAAACCGATGTGCACACCGAATCCATGGGCTATAGATTTCTTCTCGTCCATAAAACCATCGCCATTGGTATCAGTCATTCTCCAAAGATCTGGAGCCACACCTACAAAAAGTGCGTCATCAAAATAGAGAACCGCACCAGCAACATCTGAGGTTTCCTCGTTAAAATCACTGGCAATTAATTGTGAACGATCCGCTCTCCCATCACCGTCCGTATCTTGAATTTCAAAAATATTCTCCTTTTCAACCGTAAGGTCCTTCCAGTCATGTGAGCCATCACCATTAATGTCCGGAAGCCATTCGTTCTTAGCACTGTTTTCTGGCGCCAATTCTTTATGGATAAAAGCCTTTCGGTCTCCTACATTTTTAAATTTAATTGAGGAAATTTCCCAATCCTGGTGACTACGGATATCAAATTCTGAGATTTTTCTCCTATTTGTTTTTGAATAAAAGGCATTGCCGAAATCATCCATTTGTAAGGAGATCGGATCAGCAACCAATGAGTCCACTGCCCACAATTCTAACTCTAGATCTTTATTAAACACAGGATTGACCAAGTTTTCAATAGCGATTGTTTGCTTGTTTACTTCTTCTTGTGTCAGTTGTTTTACCTGAAGCGGGCGAGCCTTTTCACCTGAGTTACATGCAGTAAAGCATAAACTTAGCACAAGGTAAATAGGTAGGGTATTAAAAATTTTGTATCGTTCTGTCAATTCAATTTTTCTCAACATGGATAATCAATATAAAATTATGAGATGAGTTGTTTTACTTAAATTTGGTGGAAAAGTTTATTGTTCTTTTTTATCCAATGTTACGAGAAAACTTACTAAATCTCGGATTTCTCTTTTCGTTAATAATGCCTTCATATCAGGCATAGAGGACAATGCATTTGACCTCTCTTTTATGGTATCTTTTTTTATTATCTTTTCTGGTTCATTTCCTATTTTTATAGTAAGACTGCTTTTATCTTCATTTACTACGATTCCTGAAACGCTTTTATCACTATTAAGTTTTAAGGTAACAACTCCATAACCTGGTGCTAGACGATTGCTTGGTGCAACAAGGGCTTCCAGTAAAAGCTTTCTATCAAGTCTATTGGCAATCCCATTTAATCTTGGGCCGGCAATACCTCCAAAATCATTGTAAGCATGACAACGTATGCATTGTGCATTCTGGTGTTGAAAGAAAATTTTTCGCCCTTTGGCAGCATCACCACCATAGAGGCTTCCATTGAAACTTGCCAAAACGTCCCCTTCATACAAATCATCAGTTATGGCTTTGTATTGGTTTAACAAATTCTCATTACCTAATGTTTCAAGTGCTTCTCTTAATTCCAATTCAACGGATGCCGGTAAATTTTTATTCTTTAGCTCATCCAGCAGTTTTTCAAAAACAGTAGTAGCATAGGTTTCATCCACTTTTCCTAAGGTGGTTATTGCCGCTTGCTTTTCTTCCACGGTTTGATTCAGGATTACCTTCTCTAATAAGGTCGCTACTGTGTTACCAGACAAGTCCATTTCACCCAGAATTGCCAAACCTGCTACCCTGACTCTTTTATCTTTGTCCGTAGTGGCTTGTTCCAGTGCGATTGCCATGTTTTCTGAACCTGAATTAGCCAATGCCTTCAAAGCAGCCTCCCTAACCATCGGGTCCCTGTCTGTTTTAAGCATGGACAACAATTTATCAGAAGTATTGGCAACCTTTAGCGTTCCAATTGCATTTACGGCAGTATAGCGAAGAGCTGCATTTGAATGATTGATTAGTTTCAACAATGGTGCCGAAGCCATCTGCCTTATTAAATTTACATCCCGCTTCATTTCCCCTCTAAATCTGCCATCCACCCTGTCCAAGACGGATGGATCATCCCAGGTAGACAGTGCGTTGATGGCTTCAATGCGCATGCTTTCTGGCGCAGATTCCATGGCAATAAAATGCAAGATCTCATTTAACGCCTCTTCATTTCCAACTCTTAGATTTGCATTTATTGCTCTCCTGAGCAAAGGTTCAGAAGACAAGTTTTCTCTGGTAAGTACCTTACCCAGGGCTGGTAAAGCTTCTTCAATGGAAAAATCATCATTGATGGCCCTTGCTGCTTCTGCTACAATATATTCATCTTTATCCCCTAGAAAAATAGCCACTTCACTTGCCTGTATGCGCCTTAGGGCTACCACAGCAGCGATTCTTACTGCCTTTGATGGATGTTGGTGTAAGGCCTCAACAGCAGTTACATCCTCTATCCTTGCTAGTGCCAAGCTTCCTGCATGTCGCAAATAAACGTCTTCATCATTATTGGTTTCAAGAAATGCAATTAAAGGTTGAACAGCGGAAGCTGCTTTAATTCTGCCCAATCCCTCTGCTGCAAAGAACTGTACCCGGGCCGATTGGTCTTGAAGAAGAGGGATCAACTTATCTTCAGCCTCTTCATACCTGATATCTCCCAGCCATCTTGCAGCTTGCGCCCTTATCTCTTGGTCGGTATCCTTTAGCAATGGAACTAGCAGTTTACCTGCATTGGGCTCCCCTGAACGGGCGAGTTGTGCTATTCCCCAAATGGCATGAACTCTTGCCAGTTGGCCATTGTTTTCACCCAGTTTTGATTGAAATATTTCAAGTCCATTGCCGCCTCTTTTGGCCAATTCAAACTGTGCTTTTTGTCGAACCCTTTTGTCAGGATAATCCAGCAAATTGCTCAATTCAGGGTTTTTCTTTTCCTTGAAATCAGCCTTAATCAAGACTTCTGTATCTTTTCTCAATTGACTGTTTTCCCCGGAAATATCGTCCAATTTCCAGATCCTCCCATTGTCTTTGGTACCCCAACCATCAATCCAATCAGCAAAATAAAGGGCTCCATCAGGGCCGAAATCCATTCCAGTAGCCAATATTCCTCCCATGATTTTTTTGGTCTCCGTCATTTCAAAGCCCGCTCCTTTTGGAGCTAGTTTGAAAGCGTGTATACCTGATCTGGCAGGATTTCCAGCAAATTCCGCTACAAAAAAAGTTTCTTTCCATCTTTCTCCCAATGCAGTACCGGGATTGTATAACATGCCTGTGGGGCCATTAATGTAATTCTTTAAAGGTGGAAGAAAATAAGCTGCCTGCCCTTCTTGTCGAGGCTTGTACATTTCCTCGTCTATCCAAACCTTGTAATCATTGTTCTTGGGATCCCTGTATTTACCAAATTGCCAGTTTATTCTCCATCCTGTATCGGATCCATCAACAAGGTACACAAGTCGCTCACTCTCACCCCTATGGTCACCATCATTGTCTACGCTTATAAGGTTCCCAAAATCATCAAAAACAAATTCATGGGTATTCCTTACCCCCATGGCAAAAATCTCAAAATCACTCCCATCAGGGTTAGATCGGGCAATTACTCCCCTATTCGGATATTTATAGGTATTCCCATCCTGGTCCTTGCCATTAAAACCAATGTCTCCTATGCCCCAATAAACCCTGCCATCAGGTCCCATCTCAAGTCCTGACATTCCATGTCCCCCAAAACCAATATGTACGCCATAACCATGAGAGATGGACACCTTTTCCTTAGTCAAACCTGTAGAGGGATCTTCTTTAACTCGCCACATATCAGGTGCCGCACCTACAAAAAGATCGTCGCCAAATTTCATCACCGCGCCAGCCACGTCGGTAACCTCCTCATGTAATTCTTCAAAAACCAATTGGTATTGATCGGCCAAACCATCACCATCAGTATCTTCCAAGCGGTAAATATGATCCTTTTCAATGGTCATGTCTTTCCAGTCATTGAATCCATCCCCATTTAGGTCCTCCATCCACTGGTTTTGTTCGCTGTTTTCTTTTGAAAGTTCTTCTCTTAAAAAAGCCCGTTTTTCTTCTATGGTTTGTAAAGCAATTGACCTGGTCTCCCAATCCTGATGCCTTCTAATTTCATGTTCGGAGTGTTTTTGCCTATTGGTACGGCTGTA
>Ga0222651_1000292_pt1 | contig 36080 bp, 35 predicted proteins | sample AntAcemetagen369_FD_179855 | JGI IMG/M metagenome (GOLD analysis project Ga0222651, IMG submission 179855) | Saline water microbial communities from Ace Lake, Antarctica - #369 | ecosystem: Environmental > Aquatic > Non-marine Saline and Alkaline > Saline | place: Antarctica: Ace Lake...
AGCCCCGCTCGGTGATCTGCGCCACCGCGTCCCGTTTGAAATCGTCGTCGAAATTACCTTTGCCCATCATGGCCTCCTTGCCTCAAAATTAGGGAAGAAAGCGTCTACGAATCTAGGGGCTATTCACAATGCGCCGACTACGCGGTTGCCGGAAATGTTGACCACGAATGCGAATACGATCAGTCCAACACCCAAAATCGGTACAAACACGCTGTTCCGTTCGATATCAAACAGCTGCAATGTGTAGGTTCCGAAAGTTCGGGCAACGAGGCTCTCGTTGATGACCATGGAAAGCGACATCAGGATGGCGCATGCCCCCGTCATCGTTCCACGGCCATACGCCTTCTCAAGGATCATCGCGATCCCGCCCGCCGACGGATAGGCATTGGACATCTTTATGTAGGAATAAGCGCTGAACGCGGTGATGATTGCGCCGACAAAAAAGGCAAGGGGAAACAGATTACCGGCGAGCTCGGCTACCTGTCCAGTTAGCGCGAAGATACCCGCGCCTATCATAACACCGGTACCCATCGAGACCGCACCAATCAACGACAAGCTGTTCGCCTGATATTCTTCTTTCATTTCTTACCTTGCACTGGCTTATGGCCACCTGGAGTTAACATTTTCATTGTAGAGTTCCGAATCTAGTAAAATTAACCTGTATTCATGATTGTCATTCAAAAAAATAGAAACATAAATTATCGCTGTTTTTAGATGCAGTACAGAGGTTAAGTGTAACGGAATGTAACCAAATGTAAGGTTTCAACAAACCGTTACAAAATTCACGAGCACCATATAAATTATTACATTTTAGGATCAACATACAATTTTTTTAACAAACATAAAGAGATTGCCCCAGATAACACCGATTAAGTGTTACAATGGATGGTGTGAAAAAGAGTCGGCTCCGCAAGTACAAGTAGGATCGCCTTACTATAATTTTATTACTGGCACGACGGCTCGTACAGCTGCGGCGCTATGTGGCGTAAACCGTAAAACGACGGCGTATTATTTCCATCGATTGCGGGAGATCGTGGCGCTTGAACTGGAAGCCGAAAGCGAAGCTTTGTTTGGCGGCGATATCGAAGTCGACGAAAGTTACTTTGGCGGCGACGGAACGGTCGGCGCGGACGCAGCGCTGGAGGAAAAATCCCGGTATTTGCGCTGTTTAAGCGCGGCGGGAAGGTTTATACGAAGATCATCCCTGACAGCATTGTCTACACGGATAGCTGTTGAGGGTACAACGTGCTCGATGTGTCGGATTTTCATCACTTCCGGATCAACCATTCGGAACTGTTCGCAGACAAGCAAATTCACATCAACGGCATCGAGAATTTCTGGAACCAGACCAAGCGTCATGTGCGCAAATTCAACGGTGTTCCCAAGGTCCAGTTCGAGTTATTTTTGAAGGAATGCGAGTGGCGTTTTAACAACAGTGACCCGTTGATCCAATTATCTCAACTGATGCAATGGGTTAAACTGTATTAAAATTAGTTATCTGGGACAGCCCCCTAATTTTTATTTTGTTTTTTCTTCAGAAAAAGTTGGCGCGGAGATAAGTCCGCGCCAACCGGAAACAGAACGGGGTTAAAACATCAGTTTCACGCCGACCACTGCGAACAAGGCGGAAGGGTCTTCCCCTTCATCTCTAGCGAAATCGGCGGTGCGACCAAACTTCCGCTCATAAACGACACCGACATAAGGTGATACGGCGCGGTCCACAACGTCATAGCTAAGCCGCATACCGACCTCGATACTGTTCAGCCCTGAAGCGACGCCAATTTCTCGATCATCGGACAAAGCGACATCAATTTCCACAGATGGCGTAAGTATGAGCCGGTTGGTGATAAGCAATTCATATTCGGCGTCGAGTCGAGCCGACACGTCTCCAGTTTCGCTGACGAATAAATCAGCATCGACTTCAATCCACTGCGGCGCTAGCCCCGTCACGCCAATTACGCCAAACCATCGATCCGCGCCCTCCGGCGAATCTAGCCTGACTCCGGCTTTGATATCGAAGAAATCAGAAATTGGCTTCTGAAGCACAAGCTGATTTTCCATTGTTTCCAGCACGTCGCCGTCAGAATCGTATTCACCCTTCCCAAGCCATCGCAACTTGAGCTCATCGGTACCGAAAAAAGCATCGCCATCCCACACCAGAAGGTTTTGGTTCTGATCCCCCTGCCGGTATTCAAGTTCCTCCATTTGAACGCCATAGTAGAACAACTCGGTTTCTTGGGCCTGAGACGACATGGGGACTGCAATAGCTGCGACCCCAGCAAAGACGATCGCCATTAGTTTATTATTCATGTTGTCGTCCTCACCGTATGGTTTTCAGTTCGGCGGATTGTTCTCCGCCTTCGACGATGACCTTGCGAAACATACCTGCGGCCGCATGGTAAGACAGGTGGCAATGGAATGCCCATTGACCAGGCGCATCCACTTCCGTTTCCATGTAAACCGTCGTTCCCGGTGAGACGCTTACAGTATGCTTGACCGGGTTCCATTTTTTTGAACCATTGTCGAGAATCGACCACATTCCATGTAAATGCATTGGATGGGTCATCATCGTTTCGTTGATGAATTTAAAGCGTACGCGCTCCCCGAATTTCAGACGAATTGGCTCCGCATCACCATATTTGACGTCATTGAGCGACCAGATATAGCGCTCCATGTTGCCGGTGATGCGGATCTCAATTTCACGCGTCGCCGGGCGATGCTTGTAACGCGGCTTCTGCGCCTTGAGATCGGCATACGAAAGGAACTTGCCGCCATTGGCCGCTGTCGGCATCAGGCCACTACCCTTGGGGTAAAAGGGGTCTTCCTTCTTCGCCATTCCCGTCATCTTGGAATGATCCATGCCCGACATTTTTGAATGGTCCATTCCTTTCATCGTCGAGTTGCCCATACCTTTCATCTTTGAATGGTCCATTCCTTTCATCGTCGATTGGTCCATACCTGTCATCTTTGAATGGTCCATACCGGTGTGGTTCATTGGCATATCCACCATGGCCAACAATGGCCGCTCCCGTAATTTCGGAACCTCGGCCGTCATGCCTTGGCGCGGCGCCAATGTGCCTCGGGCATAAGCAGAGCGCCCCATCGATTCCGCGAAAATCGTATAAGCGCGATCGTCTTTTGGCTGCACGATGACGTCATAGGTTTCCGCCACTGCGATCCGAAATTCGTCCACCTTGACGGGGCGAACATTGTTTCCATCCGACTGTACAACGGTCATTTTCAGGCCCGGAATTCGAATGTCGAAATAAGTCATGGCCGAAGAATTGATGAACCGCAATCGCACCCTCTCACCGGGCTTAAACAGGCCAGTCCAGTTCTGCGAAGGGCCCTTGCCGTTGATCAGCGGCGTGAAGCCCTGCAGGTCTTCGACATCCGTCGGCATCATCCGCATATCGCCCCAGTTCATGCGATCAGTGACGGTCGCGTCGAAGCCGTTTTTTTCGACGTCCTTGAAAAATTCACCGACCGTCTGTTGTTTACGGTTGTAGTAATCCGCCATCATTTTGAGATTGCGCATGATCCGCCCCCCTCGATGCGGGTGCGCGTCGGTCAATTGGACGACGTATTCACGGTCATAGCGGAAGGGTTCGCGGCCCTTGGGCTCAATGACGATTGCCCCATAAGCGCCGTCTGGTTCCTGGAAGCCGGAATGGCTGTGGAACCAGTATGTTCCCGACTGGACGATTGGGAACTTATAGGTGAATGTCTCACCCGGTTCTATTCCGTCGTAGCTGATTGTTGGCACTCCATCCATTTTGTATGGCAGAATCAAACCGTGCCAATGGATCGACGTGGATTCTTCAAGATTGTTGGTTACGTTGATCGTAACGTCCTCACCTTCCTTGAAACGAAGGACCGGTCCAGGCGAAGCGCCGTTGTAACCGATACCCGAACGCTTGAAGTCTCCGGTATCGATCATCACAGGATCGACGGTAAGGTCGTATGTTTTAGCGTGAGCAGCGAGCGGCGCCAAAGCGGCGCCGGCCACTAAACCAGACAGGAAAACCGTCTGTAAAATTTTATGCATCTCTATGGTCCTTGCAATGAAGGTTATAAGGGGCAGCGCACAATATTTTGTGTCACTTGACCGACATTTTTCCCATCATTCCGGATTCGTAATGCCCTGGCACATTGCAGGCAAACTCAAGTTCTGTCGCCTTGGTAAATTTCCAAATCACCTCGCCTGACTTCCCCGGCTCCAACAGCACGCTGTTCGGATCGTTGTGCTCCATGGTTTTCCCGTCACCCATGTCCATCTTCATCATGTGGTGGTTGATCTTGTCAGCCTCCAGGACACCGTGCTCGACCATCAGTTCCATTTCTTTCTGATGAGCGGCATGCATGTTTGCGGTGCCAAGATTGAATTCATGTACGAGTTCGCCCTTATTTGTAATCTTGAAGCGAATGGTCTCACCGGCTTTGACATTAATATTTTCGGGCGTGTAATAATTTTCCTGCATGAGGACATCAATAGTACGAGTGACGTCTGCGGCCTTGCCTGCTTCTCCAAAACCCAGTGAGTGCCCGGGACCACCTTTTTCACCGCCGTGGCCGCCTTTCATGTGTTCCATTTTCTCAGGAGCCATGCCGTGACCCGATTTTTCACCGCCGTGGCCGCCTTTCATATGTTCCATTTTCTCATTTGGCGCGCCATGACCACCGCCATGGGAGCCGGCCGCAAATGACGTCGTAACACTGAGTGAAACAGCGGCGAGAATAACAGCGGAAAGAACAACCGGTTTGGCCGTGTATAGATTTATCATAGACAGATTTCCTTGCTGGAATAACGGGTCGTTGACCTCGATGACCAAACAGGTCGTCGAGCGCCTAACGGTTCCAATTGACAATTTATTACTGAGTTTGGGAAGACGGCGTCGCTCCGCCGCTACCGAACATTGTTCGGCGCAAGAATCCGGCAAAAACCAGTGCTTCTCGCTTAAGCGCGGGCGTTGATCGCGTGTATTGGCGGTCTATGGAGAGGCGGAAACAACCGGCTGGAACGTCGATCTATAAGCCGCTCAAGCAGGCCCTTGGCATTGTTGGCCATCAATTGGCCCAATCCATTGAAAATCGCAGCGCTGGCATGGCACATATGGCCAGCGCTTGCACAGTGCCGATGATCTTTACGCTGCGTATCGGGCGCATTTTCTGATTTGGATGTTTCGTGAAAATTAGCCGATACAATATCGGTCTCAGCAACATCGCCTGGCTGATGGGCTTTTGCGGGATCAAAGTACCCTGAGAAGCCCCACAATATTGCGATGGCGCTCACGATCTGCACCCATTTACAGATTCTATTCCACGAATTCATGCCCCGTATATGCGTCTTTACCGATAGCAAGGTCAACAGTTTTAACTTGATAAAAAGTATCATAGCTCGGCAAAAACGCTCCCCTGGTTACATGCCACTCGAATTCGCCACCCGCCGCGCCACAGCTGTACAAAGCTTACACCGTCCTTGCTACATTCCGCAGAGGCCTAGTCGGGGCCGTTAGCGTCTTGTTTTATGGAAATATTGGCACATTTTCTCAGGAAAATTGAAGATCACGCGATGATAATTGCGTTTTCTAAAGGTGCTTTGGTGGACGTGGCGAGGGTTTCTGGCTGCGGTTTGTGCACAATGGCCGTACGTTGATATTGTAAGGAGTGACAGTTGGTTTATTGGTGTACGGAATCTGATCGATTAGCGGTTGGCGCAAACATTTGAAATAGGTCACAAAGCCCAAATCCAGTCCCTGCAACTAACCGCCATACACTTCTAGCCAATGTCGGAGCTAGACTAAATCCTGTCCCCGCAGTTGCTTTTAGGATTTCTATAGAATTTGTAACAGAGCTTCAGACTAGGAGGTTGCATCAGGAGGTTCGGGCAAACTTGTTTCTTTTTTTCCAAACCAATTTATCCAACTCCAAGGTTCACAAGATTCTCTATGTTCAACTTGAAGCCTATTTGTATTGGCACGGCTCTGGTTAACCTGTTCAAAATACTCTTCAGTAAATCTCCAGCTATCAGACAGTCCCAATTCGTGTAGCGCCGTCAGCATTTCTTCAAGGCTATCATCCATAAGTGTCGTAAATTTTTCTTCATCAAAGCTCCACTGCCGGCGCGCGGCATGAAACAACGCGTCCTTTATGTATAACGCGCGCACCATCGGATGCGGATGACTGCTGTTTAGGTTCAGTTGGTAGCGCGCGCCTCGCACATAGGAAAAAAACGCCATCAATGCAGCGACCGTCGAGGACAAAAGATGGATGAACGTGTCGTCGCCTCGGAAAAATGCGTTCCGTGTGTGCTCATGAGTCCGGACATGCTTGTCCAATTCTCGAAGGTAATTCATCAGTAATGTCGACGCGATTAAGTCGGCATCAACTTCCCAAGCTTGCCGGCGCCGCCGCGCTTTAAGAGATTTCGGCCGATATGACGTCATCTCGGCATAGGACCGAAGGCCATCATAGTGGCGGGCGCCTTCGACATGGCCACTAAGTATGTGACCAATTTCGTGGTTGACGACGAACGTCATGCAGATGTCGGCGAAAAAATCCGCCGCAATTGCACGATCTGCATTAAGGTTTAGCTGCCAATTTTTTTGTTGGTCGATATGTGCCGGATCGACGATGAACGGCAATGACACATCTGTTACGGTGACGCCGTCTGTGTTGAGGTCCGGCAATAGAATCGGGTTTTCAAAAAGTTTGTTGAACAAAATGATAAGCAGAACAGGGACGCCGCTCGTCATCTGCACATAGTAGTGTTCGCTATCGCTTGTCACGAATGCATTAAATTCATGCCGCCTCACATAAACCATTTTAATGGTCTTCCGCTTGCCGCCATACGCTCGATGGACCGCATCGCCAGTCGATATGCCACGACGCAGAAGTCGCTCATACTGACCGCGTGTAAACGCATCGGAAATTTCTGCGGGATCAAAGATGTCCATTCACAAAATCCTAGCAATCAGGACTGTTGCGTGATGTTGGATGTAGGGCGGTTTTCAAGAGCCAGCTTTGCATCTGTTCCAGCGATGGTCCCTTGCCGTATTTCGGTCGCTGCGTTTTGTGTCCCATAAGGTCAGCTTGAATTCGTTCGGGCGCTTCCACTTCGATCAGCCTGTCTTGAAATCCGTGGCGTAAGCCATAAAGGGTGCATCCGTCGGGTAGCAATTGCCGTTCTCGGAGATATTTGTTGATTGCCCCTGAGGCGCTCGCATTTTTACCTGCGTAGCGTGGGAAACCGTTCGGATTTCTTTGAAACGCCGTCAGTGCAACGCCAACCAAGGGTATAACTCGGTCCGAATGTCTCGTTTTTAACGAGCGCACGGCGTTTGCACGGATGACGATGTGTGGAACATCATCTTTAAGTAAAATATCTTTAGGCTCCAGGCCACTGATTTCATTGATCCGGGCGCCGGTATCCGCCATGGCCAAGACAATGCCGCGCGCTTCGTCGTTTACCGACGCGAGCGCTACATCCCTCAGCATAATTTTTTCCAAATGATCTCTGGGTATCGAAATACGCTGTTTGGTTTCACCACCATATATATTCAAACCATTGAAGGGATTTTCGAGCCCAAGCCGATGGGTGTCATTCACGGTTCGGAAAATTTTCCGAAGCCGCATTATTTCTTTATTGGCGGTATTTGATGTTTGGACATCCTTGCCAATTCGCTCATTGACCCACCAGTCACGAAAGGTCAGCGCATCTTCGCGCGTAATCTCAGAAAGATCCTTGTCGGCGATTACTTTAGAGAAGTTCTGAACAGCCAAACGCAAAGGATTTAACCAACGTCGTCGTTGATCGTCATTTTTTTCGCGAAGTTCGGGCTGAGACAACGCGACATAGCGATCCAAAGCAGAGGAAAATGTATATGCTGGCGTGGCGATTCCGCCCACTATCGCATCTATTTCTAGACTGCCTTTTTCACTGACCTTCTTTTCTATCGCAGCAAGTCGTTCAACCAGTTCTTCGACTGTCGCCGTTTCTACCAAATCGGCCATAGGGCGAAAGGAAAATCCTCGGCGTTGGGCCAAGGCCCCTGCTTGCTCATACGCAATGCGCGCTTGGTCAACTCCCTTACCGTCACGAAGGTCAGACAGGAAATGTTCAATTTGGCGATGGACCGCATCGTACGCGCCCTTAGCGCCCAGAGAGCGCTCATCTTTTACCTTGAGCGATCGCCTGAATTGTCGGTCAGGAACAATGTCGCTGACATCGGTTGGCACACGCCGCAAATAGTAGAGCGTTCCATTTTCATGGCGGTAAAGATAGGGCCAGTGATCCAATTTTCGCATGAAGTGTTTGACAGTTTGTTTGCAAAATTGTTTGATAAATTATGGCGTGATTTATGGATTCCTAACCGAAACTCACAAAACCTATTGATTATTATATGTAAATTATATGAATGTCTAGGAAAATGGCGGAGAGACAGGGATTCGAACCCTGGGTACTGTCACCAGCACAACGGTTTTCGAGACCGCCCCGTTCGACCACTCCGGCATCTCTCCGCGATGCGTCCATAGGACAGGTCGGCGGCGAACCTAATGAAAACTTTGCGTCGCCGCAAGCGAAGGAATATGCTTCGTCGCAGTGGCCGAAAAAGCTGAGTATAGGCGTTGACTTGCCTGTCTTCGCGAGTATAGTGCGCCACGCTTTTCTGCGGGCCCGTTTTGGCCCGCTTTTGTATCGACCCCGATGATGCCACAGGCCCAGGGGCCCGGCGGCACAGGGGACGGAAAGACAATACGATGTATGCAGTGATCAAAACCGGCGGAAAACAGTACAAAGTCGCCAAAGACGATGTCATCAGAGTCGAAAAGATGGCCGGTGAACCCGGTGAATCTGTCGATTTCAGCGAAGTGTTGCTTGTTGGTGACGACGACGGCCAGACAGTTGGCGCGCCGTTGATCGAAGGCGCCACGGTCGCAGCGACCGTTCTTGAGCAAAAACGTGACAAGAAAATCATTGTTTTCAAGAAGAAACGTCGCCAGGGCTACAAGCGCAAGAATGGCCATCGCCAGAATCTGACGGTTCTGCGGATTACGGATATTCTTGCCGCTGGCAAAAAGAAGGCCGCGCCGAAGAAGAAGGCCGCGGCGAAGAAAACCGAAGCGGTTGCTGATGCGGGCGATGCGCCGGCTGAAGCGAAAAGCGAGGAGTAAGCTAGCATGGCACATAAAAAGGCAGGTGGTTCGTCCCGGAACGGCCGCGATACAGCGGGCCGACGGCTGGGCGTCAAGAAATTTGGCGGCGAGTCTGTAATTCCAGGCAATATCATCATGCGCCAGCGGGGCACGAAAGTGCACCCGGGCGGAAATGTCGGCATCGGCAAGGATCACACGCTGTTTGCGCTGACCGAAGGTAACGTGCAGTTCCACAAGACGCGCGCGCGTACGACCGTGTCTGTGGTGCCGCCGGCGTAAGACGCCCCGGCACATCAGTTTTTTTCCGGGGGAATGGGCAGCCATTCCCCCTTTTCGTTATTGGGCTAAGCCATGAAGTTTCTCGATCAGGCAAAAGTATTCGTCAAGAGTGGCGATGGCGGAGCGGGCAGCATGTCCTTCCGGCGCGAGAAATATATCGAATTCGGTGGGCCCGACGGCGGTGATGGCGGGCGTGGCGGCGATGTGATCGCCGAAGCCGTGGAAAACCAGAACACATTGATCGACTACCGCTATCAGCAGCATTTCAAGGCCGGTACCGGAAATCACGGCATGGGGCGCCAGCGAACCGGAGCCGCCGGCAAGACCATCGTGATGAAGTTGCCCGTCGGCACACAGATACTGGCCGAGGATCGGGAAACCCTGATCGCGGATATGATCGCGCCCGGCCAGCGGGTGGTTCTGGCGCGTGGCGGCGACCCGGGGCATGGAAACATGCATTACAAGAGCTCGACCAATCGTGCACCACGGCGTGCGGATGCTGGCTATCCGGGCGAGGAGCTGTGGATCTGGTTCCGGCTGAAGCTGATTGCTGATGCGGGATTGGTCGGTTTGCCGAATGCCGGAAAATCGACATTCCTGGCATCAACGACACGGGCCCGGCCCAAGATTGCCGATTATCCGTTCACGACCCTGCATCCGAATCTTGGCGTTGTGACCGTTGATAAAGAGGAATTCGTGATTGCCGATATTCCGGGCCTGATCGAAGGGGCCCATGAAGGGCTGGGACTCGGTGACCGGTTTCTGGGGCATGTCGAACGATGTGGCGTTTTGCTGCATCTGATTGACGGGACGGCAGAGGACGTCGGCGCCGCATACAAGACCGTGCGGCAGGAACTGGAGGCCTATGGTGGCGGTCTTGCTGAAAAGGCGGAAATTGTCGGGCTGAACAAGTCCGACGCGCTGTCGGAAAAGGATATTGAGGAAAAGCGGGCCGCGCTGGCTGCCGTTACCAATTCACCGATTGTCGCGATGTCCGGCGTGTCGGGTCGTGGTGGCACGGATATTCTGCGCATCCTGTTGGATCACATTCGTCGTCGGCGCGCCGCGGATGCCGCCGCCGCCGTACCCGTGGCAGAAGCGGAGGAGCAGGAGGCAGCCGGATGGACTCCGTGAGCGCTGCGTCCGGCAATCGCCTGATGCGGGCGAAGCGTCTTGTCGTGAAAATCGGTTCGTCCCTGCTTGTCGACGAAACGTCGGGGCAGATTCGCCACGAATGGCTGGCAACACTGGCGGCCGATGTCGCCGCGCGGCGTGACGCGGGTCAGGAAGTCCTTATCGTGTCCTCTGGCGCCATCGCCGTCGGTCGCCGTCATCTCGGCATTGTCGGGCGCGACTTGCGGCTGGAGGAAAAACAGGCCGCCGCTGCAACCGGCCAGATTCGCCTGGCGCATGCCTACCAGGAGGCCCTGCTGGCGCATGGGATTACGGTCGCGCAGATCCTGCTGACGCTTGACGATACCGAGCGCCGCCGCCGGCATCTGAATGCGCGGGCAACCTTGTGTCAGCTTCTCGATCTTGGCGCTGTGCCGATTATCAACGAGAACGATACGGTCGCGACCGAGGAAATCCGGTTTGGCGACAATGACCGGCTGGCGGCGCGCGTCGCGGCAATGGTCGGCGCAGATGCGCTGGCGCTGTTATCGGATATTGACGGGTTGTACGATTCCGATCCGCGCGTGAACCCCGATGCCGCCCATATCGATGAAATGGATGCCATAACGCCGGAAGTGGAAGCGATGGCGGGCAGTGTACTGCGCGGCTACGCGTCAGGGGGCATGGTAACCAAGCTACAGGCGGCGAAAATCGCGCTTGCGGGCGGCTGTCACATGGCCATCGCCGATGGCCGTTTGCCGCATCCGCTGCAGGCGCTGGCCGAGGGCGGTCGCTGTACCTGGTTTACCGCGAAGGCGACGCCGCACAGTGCACGGAAACAATGGATTGCCGGTTCGCTGAAGCCCAAGGGTTTTGTCAGTGTCGATGATGGGGCATGGACGGCCCTGCGGAATGGCCGGAGCCTTTTGCCTGCGGGCGTTGCCGCCGTTTCGGGCGCTTTTGCTCGTGGCGACCTTGTGGCAATTGTATCTGCCGACGGCCGGGAACTGGGGCGTGGACTTTCTGCGTATTCCTGCGCGGATGCGCGCCGCATCGCCGGCCACAAGACCAGTGAAATTGAAGAAATTCTCGGCTATCGTGGACGCGATGAGGTCATTCACCGGGACGATCTGGTGATTGACTGATGGGGAGGGACAACCAATGACTGCGACCGCCGCTTACGAGGCTGATGACAGTGTCGAGCGTGAAATTAGCCGTATCGGCGCAGCCGCCCGGGCGGCTGGCCGGGCGCTGGGACTGGCAGATGCCGCGACGAAAAATAATGCGTTGCGCTTTGCGGCAGAAGCGATCCGGGCCCGCCGTGACGATATTCTGGACGCGAATGCCCAGGACCTGGCCTATGCGGAAACGCGGGATCTTAGTGCGGCGTTCAAGGATCGGTTGATCCTGACTCCCGACCGGATCGAGGGCATGGCGGCCGGGCTGGAGGATGTGGCGACATTCCCGGAACCGGTTGGCCGGGTGCTGGATGAACGGGTGCGCCCGAATGGCCTGCGCATTTCCCGCGTCAGCGTGCCGTTGGGCGTTATCGGCATCATTTACGAGTCCCGTCCCAATGTGACGGCGGATGCCGGCGGTTTGTGTATGAAGTCCGGCAATGCGGCGATCCTGCGTGGTGGGTCGGATAGCCTCCATTCCTCAGGCCTGATCGCCGATTGTCTGCGGGAAGGGCTAAAACGTGCTGGCCTGCCGGAAGATTGCGTGCAGCTTGTACGGACCCGCGACCGGGCTGCCGTTGGCGCGATGTTGCGGCTGCATGACTTTATCGATGTGATCGTGCCACGCGGTGGGCGCAGCCTTATCGAAAGGGTGATGAACGAGACAACAATTCCCGTGATTGCCCATCTGGATGGGATTTGTCATGTGTATGTCGATGCGGCGGCGCAGCCACAAATGGCACGCGATATCGTCTTAAATGCGAAAATGCGCCGTACCGGCATCTGTGGCGCGGCGGAAACGCTGTTGATCGACCGCTCGCAGGTTGCGGGTCTGCTGCCGAAAATTGTCGATGATCTGATCAATGCCGGATGTGAATTACGCGGCGATGCTGCCGCGCAGGCAGTGGATGACCGGGTTCAGCCCGCGAGTGAGGCAGACTGGACGACGGAATATCTGGATGCCATCATTTCTGTAAAGGTTGTGGATGGTGTTCAGGATGCTATCGATCACGTCAACACCTGTGGCAGCAATCATACGGATTCAATCATCACGGATGACATGGCCGCGGCAGAGATGTTTCTTGCGGGGATCGATAGTGCTATCGTCATGCATAATGCATCAACGCAGTTCGCCGACGGCGGCGAATTCGGAATGGGTGCGGAAATAGGCATATCGACAGGTAAGCTGCATGCACGGGGCCCCGTGGGGGCGGATCAACTAACGACATTCAAGTATATCGTGCGTGGTGAAGGCCAGGTTCGGCCCTAGCGAACGAATCCAGAACAACTTAAATTTAAAGGCCTTATCGCCAGTGCCAAGTGACGCGATGGACGATTCCGCAACGAATCCGGAAGAAACGGCATGCCGCAGCATGACGCCGCGCAGCAGTGCACGGTCGAACCGCGATATATATGCGCTGTCGCAGATTTCCGGCCGGCGGATTGGCCTGCTTGGCGGTTCCTTCAATCCGGCCCATGAGGGGCATCGGCATATCAGTTTGCTCGCGCTTCGCTATTTGAATCTGCATGAGGTCTGGTGGGTCGTATCACCACAGAACCCGCTGAAGCTGGCAGAAGGCATGGCGACATTCGATGAGCGTTTTGAATATGCAAAGAAAATTGCGCGCCACCCCCGAATTCGCGTCACCGATATAGAAACACAGCTCAATACCCGCTTTACACTGGATACCTTGCGCCGCATGAAGCAGCGATGCCAACGGACCCGGCTTGTCTGGTTGATGGGCGCAGATAACCTTTCGCAGATATCCCAGTGGCGCGACTGGACGCTCATTTTTGAGACTGTCCCGATCGCTGTTTTTGCGCGTCCGTCATATTCCATGCTGGCATTGGCGGGAAAGGCCGCGCATCGCTATGCCCGGATTCGGCTACCGTCACGGTCCGCTTCGTCGCTTGCCGACATGGCGCCGCCTGCGTGGACATTCTTTCATTCGCGGCTGCATCAGGCGTCATCGACGCAGATAAGGGCCGAACGCGGGGTCGTGGAATCCACTACAAAGGGTTGATTTTGTATTCAATCGATGCGATGTGGTGAAAACGACAAGACGTTTGTCCCGGCGCCGCGGGATACAAAAGAGGAACAGGTCATTAAGAAGTCAGACAAGACAGTGAAGTCTCCCGAGCGGACATTGTCGCTCATTCAGGAATCACTGGATAGCGACAAGGCCGAAAATATCGTCACGATCGAGCTGGCAGGGAAGTCGAGCATTGCCGATTTCATGGTCATTGCCTCGGGTCAATCGAACCGGCATGTCAACGCCATGACCGATCATCTTGTGAAGTTGTTCAAGGATAACGGGCTTAAAGGCACGGCTGTCGAGGGACAGGCACGTGGTGACTGGGTGCTGGTCGATGCGGGCGACGTGATCGTGCATTTGTTCCGCCCCGAAGTCCGTGACTTCTACAATCTGGAAAAATTGTGGAGTTTCGAGATGCCGGACGCGGCGAGCGTATCCCAGGCTTCCAACGATCAGTCGTCTGCCGCCCATTCGGCTTAGGACAACGTGCGCGTCCTGCTATGCGCCGTAGGCCGTGCCCGTAAGGGCCCGGAACGGGCGCTGTTTGAACATTTTACGGCACAATTACGCTGGCCTTTCGAACTTCGAGAAGTCGAAGAGCGTAAAAAGCTGCCGGTTTCCCAATTGCAGGCCAGTGAGGCATCGCTATTGCTTCGCGCCATTCCCGAAGGTGCGGTGGTGGTCGCGATGGATGAGCGCGGCAAATCGCTGTCCAGTCGCGCGCTGGCCAATCAGGTTGGCGCATGGCGGGATGGCGGGCGCGATTGTATTGCATTCGTGATTGGCGGCGCAGACGGGCTGGACGATACCGTGCGCAACAGCGCTGATCTGCTGTTGTCTTTTGGTAAATTGACCTGGCCGCACCTTCTGGTCCGGGGGATGCTGGCGGAGCAGCTTTATCGGTGCCAGCAGATACTGGCCGGACATCCCTATCACCGGGACTAAAAGCCCTTGTATCCTTTCGATTCAGGCCAATTTCCTGTATATAGGATGTAATTTCCGCCAAGATCGAAGAGGGTTGATGTGAAGCCACCCCGTCCTGTTGTTTTATGTGTGCTCGATGGCTGGGGCCAACGTTCCCGGCGTGAGAACAATGCTATTGCCCTGGCGGAAACGCCCGTTTGGGACCGGGCGATGGCGAATTGTCCCCATGCCCGGCTGGAAGCATCGGAAGGCTTTGTCGGCCTGCCGTCCGGACAGATGGGTAATTCCGAAGTTGGTCACATGACGCTTGGGTCCGGTCGTATTGTGCAGCAGGACCTGCCTCGTATTGATACGGCTGTTGCTGAAAACGCCATTGCGGACTTGCCGGCATGCCGGAAATTTATATCAACGATGAAATCAACGGGCGGTACGGCCCATTTGATAGGCCTTATGTCCCCCGGTGGTGTTCATTCTCATCAGGATCATATCGCGCATCTGGCCAATCTTCTGGCTGATGCCGGCGTGCCGGTGGTTGTGCATGCGTTGCTGGACGGGCGCGACACGCCGCCGTCCAGTGCAGGAGACTATCTGGCAGCGTTCCAGGCTGCGGCCCCCCGAGCCGTCATTGGCACCGTCATCGGAAGATTCTATGCGTTGGACCGCGACAAGCGATGGGATCGTGTGTCGCTCGCCTATGCAGCGATGGTATCCGGTGCCGGGGAAGCGGCCGCCAACGCGCAGGCGGCCGTTACACAGGCCGCGGCGCGCGGCGAAACGGACGAATTTGTGCTGCCGACCGCGATTGCCGGGTATGCGGGCATGCGGGATGGCGACGGCATACTGAGTGCAAATTTCCGCGCCGATCGAATTCGGGAAATTCTTTCAGCGTTCCTGGACCCGGATTTCGATGGTTTTGAGCGCGAAAAGACGGTTTCTTTCTCCGCTGCTGTCGGGATGACGTCCTATTCGACGGCGCTGGATAAATTACTGGATATACTGTTCCCGGCACAAACCATCAGCAATGTGATGGGGAAGGTGGTTGCCGATGCCGGAAAGAAGCAGTTGCGTATCGCTGAAACGGAAAAATATGCGCATGTGACGTTTTTCTTCAATGGTGGGGAGGAAACGGAGTTTCCGGGTGAAGAACGTATTCTGGTTCCGTCGCCCAAAGTGGCGACCTATGACATGCAGCCGGAAATGTCGGCGCCCGAAGTAACGGACCGGCTGGTTGGAGCTATTGAATCCGGCGTTTTTGATCTCATCGTCGTGAATTATGCGAATACGGATATGGTCGGCCATACAGGGGACCTTCAGGCTGCCATCCAGGCGGTTGAGGCGGTGGATGGATGCCTTGGGCGTCTGGAATCAGCTGTTTTGGCGGCAGGGGGGATGATGCTGGTGACAGCGGATCACGGCAATGCCGAAACAATGCTGGACGAGGCAAGCGGCGAAGCCCACACCGCGCATACGACCAACCCGGTACCTGTTGTTGTGATCGGGGACGGCGTGTCCGTGTCAGGGATCCAGAACGGTGGCCTTGGCGATGTTGCGCCCACATTACTGGACCTTATGTCCATCGCCCAGCCTGCGGAAATGACCGGGCATTCCCTGATTACGCGTGCCGGTGAGGCCCGTGCGGCGGAATAACCCGGCAATCATGGGTATTTTGCGGCATGCGTTTATCGCATTTGCCGTTCTCGGCACTATGGCGGCCAATGCCGCCGAGAAACCAGTGCAGACCCTGGAACAGGTCGAGGAACAGATCGCCAGAGAGCGCGAAGCGCGCCGGAATCTGGAAGCGCAGAGCCGGAAGCTGGCCCTGGAAACGGCAGCCTTGCGCCGCGAATTGATTGAGGTGGCGCGTGGTGCCCAGGAGAAAGAAGGCCTGCTGACGCATCTTGAGACGCAGCTTGCGAATCTTGTCGAGGATGCAAAGCTTCGTGAGGAAGCATTGGCGGATCAACGCCGGCAACTGGCGGGCACACTCGGCGCCTTGGCGCGGCTGTCCCGCAATACGCCACAGGCGATCATGTTCTCGCCGGGGCGACCAACCGATATGATCCATAGCACGCTTCTGTTGCGGGTTGCTGTCCCACGGCTTGGAAAACGGGCGGAGGACCTAGCGGCGGAAGTGGAGACGCTGCAGCTCGTCAAACGTGACATCGCTGGAAAATTGTTGAGTTTGCGCAAAACCGATGACGAACTCGTCAATGAGCGCGCACGGTTGCGGCGGTTGTTGAACCGAAAGAGCGCATTGCGCCAGGAAACAGACGCCGCATATCAGAAAAACGCCAAACGCATGACGGCCTTGGCGGGAAAGGCGCGTGACATGCGCGAATTGATGGCGCGGCTGCAGAACCCGGCGGCGGCGCCGGCACCGCGCCCGCCGTCACGGCCTGCTGTGACGGCGCCACTGCAGCCCACTGTTGCCCCGCCGAATCGCAGCGATGGATCGAATCTTGCGCGCGCGCCGGGCGGATTGCGGGATTTTCCTGAAAAGGGTCCGGTAACGCTTCCGGTTTCCGGGAAAATCATTGGTCAGTATGGAGAATCACTGAATTTCGGCAATACGGCGCGGGGGGTTCGGCTGGAAACCCGCGCATCGGCCCAGGTGGTCGCGCCATTCGATGGAAAGATCGTATTTGCCGGGCCTTTCCGCAATTATGGGCAAATATTGATTATCGAGCATCGGGGCGGATATCACACGCTTTTGGCCGGATTGGGCCGGATTGACTCGCTAGCAGGGCAGTGGGTTCTGGCTGGAGAGCCGGTCGGCGCAATGGGCACTCGAAAAAAAGGCCAACCGACACTATATTTGGAACTTCGACGGAACGGTCAACCGATTAACCCGCTGCCGTGGTTAGCGGCCGGTAAGCAAAAGGTGCGTGGATGAAACCGATATTTGGTACGACGGCCCTGGTATTCGGGTTTGTGACATTCTTGGTAACCGCTCCGGCATTTGCCGCTGCGACAGATAAATCCGACAAGACGGAAATTTACCGTCTGCTGGAATTGTTTGGTGATGTCTTCGAGCGTGTGCGTTCGGACTACGTTGAAGATGTGTCGGACGAAGAGCTGGTCGAAGCGGCCATCCAGGGGATGCTGCAAAGCCTGGATCCCCATTCAAGCTATCTAACCAAGAAGACGTTTGGCGATATGCAGGTTCAGACCAAAGGCGAATTCGGTGGTCTGGGTATCGAGGTCACGATGGAAGGTGGTTACGTCAAGGTCGTGTCGCCGATTGACGACACGCCGGCATTCCGCGCCGGGCTGGAGCCGGGAGATCTGATTTCGCGTATCGATGAGGTAACCGTTCAGGGACTGAATTTGAGCGAGGCGGTCGAGAAGATGCGCGGCCGGGTCGGCACAGATATAAAGCTGACTATTTTGCGCAAGGGCACCGACCCGTTTGAGGTCAAGATCACCCGCGACAAGATTCGTATCAAATCGGTTCGATCCCGTGCAGAAGGCGATATCGGTTACATCCGTATTACCAGCTTCAGCCAGCAGACTGATACCGGTGTCTCGGATGCATTCAAGAAGCTTGAAGAGGAAATCGGTGAGACGAAAATCCGCGGATATGTGCTCGATCTCAGGAATAACCCGGGTGGTCTTCTGGATCAGGCTGTTTCCGTTTCTGACGCATTTCTGGAACGCGGTGAAATCGTATCCACGCGGGGGCGCGTCGAAGGTAACGCGCAGCGTTTCCATGCGCGTCCGGATGACCTCGCCAAAGGACATCCGGTTGTCGTCCTGATCAATGGTGGCTCGGCGTCAGCATCTGAAATCGTTGCGGGGGCACTGCAGGATCACAAGCGTGCGATTGTCCTTGGCACCAAGAGCTTTGGCAAAGGTTCGGTACAAACGATTATCCCACTGGGTAGCAGCGGCGCGATGAAACTGACAACGCAGCGCTATTATACGCCGTCGGGCCGTTCGATTCAGGCGAAGGGAATTGAGCCGGATATTCTTGTGGAGCAGTCGAAAGTCGAGCCTCTTGGCAACAGGCCTTCCCGGTCAGAAAGCGATTTGCGGGGTTCCCTGAAGAATGAAGACGACAAAGAGGATACGCCTGGTGCCGAATCTTCGGAAGATGCGGACAAGACCGAGCGCCCGTTCGACTATCAGCTCGTGAGGGCGATCGACCTGTTGCACGGGATAGCGATTTTCCGCGAGTAGACAGTCAATCAATTACTGAGGTTTCGGCGCTCTGGTCAGCCTTTCCCTTAAACTGCCGCCGCTTCCGCGTCTTGCCCTGCCAAAGTTTCCATGGAAACGAAAGAAGGGGCAAGAAGCGGGGGATGAGGATTCTGATGCTTTTTCCGAGGTGGATGATTATCTGAAGCCGGGAAAGATGCAGCAGCGGCTGCCTGTTCTCGCGCTTGTCGGAACGGCTGGGCTGGTGGTTTTGACTCTCGTCGCTATCGTGTTGTGGCTGGAATTATCTTCGGATGTTGTCACCGAGGAAATGCGTTCCAGCCGCCCGCAGGTCAATGTGCGGATGATCGGTTCGAAAAAGCACGTGGCGGGCAGCGCGACTGCTGGTGAGCAGGCCAAAGGGCAGGATGCTGACGACGCCGATGTCGGTTCTGCAGCAAAAGACGCGGAGCACGCAGAGGACAACGCGGCCCATAAGGATTCGGAAGCCGGGCAGGAACGTCAGGTGCCGGATACAGCTGGCAAGGCCCAGACCGTTCTGCATCCGCACCCGGACCCACAATTGGTTGAGAAAACAGATATCGGGCCACTGCCGATCATCGGGAAGGACGGGCGTCAGCCATGGCGGGTTTATTCCCGGCCTTTCAACGCGTTGGAGAAACGCCCGCGGGTTGCCATTGTGATGGTCGGGCTTGGGGTTTCCTTTAACGCGACGGAAAGTGCGGTTGCCGATTTGCCGGGCGAAGTCACGTTATCCTTCGAACCGTTTTCAGAAAAGCTCGATGAATGGATTACGGCGGCCCGTGGTGCCGGTCATGAAGTCCTGCTGAACCTGCCAATGGAACCGCAGGGATATCCCCGTAATGACCCGGGTCCTACAGCCCTGATGACGGGGTATCAGCCTGATGAGAACAAGCGTCGGCTGGAATGGCTTATGAGTCGGATGTCGGGCTATGTCGGCGTGACGAACTTCCAGGGTAACCGCTTTGCAGGGAACAAGATCGTGTTGCTGCCGGTGCTCCGGAATCTGGCGCGTCGCGGTCTGATGTTTGTCGATACCGTCGACTATACGTTGAGTGCCATTCCCGTGTCGGCGGCGGAACTGAAGATGCCGCTTGCATTGAAAAGTGTTCTTGTTGACGAGGTGGCAAACCGGGCCGCGATCGAAAAGAAGCTTTCCGTGATTCAGAAAATTGCCAGTCAGGGCGGCGCGGCCGTTATTATTGCGCGGCCGTATCCCGTTTCAATTCGCCTGTTGAAGCGCTGGATCAGCACTATGGGAGATCAGGGGCTGGTACTTGCTCCGGTATCTGCTGTGGCAAATCGCCAGAAGTTCGAGTAACGGGGGCATTGTAATGGCGGCGGAAGACAAAAGACCCTACCGAAAATGCGTCGGCGTGATGCTGGTCAATCGGGATGATAAGGTCTTTGTCGGAGACCGTATCGATACGGAAGAAGAAAACTGGCAGATGCCGCAAGGGGGAGTCGACAAGGGCGAGACCCTGAAAGCGGCGGCATCCCGGGAGTTATTGGAAGAGACTGGAACGGATAAGGCAGAGTTTATCGGCGAAGTTCCTCATTGGATTCACTACGACCTTCCGATCGATATTTCGAAACGCGTATGGGGTGGCCGGTATCGCGGCCAGAAGCAGCGTTGGTTCGCCATGCGCTTCCTCGGTGAAGATGCAGATATTCGCCTGGATCTCCACATACCGGAATTTTCAGCCTGGCGCTGGGTTTCTGTCGCCGCTGTTTGCGACATGATCATCCCATTCAAGCGTCCGGTATACGCCGAGGTTGTAGAGGCGTTTTCGCCGCTGTTTTCCCGGCGCGATTGAACGCAGATACCGCGACCGGCGGCCGGAAAGCAAAAATTGTAACTTTGTTAATGTTTTCGGGTAGTTGCTATTAATTGACAGTTAACTACTCCTTTCGTACGGTCTTTAGGCGTGTCTTTTTGGGTACTCCTCAAATGGGTGATGTTTTTGGCGCCAATAGCTGAGAAAACACACAGGGTAAGCATTCGCCGGGGCACGCGTATTTCGGAGAAAAGACCGCAGGTTTTATTGTGTTATCGATTTCGGACATAGGGCACGCGCACAAGGCGGGACAAACCGGCCATAGTGCAGCATCCAGTGCAGGCGCACTGGAAGCGCCGAAGGCTGCCGTTACGCCTGCTGTCACTTCGGGTGCTTCTGCGGCGCAACCAGGGCCGCCGGGATCTCGTCTGGCGCCGGGTTCACAGACTCTTGCCCAGGAAGCGTCGAACGATAACGGAGCTTCTGCGCGGAATGAAGGCGAAGCAGCGCCACAGGCTGGCGCTAAGGAAAATGCCGAAGGTGAAAAGGTTAATCAACAGGGGCTGACCGAAGCGGAACAGCGTCAGGTAGAGAAGCTGAAGCAGCGGGACCGGGAGGTGCGCGAACATGAGCGTGCGCATGCGACGGCAGGCGGAACGATAGCAGGATCGCCGTCATATACCTTCCAGTCCGGTCCGGACGGAAAGCAGTATGCCGTTGGTGGCGAGGTATCCATCGACGTCAGCCCGGTTTCAGGCAACCCACAGGCGACGATCCGGAAAATGGAACAGGTCAAGCGCGCTGCCCTGGCGCCTTCGAACCCGTCCGCACAGGATCGCCGTGTCGCCTCAAAGGCGGACGCCGCCATTATCCAGGCGAAGCAGGAGCTGGCCGAAGAACGGCGCGAGGAACAGGCGGAGAGCCAGTCCAGTACCGAAGCGACGGGCAGAAGCCTCGGTACTCAGGACCCGGTCTTCGACCCTGAGAAACGATTCAAGCAACCTGTTGGTAATATTGGCGGCCCCTTGGGAACGGGGCTCGCAGGCGGGGGCGAACTAAAGACGAATGTCGGCCTGACAAATCCTGGCGATCTGCTGAATATCGTCGCCTGATCGGTAAACGTTGCTTTAGTGCGTACCGGAATATGCGGGCGCATCAAGCGCCTGCAATTTAGCCTCTGCTATCTCAAGAGACTCCGTGGCCGCAGACTTGTCTGCATCGTCACCAGCGGCTGAAACGTCTTCGCGAAGATCGCGTAATTCCTGTTCCAGTGCTGCCCGGTCGATATCGTCCATAAGAACGGCACCTTCCGCGAGTATCGTGCACCGTTGTTCGGTAATTTCAGCAAAACCGCCAGCAATGAAAAAGCGCTGGGCGACACTGCCACCTTCAAAAATGGCTAAAGTGCCGGGGCGGATGTTCGAAATCATCGGTGCATGCCCTGGCAGGACACCGAAATCGCCTTCCGCACCGGGCACGACAACCATTTCAACTGACTGCGTTAGCAGCAGGCTTTCCGGTGAGACAAGCTCGAGTTCCAAGGTATCGGCCATGCCGTCCTGCTCCGTTTCTCAGACTAGCGTTACGCGGCTTCCGCGGCCATGCGCTTGGCCTTTTCGATCGCTTCTTCGATCGGGCCACACATGTAGAACGCGGCTTCCGGAAGGTCGTCATAGTCACCATTCAGGATGCCCTTGAAGCCCTTGATGGTGTCTTCCAGCTCGACGAACTTGCCCGGCGAGCCGGTGAAGATTTCGGCGACATGGAAGGGCTGCGACAGGAAGCGCTGAATTTTCCGCGCCCGGGCGACGGTCATCTTGTCGTCTTCCGACAATTCGTCCATGCCCAGAATGGCGATGATTTCCTGCAGCGACTTATAGCTCTGCAGAACTTCCTGAAGCTGACGCGCGACCTGGTAGTGTTCCTGACCGACAACGCCGGGCTCCATGATGCGACTGGTCGAATCCAGCGGATCAACGGCCGGATAAATACCCAGTTCCGCAATCTGGCGCGACAGAACCGTCGTGGCGTCCAGATGGGCGAAGGTCGTGGCCGGTGCCGGATCGGTCAAATCATCCGCAGGGACGTAAATGGCCTGAACACTGGTAATCGAACCCTTGGTCGTCGTCGTGATCCGTTCCTGCATGTTGCCCATATCCGTGCCCAGCGTCGGCTGATAGCCAACAGCGGAAGGGATACGACCCAGCAGTGCGGACACTTCGGAGCCGGCCTGCGTGAAACGGAAGATGTTATCCACGAAGAACAGCACGTCCTGACCTTCTTCGTCGCGGAAGTATTCTGCCAGCGTCAGACCGGAAAGGCCGATACGCGCGCGCGCGCCCGGCGGTTCGTTCATCTGGCCATAGACCAGGGCTGCTTTGGATTCGCCATCTGGCACGATAACGCCGGATTCGATCATTTCATGATAAAGATCGTTACCTTCGCGCGTCCGCTCGCCAACACCGGCAAACACCGAATAGCCGCCATGCGCCTTCGCGATATTGTTGATCAGTTCCATGATGATAACGGTCTTGCCAACGCCGGCGCCGCCGAACAGGCCAATTTTACCGCCCTTCGGATAGGGGGTCAGCAGATCAATAACCTTGATACCGGTAACGAGCTGTTCGGTTTCTGTCGACTGTTCGGTGAATTCCGGCGCGGAACGATGAATTGGGAGTTTCATCTTGGTATTCACGGGACCACGTTCATCAACGGGCTCGCCAACGACGTTCAGGATGCGGCCCAATGTCTCGGGTCCTACTGGCATCATCATTGGCTCGCCCGTATCGTGGACTTCCTGGCCGCGAACCAGGCCTTCGGTCGTATCCATCGCAATGCAACGGACCGTGCTTTCGCCAAGATGCTGCGCAACTTCGAGAACCAGTTTTTCGCCCTGGTTCTCCGTCGTCAACGCGTTCAGGATCGACGGCAGCTCACCATCGAACCTGACGTCGATGACGGCGCCCAGAACCTGGGTGATTTTGCCGACTAGATTTTTTTCCATGGGTTTCGCTCCCGTCTTACACGAGTTGGTTGTCTACAGCGCCTCAGCGCCGGAAATGATTTCGATGAGTTCGCTGGTGATCGCGGCCTGACGCGTCCGGTTGTAGGTGAGTGTCAGGCTTTCGATCATGTCGCCGGCATTACGTGTCGCATTATCCATCGCCGTCATGCGGGATGCCTGCTCCGACGCAAATGACTCGATCATCGCGCGGAAAACCTGAACGGAAAGGTTCCTGGGCAGCAAGGCAGCCAGAATTTCTTCTTCATCGGGCTCGAATTCGTAGGCTGAACCGCCCACGGACGAGTCTTCGCCTTCCGTCTCGACCGGCTCGTCCGCCTTGAAGGGGATAAGCTGCAGCGGCGTGACTTCCTGGGTCAGGGCGGAAACGAACTTGTTGTAAATAACCGTACAGACATCGAACTCGCCCGCTTCGAACATGCTCGTGATCTTTGCGGAAACCGTTTCGGCCTGATCAAAGGCCGGTGCGGGTTTCGCAAGATCTTCATAAGCTTCGACGATGCGCGAACGCATATCCCGACGCAGCGACGCGTAGCCCTTGCGGCCGACAACGAGCAATTTGACCGTTTTGCCGTCTGCTTCCAGCCGCATGATTTTCTCGCGGATGTAGCGGAGCACGTTCGCATTGAAACCACCGCATAGCCCTCGATCGGAAGAGATCAGGACAAGCAGGTGTGTGTCATCCCCCCGGGTTGCGAGCATCGGTGGCGCGCTTTCCGGGTTGGCGGCGGCACTTGCTGCCAGAGATGACAGCATACGTTCCATACGTTCCGCATAGGGGCGTGAGGATTCCGCCATGTCCTGGGCACGGCGCAATTTTGCTGCCGCAACCATTTTCATGGCCGATGTGATACGCCGTGTCGATTTGACACTGCTTATCTTGGTTCGAAGATCTTTAAGATTCGCCATTGCTTCGGCCCGGGACTCCTACGCCTCTGCTTATATCTGCCCTGTTACGGTCAGACGAACGACTTGGTGAACGCGGAGATAACTTCCGACAACTTTTTATCGGTCTCATCGGAAAGTTCGCGATCATTCCGGATCGTCTCCAACAGGTCGCCCTGTTGTGAACGGCAATGCTCCAGAAGACTGGTTTCAAACCGGCTGACCGCGTCAACGGCGAGGCCGTCTAGGTGGCCACGAACACCGGCATAAATCGAAACGACCTGCTCTTCCACCGCCAGCGGGCTGTACTGGGCCTGCTTCAGCAGTTCCGTCAGCCGCGCACCGCGGGCCAGCAGACGCTGCGTCACCGGATCGAGATCGGAAGCGAACTGAGAGAATGCTTCCATTTCACGATACTGGGCGAGTTCGAGCTTGATCGTGCCGGCAACCTGTTTCATCGCCTTGATCTGGGCGGAAGAACCAACACGGGACACCGACAGGCCGACGTTAATGGCCGGGCGAACACCCTTGTAGAACAGTTCCGTTTCCAGAAAGATCTGACCGTCCGTAATAGAAATCACGTTGGTCGGGATATAGGCCGACACGTCACTGGCTTGGGTTTCAATGACCGGCAATGCGGTCAGCGAGCCAAGACCATGGTCTTCGTTCAGCTTCGCGGCGCGTTCGAGCAGGCGCGAATGAAGATAGAAAACGTCGCCAGGATAGGCTTCGCGGCCCGGCGGGCGACGCAGCAACAGCGACATCTGACGATAGGCGACAGCCTGTTTCGACAGATCGTCATAGATGATGACGGCATGCATGCCGTTGTCGCGGAAGTATTCGCCCATCGCACAGCCGGTATAGGGCGCCAGGAACTGAAGCGGCGCCGGATCGGATGCGGTGGCGGCGACGACGATGGTGTATTCCATCGCGCCCTTTTCTTCCAGAATCTTGACAACCTGGGCAACCGTGGAACGCTTCTGGCCGATTGCGACATAGACGCAGTACAGCTTCTTCGTTTCGTCGTCGCCGGCGTTGATTGTCTTCTGATTGATAATCGTATCGATCGCTACCGCGGTCTTGCCGGTCTGGCGATCGCCAATGATCAGTTCGCGCTGGCCACGACCGACGGGGACGAGGGCATCAAGCGCCTTCAGACCGGTCTGGACGGGCTCGTGAACCGACTTTCGGGGGATAATGCCTGGCGCCTTCACTTCGACGCGGCGGCGTTCCTCGGAGACAATAGGACCCTTGCCGTCAATCGGGTTGCCAAGGCCATCAACAACGCGGCCGAGCAATCCCTTGCCGGAGGGGACGTCAACGATGGAACCGGTCCGTTTGACCGTGTCGCCTTCCTTGATGTCCCGGTCACTACCGAAAATAACGATACCGACATTGTCGGTCTCGAGGTTCAGCGCCATACCGCTGATACCGCCTGGAAATTCGACCATCTCACCAGCCTGGACATTGTCCAGGCCGTAGACCCGTGCCACACCGTCGCCGACGGAGATGACTTGCCCGACTTCGGCGACATCTGCTTCGACGCCGAAACCGGCAATCTGGTCTTTGATGATCGAGGAAATTTCGGCCGCGCGGATGTCCATCAGCTAGCCCCCTTCATCGCAAGTTGCATTTTGTTAAGCTGCGTTCGCAGCGACGTATCTACCATCTGGCTGCCGACACGCACGATCAGGCCGCCAATCAACCCCGGATCGACTTGCGGCGCAACCGTTACCTTGCCGCCAATCGAATTTTGCAGGGTATCCTGCAGTGATTTGATCTGTGCATCCGTCAATGGCTTGGCCGCAGTCACCTCGGCCGTAATTTCGCCCCGGCGACGCGCCAGTTCGGAAAGGAAACCGTCTATCATCGCCGTCAGCGCAAACAGTCGCCTGTTTTGCGCGATCAGTCCGACGAAATTACGGGTCAGTTCGGATACTTCCATCGCTTCGAGGATGGCTTTCAACGCTTTCCCCTGTGCGTCACGGTCCAGCACCGGGCTGCGCAGGACGCGCTGCAGGTCAGTGCTTTCGTCAACCGCGGAAATAATCCGCGCCAGATCGCCGGCAACCGTGTCCAGCAATCCCTGTTCATCCGCCAAATCGAACAACGCATTAGCGTATCGTTTGGCGATTTCGGAAACAGGCGTCATTGAAGCCAACTGGGGACCCCCTGAAAGTCCAGGAAAACGGTCAAGTGACCGCGAGAAAAAGAAGCATATGCTGGCCGCGCCAACAGTTTCAGCGCGAAAGCGAGCGGTGTGTACCATATGCCTTTGGGGCTTTCAAGCGGTCCGCCAGTGCCATTTTGCCGCGCTTGCAAATTGGTGCCGGTGGGCAGCCCCTATAAAGTGCGAATTGTGAGGCAATCGCTACATAAAACTGTAAGGATCGATGTCGATTTGGACTCTTACGGAACCGGGAATTGTGATCTGGCTCAGCCAGTACCTAACCTGGTTCTGAACGGGCGTATTTCGTGTCGCCTTGAGCAGCAGGCGCCAGCGATGCCGCCCTCGCAGCAGTGACATCTGTGCTGGCGCCGGTCCCAAGACCCGAACGCCGTCGCTGCGTGGGGCCGTTCGGGCGAGTTCGCGGGCCACGCGCTCGACGGAGTCGCTATCACGGCCAGAGATGATAAGCGCCGCAAGCCGTCCGAATGGCGGCCAATGACCGATTTCACGCATTTCGGCTTCTGTCGCCAGAAACCCGTCCCGATCCCCGGCGGCCAGGGCCTGAAGAACAGGATTGTCGGGGTGGTAGGTCTGCAGGAGCACTCTGCCCGGCAGTTCGGCGCGTCCCGCACGACCGGCAACCTGATGCAGTAATTGATAGGTCCGCTCCGCAGCGCGCAGGTCGCCACCGGCGAGACCGAGATCAGCATCAATGACCCCGACAAGCGTCAGTTTGGGGAAATGGTGGCCTTTCGCGACGATCTGCGTTCCGATCACGATATCGACGTCGTGGTTTGTAATCTGCTGCACGAAGGCGTCCGCGTCGGAGGGGCGGCGGATCGAATCACTGGTGACAACGACGAATCGTGCTTCCGGCAGGAAGTTCATGACTTCCTCGGCCATCCTTTCCACGCCTGGGCCACAGGCAACCAGGCTATCGGTTGCGCCACATGATTCGCAATCGTCCGGCCGTTTCCCGGAATAGCCGCAATGATGACATTGCAGGCGCTTGGAAAAGCGATGCTCTACGAGCCAGGCAGTGCAGTTTGGACATTGCAGCCTGTGCCCACAGCTTCTGCACAGGGTCAGCGGTGCATAGCCCCGGCGATTCAGGAACAGGAGCGATTGTTCCCCTGCCGCAAGATTTTCCGCCAGAGCCCGGCGCAGAGTGGGCGAAATCCAGGTCTGCCGCTCCGGCGGATCGCGGCGCAGATCCACGAGTGAAATCGCGGGCAATTCCGCGCCGCCATGCCGCGCGGGCAAATGCAATCGCCGATATCGTCCCGAATCCGCATTGGATACGGTTTCAAGCGAGGGGGTCGCTGACGCGAGTATCGCCGGGATGTCACCGATTCGCGCCCGTACGACGGCCATGTCACGGGCATGGTAACAAACGCCTTCTTCCTGTTTGAATGCCGGTTCGTGCTCTTCATCAACAATGATCAGGCCAAGGTCGGCATAAGGAAGAAACAGTGCCGAGCGCGCGCCGACAATGACACGCGCGCTTCCATCGGCGACGGCGCGCCACGTGTGACGCCGACGGGCCTGGGTCAGGTCCGAATGCCATTCGGCAGGCCGGGCTCCGAACCGTGCTTCGAAGCGACGCAGCCACTGGGCCCCCAGGGCAATTTCGGGCAGCAGTACCAGAACCTGTCGCCCCAGCCGCAGAGTCGCGGCGATCGCTTCAAAATACACCTCGGTCTTGCCGGACCCGGTTACCCCGTCCAGCAAGGTTACCGAAAAAGCGTCATCGGCTTCCGCGAGCGCCTGGACGGAATCGGCTTGGGCTGCTGAGAGGGTCGGACCGGGTCGGTCTGGATCAGGGCTATCCAGAGCAGCTGCCGAGGGCAGCGCTACTTCATCCAGCGCTCCCGCTTTGTAAAGGCCGGTTACGACGCCCGTACTGACTGCTGCTTCTCGTGCGATATCGGACGCGCTGCGGGGTGGCCCGGATTCCAGCAGCGCAAATACGCGCTCGCGCGCTGGTGTCATGCGGATATCGGGAAGCGTGTCTCGGGAAGCGTATGCGATTCGCGGTTTGGGTGGCTCAAGCGCATCAGGAACGCTCATTGCCATACGGAGCACGGCCCCGCGCGGCGCCAGCGTGTAGCTGGCGACCCAATCCACGAGGTCTCGATTCGCTGTCGGCATTGGTATCGCGGGCAGGCGCGAAAAAACGTCTTTGAGGCGGGCGTCGGGAACGCCGTTCACGGCATCATCCGCGATCGTTTCCCAAACGACGCCGATGGCACGGCGCGCGCCCAGTGGGACCTCCACGAAATCCCCGGGCGCCAGCGCCAATCCATCTGGAACGCCATAGTCGTACGCATCCGCCAGCGGCAAAGGCAAAAGCACCTTGACCCGTGGCCGGGCGTTAGGGGATATCAGGTCGAACAGAGGTTGTGGATGCGCCATCGTTTTTCTTTAACACAATCACGGGCAGGATAGGGCCGGTCCATCGGACAAGAGTGCCGTTTTGTGGTAAAGGTGCATTGATAAGCCATCCCGACACGTTATCGAACACGCGCCATTCGCCGGAGAAAGACATGAAGTTCTTTGTAGACACTGCCAATATCGATGAGATTCGCGAGCTTGCGGATACCGGATTACTGGATGGCGTGACAACCAATCCGTCCCTGATCGCAAAGACCGGTCGGAATTTTCTGGAAGTCGTCGCTGAAATTTGTGAGGTCGTCAAAGGCCCTGTCAGCGCTGAAGTTGCCGCGACTGATTTTGAAACCATGCTGGCCGAAGGGCGCAAGCTGGCCGGTATTGCGGAAAACATTGCGGTCAAGGTTCCGTTGACCCGGGATGGTCTGAAGACATGCAAGGTGCTGTCCGAAAGTGGCACGATGGTCAATGTGACGCTGTGTTTTTCGGCAAACCAGGCGATCCTGGCTGCCAAGGCCGGTGCAACATTTATTTCGCCCTTCGTCGGGCGGCTTGACGACCTTGCGACGGACGGGATGCATCTGATCGACGATATCTGCCAGATCTACGACAATTACGTGGATTTTGAGACAGAAGTACTGGTCGCTTCCATCCGGTCACCAATGCATATCGTAAACGCCGCCAAAATCGGCGCACATGTCGTGACCGTGCCGCCGGCGGTTTTGTGGTCGTTGTTCAACCATCCGCTAACGGATAAGGGCCTTGCGGCATTCCTTTCCGATTGGGAAAAAACCGGACAGTCGATCCTCTGATTAGGGAAACAACGAAAATGACGCGGGCAGAATGACTCAGGAAACCAACAGATCCAGGCGCGACGGCTTAAGCGATGCGCGGGTCGCGGCGTATCTTCGCGAAAATCCGGATTTTTTGTCGAGGCATCCCGATGTCATGCGCCTGTTATCCGCCCCTGACAGGGAACTTGGCGAAGGCGTGTCTGATTTTCAGGCGGCGATGATCGGACAGTTGCGCGGTGAACTGGCGCGGGTCAAGGCGCGCCAGGATGAAATGGTTCTGACAAGCCGGGCCAACCTGAATACGCAGGCACGGGTGCATGAATGCATCCTGACGATTTTGGGGGCGAAATCATTCGAGCAGGCGATCCAGGTCATTACGACGGATTTCGCCGTCACGCTTGATCTTGATATCGTCACGTTATGTGTCGAAACGGAAGCTGATGCGGCTGTGCCCGTAAAAACACCGGGCCTTCGGGTGTTGTCGCCGGGCACCGTGGAAGCCGCGCTTGGTGAGACCTATAAAGTGGTTCTCCACGCCGATGTCTCGGGAGACCCGGAAATATTCGGCGGCGGCGCATCGCTGGTACGGTCAGCAGCGTTCATCCGCCTTGATGTCGCTGAATCGACGCCCCCGGCACTGCTTGCTTTCGGCGCGCGGCGGCCAGGCAAGTTTCACGCCGATCAGGGAACGGAACTGCTTCAGTTCCTCGGCCGCGTGGTCGAGCGCAGCATTCGCATCTGGCTTGGAGTGCCACTCTGACTGCCGACGGAAATACCCTGATATCCATGGCGCCGGACCTCGGCGCCGTGGCGGCGGACTGGCGGCGCTGGCTGACGCATGAAAAGCGGGTTTCACCGCATACCCAGCAGGCTTATGAAACTGACCTTTTTGCATTTTCCGGATTTCTCGTTCGGCATCTTGGCGGGGTCCCTGGGGTGGATGATTTAAGAGATCTTCAGCCGGCCGATTTTCGGGCCTGGCTGGCCTGGCGTGCGGGCAAAGACCTGAGTCGCAGTTCAACGGCACGAGCGCTTTCCGTCGTGCGGGGCTTTTTTCGCTGGTGCGAACGCAATGACCGTTTCACCAACCATGCCATTCGGTCGGTTCGGTCGCCGAAGCTGCCGCATCAGCTGCCGAAGCCGTTGCGGGCAGATGATGCGCTGGAAGCCGTGCAGCGGGTCGGCGAGTTGTCGGAAGATCCCTGGATCGGCCTGCGGGATGTGGCGCTGCTTACATTGCTTTACGGGTGTGGATTGCGGATCTCCGAGGCCCTGTCGCTGACCCGGTCCGAGGCACCGAACGATGCGGTGCTGCTGGTTACCGGGAAGGGGGGGAAGCAGCGAATGGTTCCGGTATTGCCGGTGATTCGCGATGCCGTGGCTGCCTATATCAAGGCGTGCCCCTACGAACTGGCACCGGATGTGGCGTTGTTCCGGGGCGCGCGGGGCGGGCCGCTCAATCCAGCAGTCGCCCAGCGAACAATGCGCGCCATGCGTGGCTGGCTCGGTCTGCCGGATACCGCGACGCCGCACGCTTTGCGGCATTCATTCGCGACACATCTGCTTTCCGGCGGCGGGGATCTGCGGTCAATACAGGAACTGCTAGGCCATGCGTCGCTGTCGACGACCCAGCGTTATACCGAAGTAGCGGACTCGACCTTGCTTTCGGAATACCGCGCAGCGCATCCCAGGGCGCGTTGAACGGGAGCCCGTCGTGATAGAGCCGCGAATCAAGACCGAACACTGGGTTCATGCAAATCTGCGGCGGTGCGCAATCGCGGCCGTGCCGGCGCTTGTTGTCCGGCACGGCGACAACGAACGCGGCATGGTGCTGTTGAAGATCAATACGCTTGGCAAGGGCTGCAAGGTCTTTATTCAGGCCCGCGATGTCGATGGAAAACTCGGCTGGATGGCGGCGTTGAAAGGCGAATTGGTCAATGAGGCGGATACCGATACGTATATCGAGCGGCAGGCCCGGAACGATCCAGATCTTTGGGTCATCGAAATCGAAGACCGCGAGGGTCGTCGCTGGTTTGACGGCGACGAAATCTGACGCATGAACCGGCCCGCGGCCGGCCGGTATTTCCTTTTTGTGAATTCTCATGTCATGGTTTGAGGCATTAATATCCTTTTTCAAAGAAATGGGCGTGTCCCGCGCGATGCGACCCGCTGAATAACAGGAACCAGGAGCCAAGAATGAAGGTTGGATTTATCGGGCTGGGGACGATGGGGTCCAGCATCGCCCTCAATGCGATCAAAGGGCAGCATTCGCTGACCGTGCATGATATCAATCGCGATTCCGCCGCGCCGCATGTGGAACTTGGCGCGACCTGGGTCGATTCGCCCAAGGAAGTCGCCGAACAGAGCGATGTCGTATTCACGTCTCTACCGGGGCCGCCGGAGGTCGAAGCTGTAACGCTTGGAGAGGGCGGTTTGCTGGAAGGTGTTTCAGCGGGCAAGGTCTATTTTGATCTCAGCACCAATTCGCCAACGGTGATTCGCCGTATCCATGCAGAATTCGCCAAGAAGGGCGCGCATGTTCTGGATGCGCCAGTCAGCGGCGGGCCCGATGGTGCGAAGTCCGGTAAAATGGCGATCTGGGTCGGTGGCGACAAGGCAGTCTATGAAGCGAATTTGGCGGCGCTGAATTCGATGAGCGATGCGCCTTTCTATGTTGGCCCGATTGGGGCGGGTGCCGTGGCGAAGCTGGTCCATAACTGCAGCGGCTACATCCTGCAAACGGCGCTGGCGGAAACTTTCTCGATGGGGGTCAAGGCCGGCGTGGATCCCGAAGGTCTCTGGACCGCATTGCGCAAAGGGGCATTGGGTCGCCGACGGGTATTCGACACGATGGCGCGCCAGTTCCTGCCGGGGCGGTTCGACCCGCCTGATTTCGCGCTGAAACTTGCCCGCAAGGACGTCAACCTTGCCTGCGAAGTTGGCCGTGAATACGACGTGCCGATGCGTCTTGCCAATCTGACATTGATGGAAATGACGGAAGCGATGAACCGGGGTTGGGAAGGTCGCGATTCCCGGTCCGCCATGCTGCTGCAGACCGAACGGGCTGGTGTTGAAATCAGTCTTACCGAAGCGAAGATCAAGGAAATCATGGACAAGGATTAATTCCTTGCCGACCCGCCCGGTGCTTCATCATCCGGGCGGGTCGATTTTTTCCTGCTTCGACTTCCGTCAGGAACACCGTTCCGTGGTAATCTGCGTTTACAATCAGAATGTGAGCCCGGAACCATGACGACTGATATCGAAAGCCCCTATTTGCTGACACCCGGCCCGTTGACGACGTCATCGGAAACGAAACAGGTCATGCTGCGCGACTGGGGCTCCCGGGATGCGGCATTTATCCGGATTAATCGTGAGTTGCGCGCGCATGTCGTGTCGATTGCCGGCGGTGGTGATGATCTGACCTGCGTGCCGGTCCAGGGCAGCGGCACTTTCGCGGTCGAAGCCATGCTGGCGGGATTCGTTCCCCGCGATGGCAAGATTCTACTGGTCATAAATGGCGCCTATGGACATCGCATGGCGAAGATTTGCGACTATCTGGGACGGGATTTTCTTATCTACGAAACGCCGGAAGACACGCCGCCGGATCCAGCGGCGATTTCCGATCGCCTTGCGGTTGATTCCAAAATCACACATGTCGCGATCGTCCATTGTGAAACGACATCCGGTATCCTGAACCCGATTGAAGCCGTTGCCGCGGCTGTCGCGGGGCAGGGGAGACGCTTGCTCATTGATGCCATGAGCTCGTTTGGCGCCCTGCCGCTCGATATGGGGCAGGTTGCGTGCGATGCCGTTGCGGCGTCCGCCAATAAATGCCTGGAAGGTGTGCCGGGTATCGGCTTCGTCGTCTGCCGGGAAGCGGCTCTTTCGAAAACAAAGGGCAATGCGCATTCTCTCAGCCTTGACCTTTATGACCAGTGGCATGCGATGGAAGGCAATGGCCAGTGGCGGTTTACCCCGCCGACCCATGTTGTCGCGGCCCTGCATCAGGCGCTTGCGGAACATGTGGCTGAAGGCGGGGTCGCCGGGCGTGGCGCGCGATACCGGCGGAATTGCGATGTTCTGGTAGCGGGTATGCGCGCAATGGGATTTGAAACGTTGCTGCCGGATGCGTTGCAGGCACCGATTATCGTCACGTTTCATATGCCGATCGATCCAGCCTTTAACTTTCAGGTGTTTTATGACCGGCTGGCGGCAAAAGGTTATGTCATCTATCCCGGTAAACTGGCAGCGGCGGATAGTTTCCGCATCGGCTGTATCGGCAGGCTGGATGAAACGGTCATTGGGGGCGCGGTAGACGCTATTCGGGAAACTCTGAAACAGATGGGCGTACAGCGATGCGGTCCGCTGGCGGCGTGAGGGGATAGTATGACTGAGAAGCAACCGGTCACTGTAAACGGACGCCAGTATCGCTGGCCTTCCGATCCCGTCGTCGTCGTTTGTATCGATGGCTCGGAACCGGCTTATATGGATGAGGCAATTGCTGCAGGACGGATGCCCTGGCTGGCGCAAATGCGCGCCGAAGGTTTCGATGCGATTGCGGATTGTGTTGTTCCCAGTTTCACCAACCCGAATAACCTGTCCATCGTGACCGGCGCGCCGCCTTCGGTGCACGGAATTGCCGGTAATTTCTTCCTCGATCCGGATACCGGCGAGGAAGTGATGATGAACGACCCGAAATTCCTGCGCTGTGGCACGATTCTCGCGGCATTTTCCGATGCCGGTGCGAAGGTTGTCGTGGTCACTGCCAAGGATAAATTGCGACGGCAACTCGGGCACCGGATGAAGGGGGTCTGCTTTTCATCTGAAAAGGCCGACGAAGCGACAATGGATGAAAATGGAATCGATAATGTCGTGACGTTGACCGGCATGCCGGTGCCGTCCGTGTACAGCGCCGAATTGTCGGAATTTGTTTTTGCGGCCGGAACGAAAATCATGGCTCGGGATCGTCCGGAGATCATGTATCTGTCGACGACGGATTATGTGCAGCACAAGCATGCTCCCGGCTCGGCGGCGGCTAACGAATTTTACGCCATGATGGATGGCTACTGGTCACAGTTGGACGCCATGGGGTGTACGATTGTGCTGACGGCCGATCACGGGATGAACGCCAAGCATGACGGGTCGACTGGCGCGGTGAATGTCGTCTATCTGCAAGAGTTATTGGATACGTGGTTTGGCGCTGGCGGGACGCGGGTGATATTGCCGATCACCGATCCTTATGTCGTACATCATGGAGCCTTGGGTTCCTATGCGACAATCTATCTGAATGATCCCCTGCTCGCGACCATTATCCCGGCTCAACTTTCGGGCGTGGATGGCATTCTGGAAGTGCTCGACAACAAAACGGCATGCGCGCGCTTCGAGCTGCCCCAGGATCGGGTTGGCGACCTTGTGGTGCTTGGGGCGCAAAACATGACGCTGGGTACCCATCCGGACAGGCACGACCTGTCAGGGCTCACCGAACCGCTGCGCAGTCACGGTGGTTCGACCGAGCAGCGGGTTCCCCTGATCTGCAACAGGAAGGTCAAGGAACCTGCCGGGACTCACCGCTTGCGCAATTTCGATGCTTTCGACCTGGCGCTCAACCTTGCGGTTACGGCAGTCGTCTGAACACCCGGCTGTCAGAGCATACGATCGGGATGGTCGCTGATCACGGTGTCGACTCCCCATTCGAACAAGGTGTCGGCGCGCGCCCTGTCGTTTACCGTGTAACACAACAGAGGATAGCCGGCGCGCCGGATTTCCTGCGCGGTTGTCTTGTCCAGGTGCCGATGGTTGCAGTGCAGTGTCCGGCAATCCAGTGCCCGCATGTCATCACCCCAGTCCCGCGCGACGCGTGACAGAAGCAACCCGCGCTGGAACATGGGAGCGGTTTCCCGGACCGCGGCAAGGGAAGCCGGCGTGAAGCTGGATATCAGAGGTGCCGGAAGGTCGCCGGGCCATTCTTCGCGCAAGGCCCGCCCCACGGCATGGCCTGTTGCTGCTTCCTGTCCCGGTGACGGCTTTATTTCGACATTCGCGCCCATCTGGAGCGATGCCAACAGGCGTATTGTCTCGCTGAGTGTTGGAATGGTTTCGCCGACATAGGTCTCGGAAAACCATTGTCCGGCGTCGTATCCTTGCAATGTGCCAAGAGAATAATTGCTGACGCCGC
>Ga0222651_1000293_pt1 | contig 36038 bp, 36 predicted proteins | sample AntAcemetagen369_FD_179855 | JGI IMG/M metagenome (GOLD analysis project Ga0222651, IMG submission 179855) | Saline water microbial communities from Ace Lake, Antarctica - #369 | ecosystem: Environmental > Aquatic > Non-marine Saline and Alkaline > Saline | place: Antarctica: Ace Lake...
ACTGGGCGAGAACGCGGCGCTGGATGAGTTGATCCGTGTTGGTTTGCGGGAAATGTCGTCATGAGCGACGCCACGCAGGACCGCGTTATAGCCCCGGATTTTGCCGGGACGGACGTTGCCGAGAAGGCATTGCGTCCGCAGACTTTGAGTGACTTTGTTGGACAGCAGGCCGTGCGTGAGAACCTGTCGGTCTTCATTGCTGCCGCACGCAGCCGCGACGAAGCGCTTGACCATACAATCTTTTTCGGGCCGCCCGGATTGGGGAAAACGACCCTTGCACAGATCGTTGCCCGTGAATTGGGCGTAAGTTTCCGGGCGACGTCGGGGCCAGTGTTGGCGAAGGCGGGGGACCTGGCGGCATTGTTGACCAACCTGCAGCCGCGCGACGTGCTTTTTATCGATGAAATCCACCGGATGCATCCGGCCGTAGAGGAAATTCTCTATCCCGCAATGGAAGATTTCCAGTTGGACCTGATCATCGGGGAGGGGCCGGCTGCCCGCTCGATCCGCATTGATTTGCCGCCGTTCACCCTGGTCGGGGCGACCACCCGGACGGGGCTGATTACGACACCGCTGCGCGAACGCTTTGGCATTCCCCTGCGCATGAATTTCTATACTGACGATGAACTGCAATCGATCATCGAGCGCGCGGCAAGATTACTGGACATGGTGCTTGAGCCCGCCGGCGCGGCGGAAATCGCGCGTCGCAGTCGGGGAACGCCGCGCGTTGCGGGCCGGCTGCTGCGGCGGGTTCGGGATTTTGCCTCGGTTGCAGGGCATGCTGTCGTTGATGCGCAGATCGCGGATGGCGCGCTCGCCCGGCTCGATGTTGATCGATCCGGGCTGGACGCGATGGATCGCCGGTTTCTGCATTGCATGGCCGACAGTTTTGGTGGCGGTCCCGTCGGCGCGGATACGCTGGCCGTAGCGCTTGCCGAACAGCGTGACGCGGTTGAGGAAGTGATCGAACCGTATCTGATCCAGCAGGGGCTGATACAGCGGACATCGCGCGGGCGGATGCTCACCAGCAAGGGCTGGGCCTATCTGGGCCTGGATGTGCCGGCCACTGTGGCGAGCCAGCCGGACCTGTTGGAGAGCGATGACGAGGCTGGTGATGTCTGAAAACATGCCCGCCCACAGCATCGATGTTCGTGTTTATTACGAGGACACCGATTCAGAAGGCATCGTTTACTACGCCAATTATCTGAAGTTCGCGGAGCGCGGCCGGACAGAGATGCTGCGCGCGGCCGGTATTGATCACCCGACCCTTTGGGATACGCATGGTGTCGGCTTTGCCGTACGCCGGGTCACGGCGGATTACATCAGGCCGGCAAAGCTGGATGACGCACTGTCGGTGCGGACCAGCATGACGGGCATTCGCGGCGCATCGCTGACGGCCGAGCAGGTTGTGCGGCGCGGTGAAGAAGACCTGGTTCGTCTGTCGGTACAGCTTGCCTGTATCCGCCGCGACGGCCGGCCCGCGCGAATGCCGCCGCCGCTGCGCGCTGCCCTTAACGCCTTTCAGAACGACGCATAACAGGAAAACTGGAAATATGGATCAATCGGTTATTCAGGCTGCCGAACTCGCGGGATCTGTCGACGCGGCTAATTTTTCCGTCTGGGGCCTGTTCATACAGGCTACCTGGATCGTCAAGCTCGTGATGATCGTTCTGCTTCTGGCGTCCGTCTGGAGCTGGGCCATTATCTTTGAAAAAGTATGGCGGTTACGGAACCTGGAACGTTCAGCAACGAGCTTCGAGGATGAGTTCTGGTCCGGTGGGTCGCTGGATGCGTTATACGAGAAGATCGGCGACCGGCCCGACAATCCGATGACGGCTATTTTTACGGCGGCAATGCGCGAGTGGCGACGGTCGTCCTCTCGCGGGTTACAGCGCAGTGAAATGTCCCATGCCAGCCTGCAACAGCGCGTAGAGCGGGTTATGCAGGTTACGCTCGGGCGCGAAATGGATCGTCTGGAACGCTATATGACGTTTCTGGCGTCTGTTGGATCGACAGCACCATTTGTCGGCTTGTTCGGCACGGTCTACGGAATCATGAACAGTTTCCAGTCTATCGCGCTGACCAAGCAGACGAGTCTCGCGGTCGTGGCGCCGGGGATCGCCGAGGCGCTGTTTGCGACGGCCCTGGGACTGGTTGCCGCGATTCCCGCCGTTATCGCCTACAACAAGATTTCAACGGATCTCGGGCGCTATGCCGGTCGGTTGGAAGCCTTTGCGACCGAGTTTACCGCGATCCTTTCCCGTCAACTTGAGGAGGCGGAGTGAGCCATGGCGGCGAATATGCCCGGCTCCGGCTGGAACCGCGGGTCCCGCAAATTCCGATATACCCGTATGTCGGAAATCAATGTGACGCCATTCGTCGACGTCATGCTGGTGCTACTGATCGTATTCATGGTTACGGCGCCCTTGCTGACGGTTGGCGTTCCCGTGGATCTGCCCAAAACCAAAGCCAGCACGATAACCGATACGGACGAGCCGCTGGTCGTTTCGATCGATGCCGCCGGCGATATCTACCTGCAGGAAAGCCTGGTTCCGTTGGAGAATCTGGTCGCGCGCCTGAAGGCGATTACCGGCGAGAACGAGGAAATACGGATATTCGTCCGCGGCGACGCATCGATCCGCTATGGCCAGATCATGGAAGTGATGGGCGAAGTCAGTTCCGCCGGATTCCGCAAGGTTTCATTGTTGTCAAAACGCCCCGATTCCGCAGCCCGGAGGAAATGACCGTCTGCGATGCGTACTGCAACAATCATATCGGTCCTGCTGCATGTGGGCATGTTCTTGTTCGCATGGTTCGGGATTCCGACTGCGCCGTCCGAGATCGTTCCGATGCAGGTGATCGAGGTCGCTTTCGAAAGCGAGGTCGCGACGCTGGAACCTGTGCCGGAAAAGGAACCGGAACCGGCGCCGAAACCAGCGCCCGTGAAACCGCCACCACCACCGCCACCGCCGCCGCCGCCACCGGAACCCGTCGTCGAGCGGGCCCCCGAACCCGAGCCTGTTCCGGAAGTGAAGCCAGAACCGGAACCCGAACCTGTTCCCGAACCGGCGCCCCCGGCTGTGGAAAAAAAGGTGCCGGCGCCAAAACCCGAGCCACCCAAAACGGTCGCGACGCCGCGCCCGAAAACCAAGCCAACCCCGCCACCCGTCGCCAAAAAGCCAGAGCCGCCCAAGCCGGAAGAGAAACCGAAACCAAAGAACGATTTTGCTTCCGTTCTGAAAACGGTGAGCAAGCTGGAAAAAACGGCGCCAAAACCGGAAACCAAGCCGGCAAAGACACTGCAGCAACAGGTCGCCGAGGCCTTGAAGCGCAGCGGTTCGCGCAAATCCGAATCGCGTATAGATTCGGCGCTTTCGGCCAGCGACCTGGATGCCGTTCGGCAACAGATCGAGGCGTGCTGGAATTTGCCGGCGGGGGCGCGCGACGCCCAGAACATGACTGTGGAAATCCGGACCCTGATGAACCCGGACGGCAGGGTACGTTCGGCATCGATTGTCGACACCGCGCGGGCAACCGGCGACCGTTTCTATCGCACGATGGCGGAAAGCGCGTTGCGCGCCGTGCTGAATCCGCGCTGTCAGCCGCTGCGACTGCCGGCTGATAAATATGATGAGTGGCGCGTTATGGTCCTTAACTTTGATCCCCGAGGGATGTTCTGATGAACCGTAGTTTCGCAACCTGTTTCGTTCTGATGGCAACGATGATGCTCGTTCTTGCAGGCGTTGGGAAAGTCGCTTTGGCGGAAGTGCGCGTGGATATTCGGCGCGGTTACGTCGAACCCCTGCCTGTTGCCGTGACGGAGTTTAGCGGCATTACGTCCGCCGAGGCGGATATGGGCCGCAATATGTCCAAGGTCATATCCGGAGACCTTGAACGCTCGGGTCTGTTTCGACCGCTTGATCCCAGGGCATTCATTCAGCAGGCGGGCTCGTTGCAGGTCCGGCCCCGATTCTCCGACTGGCGTGTGATCAACGCCCAGGCACTTGTGCAGGGAAATGTGAAGGTGCAGCCGGATGGCCGCTTGCGGGTCGAATTCCGGCTTTGGGACGTCTTTGCGGAAGTGCAGATGACCGGGTTGGCCTACTTCACCGAACCGCAGAACTGGCGCCGGGTCGCACATATTATTTCAGACGCGATCTACAAGCGTATCACCGGCGAAGAAGGGTATTTCGATACGCGCGTGGTTTTTGTGGCGGAAAGCGGCCCGAAGTCCCGCCGGATAAAGCGGCTGGCGATTATGGATCAGGATGGCGCGAATTTTCGCTTCCTGACCGATGGATCCGCGCTGGTACTGACGCCGCGGTTTTCGCCGACAACTCAGGAAATCACCTATCTGTCGTATTTCAACGATTCGCCGCGGGTCTACCTGTTCGATATAGAAACCGGTCGCCAGGAAGTCCTCGGCAATTTCGATGGAATGACATTCGCGCCCCGGTTTACGTCCGATGGCCGCTCGGTACTGATGTCTTTTGCCAAGGACGGTAATTCGGAAGTTTACCGGATGGATCTGCAGACACGTAATGTGACGCGTCTTACCCGGCATCCGGCAATTGATACATCGCCAAGCGCGTCGCCGGACGGCAAGTTCATCGCCTTCAACTCGGACCGTGGGGGGGCTCCGCAGTTGTATGTCATGGATCAGGACGGCGCCAATGTCCGCCGCATCAGTTTTGCCCGGGGCCGTTATTCCACCCCGGTCTGGTCACCGCGCGGAGACCTGATTGCCTTTACCAAGCAAACGGGCGGCAAGTTTCACATAGGTGTGATGAGGCCTGATGGCAGTGGCGAACGTTTATTGACCGAGAGTTTCCTGGATGAGTCGCCGACCTGGGCGCCAAACGGTCGTGTTTTGATGTTCTTCAGGGAAACTCCCAGCGATACCAAAGGCCTGGGAGGCACAGTGAAGCTCTATTCGATCGATTTGACAGGGTTTAACTTGCGAGAGGTTGTTACAACCGGAGATGCGTCCGATCCGGCCTGGTCGCCGTTAAATCCGTAAAAATCACCGTATCTGATGTAAAATTCATATAAATTCAGCGCAGATACGGTAAGATAGATTAAGTTGAAAGGTTGTAATTCAGTATTCGTCATGCTTAAACTGAATTGAGCTTAATGAAGCCTTAATATCAGTTTGACAGAACCATAAGTCTGAAACGGCAAAATTTCGTCCAAGGGGTAAGTAAATGCGCACTAAATTGTTGAGTGTATTCGCAATCGCGTTACTGGCAGCGGCCTGTTCAACGGATGGTGAAGATACCGGCTCTGCTACAGGGCAGGGTAATTCGACGCAGGCATCGTCGTCAGGGTCCGGCTCTGGCGGAACGTCATCCGCTGCGGTCACGCCCAGCGCGCCGCAAGGGCTTGCACCCGACTCGCAGGAATACCTCGCCGTTAACGTTGGCGACCGCGTATTTTTCGATTTTAACAAATCGTCGATCACCGCCGATTCCGCCGAGACGCTGAAGCGTCAGGCTGCGTGGATGGCGTCGAACCCGAATGTTACCGTCGTTGTCGAAGGACATTGTGACGAACGCGGTACGCGGGAATATAACCTTGCGCTCGGTGAGCGTCGGGCCAACGCGATGCGCGAACACCTGATCAGCCTGGGGGTTTCTTCGGCACGAATTGAAACCATCAGCTATGGCAAGGAACGCCCGGCAGTTTCCGGTTCAAATGATGCGGCCTGGTCGCAGAACCGCCGTGGCGTCATGGTCCGGAAGGGCGCGAGCAGCTAATACTGGAACCAACGGCAATCGCCCTGCTAAGGCTTCTCGGGGCGATTGCAATTTGAATAGCTGCCATAATTTTGTCGAATTGGCGCATTATTAAGAGAGCGCCATGACTGACCATTCTGATAACAATACCGGAACCGCAGGCCTTACAGGGCTTGCGGTTCTTTCGTCCGCAATCCGGAAAATTTTCGGAATTGTGCTGGTTTCCGTGATTTGCAGCATCGCGATGCCGGTCGGTGTTTCGGCCCAGGAAAGCGTTTCCGACCAGCTGAAACGATTACGCCGCGACCTGGAAGATATTCAGGCCTATGTGTACCGATCGACAAACGTGCCTACCGGGACGGGCGCCACGAGCACGGGGCCCCGGGATTCCGATGCGATGGCGCTGTTGCAGCGCCAGATGCTTGAACTGGAAGGGCAGGTTCGTGACCTGACCGGGCAGATCGAGAGGGTTCGTCACGATATCCGGGTGACCTCGGACCGCCTCGACAAGTTGGTCGGGGATGTTGATCTCCGGCTTCAGGCGCTCGAGCAAGGTGGCAGGGCGCCCGTTTTACAAAAATCGGATTCGTCAACAACATCACAACCTCTTCCGGTCCAGCAACCGTCTGTTCAGACACGACAGGATGGTGAAACGACTATAATTTCCTCGCGGGTTGTTGCCGGAAACCAACTGCCGGCAGGTTCGAAACTGCTCGGAACCGTCAATCCTAATCAGGTACAGGACGTCCGTGCCGGACAGGTGCCGTCGACCACGGCGCCCGTTTCGCCGACCCGGGATACCAGGCTGCCGCCGGCGCCGGTTGCTGCGCCAGGCCCTGGCGGCGTTGTCACCGGAGCCGCACAGGTCGGTGCATTGCCACAAAGCGGGTTCCCGGAAGGTTCCGTACAGGAACAATACAATTACGCTTTTAAATTTCTGCAGCAGCGAGATTATCCTGCGGCAGAAGGGGCGTTGCGCGAATTCGTTGACCGGAATCCATCCGATCCTCTCGCGGGGAATGCGATGTACTGGATGGGTGAAACCTTTTATGTCCGGAAGGATTTCCCGGAAGCCGCGCGCGTTTTTCTGGATGCGTATCAGCGTTTTCCGAAAGGTAACAAGGCGGCAGACAATCTGTTCAAGCTGGCGCGGTCGCTGTCTGAAATTGGCGAGAACGCGTCTGCCTGCACGACCTATGGCGAATTGTTGAAGTCCTTTCCCAAAGCCAATGACCGGATATTATCCAGCGTACGTGGCGATATGGCGCGCCTGAACTGCCCCTGAGGCATCGTGCCCACAAGAACCGCCCCGATCTGGACGCCCTATGAATAAGACCGCCACCACGGCCGTCGGCCGGAAGGAATTTTCTGATCTGATGGCGTCGCTGGGCTTTTTCGAAACCAGCCCCGCGATTGCTTTGGCCTGTTCCGGAGGGCCTGACAGCATGGCCCTGGCGGCGTTGTTGCGGGACTGGGTTGGCGACCGCAATGGGACCCTGACGGCGCTTGTGGTCGATCACGGTATCCGGTCCGAATCTGCGCAGGAGGCAAAGACTGTCGCGGCCTGGCTTGCGGAACGTAATATTTCCAGCAAGGTTCTTCGCGCCTCGGCCATTTCAGCAAGTAGTGACTTGCAGGCGATGGCCCGTGCGGCGCGCTATGCCCTGATGTCGGCATGGTGCGAGAAGAATGCCTGTTTGCATCTCGCCGTTGCCCATCATCTGGATGATCAGGCGGAAACGCTGCTGTTGCGTCTTGGTCGCGGCAGCGGTGTCGATGGGTTGTCAGCGATGGCGCCAGTACAGGAATCCCGTTTGTTACGGACGATTCGTCCTTTGCTGGACATTCCGCGAGCCCGCTTGCGCGCGACGCTGAAGCAGCATGAATTTCCACATGTTACGGACCCTTCAAATGACAACAGCGTCTTTGCCCGGGTAAGGATGCGTGGACTTGCACCGGTACTGGCGGCGGAGGGTATGACGCCATGGCGGCTTGCCGCCACGGCGTCGCATCTGGCGCGGGCGCGGGAGGCGCTTGAAGTCGAAACCGCGCAGCTTCTTGCCGATTGTTTTGTGTTGCACGCCGAAGGATACGGCATTCTAAAGACGGGTAAATTTCTGGCGGCGCCGCGTGAACTGGGGCTGAGGAGCCTGTCAAATATACTGGTTTGTGTCGGTGGAAACGAATATCCGCCTCGTTTCGAGCGCCTGTCCCGCTTGTATGACGGGTTGGACAGTATCGCAAAGGGCCGTGGCCGAACCCTGGCCGGTTGCCGAATCCTGGGACGGCGTCAGGGCATTCTGGTATGCCGCGAACCGGGAACCATCGCCGAGACCGTTCCCGCCCGCGGCATGGTCTATTGGGATAATCGTTTCCGTATGACGTTTGCCGCCCGCGCGAAGGGAACCGTACGGCGCTTGGGGAGCGATGGATGGGCAGAAGTGGTGGCATTGGCGCCAGAGTTCAGGAATACCAAAATTCCGGCCGCAGTCCGGCCGTCCTTGCCCGGAATCTGGTGCGACGGACAACTTGCAACGGTGCCGCATTTGGGGTTTATGAGGGAATTGCCGGGCGGCGAAACGCTCATGCCGCGCAAAACAGGATTTACGCCATTTAAGTCTCTGGTTTCGCCACGCTTTACATTGCATTAGGGCAAGTACACACTATCTAAACACTATTATCTAAGGCTCGTACTGAGGGCCCTGCATCGACGGCTTGTTTGGGCAGGGCTTTGTTATCCGTTTTATCGTTTTGGGAAGGCAGCGGCGTGAACCTGTTCGGAAAGAATCTCGCTCTCTGGATCATCATTATTATTCTGATGATTGGTCTGTTCAATCTGTTCCAGGGCTCGACGCAACGCAGCGCCCAGACCTCGATCCCCTATTCGCAATTCCTGGCGGAAGTGGAAAACGGCTCGGTCGCCGACGTCACGATCCAGGGTAACAATATTTCTGGGCAGTATCGGAATGGCGCGGGTTCATTTACGACCTACGCACCGAATGATCCCAAGCTGGTGGAAACACTATCCGGTACCGGGGTTAAAATAACCGCTGCGCCAAGTGACGATAATGTACCGTCCCTGTTCAGTATTCTGGTGTCGTGGTTCCCGATGCTTCTGCTGATCGGTGTCTGGGTGTTCTTTATGCGCCAGATGCAAGGCGGCGGCGGCAAAGCGATGGGTTTCGGTAAGTCCAAGGCGCGCCTGCTGACCGAAAAGTCCGGCCGGGTCACGTTTGAAGACGTCGCCGGCATCGACGAGGCCAAGCAGGAACTCGAAGAAGTTGTCGAGTTCCTCAAGGACCCGCAGAAATTCCAGCGGCTTGGTGGCAAGATTCCCAAGGGTGTGCTGCTTGTCGGTCCTCCGGGAACGGGTAAGACTCTGTTGGCGCGTGCGATTGCAGGCGAAGCCAATGTGCCGTTCTTCACGATTTCCGGTTCTGATTTCGTCGAAATGTTTGTCGGCGTTGGCGCCAGCCGTGTGCGTGACATGTTCGAGCAGGGCAAAAAGAACGCGCCCTGCATCATATTCATCGACGAAATTGACGCGGTCGGGCGGCATCGTGGTGCCGGTCTTGGCGGTGGCAATGACGAACGCGAACAGACACTGAATCAACTGCTGGTCGAAATGGACGGGTTTGAGGCGAATGAGGGGGTCATCCTGATCGCCGCGACGAACCGTCCGGATGTTCTTGACCCGGCATTGCTGCGTCCCGGCCGCTTCGACCGCCAGGTCGTTGTACCGAACCCCGATATTCTTGGTCGCGAAAAGATTCTCAAGGTGCATATGCGCAAGGTACCGCTGGCACCGGACGTCAATGCCAAGGTTATCGCGCGTGGGACACCTGGTTTCTCCGGCGCCGATCTTGCCAATCTGGTGAACGAGGCCGCCCTGCTGGCAGCCCGTAAGAACCGGCGTGTCGTCGCGATGCAGGAACTGGAAGAGGCGAAAGACAAGGTCATGATGGGCGCGGAACGCCGCTCTATGGTCATGACCGAGGACGAAAAGAAAATGACCGCCTATCACGAAGGCGGGCATGCCCTTGTCATGATGCACGCCAAGGGACACGAACCTCTGCACAAGGTGACCATTATTCCGCGTGGGCGGGCACTGGGGCTGACGATGTGGCTCCCGGAACGGGATAAATACTCGCAGTCGGAAATTGAATTACATGCGCGTATTGCCAGTGCCTTCGGCGGTCGTGTGGCGGAAGAGATGATCTTCGGTAAGGAGAACGTCACCACAGGCGCGTCACAGGATATTCAGCAGGCAACGGCTCTGGCACGCGCCATGATCACTGAATTCGGTTTCAGTGATGTCTTGGGGCCACTGCGCTACTCGGATAACGAGGAAGAGGTCTTCCTTGGACATTCGGTCACGCAGCGCAAGAATGTTTCCGAAGCGACGCAGCAGATCATCGATGAAGAAACCCGTCGGTTGGTCCAGAAGGGTGAAAAGGCGGCACGCGACATCCTCACCGAGCACCTTGAGGCTTTACATGTTATTGCCAATGGCTTGCTGGAATACGAAACCCTGTCCCGTGAAGAAATCGATATATTGCTGGATGGCGGTACGATTTCTCGAAACGATGACGAAGACTCGACGCCGCAGAGTGGTGCGCGGGCATCGGTCCCGTCCAGCGGTTCCATGGGGGGAAGTGTCGGCGGTGGCATCGACCCGGAACCGCAGCCTGGCAGCTAGTCTTCCTGCCGATTTTGCAGCCTGCGTTCAACATTGCATTCCTGTATGATGATGCGGCTCATTGAAGCGGCGCTATTAACAGAAATGGATTGAGGGACGGGATGGCCCGAAAATTTTTCGGAACGGATGGTATTCGGGGGCGCGCAAATGCCGAACCGATTACTCCATCGACAGTATTGAATCTTGCCATGGCTGCCGGCCAGCATTTCCGGCGTGGCAATCACCGGCACCTTGTCGTCATCGGCAAGGATACCCGGTTGTCCGGCTACATGCTGGAACCGGCATTGACGGCCGGTTTTATCTCCATGGGTATGGATGTCGACCTCGTCGGCCCGATGCCAACGCCCGCCGTGGCAATGCTGACCCGTTCACTGCGCGCTGATCTGGGAGTCGTGATTTCAGCATCTCACAATCCCTATCAGGACAACGGGATCAAGCTGTTCGGGCCGGATGGTTACAAGCTGTCCGACGACGATGAAGCTGAAATCGAATCTCTCATGGACGGCAATGAACACCCGCCCGAACTGGCTGGTGCGGAAGAGCTGGGGCGTGCCAAACGGCTGGATGATGCGCCGGGTCGGTATATCGAATTCATCAAGCAGACGTTCCCGCGGGGGCTGCGTCTGGATGGGCTGAAGATCGTCGTCGATTGCGCCCATGGTGCGGCTTACCGGGTTGCCCCGGCCGTATTCTATGAACTGGGGGCGCAGGTCATTCCAATTGGTGTTCAGCCGAACGGCACCAATATCAACATGAAATGCGGTGCGACGGATACGGAATGGATGCGTGAACAGGTCGTACTGAACGGAGCGCATGTCGGCATCGCACTGGATGGTGACGCGGACCGGATGATCCTTGCGGATGAGACGGGCGCGATTATGGATGGCGACCAGATCATGGGGTTGATCGGAACGTCGATGCAGCGGGCAGGGCGGTTGCGGGGCGGTGGCGTCGTTGCAACCGTGATGTCGAATCTCGGGCTGGAGCGCTACCTGGGTGGCCTCGACCTCAAACTGGCACGAACCGCGGTCGGTGACCGTTACGTCGTCGAACGCATGCGGGCCGATGGCTATAATGTTGGCGGCGAACAATCGGGACATATCATTCTAAGCGACTACGGTACGACCGGTGATGGTCTGGTTGCCGCGTTGCAGGTTCTCGCTGTTGTCGTGACGGAAGGACGCAAGGTCAGCGACGTCTGCAATCTGTTCGACCCGGTTCCACAATTATTACGCAATGTTCGTTTCAATGGCGGCGCACCGCTGGAAAGCGCCCGCGTCATCGAAGCCATTGAGGCTGGTGAGCAGGCGCTGGGCGAGGGCGGACGCCTCGTGATCCGGAAATCGGGCACAGAGCCGGTCATCCGCGTGATGGCGGAAGGGGATGACGATGCGCTGGTCACGCGGGTTGTCGGTGATATCGCCGGGGTGATTGAAGAAGCGGGGCGGACATGAGCCTCAAAGGACGCGTATTGATCGTCGCCGGGTCCGATTCCGGTGGTGGGGCCGGTATTCAGGCCGATATCAAGGCTGTTACCGCGCTGCGTGGATTTGCGATGACCGCGATCACCGCACTGACCGCGCAGAATACGCAGGGTGTTTTCGGTGTCGTGGGGATAGAACCGGCCTTTATCGCGCAGCAGATTTCCGTCGTGCTGGACGACCTTGGGGCTGACGCCGTCAAGACAGGTATGCTGCACAATGCGGATGTGATCGAAGCGGTATGTGCCGTGCTGGAAGCACGTGCGCCGGGTTTACCGACGGTTGTTGACCCGGTGATGTTTGCCAAAGGTGGGCACGCACTTCTTGAACCGGAAGCGATGTCGGCGCTGCGGGAACGCCTGTTGCCGCTCGCCACCGTGGTAACGCCAAATATCCCCGAAGCGGAATCACTGACGGGTATGACGATAAAGGATGTCGATGACATGGCCAGCGCCGCGGAGGCGCTCGGCAAGATGGGCGCAGCGGCGGTGCTGCTGAAAGGCGGACATCTGACCGGTGAGATCCTGAGCGATATCCTGTATGACGGCAACGGCATCCATCGTTGGGACGATACCCGAATCGATACACCGCATACGCACGGGACCGGCTGCACGCTGGCGTCGTCTGTTGCAACCGGACTGGCGCAGGGGATGCCGATGCGCGACGCGATGGAACGCGCCCGGGCCTATGTGCGCACCGCGATCCTGCAGGCGCCGGGATACGGCAAGGGGCATGGGCCGCTCGACCACGGCCATACCGTGGCAACCTTTCCCTGACGCCCCTGATCAGACCTGCATGTTCGAAGGCGCGGTCGGGTTCCCCAGAGCGGCTGCAATGCGATCCAGGCCGGTTTCCATATCCTCGATCCGGTGCGGCATCCCCAGGCACACCCGCACCGCATGCGGTGCATTTGCACGTCCAATAGCAAAGGTTTCGGCGGCCGCGATGGCGACGCCCTGATCCCGCATCGTCGCGACGAAATCCGCGGCACGCCAGGGTTCGGGCAACTCCAGCCACAGGTGAAGACTGCCGGGCGGTGCCAGGTAGTCGGCCCCGGCTAGAATCCGGCCCGCGCGAATACGTCGTTCCGCCGCGGCCGTCTTGTGGCTCTCCAGTATACGGTCCGCCGTACCGTCTGATATCCAGCGCGTGGAAATCTCGGCCATCAGCGGCGGTGCCATCCAGCAACTCGCCCGAACGGCCGCAGCGATGTTTTCCACCTTGCTGGGAGGCGCTACGACAAAGCCTGTGCGCAGACCGGGGGCGACCGTCTTGGACAGACTCGTCAGGTAGTATCCCTGTTCTCCGGCCAGTGCCGCCAGGGGCGTCAGCGGCGGACCTTTATAGAAGGGGCCGTATATATCATCCTCGATAATGGCGACACCATAGCGGATAGCGATTGCGGCAATGGCGTGGCGTCGTTCTTCCGGCAAGGTCGATGTCGTGGGGTTGTGCAGTGTCGGCATGCAGTAAAGCGCGCGGATATTGCCGGCTTGCGCCGCTTGCTCGAACGCATCCGGGATAAGTCCGTCTTCGTCCATGGTGAGCCCTTCCGCCCGCAATCCCAATTGTGTAATTGCCGGTTTGATGCCCTGGTAGGAGAGCGCTTCGCTGAGGATCCTGTCACCGGGGCGGGTGAGGGATGCGAGGACCGTCAGGATTGCGTGCTGCGCGCCTGCGGTAAGGACAATATGAGACGGGTCTACTTTCCAGCCCTGGCGTCCGATCCAGGCCGCTCCCGCGGTTCGGTGAGATTCCAGCCCGGCTTCCGGCTGGTAGTCGAGAAACGCGCCGCTGCTATCATCGCGCGCCATCTCCGCCAGCGTCAAAGCCAGGGCCTGACGCTCGGCACCTGGACTGGGGAAGTTATGGCTCAGATTGATTATGCCGGATGCCGGTTGCAGCGCACGGGGCAGGTCTTCTGCCTTCGAGCGACCGCGAACGTAACTACCGCGCCCGATTTCGCCATTAATCAGCCCACGGCGGGATATCTCGGCATAGGCGCGACTTACGGTCCCGACCGTGACACCAAGTTTCCATGCGAGATCCCGATGCGTCGGCAGGCGTGTGCCCGCCGACAATGTGCCATCGGCAATCTGTTCCGTCAGGGCATCCGCGATCGCGCGATATTTCGGGCCACGCCGCACTGTCAGATCAATTTCTGAAATTGTCATGGGTACAATATAGCCTTTGACTCTTTTTCCGGTTCAATTTACGCATATTTCAACACAATTTTCTAATTTTGTATATAAAAAGGGGAATTGAATGCATACAATGTCAAGAGCCCCTGAAACCGGTGGTGATACTGCCGCAATCAGGCACCCAAGGCGTAACGGCATCCTGTCGAGCCTTGAAAACATGATTGGCCTGGTCTTTTTATGGCGCGCTCGTTATCGGCAGCGCCGAAGCTTGTCCAAGCTTGATGATCGCTTGTTAAAGGATGTCGGTCTGACGCGGAAAGATGCCGCGCAGGAGACAGCGAAACCATTCTGGCGGGCGTAATTTATCGCTTGTACGGTTGGATGGGCGCTCCGCCGACGGAGCACAGGCAGACAGGGGGAAATCATGCAGGCGACTTTGGGCAACCTCGAGGACGCAGCGGCACAAGTTTACAAGGTGATGGCACCGACAATGCAGCATTGCTGGCCGCTGCTATCGGAACGGTGCGGCTGCGAGGTCTGGGTCAAGCATGAGAACCATACGCCGATTGGTGCTTTCAAGGTACGCGGTGGCATCGTGTACATGAACGGTCATGCGAATGGGCCGGATGCTGCGGGGGTTATCTCCGCAACCCGTGGCAATCATGGCCAGTCTATCGGCATGGCCGCGCGCGCTACCGGTGTCGCGGCGACGATTGTCGTACCGGAAGGCAATAGCACGGAAAAGAATGCGGCCATGAAGGCGTTGGGGGTCGAACTCATCATCCATGGGTCGGATTTTGACGCGGCACGCGACCACGCAATGGCCCTTGGGGCGGAGAGGGGGCTTACCCCAATTCCGGCGTTTCACCCGCTGCTGGTGCGCGGGGTAGCGACATATTCACTGGAATTTCTGCGCGCGGTTGAGGGTCTCGATACAGTCTATGTCCCAATCGGGCAGGGATCAGGTATTTGCGGCATGATTGCCGCGCGCGACGCGTTGGGCCTGTCCGTCAACATCGTCGGCGTCGTTTCCGAGCGCGCGGCCGCCTATGCCCTGTCATTTGAAGCGGGCCGGTCGATTTCAACGAATAGCGCCGATACGTTTGCCGACGGGGTTGCCTGCCGAACGCCGGATGCCGACGCGCTGGATATCATCTGCAAGGGGGCAGAACGGATCGTTACCGTGAGTGAAGAAGAAATCCGCGATGCGATGCGGGCATACTATACGGATACGCATAACCTTGCCGAAGGGGCCGGCGCGGTGCCGTTGGCGGCTTTGATGCAGGAAAGGTCAGCGATGGCCGGAAAACGCGTCGGTCTGGTATTGTCCGGCGGCAATATCGACATGCCGGTGTACCGGGACATCCTTTCGGGCGTCTGACATGTCGGTCGTACAATATGTGATTGCCCGAACACCTGATGACATCGATGCGGTGCGCGGCTTGTTCATGGAATACGGCGCGTCGCTGGACTTTGATCTGTGTTTCCAGGGCTTTGATGAGGAATTGGCGACCTTGCCGGGAAAGTATGCGGCGCCGTCGGGATGCCTGTTTCTGATGCGATGTCAGAACGGCGATGCCGTTGGCTGTGTCGGAGTCCGACCGCTGGCGGAGGCAGGTTGCGCTGAAATGAAACGGCTCTATGTGCGCGATAACTGGCGAGGTGACGGGCTCGGCCGGGAACTGGCGCATCGGGCCATTTCCTTCGCCAGGGAGGCTGGGTATTCGACATTGCGGCTGGATACACTGCCCGATCAGATGGTGCGGGCGGATGCGATGTATCGGCGATTGGGGTTTGTTCCAACTGCAGCCTATTATGATAACCCGGTGGCGGGTGCGACCTATTACGGGCTGTCCCTGACCCGCGGAACCGGAGCGCAAGAAGCGGGTGGTTTGCGGGAATAGCGCGGGATAGTTTCCGGTTCATGAATTACCCCTTAAAGGAGGGATTGCCATGCCGGATACCGATACGCTCCAATACACTCAGGACTACGAACGGATTGCCGCGGCATTGGCGTATGTCGATGAAAATTTTCAGGACCAGCCATCGCTGGCCGAGATCGCGGCTCAGGCCGAACTGAGTGAATTTCATTTTCAGCGTCTGTTTACCCGCTGGGTCGGGATCAGTCCCAAGAAATTTCTGCAGCAATTGACGCTGGAACGCGCGAAACAGAGCCTGGAGGCATCGGCGAGTGTGCTCGATGCCGCCTATGATGCGGGGCTGTCCGGTCCGGGCAGGCTGCATGACCTTTTCGTCACCTGCGATGCGGTGACGCCGGGTGAATACAAGGCGCGCGGTGCGGGTATGACCATCCGCTACGGGTTTCATCCGACCCTGTTTGGTGAATGTCTGCTGCTGATGACGGATCGCGGCATATGCGGACTGGCATTCATCGATCCGCAGCGGGAAACCCGTGCCGAGGCGTTGGCGTATCTGGCGCGGGGCTGGTCCAACGCGACGTTGCTGGAGGATGCGGCGGCCACCCGGCCTTATATCGACCGCATGTTCGGTGCTGCTGATCGTGGAGCAGACGAAGGGGGCGAGCCCTTGCGCGTGTTGCTGCGCGGGACGGAATTTCAGGTGAAGGTCTGGCGGGCTTTGCTGACGATTCCACCGGGGCATCTGACGACCTATGAAGATATCGGCCACCGGATCGGATATACGTCCAACGCGTCGCGTGCGATCGGCCGCGCCAATGGCAGCAACCTGATTTCCTGGCTGGTGCCCTGTCATCGGGTCATTCGCAAAACAGGGGCAATTGGTGGTTACCGATGGGGAAGGGAGCGCAAACTTGCCATGATTGGTTGGGAGGCGGCCCAACAGGCTGAACAAAGCGCGGTATAAGGCCCCGGTTCACACTTAATCTTGTATGAATGGCGCTGTTTCTGGCTGTGAGCATACCGGATATTGTGTAGGGTGGCCGGTATGTCTGACATGATGAACATAACGCTTGCCGTACCGATGCCGGACCTGGCGCCCGGAGCATCGCCGCTGGTGCCACAGGATGCGTCTGCCGCGATTATTACGGTCGACGGCAAATACCTGATGCAGCACCGGGACAACAAACCATGGATATTCTGTCCGGATCACTGGGGCTTGTTCGGCGGCGCATTCGAGGCTGATGAAGATGCCGGTGAGGCGCTGCGGCGTGAACTGCACGAGGAGCTCGGACTGACGATCACGCTGGATCGTGTGACGGCATTCTGCACACACAATAATTCATTGGGTGAATACCAAAACAAGAAACGCGTCTTCTTCGAGATGTCGCTTCAGCCCGATGACATGCCGGCGCTGACGCTCGGTGAAGGTCAGGCAATGGGACTGTTGACGGCGGAAGATATCTTTCATCCCGAACGCAAGGTCTGTCCGTACGATGCGTTTGCGCTATGGATGCATATTCAGCGCCGTAGGAACGACGCTGTCGTTGTCTGAGGGCGAGCAAAGGCGGGATGCTGGGAACTTATACAGGGGGACCCTCAGGTGTCCTGATTCATGTATAGGAAAGTCGCATAATGTATATTATGGAAAATAATGATAATGGGATCGGCGCAACATCCGCTTTCGTGCTTTTTAATCTGCTAGACGTCCAATCGCCGACATCCCGTGCGGAATCATTCAGTTTCCAGTCGATACTTGAGGAAACGGGCTCCTTCATGATCAATCTCATCGACAAATTTTGCACCCATCCTTGCTAGTGCGCCCAGGTTCTTGCGCGACGGTGGCAAGAGAAATGTCACGAACGGAATGCGTTCATCAGCCATGGCGAACTCAATTGCCATCCGTGAAATGCGCGGCCCAAGCCCAAACATGTCCGGCTTTAGCACTAACCCAAAATCCCATTCATCGCCTTCTCTTTGAAAGCCACCCCATCCGACATATTCGCCGATACTCAATATGGCCCAGTGTCCAAGGCCATCACGCCGCCAACGCTCTTCTTTAGCCTCGACAAATTTTTCGACAGCAGCCCGATGCCATTCGAATGTCAGAAGTGGCATGTGTTCGGCCACCCGGGGTTCTGACATGTGCGCGATGATCTCATCCGGTGCAATCTCAGGCAATCGGACGAAGCTGATCCCCCTTTTTAGCGTTGGTTCCATATCGTCGTTCATTTTTGACGTCCGCTGTTGCTTATCGATCCGGTGGTGTCCAGTCGCTTTCTTCCTCGGTCTTGCGCTTTGCAAGACGCAACGCAAGACCCACGGACACGCCGACACCAATGGCAACCGTCAGATCAACGAGCACGGTCAGCCCGAGTGTCAAAACCAGCAACATTCTGTCGCTTCGCGGCGCACGCGCATATTCGCGCCATTTGTGCGGCTCGGTCATATTCCATGCGGTTATCATGAGCAGCGCCGCAAGCGCCGGCATCGCGAGATATCCGGCAAGTGGCGCCGCCAGGAGCATCACCAGCAGGATGACAGCCGCATGCACTAAACCCGCAACCGGGGTTTTGCCCCCTGCCTTGATATTCGTTGCCGTTCTCGCAATCGCGCCCGTGGCCGGCAAACCTGCGAATAATGCGGATGCGATATTGGCGACACCCTGCGCTGTCAGCTCGGCATTTGGTCTGTGGTGCCCGGTTATCATCTTGTCTGCAACCATGGCCGATAGCAGCGATTCAACACCGGCAAGGAAGGCAATGACAATTGCCGACGGGAAAAGCTCGATGATACGGGCAAATGACAGGTCAGGCATTTGCGGCCAGGATAAGTGATGCGGGAGCGCACCAAAGCGGGAATCGAGCGTGTCGACCGGTAAGGACATGAGGACAACGAGCGCCGATCCGGCGCCTATCGCCACGATAAGCCCAGGAAAACGCGGTGCTATTCGGCGCAGGAAGATGATCAGGAAGAGTGTTGCCAGTGCGATGCCGAGTGCGGGAAAACTGACCGTATCGCGCACTTCCCATAGTGCTGGAATTTTCTCCGTGAAGTCCGCTGGAACCTTGTCAACAGCAAGCCCGAGGAAGTCCTTCAACTGACTTGTTGCGATGATGATGCCTATGCCAATCGTAAAGCCATTCACCACGGCGCCGGGGACATGGGAAATCAGGTTTCCAGCCCTGAAATAGCCTGCTATCAGCAGGATGAAGCCCGCCATGAATGTCGCCAGAACAAGGCCGTCATAGCCATGATCGGCAATCACGCCGAACACGACCACAATAAACGCCCCTGTCGGGCCCCCGATCTGCACGCGGCTTCCCCCAAACAGGGAAATCAGGAAACCGGCAACAATGGCCGTCACAAGGCCTTTGGCGGGGTCCGCGCCCGAGGCAATCGCGATTGCGAGACTGAGCGGCAGCGCCACCATCGCAACGGTCGCGCCGGCGACCAGGTCGGCGCCAAAGAGCCGCCAGGTATAGGTTTGCATTGTCGTGAAAAGCTTCGGTGTGCGCATGGCGGAGGAGTTCCCTGGACCGGTTTGGCGGACCGGCGTCACTTTTTCATGGGGCGTCGGCGCGATACCGACCGCGGTGGATGTCAGCGTACCTTCAATTGGGTTAAACGCCGCATAAGCGCCTTCTGCAGGAAAGGTAAAAGTGCAATCATTCTGAACGCCACGGTCGTGCCCAGCCTGATTATCCCGTTGTTTGATGTGACCAGTTTCCGCAGCAACTCGGATTGTCGGATAATCGACACCGCGAGCGCGTGACGCTGTGCTGTGTATTGATCTGTTGTGCCGTTGACGATTGCGGCGACAGCAGCGACCGCGTCGTCAATCCCAAGATTCATGCCGCGACCGCCAACGGGCGAATGGCAATGGGCGGCGTCCCCGGCCAGTAAAACCCGACCCTGCCTGTACGTGTCCGCCTGCCGGATGGAGATCGCGAAGGTTCCGGTTCGATGGACTCGTTGAATTGTGAGCGGCTCAGGCAACGCCGCCAATGCGTCGGACGTTGATGAGACGATACGAACGCGCTGGTTTTCTATGGGCAGAACCATGACAAGTACGTTGCCCGGACCCTGGCAATACGCCGTGACATTCTCGGCATCGAATGGGCCTGAAACCTCAACATCGGCTATCGACCATTCCTCTGGCAGCTCAAGCCCCGGAAAACCTATTCCGAGCCTTTCCCGCACGGTTGAGTGCGCGCCGTCTGCCGCGATTACCCAGTCATATGTTGCTGTTGCGCCGTCCGAAAATGTCACTGTCGCCGTATCAACGCCGGAGGATATTTCCTGAACCGAAAGATCATATTCCAGGCTGACGCCACGAGCACGCAATGCATCGCGAAGGATTTCCTCGGTGCGGCTCTGAGGAAGGCCGAGCATTACTTTTTCATATTTGGCATTCTCCATACAAAACAAAAGCCTGGAGCCATGTTTGAATGTAATTTTTCGAAGCGCCATGGCTTCCGCCGCGATTGCATCCCCGGCGCCGAGCCGGCGTAATTTCTCTATTGTTTCCGGCATGATACCGACGGCTTTGGAGAGTTTTGAGGGCTCGGCGCGTTTCTCGACAATTCTGCAGCTTATGCCGCGCGTGGCGAGATCAAGCGCGGCGGTCAATCCAACGGGTCCGGCGCCGATTACAAGAACGTTCATGCAGCCCCTGACGGGAAGTTGTCGCTAATCGGCTGGTGTCACGACCATTCCGTCGTATCCAGGCTCCGCGCCGGTCGGCAGTTCGCCGCACAGTGTACGGTAATCCATATCGCCGCCCATATGCGTCAAAATGGCATGTCGTGGCTCCACGCGCGCGATCCAGTCCAGTGTGAGGGCGAGATGCGCATGGGTTGAATGCGGCTCGCGGCGGAACGCGTCGACGATCCAGGTGTCTATTCCCGCCAGTGCGGCAAAAGCAGCCTCATCCAGCGCGACGACATCCGTGGAATAGGCAAACTTGCCAATCCGGAACCCCAGGGTTTTCGACCGATTTCCGTGAGACTGTTCGAAGGGAATGATCGTTGTTTCGTTGATATCAAATGGGCCGGTAATCTCATTCGGCAACAACACCGGTTTGTAGTAGTGCAGCGGCCTGCCCTCGAACTGTTTCAACGGCTCGAAAACATAGCCGAAGCGTTCATCCAGAACCTTTAGCGTTTCGGCATCGGCCCAACACGGCAGCGGCGCTTTCATCGCGACATTGATCCAGCGCAGATCGTCGATCCCGTGGCTGTGATCCGCATGCGCATGCGTGTAGACGATGGCGTCGAGGCTTGTGACGTTCGCATCCAGCAATTGTGCCCGGCAATCCGGCGAGGAATCGATCAGCAACGTTGCGTCGCCGGTTTCGACCAGGATGGAGGCGCGGCGACGGCGATTTCGCGGCTCGTTCGGGTCGCAATCACCCCAGAGATTTCCGACAATGGGCACGCCGCTGGATGGGCCACAGCCGAGGATCGTGACCTTCATTGCTGTTCCGGCATGACCACGCGATTGAACGCCCGGGCGAAATTTTCCGTAGAAGCCGCTGCAATTGTTTCCAGATCGACGCCGCGCAGTTTGGCGATTGCTTCGGCGACATGAACCACATAGGCCGGTTCGTTACGCTTGCCGCGATTGGGGACGGGTGCCAGATAGGGCGAGTCCGTTTCAACCAGTATGCGGTCCAATGGCATGTCGCGGGCGACGACCTGAACATCCTGGGCGTTCTTGAAGGATACGATTCCGGAAAACGAAATATAAAAACCGATTTCCAGTGCTTTTTCAGCAAGTTTTGGGCTTGAGGTAAAGCAATGGATGAGGCCGGGAACAGGGCCGTCCGCCCTCGCCTCGTCCAGCATCGCGATCATGTCGTCATCGGCGTCTCGGGCATGCACGATCAACGGCAATCCGGTCTGTCGTGCCGCTTCGATATGGGCACGGAATGAATGCTGCTGTTCGGCACGCGGACTGTGTTCGTAGTAGTAATCGAGGCCGGATTCACCGATGCCGACGACTTTTGGGTGCTGTGCCAGTTCAACAAGCTGCGCGGTCGTGACATTCTGCGACTCGGCGGCTTCATGGGGATGCACGCCGACCGAACACCAGATGTCGTCATGCGCATCGGCGATGCCGCGCACCTCGGGAAATTCGCTCATTTTCGTACAGATGGTCACCATCGTACCGATACCGGCCCGCCGCGCCCGGGCGATGACCTCTTCCAGGTCACCATCTTTGGCGTGGTACGTCAGGTGGCAATGGCTGTCGACCAGCATATCAGCCCCCTACTCGGCCGCGGATTCTTCTTCGACAAAGCGCGGGAAAACCGGTGCCGGCTTTGGCAGTGTCGTTCCGGCGACCAGCCGCGTATCGAGAGCGGTGAAATCCCGGGCATCTTCAGCGACGGCAAGTTGATCCAGAATCTTTCCCGTGGATTCCGGCATGAAAGGCTGCACATACAGCGCGATACGGCGAATGGTTTCGGTGAGTACGTAAAGCACCGTTTCCATGCGTGCCGGGTCGGTCTTGCGCAATGCCCAGGGCGCCTGGGAATCGACATAGCGATTGGCATCGCCGATGACCTCCCATATCTGCGTCAGGCCGTGATGGAAGGTCTGTTCACGCATCGACTTGCGCAGCGGCTCGATGACATTGGCCGCTCGATCGAGCATGGCCGTGTCTTCGTCGGTGAATTCGCCGGGAGTCGGTACCGCGTTTCCGCAATTTTTCGCGACCATCGACAGGACCCGTTGGCAAAGGTTACCGAGGTCGTTCGCCAGATCGCCGTTCATCCGGTGCATCATCGCCTGATGGGAAAAATCGCCATCATTGCCGAATGGCACTTCCCGCATCAGGAAATACCGGACGGGATCAAGCCCATAGGTCTCGATCAGCTTGTGCGGGTCGATGACATTGCCGGTCGATTTGGAGATCTTTTCCCCTTCATTCGTCCACCAGCCATGGGCGAAGACGCGTTTCGGCGGCGCCAGCTCAGCCGCCATCAGGAAGGCCGGCCAGTAAACCGCGTGAAAGCGCAGGATGTCTTTGCCGACCATATGCAAATCAGCCGGCCAGAATTTCTGGAACAACGCCGAGTCCGTGTCAGGATAGCCGACTGCGGTGATGTAGTTGGTCAGCGCATCGAGCCAGACATACATGATATGGGCGTCGTCGCCGGGCACAGGCACGCCCCAGTTGAAGGTCGTGCGCGAGATCGACAGATCCCGCAGCCCGCCCTTGACGAAGCTGACGACCTCGTTGCGGCGCGAATCCGGGGCGATGAAATCCGGGTTGGCTTCGTAAAAAGCCAGTAACCGGTCCTGCCAGGCGGAAAGGCGGAAGAAATAGCTGGGTTCCTCGACCCATTCGACAGTCGCGCCCGATGGGGCGATCCGGCTGCCATCCGGTTGTTTGGTCAGTTCCGATTCCGCGTAGAACGCCTCGTCCCGCACGGCATACCAGCCGGCATAGGAACCAAGATAGATATCGCCGTTCTTTTCCAGTGCCTGCCAGATCGCCTGCACGGCCTTGATATGGCGCGGTTCCGTTGTGCGGATAAAGTCGTCGTTGGAGAAATTCAACGCACCCGGCAAGGCGCGGAAGGTTTCGGAGACGCGATCCGTGAATTCCTGCGGCGATACGCCGGCAACCTCCGCCGCTTTTTCAACTTTCTGCCCATGCTCGTCGGTGCCGGTCAGGAAATGGACGTCGTATCCATCCAGACGCATGAACCGGGCGAGGACATCGCAGGCCAAGGTCGTATAGGCATGGCCGATATGGGGCGAGTCATTGACGTAGTAGATCGGCGTCGTGATGTAGTATGGCTGCGGCATTCGGCCACTTTCACTGTCAACTAAACGGTTTCGGATTGCGCGGTTGCCTGCAGGGCCAGAAATACGCTGATCAAAACCTGTTTTCGGTCAAGATTCGCCCTGTCTGCCTGCAAGAAAAGGCGGCTGACCTTTTCCCATACCTCCAGTATTTGTGCAAGGCTGGCATGGGATGTCATTGACGCGATGGCATTCTGTTCTCCGGGCACAATTTCCGGCGTCTGGACATTGCGCGCCGCGTTTCGGACGAGACGCGAAAGCCAGTCTTCCAGCAGATGGGCGAAAGTATGGAAGGCTTCCACGTTATTGGCACGGGACAGGCGGTCGCCAAGAGCATGCACCTTCGCAATATCCAGTTCGGCGATCCCGGTCATCAGGCCGACCATTTCGCGGTACAGTTCCAGCCCGCCCGCATCGGCATAGGCCATGGCATCGCCGACGCTGCCACCTGCCAAACCAGACAATGCCGCGGCATCGGCTTCTGGCAATTCCGGGCGATAGCGCTGCAACAGTTCGAAAACCTGGTCCTGCGGGAGCGGCTGCAGCGTCAGGGTCCGGCAACGGGACCGGATTGTCGGCAGCAGCCTGCCCGGCGCATGGCTTACCAGCAGAAAGGCTGTTGCCGGCGGCGGTTCCTCCAGAATTTTCAGAATGGCGTTTGCGGCGGGCCGGTTCAGTTCATCGGCAGTGTTGACAATAACGACGCGCCACCCCCCCTCGCCGGCTGTTCGCCGCAGGAAATCCGTGGCGGCCCGGACATCGGCGACGGCGATTTCCGTCCGCAGCTTCTTGGTATCCTGGTTGACGCTGCGCTCCACGACGAACAGGTCACTATGCCCACCTGAGGAAACGCGACGGAAGACCGGATGTTCGGGATCAAGCGACAGGTCGGCGGCGGGCTCGTCGCCAAACAATCCCGCGGAAGCTTTGGGTGTTCCCGCCAGCAGATGGCGGGCGAACCGGTAAGCCAGCGTGGCCTTGCCAATACCCCGCGGGCCGGTGATCAGCCAGGCATGCGCCATGCGCGATGAATGCGCGGCGTCATACAGGGCTTTCTCGGCCAGTTCATGGCCAAAGAACAGCGGGTTGCTCCGCGGCGCTATGTCGATTTCATCGGTCATGTGGCAAAGGCGTCTGGAAGGCGGGCCTGGATTGCGGCGCGAATAACGGTGCTTACGTCTTTCAATGGCTTCGTTGCGTTTATCACGGCGCAGCGTTCCGGCGCATTGTCGGCGATTTCAAGGAAACCAGCCCGCAGCCGTTCGTGAAAGGCCTTTTCCATGCGCTCATACCGGTCTTCGGCCCCGCCCCGCCCCATGGTACGGGCAAGACCTGCATCCACGGGGATATCGAGGATGAGGGTAACATCAGGTGTGAGGGTGATACTCGCTGCCGCAGACAGGGTTTCGATAGTTTGCCGCCCCAGGCCATGGCCATAGCCCTGATAGGCAATTGTGGAGTCGGTAAATCGATCGGAGACAACCCAGTCACCGCGTTCAAGTGCGGGCCGGATCGTTTGCTCGATATGGTCGCGGCGTGCGGCCAGATGCAAAAGCGCTTCCGTCATGGCATCCCAGCGGCCGGTGCCGCCCTCGACCAGCAGACGCCGGATTTCCTCGGCACCGGGGGAACCGCCGGGTTCGCGGGTCGCAACAACCGTGCGGCCGGCGCTGCGCAGGCAATCAACCAGCCAGTCCCGTTGCGTCGATTTCCCGGCCCCCTCGCCGCCTTCCAGGGTAATGAAACGGCCCTGTGGCGTTTCCGCGCGCGTCATGTCAGTTGCCGCCGCCCCAGACCAGATGGCGCAATGCTTCGCCGATCTTTCCTACCGGCCCAAGCTGTTTGACGTCCTGTGCCGCGATCAGCGGCAGCGTCACGGTTTCGACGCCCGGCGCGGTGATGATAACGCTGCCAATCCGGGCGCCCGCGGTGATCGGCGCTGGTATCGGTTCGTCATAGGAAACGGCAACCTTCATCTTGTTGCGGGATTTCCGCGGCAGGGTCAAAACGAGAGGATCCGTGATGATGCCGTCCACTGTCCGGGTTTGGCCAAGCCACACCTGTGCATCGACAACTTTTTCGCCAGCCTTGAACAGCGCATAATTCTCGAACTCGCGGAATCCCCAGTCGATCAGTCGCTCGCCGCCGGACGCACGTGCCTTCACCGAAGTGTAGCCGTTGGCGACCAGGACAAGCCTTCGGCCGTTACGGATGGCGGATGCGGTCAGGCCATAGCCTGAGGCTTCGGTATGGCCGGTTTTAAGGCCGTCTGCTGCGATGTTCTTGTACAGAAGAGGGTTTCGGTTGGATTGCTTTATCTTATTGTACTTAAAAGATAATTCGGAATAGTAGTGATAATATTCCGGGAAATTTCTGATTGTTGCGAGTGCCAGCTTGGCCAGGTCATGGGCGGACGTTACGTGTTCCGGGTCGGGCCATCCGCTGGCGTTGCGGAAGGTCGTCTGGCTCATGCCGAGTTCCCGCGCCTTTTCCGTCATCTGTTCAGCGAAGGCCGCCTCGCTGCCGGCAAGACCTTCCGCAACGACGATAGTGGCGTCGTTTCCGGACTGCACGATGATGCCGCGGATCAGATCTTCGACCTTCACCCTGTCATTCACCCGCACGAACATTTTCGAACCGCCCTTGCGCCAGGCACGCTCGCTGACACGGAAGGTATCTTCCAGCGACAGGCTGCCGTTCTTCAGCCGATCGAACAGCATGTAGACGGTCATCATCTTGGTCATTGAAGCCGGGTACATGACGTCATCGGCGGCCATGTTGTACAGAATGTCGCCGGTCGCGAACTCGATCAGGATTGCCTGCTTGGCGCCGGTATCAATGGCCTGCGCCGGGGATGTGATGAGTGCGAACAGTATTGCAAAAACTGGCGCTATTCGTCTGTGCGGCATCCTGTACCCCTGCTCCGTTCGTATGATCGTTATTTCAGTATAGCGACCAATCAAGCCCTGATTATGGCCTTTTTTCCGCGATTACTAGTCGACGACAATCTGGGCGTCCAGATGGCCCGCCTGCACCACGCTGGCCAGCATGCGGTCGGCTTCCTCCACCGTCGACAGGGGCCCGAAGCGAACCCTGAAAAACGGTTGTTCCACGAGCTTCACCTGGTAAATCTGCGCCTGTCCGATAGGGGAAAGCGATGCCCGCAACCGGTTGGCGTAGTCGTAGCGCGTAAAGGAGCCTGCCTGTACGTAGATCTGCTGGTCACCGGCAACCGGCAGAATTGTTACCGCGTTATCAACGGCTGGTGCCGGTGATTCGACCCTGACTTCGCGGACCGGCGCCGTCGTCTGGGCAACGACCGCATGGTTGCTGGTCGGCGGCGGCGCAGTTCTGGTACCAGGCGGTGCCGCCAGTTGGGCACTTGTGACGGCGACGCGTGGCGCTGCCGCGGGCGGCGGTGCCGTTGGCTCCGAAGTGTTCTCCTGGACGCCATACGCTGCGGCCAATTGCCGGCTTTCCTGTTCCAGAATGGTCACTTCGACCTTGGCGGTACCCTGACGCTCGAACCCCAGCAGTTGGGCGGCGCGGCGCGACAGGTCGATGATCCGACCCCGGGCGAATGGTCCCCGGTCGTTGATCCTGATCTTGAGCGACCTGCCATTATCCAGGTTCGTGACGCGGACAATGCTGGGTAATGGCAGCGTGCGATGCGCGCCGCTGATCCGGTTCATGTCGAAGGTTTCGCCATTTGCCGTGTCACGACCGTCAAAATTCGGTCCGTACCACGATGCAATGCCGGTTTCAGAATAATTGTAGTCCAGCTTGGGATAGTACCAGGAATCGCCAATCTTGTAGGCGCTGCCGACCTTATAGCGTCCGGCCGTTGTTTCGGCGCCAGCAACGTCAGCCGACCCGGAAAGCCGTTTCGCGCCGGAAATCACAAACTGGGTTTCCGCGCAGCCCGCAGCCAGAAACAGCATCAGGCCCGCAGCAGCAATCCGGCAATTGCGGCCTATGGGGGCTACGCCATCCATTTAGCGCGCGATCTCGATATTTGCCGCAAGGCGCCGCATATCAGCCCCCCGCGATCCGGTCGGCAAGCCTGCCGACGGCCATGGCGAAGTAGTGGCTGCGGTTCCAACGCAGAATGACACGGTAATTGTTGTATACGAGAAAGGCTGGCCCGCCTTCTTTCGCCGGTTGGATGACCGAGGCTTCAAGCGTTGCCTTCGGCAGGGCGCTTCCATCGGGCATGGTCACGCCCAGTGCCGCCCATTCATTGACTGTCTTGCGGATTTTCTCGCCTTCAAGCGCCTTGTCAAAACCCTGCGGCAGTTTTACCGCGCGTCCCCAGCGTTCATCGCCGCGCCAGCCATAGCTGGAAAGGTAGTTGGCGGCCGAGCCGAAGACATCGGCTTTGGTTGTCCATATATCCTTACGCCCGTCACCGTCGTGATCCACGGCATATCCGGTAAAGCTGGACGGCATGAACTGCGGCTGCCCCATCGCACCGGCCCAGGATCCCACCATGTCTTTTGCTGAAATATGGCCGTTATCAATAATGCTGAGGGCGAGGAACAGTTCCTTGCGGAAAAAGGCGCTTCGTCGGCCGTCATACGCCAGTGTCGCCAGCGCCGGAACAACCTTGAAGCCGCCGGTCACGCGACCGAAATCCGTTTCAATGCCCCAGAACGCGACGATGAATTGCGGTGGCACGCCATATTTTTTGGACACTTCATCCAGCAGGGCACGGTTTTCGGCCAGTCTCTGGCGGCCCCTTTTGACCCGGGATTCGGGAACGACACGCTGCATATACTGATCAAAGGTCAGTGTGAATTCGGGTTGCTTGCGGTCCAGCTCAACAACCCGCGGGATCGGCGCAATGCCGTTTAGGGCTGCATCCAGCGTCGGCGCGGAAATACCTTTTCCGGATGCTTCCTCGCGTACGTCCTGTAGCCAGGACTTGAAATCCTGTTGCGCTGCCGCTGGTGTCGCGACAGTAGTCACCGCGATAGCGGCCAACAAACACGCAAACCGCTGAATGCCCATTCGTTTCTCCATAAAGCACGATGACGTTAATATGCTGCCGTTTCTGCCATAACGGACTTGGTGCTGCAACCGCGCCTCTTGCTTGAGGCTTTAGTCCATGGCGCGCGCGGCTTTCCGGTCGACGGCTTCGCGATGCAGGACGTACAGGCCGCTCGCAACCAGCAAAGTGATTCCGATCCAGTCCGAACTTGCGGGCAGTTCTTCCCACAGGACATAGCCCAGACCGACGCCCCAGATCAGGGCGGAGTAACGGTATGGCGAAACCAGTGCGGCCTCCCCGACGACGAAGGCCTCGATCAACAGATAATGCGCCGCCCCGGACATGAAGCCCGTGAGAACCATCAAACCGAAGTCAGTTAACGGGGGCATTGGCCAGTCACCGGAGAAAAAAGTGAGAAGTCCCGCCAGCATGACGGCGCCGGTGGACCAGAACAGCATTGAGGCCGATGTGTCCGTCGTGCTGATCCGCCGCGTGACGATGTCTCTGAATGCGCCGGCCACTGCCGCACCCAGCGGCAAAAGGGCATAGACGTTCAGGACGTCGCCAAAAGGCTGGACGATAACGATAACGCCGGCAAAACCGGTAAGGACGGCCGTCCAGCGGCGCCAGCCGACAATCTCACCCAGAATGGAAGGCGCAAGCGCCGTCACGATCAGCGGGCTGGCAAAGGCAATCGCGACATTCAGCGCCAGCGCGTTGTAACGCAACCCGGTCAGGAAACAGAAGACGGAGATGATGAACATCGCTGCGCGCATCCCCTGCCCCCGAAAATTCACGATTCGCAATGTTTTCAGGCCGCTGCCGCGGAGTGTCAGCAGAAGAATCGGAATGACGACGAACAGGCCCCGGATGAAAATGATCTGGCCGGTCGGATAGCCGTCCGTAAGCCATTTGACGACGGCATCGCTTGCCGTCAGCAAGCCCATCCCCACCACCATGCAGAATATTCCGCGGCTGTTATGGACCCGGTACCCGCCGGTATCGCTCATCGCCGCATCCTTTCCCGGTGCAGGATGTATAATCCGCTGAAGACAACCGGTATAGCACCTACGACAATCCAGAGATCGGGCACATGCCCGAACATCACGAAGCCATACAGGGCTGCGCAGGGAAGTGCGGTGTATTTGAATGGCGCAACAACGGCCGCTTCACCCAGCCGGAAGGCTTCGATCAGGATGAAATGTGCGGCGCCCTGCAGGCAGCCGGCCAGCGCCAGTACGGGCAGGTCCGCGTAATCAAGCGGTGCGCTGGCAAATGGCAGGCTCGCGAGGCCAAACAGCAGAATCGCGATCGTGGAAAAACACAGGATGGCGGTTGATGATTCTCCGGTGCTGATCCGCCGGGTCACGAGGTCGCGCAATGCGCCGCTGCACGCCCCTGCTAGCGGCAGCAGTGCCGCGATACGGAAGATATCAGGGTCGGGTCGCAGCATGATGAGGACACCGGCAAAGCCGACCGCGACGGCCGTCCAGCGCCGCCAGCCCACATGCTCGCCCAGAATTGCCGGTGCCAGCGCCGTAATCACAAGGGGGCCGGAGAACGTCAATGCGGTGACATCAGCCAGCGGCAACAGCCCGATGCTGGTGACCATCAGGAACTGGGTGATGACCAGAAACCCCGCCCGGATTGTCTGACCCGTGTAATTATTGATGCGCAGGCTGCTCCAACCGCCGGCATGCCAGGCGAGAATGGCAATCGGGATAAATACGAAGGCGGCGCGCAAGGCAATGAGCTGTCCTGGCGGATAGTCGCCCGTCAGCGTCTTTAGAAACGCATTGTTCAGCGTCAGCAGGGCCATTCCCGCGACCATGCACATAATGCCGCGGACGGATGCGGTAAGCGGTGTCCGCGCCATCAGAGGATGATCTCCCGCGTGACGATGCCGCCTGTCATGTATTGCGGATCGTCGTGCGGCCGCCATCCATGACGAGAATATGACCATTCACGTAGGCCGCTTCATGGGACATCAGGAATAGTGCTGTATTCCCGGTTTCCCATGCGGTCGCCTGTCGGCCGAATGGTATCCAGCGTTTGGAGCGGTTCGGGTTTGCGGCGGAGGCCGCAGCGCCCATCGGCGTGTCGACCATGCCGAGCAGCAGAACGTTTGCGCGGATACCCAGCGGCTCGCCCTCCATCGCGACATGCCGCATCAACCCGCCAAGTGCGGCCTTCGAGGTGTCATAATCGGGCTTGTTGCCGCCGGGCCTGATCGCCGCAGCGGACGAAATGAAGATGATGGATGCCCCCGGCGCCAGTATGGGCAATGCCGCCTGGCAGGTCAGCATATGGCTGCGCAGGTTAATCGCGAAGGCCCGGTCCCAGCGCTCGACAGTCTGGCCCTGCAGCCCGGCAGGTGTGCCGCTGATGCCGACATTCAGGACAATGCCGTCCAGCCCGCCCATGGCGGCAGCGGATTCGGCAACCATGCGGGTGACGTCTTCCGGGACGGATACATCGGCGGTGATCGGCGTTGCCTTCCCGCCGGCATCGGTAATTTCCGCGACGACGGCGGCTGCCGCATCCGCATTCATATCGGCACAGGCGACATGGGCGCCTTCGCGGCCGAATGTCCGGCTGATCCCGCGGCCATTGCCCATGACCGCGGTACTATCGGTGTCCCCGCGCTGGCCGGCACCGACGACGAGGATCTTCCGGCCATCAAGGCGTCCGTGTCCCGGTCCCTCGCCAAAGGATTCGGCAAATAGCTGTTTTTCCGGCTGTTCGTGTACCGTCGTCATGGTGTTCCTGTCCGATTGGTTTCCAGCGATACGTGCCGGGGATACGACCAAAACCCACGATGTCCCCGGAATTCACAGCCCATTATCGCGCAATGTCTGTGCAACGCGATAGAGGGTGTCACATTGGCGGCTGCGCGTTGCGATGGTTTACCGGGCGGGAACGCGGCTATAGTGGGAACAAGCGACTTTTAAGCGCGGGAGCCGATATGCCTTATATTTCCAGAATTGCCTTTGCAATGCTCGCCCTGTTCGTCTGTTCTGTCCCGGTGCAGGGGGCGCTGGCGGCAGAGCAACTGGGCGGAAAGTTCATCTCCTTGTGTAAATCGCCGAACGCGACGAGCCAAAGCGCCTGTGGAAGCGTGGTTACCGCGCTGATGAATGCCCATGTCGAAATGGGACGGCAAAACCCGGATCAGCGGGTCATTTGCCCACCCCGGCGGATGACGAATGAAGAAGGGCGCCGGGTCTTCATGCAATGGACCGAAACCACGGCCGGGGCGGAAAGAATGGCTTTTCCGGCACTGGTCATGACGGCATTGCTGCAAAGATATCCCTGCACGACATACCTGAAGGCGCCCCGTTCCAAGGCACGGCCCTAGTTTTCCGGCGGTTCGTCGTCCAGCAGGATGCGACGGGCCGCGCCATCCAGGTCGTCATACTGATTTGATTTCAGCGACCACATGAAGGCGGCCAGGCCCAGTACGCCCAGGAACAATGCCGCACCGATGAGAATGATCAGGATATCCATTTGAGCCGCAATGCGTTCAGGGTGACGATGATGGATGAACCGGACATGGCGATTGCCGCGATCAGCGGGGTTACCAGTCCGGCCATGGCCAGGGGAATGGCCACGACATTGTAGCCGAGCGCCAGCGCGAAATTCTGCAGGACCAGCCGCCGTGACGCCCGCGCCACGTCAAGGCAATCGATTGTTGCGCCCAACCGGTCACCGAGCGAGATGAAATCGGCCGTAACCTGCGCGATATCGGCAGCGCCCGCCGGGGACATGGAAACATGGGCAGCCGCAAGCGCCGGGGCATCGTTCAACCCGTCGCCCATCATCAGAACCTTGTGCCCCTGGGCCGTAAGGTCGTTCAGATACGCGACCTTGTCCTGCGGGCGGCATTTGGCCTGCCACGTATCAATGCCCAACGTGGTTGCGACGGATGTCACAGCTTCCGGCCGGTCACCGGATAAAAGGACGACGGGTATGTCGCGCTTCCTGAGTGCGGCGATGGTGGTCCTGGCATCGTCTCGCAATGCGTCGTCGAAGGCGAACCGGGTCAAGATGCCCGCCGCATCGCGCAGCCAGATTTCAGCTTTTGAATCTGTGGCGCCGCTGTCTTCTTCTGCGTTGACCCAGGCGCGGCTGCCAAGCCGAACCTCGCCGTCGGCGGCATCGCCGCGAAGGCCGAACCCGGGCACTTCCTGAATATTGGTGACGGTCTGTGTGATCGGCCCTGCGGCGCTCAACAAGGCGCGTGACAGCGGATGCCGGCTTTCCCGCGCCAGTCCGGCGGCCAATGCGAGTGCGCTGCGGGAAATGTGGTCCGGGTCGACAAGTCGCATCACGCCGGTGGTCAGCGTGCCGGTCTTGTCAAAGACGACGGTGTCGATTTCGGCCAGGCGTTCCAATGCGTCGCCGCTCTTGATCAATATCCCGGCGCGGAGCAATCGGCTGCCCGCGACCACCTGCACGGCCGGTACGGCAAGGCCCAGCGCGCAGGGACAGGTGATGATCAGCACGGCAATTCCGCTCAGCAGTGCTGCTTCCCAACCCGCCCCGAATGCGAGCCAGACCAGGACCGTGATCGCCCCCAGTGCATGAACGACCGGGGCGTAATATCCTGCGACCCGATCCGCCAGCCTGACATAACGCGCCCTGCCCTGCTCGGCCGTTTCCATCAATTGTACGATTTCGGACAGCAGGGTGGCGTCGTCGGTTGCGGTGACGGTGAGTTCCAGCGCCTGTCCGATATTCAGGGACCCGGCGAAGACGGCCTCGCCCCGCTGGCGAGACTCTGGCAGGGATTCGCCGGTCAGAAGACTGGTGTCCAGCATGGCCGTCGCGGTTGCCAGAGTGCCATCGGCGGAAATTCGCTCGCCACTTGCCACGGCGACCCGCATGCCGGGCAACAATCCCTCCGGGCGGATGAACGCACGTGTACCGTCATCGTGGATGACGGTCGCGGCGCGCGACCGCAGCGCCAGCAGGCTTTGTGCGGCCGAACGCGCCCTGGCCCGGACCCGCAGGTCGAGAACCCGGCCGAGCAACAGGAAGAACAGCAGCATGATGCTGGCGTCGAAGTAGATTTCGCCGCCGCCTTCTATCGTCTGATACAGGCTCATGGCGGCGGCCAGGATGACGGCAAGTGAGATCGGTACATCCATGTTCAGCCGACCGCTGCGCAATGCGGACCAGGCGGCGCGGAAGAAGGGTTGTCCGGCATAGGCGATGGCGGGCAGAACGATCAGCGCGGAGAGCCAGTGGAACAGTGATTGTGTTCCCGCCGCCATGTCCGACCCGGCCCACAGGGATACGGACAGGAGCATGACATTCATCGCGGCAAACCCGGCAACGCCGAGCGCGCGCACCAGTGTCTTCAGCGCCAGATCGTCGCTTTCCGATACATTCTCCGCCGCGTAGGGCGTGGCCTTGTAACCGCGCTTGCCCAACGCGGTGACGATGTCGTCGGCGATGGCATCATTGCCTTGCCAGCCGACCCGCAACCGCCGCGTTGAGAAATTCAGCCGGGCGAACCGGACACCGGGGATCGATTTCGCCGCCTTTTCGACATGCGCGATGCAGGCGGCGCAGGTAATCCCGTCGATCAACAGGGAAAGGACCCGGTCGCCATCCTCGGCGTCCCGTGCAAACAGCCCGGCTTCGCCGGCGCCGTCAACGGGGCATTCGGGCATGTCGACAACCACCGTCTGTGCGGCGGGGCAACAACCTGCGCCCGGGGACGGGTTATCCTCTATGAGGCTCAGTCGATCCATATCTTGCGCCTGAATTCTATGGTCTGGCCGTCATTGGACGTGGCGGTAATGCGCAATTCGCGCTGTCCCTTCGTCACCGGGGCAAGGGAAGCCGTGAAACGTCCGCTCCCGGCTGTTCTTGTCTTGAGGACGATATCGTCCTTTGCGGCGGCCGGGTGGATCAGGTGGGCAGACAGGTTGGAAACAACCAGTGCCGCGCCGGTGCTGTCGGTAAACCGCAAGGTCAGGTTCCGGTCAGCGTCCACATCGGCGGCAAACTGCCAGCCGAGATCGTTGAGCGCCCGGGACCGGGCGATCTGGTCATTGAAGGCCAGTCCCCGGCGATAGGCCTTGTCAGCCTCTAGCCCCGGGAAACTGCCGATCGCCATATAGGCGAACCAGCCATTCACGGCGAAAACAACCCCGAAGGACACGATCAGGATGGTCAGGACATGGCGTCCGGTCAGTTCTCGCATCATCGGTCAGGCCCCCGGAAAGTGGTGTCTTCGCTGACGATTCTACCGTCCTTGTCGTCGCGGATAATAATGGTCAAACCGTGCGATCCGCCTGCTGGCGCGGCCCCGGATACGAAGACCCGGAAGCTGCCGATATCGTCCGCCGGTACATCGATAGCGGCTGTTTCCTGCCCGGTCATGGCGATGCTTGTTCCCGGCATCCCGGCGGTGGTGATGATGAAATGCCGGTCTTCGGGCGCGCGGTTGATGACCTTGAGCGTATAGCCGTTGCGTACGGTCCCATCCGACAGCGTGACATAAAGCGGGTTCCGGTCCCGCAGCACATTGAGTGTCAGCGTTTCGCGGCTCATCAGCAGCCACAGCATAAGCGCGGACAAGGCAACCATCAGGACGGAATAGATAATGATACGCGGCCTGAAAAACCGGATCTCGGCATGCTTGCCAGCCTTGGTCGCCGTCAGATTGTTATAGGTGTCATAGGCAATCAGGTTCGGCGGGCGCCCGACTTTTTCCATGACCGCATTGCAGGCATCGATGCACAGGGCGCAATGGATGCATTCCAGCTGTGGTCCGTCGCGGATATCGATTCCCATCGGGCAGACGGCGACGCAGGCGCGACAACGGACGCAATCCCCACGTCCGTCCCAGGTGTCACCGGCCTTGTGCGCGCCGCGCGGTTCGCCACGGGAATCGCGATAGGTGACGAGCAGCGAATCCTCGTCGAACATGGCGCCCTGAATTCGCGGCCAGGGGCACATATAGATGCAGACCTGCTCGCGCATCAGTCCGCCCAGGGAATAGGTGGTGAAGGCGAACAGCGCGATGAAGCCGACGGCGGTCAGCGGCGCGGTAAAGGTCGCAAGTTCCAGAAGCAGCGTCGGCGCGTCGCGGAAATAGAATACCCAGGCCCCCCCGGTCATCACCGATATGACCAGCCAGATGGCGTGTTTGACCAGTTTTTTGGTTATCTTGCCGGCGTTCCAGGGCGTCTTGTCCAGCCGTAGGCGTGCATTGCGATCGCCCTCAACGAAACGTTCAACGGCGATGAACAGATCGGTCCAGACCGTTTGGGCAACTGTAGCCG
>Ga0222651_1000294_pt1 | contig 35885 bp, 36 predicted proteins | sample AntAcemetagen369_FD_179855 | JGI IMG/M metagenome (GOLD analysis project Ga0222651, IMG submission 179855) | Saline water microbial communities from Ace Lake, Antarctica - #369 | ecosystem: Environmental > Aquatic > Non-marine Saline and Alkaline > Saline | place: Antarctica: Ace Lake...
TTCCTCCTTTGCTCCGAACTCAACGCCACGCAAACCCATTATCCGGGCACCTCCCTACGGCTGGAATACGTCACATTGAGATCATCCTCTTTCCCCGCACGTCAGGATGTCTGGGCCTACAACGTGCGCCGCCTGCACATCCTTAAAATCAATCCCAAATGGGCTTGAGCCGGCGCGGCGGCGCGCAGGGGCCTGGTTAAACGCCCGTCCACGACCTCTCGGCGGGCGGTTCCTGCGGCCCAAATTCACCTTTGCCGGTCGATCAAGGCCTAATTAAGCCATGTCGCAAGTTGACTGCAATTATTTGCCGACTCAAGTCGTTCCTCAAGTCCGACAGGCTCCTAGTCGCAGATGGCACTTGGCGGCGGCCTTGCGCCGACGATGCCGAGCCCAGTCGACGCACGAGGCCAACCAATTGGATGGTGGTCAAGTCGACCACGTGGATGGTGCGCTTGAAACGACGCGTCAGCCCGCGCCTCGTTCGTCCGTCTCCAAAGCGCGGTTGCAGGTTTTGCAGATGCGCGAGCACGCCCCCAGAATAACTTTTCGGCCATGGCCGCATCACGATGTTTGCCCGCATGCGACAGCCCGTTGCGACTTGGCGGGGTCGCCCCGCGAATGCGAGCCACCCAGCCACAGTGGTGGCGTAGCGCGTCGCATACATCATTGAGCCCGATGGCGTGCGTGAGCTGCGCGTAGAGCATCGCCACCACGTGGCTCCATACGCTGAAGGTGCGCACCTTGGTATCGACCCCGGTCTCGCGCGCCAGCTTGGACACCAGATGGCCCGGTATCAGATTGCAAAGTTGGGCGAGTATGGTGTGCTTACCTTTGGTTGGGGTTGGTCTCTTTTGGGTTCTTTTTTTCACACCCGACCGCTAACCCACTCGGTGAACCTGGCCAACTCCAACCTCTTTCTCAATCACTCTGTGGGATGCCTGTGTCTTATTTCAAAAAAAATCGATGGTTATTATACCAGCGGGTTTGAGAACGACTCAGCAGGACCAGCCTGCTGAAAGGCCGACTTAAACTGCCATGTAGGGTAGCTGCGCTGCGATTTTTTTCACCTGCGGCACACCTTCGTGCAGCTCAGCGATCGCGTCCCAACGGCCATTGAGTAAACCGTCTCGAGCGGAGCCACGGATCTCAGCCGGTACAGAATCTACTCCATATCGCACGACTTGCGCTTCCACATCGATCGTCAGTTCGATCGACGGATCGGCGTCAACCGCCGCTGCTAATTTGGCAATATCTTCGCGAGAAGCGGTGGCACACGGCATACCCAAGGTCGTGCTATTGCCAAAGAAGATCTCGGCAAAATTTTCTGCCACGACGCCATGGAAGCCATACTTCTGGATCGCTTGCGGCGCATGTTCCCGCGAAGAGCCACAACCGAAGTTTGCCCCCGACAAGAGAATCGTCGCGCCTTTGAAGCGTTCTTCATTCAACGGATGAGCCACTTCGTTACCTTCGGGGTCATTCCGCACGTCGTGAAAGAGGAATTCTCCCAGACCATCAAACGTCACGCACTTCATGAAACGCGCGGGGATGATGCGGTCGGTGTCGATGTCGTTACCCGGCACGTGCACGGCACGACCAGTCACTGCGGTAATTTTTTCTAAAGCCATTTTGAGAGTAATTTAAGTTGAGAGTAATTTAAGATTTAGTTGCTGGTGACTTGGAAGACTTCGCGGGCATCAGAAACGAACCCGGTCACCGCGGCCGCCGCCACCATGAGCGGACTCATCAACACCGTGCGGCCGGTGATAGAGCCTTGGCGGCCCTTGAAATTTCGATTGGACGAAGAGGCACAGAGTTGATCGCCAATGAGTTTATCCGGATTCATCGCCAAACACATCGAACAGCCCGCCGCGCGCCACTCGAACCCAGCTTCCGTAAAGATCTTATCGAGTCCTTGCTGTTCACATTGGGCCGCCACAATCTGGGAACCCGGCACTGCGATCGCTTTGACACTAGCGACCACCTTGCGACCTTTGATATATTTGGCCACTTCCTGAAAGTCCGAGAGGCGACCGTTGGTGCATGAACCAATAAATGCCACGTCGACCGGGGTTCCCTTAATCGGCGCCCCCGGGGTCAACTTCATGTAAGCCAACGCTTCCTCAATCGAAGCCTTTTCATCGGCAGCCGTCGCCAGCGCTGGATCGGGAATCGACTGATCGATTGTGATGCCTTGTCCAGGATTGATACCCCACGTCACCGAAGGGGCGATGTGGGCCGCATCGATCACCACCACATCGTCATACGCGCAATCGGGATCCGAAGCAAAGCCACGCCACCGGTCGACTGCGGCATCCCAATCGGCGCCCACCGGGGAGTAATGACGTCCTTTCAAATACTCGAATGTCGTTGCGTCAGGATTGATGTAGCCCACTCGCGCACCGCCTTCGATCGACATGTTACACACCGTCATTCGCTGCTCCATTGAGAAGCTATCGAACAACGTGCCGGCAAACTCGTAGGCGTAGCCCGTGCCGCCGTTCACGCCCAGTTTGGCGATGATGTGGAGAATGACATCCTTGGCGTAAACTCCCGGTCCGAGCTGACCATTCACTTCGACCCGACGCACTTTGAGCTTACCAAGCGCCATCGTCTGCGTCGCCAACACGTCGCGAATCTGCGTCGTGCCGATGCCAAAAGCGATCGCGCCAAAAGCGCCGTGCGTGGACGTGTGAGAATCACCACACGCGATCGTGGTGCCGGGCTGCGTGATACCTTGCTCAGGACCGACGATGTGCACGATGCCTTGTTTGCCACTCGCTCGGTCGAAAAACGTGACGTTGTTATCCGCACAATTCTTACGCAACTCGTCCATCATCGCCTGGGCGAGAGGATCTGCGTAAGGCTCCACCAATTGATCCGTCGGCACGATGTGGTCGACCGTCGCGAACGTGCGGGTCGGCATGAGTACCGGGAGATTGAGGTCGCGCAGCATACCAAAAGCCTGCGGCGACGTGACCTCATGAATGAGATGCGTACCGATCAGCAACTGCGTCTGGCCGTTAGCCAGCGTTCGCACCGTATGGGCATCCCATACTTTTTCGAAGAGTGATTGAGCCATTTGTAACTAAGATGAAGTGAATGAAGCCAAAGAATCGATCCGAATAATTCGAAGATCAATTCGTGTTTATGAGCTCCACTCTACCAAATCTTGCCATAACAGAGAAATACTTACTTAGTCCTTATTGATGCCTCGTGAGTATCAATTAAATTTCGAAATTCGGCACCTCATCTACTTCCGCGAGGTCGCCCAAACGCTGCATTTTCGCCGCGCCGCCGAGTCTCTGGGTGTCGCCCAACCCGCCCTTTCCCGCCAGATCGCTCAACTCGAATCCGCTCTCGGGGCGACCCTCTTCAACCGCACTCGCCGGCGCGTCGAACTCACCCCGGCGGGACATCATCTCGCCACCCAGATCGAACCACTACTGCGCCAGCTCAAACGACTGCCCACCGAACTCATCGCGATCGCCGACGGCGAAACCGGCAGTCTTCGCATCGGCTTTACCGGACTTGCCATGGCCACCGTGCTCCCCGGCATCTTGCGAGAGTTCCAACGTTCCCACCCTCGCATTCGGGTTGAGCTCAACGAATCCCCCACGGTCGCTCAGGTCGAATCGCTGCGGGCTGGCGACATCGCCTGCGGGTTTCTGCATCCCGATTCCCTGCCCGACAGTTTCCTCACCCGTCCTCTCCTCCGTGAGCGCAACGGTATCGTGCTCCCGGCGGACCATCCTCTCGCTCAACGAAAGTCGCTGAAGCTCAGCGCGTTGGCGACCGTGCCCTTCGTCCTGTTCCCGCGCCTGCACAATCCCAGTTTCTACGACCATACCCTCGCCGCGTTTAATAGCGCGGGGATCAGTCCTCTGATCGCAGAGGAAGTCTGGCCCCGCGCCAACGCCGTAGGGCTCGTGCGTGCCGGTATCGGTGCCACGTTCATGTGTCCCTCCGAGGCCCGTAATCTACCCGAGGAAGTGGTATTCCGCCGCCTCATCGGGCCCACGCCGGAAAGCAGACTTTCCCTCGCCTGGCGCGACTCGATCGACAATCCTCCCCCTCTCCCTGCGTTCCTGCGAGCAGCCGTTTCCCAAGGCTGACGCGTCACCTCTTCCCGTTAGCAAAAGCCCCCCCCCCTTTGACTCGATGTTGCCGATCGCGATCGCCAGCTTCCTCGCTGCATTCTTGTTATTTTCGGTTCAACCCTTGCTCGCTCGTTACTTCCTCCCGTGGTGAGGAGGCTCCCCTTTGGTTTGGAGCGCTTGTTTGGTCTTCTTCCAAACCGCGTTACTGGTCGGTTACATTTACGCCCGTTGGCTCACCACACTGGTCCCTGACCGTAAGCAGGTTCTGATTCACGGCGCTCTATTGGTCATCGCGCTTTTATTTCTGCCCCCGATTCCGGAACTCGATGGGCAATCCATGGGAAATATCTCGGCACCGTTACAGGTGCTCCAACTACTTAGCTCCACCATTGGAGTTCCTTTCGCCCTACTCGCCACGACCGAGCCACTCATTCAACGCTGATGGAGCAACGCTCAAACGCAGCGATCTTCCTAACGCCTCTTTGCCCTATCCAACGCCCGTTCCTTGCTTGGCCTGCTTTGCTACCCGTTTCTGATCGAACCTTTTATCAGCCGCCCCACCCACGCTTGAATGTGGGCAATCGCCTTCGCCGCTTTGGTGCTCATCTGGTGCGGCCTCAGCCAACTTCGCCTCTCCCGCCCCGCGCCTGCGCTGCCTCCTCCGGTAATATCAATCCCGGGTTGCGCCCGACTCACTTGGCTTGGCTGGAGCGCATTGGGTTCCGGCCTTCTCGTCGCCACGACCGCCGCGCTGATTCACGACGTCGCCGGGGTCCCTCTGCTTTGGATCGCACCGTGAGCTCTCTATCTGATCACGTTCATCGTCGCCTTCGATCACTCCCACTGGTATCAGCGACCGACGTTTACCGCCGCCTTGGTCATCGCTGCACTCGTGGTGCTGGATGCCGTTTACACCACCGGCCACGCCTCCTTTTGGCACCTCTTCGCCGCCCATTTATTTGGTCTTTTTGTGGCCGCCCAAATTTGCCATGGCGAACTCTACCGCGCTCGGCCCGCCGCCGCCAATCTCACCACCTATGACCTGCACCTCGCCGCCGGAGGCGCTTTCGCGTCTCTGGTCGTCGCTTTCCTCGCCCCAGTCTTGTTCGATCAATTTCTCGAATTGCCGATTCTATGGTCAATCGTGGTCGGTTGGTATTGCTATCGTATCTGGCGTGAACGTCAGGCGCGACTCGCTCGGTTTCTCGGCCTCGGACTGTTAGGCTCACCCGTCGCCGTTGTATTCTTTCGTTCCCCCGATGCGCTGAGCACCAGTGAATCTCGTTGGGCTGACTTTGGGGATGATCTGAGCCCCACGCTGGGAGACGTTCTTTTGATCAAAGTTCTCATCGTGACGATCATCGTGATAATCTCGTTGGTTAATTTCCGGAACCGAGGTTCTCCCGTGTGGCACGGTCGCCTCACCGCGTTCTTAATCCTAACTCCAATCTGCCACGCGATCGGTTGGGCTAAATACGGGACTCAGACCGCCCCTGCCGTTATCTTCGCGGAAAGGAGCTCCCATGGCCGCGTGACCGTTGCCGACTACCATCCCCAAAATTCCCGCGCGCACAGTCGTTTTCTCACCCATGGCAGCACCACGCACGGCATCCAGTGGAAACATCACTCCGCCCCCCTCACGTTCACTTACCATGTCACCGTCACTCCAGCCGGGTGCATTGGGACATCGAGTTTCAATGATATCGGCTACTTATAGCCCACCCCGGGGACGACCGACCTGAGCTATAACTCGCTCCGCGACCGCCTCCCTCTCGAAGCGCAAAATATCGGTCGCGGCGGCGACAGCGCCTACTATCGAGGCGATGTCTATTATATCATTAGTGCCGGCCTAGTCAGATTTCGTGGCGAAGAAGTTAAACTTTGGCCCGATCAACCCGGTGGCGAAATTATGATCGTCGATGATCAGCTCTGTGGGTGCGAGATGGCAACGATCTGGTCCGCGTCGTGGGTGATGGTTGAGTCTTCGTCGCTCAGAACGAGCAAATCCTCGCGGGTCGCAACGTGAAAGGCGTCACCCGAGAAGGCCAAGCCCCTCTTTGGATCATCGGCGAACGAGGCACGTTCGAATTGGATGAGGACTCTCAAACCTTTCGACGCGTGACCGGTGCCTTGGACACATGGACCAGTAAATCACGGGTAAATGATGCGGTAAATCTCGGTGACGGATCCATTGCGATCGCGACCAGCTTCGGGGGTTACTCATCAGTTCCCTCGACGGCCAATCTGTCCGCAAAATCGACCGAGACTCCGGCCTGGCCTGGTCGATCAACGCACCGCCGAACTCGCCGTCGCGAAGCGCGAGGCCGAATCCGCCAACCAAGCCAAGTCCACCTTCCTCGCGAACATGAGCCATGAGCTCCGCACTCCGCTCAATGGCGTGCTGGGCTTTGCGCAAATCCTCCTTCGAGATCGAAAATTTCCCGCCACCAGTCGCGAACACGCCCAGGTCGTCGCATCATCCGGTGAACACTTACTGAAGATGATTAACGAGGTATTGGACTTCTCCAAAATCGAAGCCGGTAAAACCGAACTTCGCCCCGCCCCCTTCAATCTGTCCGCGCTGCTGCGTGATATCGAGGTCGCCCTCACCCCACGCGCCGCAGCCAAGCACTTAAAATTCAGGACCACCTGCGAGAATCCACTCCCCGCACAATGCCTCGGCGACGCCCAAAAGCTGCGCCAAGTAATCGACAACCTCCTCAGCAATGCCATCAAGTTCACGAGCCAAGGCGATGTCACGCTTTCGGTGTCACGATCCGCCCCGAACGAAGATCACTATACGTTTAAGACCACGGATACCGGCATCGGACATTCCCCTGCCGACGTAGAAAAACTCTTCACTCCTTTCAATCCGGCGCCCCATGGACGGCCCCCTTAACCCGGCACTGGGTTGGGCCTTTCCATTAGCCAACGAATCGTGCAACTCATGGGGGTGAAATCACGGTGCAAAGCGCCCCCCGCCAAGGCAGTGAATTTTCCTTCACGATCCAACTCGAAGCGTTCGACTTCGCGCCTTCCAACTTCCCATCTCGACGAACGAATCGCCCATTATCGGATACCAAGGCGCCCGACGCACTGGGCTTATCGTTGATGACGTCGTCGTCAATCGACTGCTACTGCGGGACCTCCTCACGCCGCTGGGATTCAGCACGACCCTCATGCCCGACGGCGAAACTACGCTCCAGGAACTCGCCAAAAATCGCTATGATGCCGTGATTCTTGATCTACGAATGCCCGGTATCGACGGTATCGATCTTGCTCGGAAGATTCGCGAGCGGTTCCCGGTCCCGCCCAAAATCATCCTCACCTCCGCCTCCGTCTTGGCCTTCGTTGCTGGCTGCGACGATTTCTTGCCGAAACCGTTTTTGGAATCCGATCTCCTTAACCGCCTGGAACGCACGATGAAACTCGAATGGAAATTCGCCCCCCGCACCGAGTCTTCGCCCCAACCAGTCATCTCAGATACACCGGCGTCTCCCTCTGCGGCAACCCTCCAGAAAGCCCTCCAGGCATGTGCCCAGCGCGGCGATGTTCGAGGCATCCGTTCCCAACGGGAGCTCATCGATGCCGCATCGCCGCTGGCCTCCTTGGCCTCGGAACTTCGTTCCTTGGTCTCCTTTTACCAAATGGACGCCATTCGGAACGTGTTAGACCGACGCTCGAAAAGTTAAAGCACGGCTGAGTTGACGCCCGCGGGTGGACCACTTTTTGTCTATGAAGGAAACACCCTAGGAACCGGGCGTTTTTCAGCGATAACTTATCCCTCACCACGATCATCATGAGTCGTCCCGCCACCGTCCTAGTCGTCGATGACACCCCTGCAAATATAGGGGTGCTACTAGAAGCATTGAGCGATGCCGGGCTCGACGTCCTCGTGGCTGAAAGCGGCCTAAGCGCCCTCGCTCAACTCGAACACTCCCAGCCAGATCTCATTCTCTTAGATGTAATGATGCCTGAGCTCGACGGCTTCGAAACGTGTCGCCGCCTGAAAGCCAATGCCAAGTGGCGCGATATTCCAGTGCTATTCATGACCGCTCTCGATGAGCCCGCGCAGAAGGTTCGCGCCTTCGAAGTCGGCGCGCTCGATTACATCGTAAAACCATTCTTCGAAGCCGAGGTTTTGGCCCGGGTGAAAACGCACCTCGAGTTGCTCACCCTTCGGCGTAATCTAGAAGACGAACTGGCCCTTCGCATCGACGCTGAGAACCAACTCGCGAAATCACTCGATCGCGCGGTGGTCATTCTAAATCAACGCGACGAGGTGGTTTTTACCACGCGCCTCGCCGAATCCCTCCTCCATGCCAACTGTCCCGACTACGTGACTTCGTGCAACCTTCCACCAAGTCTCTATAAGCCAGAGTCCGGTCTGATCATGCGGCGGTTCACCGAGCCCGGCCGCAATGACTTGTCGTTCTTCGTGCTCGAGGAAAAAGCTCCCTCCCCCAACCCCTCCGCGTTACTCCCGCTCGGACTCACCTCCCGCGAAGCCGAAGTGCTCTTCTGGGTCGCTCAAGGCAAAAGCAACCCAGACATCGCCACCATCCTCGGCGCGGGATTGCGCACGATCCACAAGCACGTAGAAAACATTTTCCGGAAACTTGGCTGCGAGACTCGAGCCGCCGCCGCGGTCACTGCGCAGGAAGCCCTGCGGTCCCCCGGAGTCGCGACCAATATCTAAGGCGCGGCGGCGAGCCGATCCAACTCGCTCAATTCATTCGCAAACTGACTCCCGGCCTCGATCGGAATCAACCGTCGCGTAATTCTGAGAATAGTCAGCGCATCACGCTTGCGCCCCTCGGCCAGTGCTTGCGTGAAAAACGGTCTCACGAGTCGGTCAAACGCCGTCATCCCAGCCTTCACGCCGTATTGCCGCAACGCACTTTCGAAGACCCGCAACTGCGTCGTCGGGTCATCGCTTGCCAGCGAACGATTTAACATTTCTGCCGCCTGCGAGATCGCGAGATCACTCCGATCCGCCGCATAGAACTTTGCGAGTTGGCGCTCCTCATGATCAGCCGCACTCATCTGTCCCCGTTCTCGCATCAGTGCGATGACTCCCCGCATAAAACGGGCATGCAAATCCGGATACTGCTGAAATGCCCGAGCCGCTTCTCGCCCCGTCCCTTCGCGCTTGACCAATGCCACCTCCCCCGCCTCTTCCGCCAACTGGAGCACTTCCCAGGCCGCGACATTTCGAGGCTCATGATTAATCGCCCGCCGGGCCGATTTGGCAGCATCTCCGAACTGCCTCAAGCGCAGAAACTCTTCCGCCAACCATTGCCGAGCTCGCGACTGATCATACCGGGGTAAGACGCGAAATCGCTCCGCCAAGAAAGCGAGTTCATGATCATTTACATCTCCCCAAGTTTGGGGATCAAACGCCACGCCCGAGACATACTGCTGCTCGGCATAGCGACCGACATCAAATTGCCACTTCTTCTGCCCATCCAAATACCCAAACCACGCGTGACGGCCATCCAGCCCCACCCCACGAAACAACAAGGTGGGCACCCCGCGCGCCTTCCCTGATTCACTGGCAAAGTAGCCCTGATCAATGCAGATCCCTCCGTCTCTCAAAATAGCTGGCAATGCGTAACTTGATCCTGGCCAGCTATAGGCCCCCGCTTCCACTCGATCCGCCCGGTAGGTGACCGCGTCATAGGTTCGCGGCAAAGCCTCAAAATCAAACCCCACTCGGGCCTGCACCCAACGGAGTTCTGCGAGCGGAGCCGCGGCACTCACCACAAATTTCAACTCCGCCGCTTCCAAAAAATTCAACCGGTGAAGCGTCTTCCGCTCTCGATCAGACTTAACCCAGAAAACAAAAGCCTCCTTCGCGCTGGGCAACGCTCGAGCGAGCAGCTTTTCGGTTACCTGCCCATGTGGCCAATGCGGCGGCGGCGGCACGTCAAAGACCACTGCAATCGCGAGGGCCAGCTGTTCGTATTCTCGAAAAACTTTCGGATCCGTTTGGTAAATTTGATCCAACGTCAGGAGCACTTGGGGTAAGTAATCGTAAGGCGTCAGTAGATCGAAAAAACTCCTCGAAAACTCCGCATTGCTCATCAACGCCACCGCCGTCTCCGGAGAAATAGTCTCGCTCAAAGTCGCCGAGGGCGGACGAGACAGTTGGGCCATGTTCCGATGTCCCAGCCGCGCAGTGTTAATCGCGCTGACCCATCGATTCGTGACTTCAATCTGATCACTCCCCAGTAGACGTGACCATTTGGCCACCAGCAGCCACCCTTCCAAGGCCTGCGTCAGGTTTTTCTGATCCGCCCGCACTGCGGCCGTTCTCGCGGCAGATTCAATCTCCGACCACGAGGAGTTAGAACTTTCGAGCGTTCTGACGAGCCACTTTGAAGACGGCGGACGCATCGCCTCTTCTTCCGATATTTCAACCGCGATCACCCATGGGCAAACGAGGCCAAACCCCAGCCAGGATAACGCCAACACCTTCCCCCAATATTCCCGGCTGAATTCACTCAATATTTACGCCTCCGCCCTCCGGTTTTCTTTTTTCCTCCCCCGCTACTTCGACCGGCTTCGGCCTGAGCCATCTTCTTATAATCTCCCGACCTCAAAGCGTCGATCTGATCGCGCAGTAGCGCCGCGCGTTCGAATTCCAGTCGCGAAGACGCCTCGGTCATTTCGATCTGTAATTCATCGATCACTGCCGCCACGTCCTCGCCATCTCCTTCGGCCGCCATGAGAACCTCGTCATCACTAGATTTCCCCGTGCCGTCATAGACATGAAGACTCTCTTGTGCTGCGCGTTTCACCCCCGTCGGAGTGATGCCATGAGCCTCGTTGTGGGCCATCTGTTTCTCTCGTCTCGCCTGGGTTACCTCAATGGTGCGATTAATCGAATTCGTGCGTTTATCGGCGTAGAAAATCACTCGACCCTTCTCGTGTCGGGCCGCTCGACCGGCGGTCTGGGTAAGCGAGGTTTCACTACGCAGAAACCCCTCTTTGTCCGCATCCAAGATCGCCACCAAAGCAACCTCTGGCAGATCGAGACCTTCGCGGAGCAAGTTGATCCCAATCAACACATCGAAGTTCCCCAAACGCAGATTGCGCAGGATTTCCACCCGTTCAATCACATCGATGTCGGAGTGCAAATACTCGACCCGAATCTTTGATTCTCGCATGTAACTCGTGAGGTCCTCGGAAAGCCGCTTGGTCAGAGTCGTCACCAAAACCCGCTCTCCCTGCTCCACCGCCGCCCGCACTTCGCCAATTAAATTCTCCACCTGCCCCTTCGTGGTGCGAATCTCAATTTCTGGATCCAACAGTCCCGTCGGTCGAATCACTTGCTCCGCGATCACCGTGGAACGCTCCAGCTCAAACTTCGCTGGCGTGGCCGAGACATAGAGGGTTTGACCTGTGATTTGCTGAAATTCCGCAAAGGCCTGCGGACGATTCTCCATCGCCGAGGGTAACCGAAACCCGTGCTCGACCAACGTGGTCTTGCGCGCTTTGTCCCCATTAAACATCCCTCCGATTTGCGGCACGCTCGCGTGGCTTTCATCAATAAACAACAAGAAATCGTCCGGGAAAAAATCGATCAAACAACACGGCCGCTCGCCCGGTTTCCGCGCCGAGAGATGCATCGAATAGTTTTCGATTCCATTGCAAAAGCCCATCTCCTGCAGCATCTCGAGATCGTAGTTGGTGCGCATCCGCACCCGTTGTGCTTCCAGATAGCGCCCCTCCGATTCGAACAAGGCCACCCGCTCGTCGAGTTCCGCTTTGATGCACTCCACCGCCGATGCAATCTTATCCTTTGTGGTGATGTATTGAGTCGCCGGATAAAGATCAAACTGGTCGAGGGTGCGTAGCGTTTCACCAGTCAACGGGTCGAACTCTGCAATCGACTCGATTTCATCTCCCCACATTTCTACTCGAATCGCCTCTTCGCTGTAGGCTGGCATGATATCCAGCACATCTCCGCGCACCCGAAAGCGACCTCTTTTTAGGTCGTAGTCATTTCGCTCATACTGGTTGTCAATCAACCGCTCCAGCAGCACATCACGTGCAATCGTGCCCCCCTTGCGCAATTCCACCCGCAATGTGGAAAAATCTTCCGGCGATCCCAGGCCGTAGATACACGAAACCGATGCGACGACGATGACATCCCGACGCGAAACCAGCGAACTCGTCGTCGCAATGCGCAGTCGCTCAATTTCTTCATTAATCGACGAGTCCTTTTCGATAAAGGTATCGGATGATGAAATATACGCCTCCGGTTGATAGTAGTCGTAGTAGCTGACAAAATACTCGACCGCATTGTCGGGGAAAAAGTTTTTGAACTCCGAGTAAAGCTGCGCCGCCAACGTCTTATTGTGCGACATGATCAGCGTCGGTCGATCACACTGCGCGATCACGTTAGCCATCGTAAAAGTCTTACCCGAACCCGTTACCCCCAAGAGGGTCTGATCTTTATTTCCGGCCTTAATGGAATCGACCAATGCTTTGATCGCCGCCGGTTGATCGCCGGTCGGAAGGTAGTCGGAAGCGAGTTGAAAGAGAGACATGCTAATTACGACGAAACGATGCGCAGAAGGTCATCAATCGCGAGTTCATCCAACTGATGCACCACCCGATCTACTTTGCCCGCAAGCGACGCCTCGTTATGCGTCGTAGCGACCCCCACTACCTTAATCTTGCCAGCTCTCGCTGCTTCGATTCCAGCAAACGCATCCTCAAATACGATGCAACACTTCGGGTCTCGATCGATCTTTCCCCCCGCTTTCAAAAACACTTCCGGGTGAGGTTTCCCCGCGGTGACGTCTTCGGCCGTGACGATGTCGTCAAACAGCCCGGCAAACCCCATCGCGGCCAGAATCGTGTCGATATTCAAACGATGGGTCGACGAGCCCACACAGGTCGGAATTCCCACCCCCCGCAACCGTTCGAGAAACGTATGCACCCCCGGCAACGCTTCGAGTCCCTTTTCCAACACGACTTCACGATACAACGCCTCTTTTCGCAGCGACAGGCGGTGGATCTCATTCTCTTCCCTCACCCACTTTAACAGATTCGGAATGATCCACTCGTTCTTCTTGCCAAAACCCTGCCCGAAATGATCAACCGGCAGCGGTTTCCCCTCCTCCAACGCCAATCGTTCCCAACTCTCCTCGTGCTGTCGCGAAGAATCAATAATCACGCCGTCCCAATCGAACAGCATCCCCATTTCGTGTGGTTGCATCATGAAAATTGGGTCCCGTTCAGATGCCAAACACCTTCAGCACGCTGCTCCAGAGCGTGGACCAGAAACGCATCGGTCCCCCGTTCTTCGGATCGCTTGATGTTTCCTGCAACACGAACAGACCGGTGCCCGCAAAAAGATCATCAAACAATGGATTCATATTTCGATAGTAACCCCAAAACGTTTCCGCCCGCACTGGGAGATAATCAAGGCTCGGCGTAAATCCGATCGTTGAGCGTTGGTTAGTCCGCCGGGCCGAACGGGTGACCCCCTCCTTTTGGGCGAGGATCTCGGCCCTCACCCCCCGGGTGCCGGCGACGACAAGTCGACATGGCCCCACAAACTCGAAGAAACGGAACTGCAACGTGATCCACGCCTGCCAACGCATGAGCATCCAGCGCCGCCGGATCTCTACCTTGTCCTCGCCTCGGGTAATCACTCCCACGAGGAAACTAGGACGCAGAATAATCCCGGCCCCTTCCGGCACCTCGATCACCGCCAACTCCGAATGGGGATCATCGTTATTTGAGAGCGTTAACGAAGCCCGATCCCCAGCATGGCCGTTACGCAATTCCACCAGTTCGGTCAGGCCACAAGCCAAACTCGTAAAGGGAATCGCCCAATCGAACAGGAACCGGGTCTTCTTACGCAATCCCTCGTCACTCGACTGCAAAAAAGACTCTTTCACCCGCAATACCTCTCCAGGCCATAGTCCCAGTTCCGTGGACACATTGCTCGGACGCACGTTTGGCATTGCGACTAAATCGGACTCAAACCGGATCGCCTTCCCTCGTGACATCCATGGCGCGATCAAGAAATACGCGATGACCTTGACCACCGTCGGACCGAAGAAATAGATCAGCAGAGTGACCATTAAGTAACCCTTCGAACCGCTCCAAGCATTGCGAAGATAGTGCGCCGCCGGCGACTCAGATTCGTGACTGCTCTCAAGATCGGTCTCAATACTAGCGAGACGAAAATCCAAATCCGCTTCCCGACTTGTCACCACTTCGAGTTGTCGGGCCAAGCTCGTCATCGTGAGACTCGCGTCGGTTTTCAATGATTCCATGCGAACAATGCGATCCGCATTAATCTGCTGCTGCACCGGATCACCAAACAACCCGGCCCACCAATTTTCCAACTCCCGCAGCGTTTTGATCACCCGATTTGCCTGCGCCACCCGAGATTCTTGCTCTTCCACCGCTGCCTGCAAATTGACCAAAGCTCGGTGTGCCTCATCTCGAGCATCAATCACCGCGGTCCTCGTCGCCTCCAATTGCGCGACATACTCCAGTCTGCGCGTCTCGGCATCGACCTGATCTCGGGCATAGAGCCAGAGTCCCATCCCCACCAAAGCCACCACTACGATCAAAACCGCAATGCCCACTTTCTGGAGCAACCAAGCGCCCAGCCGGTAGAAAAATACATACATCGACCCCAGTGTGATAGGTTCACCTCACCGATTTCAATCGCACTTCTTCACTCACGGATAATATCCCACTAATTTCTGCCCCCCCCGTGTGGCTCGGCAATTGGGCATCGATACCCGTTGCATCGCGCTCTCTTATTTATAGTTTGGTTTCAACAAAACCCCCTATGTCCAAAGCCATCATTTCGTCGCTCTACAATTCTGATGTTTTCACCATGGCTTGTCGCCAGTTCGACCAAGCCGCCGACGCCATCAATCTTCCGGACGTGATCCGGGATCGCACCAAGTATCCTCGCCGCTGTTTCGCCGTTTCACTCCCCGTTCGACGCCGCGACGGCAGTGTCACCGTTTTCGAGGGTTACCGGGTTCAGCACAATCTCTCCACCGGCCCATCCAAAGGCGGCATCCGCTTTCATCAAGATGTTACCATCGGGGAAGTCGCGGCCCTCGCCATGTGGATGAGTTGGAAGTGCGCCCTAGTCGGTTTACCTTACGGTGGCGCCAAAGGCGGTGTCATCGTCGATCCGTCCAAGCTTACACCGAGGGAAGTCGAGCGACTCGCCCGCCGCTACATGCAGGAACTGATCCCTTTCATCGGTCCGGACGTCGATATCCCCGCGCCCGACATGGGAACCAACGAGAAAATGATGGGCTGGATGATGGACACCTATTCCAATCACGTCGGCCATATCGAACCCGCCTGTGTGACGGGTAAACCCATCTCGCTCGGGGGGTCCCAAGGCCGCCGCGAAGCCACCGGTGCCGGGGTCGCCTACTTAATTAAACTGTACCTCGAGGATCTGAAGATTCCCATCCAAGACGCCACGGTCGCCATCCAAGGATTCGGCAACGTGGGTGGCGAAGCTGCCCTCGCCCTCACTCAATATGGAGCGAAGATAATAGCGATTTCGGATTGGGGCGGAGGAGTCTACAATGCCAAGGGATTGGACGTGATCAAGGCCCTGCAATACGTCGCTTACCAAAAAACCATCAAAGGTTTCGACGGCGGCGATGCCATCAGCCATGAAGAGCTTCTCACCTGCAAATGCACCGTCCTGATTCCCGCCGCGCTCCCGCGGGTGATCACGACAAAACAAGCCGAGAAGCTGCAGTGTCGAATCCTCGCGGAAGGCGCCAATGGCCCCACCACCAACCAAGCAGATCGCGTGATCGGTAAACGCGGGGATATTGAGATTATTCCCGATGTGCTCTGCAACTCCGGCGGAGTGATCGTTTCCTATTTCGAGTGGATTCAGAATCGGCAAAACTACTACTGGGATCGTGATGAAGTGATGACGAAACTCTACAAGATTCTCGACCGCGCGAAAAACGCCGTCGAAGCGCAAAAGAGAAAATTCGGGTTCAGTCGCCGACTCGCCGCCCAAACCCTCGGCATCCAACGCGTCGCCGACGCCAAGGAAAGCCGCGGACTCTTTCCATAGAGGCCTCACCGATTTCTGCAGTGGCGCGAGGCTTCGGCCGGCGTTTGAACGACCGCTCTGTTCCCTAGCCTAAAAACAAGAAACAGACCGACATCACCAGCGTCGGTAAAATTGCGCCAGCCAGCAAACCGATCGGGGAAACTCCTTCGGGGAAGTAGCGTTGCAAAATCGACTGCCCCGCCGGATTCGGTGCATTCGCGATAACCGTCAGGCCACCACCCGTCACCGCACCCGCGACCACCGCGTATTTAAATTCTTCCGTAAACCCGGGCACGAGGGTCGCAAGATACGTGATCGCGGCATTGTCGTTCACCGCCGTGAGCAGCGTCGCGCCCACAAACAGGGGGAATTCACCCAAGCTTTTCAGCACCGGCTCAATCCACCACCCTTGCAATCCGCCATGGGTAACCAATCCGGCCAAAAAGAAGCCCACCAGCAGCGGCGGTTTGAGATCGATTTTAGCTTGGTGATGAGCGGTCGCTTGCGCAAAAGCTAAAAAGAAGAGGAAACCACCGATGAACAGCGCCGGATGGTGCGCCACGAACACCGTCCACGCCATGAAACACAGCTGAGTAATCGTGATCCATAACGGAACCGGCTCGCCATCTTTCACCTTCTTCTGGGATGCCGCCGTTTCTTTGGCGCGATTCTCCATGTCAACGAACTCTTTCTTGAAAATGGCAAAATAGACAAAAGTTGAAACGATGATGCCAATCAGCGCCTTCCACCCAAAGTTAGTAAACATGTAAGCCATGTCCCAATTCCAAGGCCCCGCGACCATCAAAACCGGAGGCGCGGCAAAGTGAGTAAACGTTCCCCCCACCGAAATATTCACAAACAAGAGTCCAATGGTGGCGTAAGCGAATCTCGGCGACGGCTTCAGTTCATAGAACTGGCGAGCGAGCAATAGCGCGGCGATCGTCATCGCCGCCGGCTCGGTGATGAATGACCCCAACACCGGTCCTACAATCAAGATTGAGAGCCACCAGGCCGCGATCGATTCCTTGCCCAACGAAGCGATTCCCTTGAGACAAATGCGCGCAAAACGCAGCACGGGACGAGAAGAGGCCATCGCCATGATCACGACGACAAACATCGGTTCGGTGAAATTCACCTTCTGGTCGATGTAGCCCACTACCGTGTGCCACCCCTTATCGATGGTCAGGGCCGTCATTAACACCACAACCCAGAGACCAAATACCGCTTCGACCTCTCCAAAAAAGTGCAGGATCTGCCCCTTGAAGCTCACTTCATCGGGTTTGCCATCATCGTCGTTGTCGGTCGGGTTTAATCGCTCACGTTTCTTGAGCTTTTCCCCATGAGCATGCTCCACTTCGTGAGCCCAATGCCGAAATCTTCCGGTGAGAAACGTGTGCACGATGGCGAGTATGAAAATGACCGTCGCCACTAGATTAAAAGGCTCCGCCGCGACCCGCGCCTTCAACACCTCAATCATTCCCGCGTCTCCCGCTTGCGCATAAGACTCCAGCGCGAGGGGAAAGTTAACTTCGTCGCCATGCCCTCCTCCATCTGCCGCTGATAGGACGGACCACGAGCCGAGCGCGATGAGACCCAATAAAACCATTCGGACAGGCGACAAACGAGACAACATAGCTCTGAGCGATAAGATTCCATCCCTCCCGTGCAAGTGTGATCGCCGGAGGTCTAATCCAATATCTGCTCCAACTCCGAAAGCTTTTTGATGAAATGCGTCGCCCCAGCTCGGACTTTCTCACGAGTCACGGTACCTCCGAAACCGATAAATAACTTCACCGCGGATTGCGTCTCCAAATCACTCACGCCATCGCCCACCATCACGATTTCATCCGGGCTAAACTCTGACCTGAGCCGTTCAATGACCACCGGTTTCCCCCCCGAGCGGGTCGTAGGATAGTCTTCGTCAAATCCCGTATAGTCACCTGCTCCATCAAAACGGAGATCCACCGCCTCCACTCGATCAATCCCCAAGAAATCTGCCAGCGGTCGAATCGCCTGCCGAAATCCGCCGCTCAGTATCATCGGAGTCCACCCGCGCGCTCGCAAAGTGGCCAAAGTAGCCACCGCCGTCGGTTCAACCGTTTCGATATAACGTGCTCCGACTTTCGCCACTTCGCATGCCGTCGGTCGAATCAATTTCAAACGCGCGCCAAACACCGCCTCCACTGCCAATCGACCATCCATGGCATCGTTGGTCATCGCCTCAGCCGCCGCCAACAAATCCGGACCTCTCGCCCGAGCCAATTCATCGACCCCTTCGAGGGAGCTCAGCGTGCTGTCACAATCAAAAACGACTAGTTTACGGGCGTCGGCCATATCGCGAAACGCACTGCACCCCCCCCGCAACCGCAACTCAATTTTCGAACGTTCCCGAAATCCGCCCGCCAATCACAAAAAACCCGCTCCGTCAAAGGAGCGGGTTGGTAAATTGGAGCGAAAAAGTCGCCTATTTGGTGCCGCCGCGAACGCGTTTGAACTTGTTCGAGAACTTCTCGATCCGTCCTGCGGTGTCGACCAAGCGGCTCTCGCCCGTATAGGCAGGATGCGAATCACTCGTCACATCACGCACTACCACTTGGTATTCGATCCCATCAATGGTCTCTTTGCGCTGCGCCTTGAGCGTAGACTTAGTGAAAAATTTGCGGCTGGTGGCAACGTCGATGAATAAAACGTCGTTGAGTGAGGGATGTCCTTCGGATTTCACGGTAAAGGTGCTTTCTGTTTTGGGTTCGATCAACCCTGACGGGCTTTGAATCGAGGCTCTACCTTGTTGATCACATAGATGCGACCTTTACGACGAACCACTTGGCAGGCCGGATGGCGCTTCTTGGCGGATTTGATGGAGGAGACGACTTTCATAGAAAAGAGACGAAAACACTCAGTCAGGTCGCTCCTGTCAATGGTTTAGTCTAAGTCTTCTTAAGCAGCTCATAATAAGATTATTAAATAATATTTCTTTCGCTCCATTCTTCTGTTTTTTTCCAATTCCCCATCAATCTTAAACTCACTAGCGACTGAGGTCGCCCCCATTTCGCTAGAACGCTCCGCAAGATTGCACTCTGCAATCAACCCGCTTTTCTCAACCTACCCCATGAATTCCCGTCGAAACTTCCTCAAAACCGCCAGCTTGGCCGCCGCCACTGTAGCTCTATCCACGCCCGCTCAGGCCGCCGCTCCCATCGCTCGGCCCCAGCCAGCCGCCCGATTCAAGATAAGCCTGGCGGCCTATTCCTTCCGGAATCAGCTCCCCAGCTACCGAAACAACGCTACCCCGGGCCCCGCCTCGATGGATATGGCTGGTTTCATCGACTACTGCGACACGGTCGGTGTCGACGCCGCCGAGATCACCTCCTACTTCCTCCCCGATCCTTGTCCCCAAGAACTCGCCTTTAGCCTCCGACGACAAGCCCACCTTCTGGGACTCGATCTATCCGGCGGTGCGATTGGCAATAATTTCTCTTTCCCTGCCGGACCCGAACTCGATCGCCAAATGGCCTACACTGAGCGGTGGATTAAATCCTACGCCGCGATGGGCGTTCCTGTCATTCGAGTTTTTGCCGGTTACCCAACCACCAAGGAACTGAGCGCCGCGGCCGCCGAGAAGAATATCATTCGTAATCTCCAACACGCCTGCGGCATCGCCGCAAAACACGGCGTCATCCTCGGCGTTGAAAATCACGATTTCACCACCGATATCGATCGCATGGAGCGCATCCTCGCCGCCGTGGATTCCCCCTGGTTCGGTCTAAACTTCGACTCGGGCAATCTCGCCGAAACCGCCGACCCTTACGCCGATCTCAAACGCATCGCGCCCTACGCCGTCAACGCGCAGCTCAAGATCGACATCCCCCGCAACGGCACCAAAGAGCCCGCCGACTTCCAACGCATCGTCGATATTCTAGGCGAAGCCGACTACCGCGGTTACCTCGTGCTCGAATACGAGTCCGACAAACCCTTCGACGAGGTTCCGGTCTACCTCGACCAACTCCGCGCCGCCATCGGCTAAGATCACTGTAGCTTCCGAAGTGCGGTGGGGCAGTCCGTATTCCCCTTGAGCGAAAATCAATAAAACCCGAATCACTATGCCGAAATCCCCCCGATCCTCCGGTTTACACGAGAAATACAAAACTGATCCGATTCAAGCCGATGCCGACGTCTGGGGGCGCCGAAGCGATCCCATTTCACGCCGGGGTTTTCTGGGCAAAGGCGCGCTCAGCACCATGGCCGCGGTGCTGGGAGCGCGGATAGCGTTTCCGGACAAGATGCCGGCCGGGTTGATTCCCGCCGCCTTGGCTCAATCGCCGACACCGTTTTCCGTGCCGGGTAAGGACGGACTGGTCTATCTCAACGACCGACCGGTGAACGCCGAGACTCCCGCCCACCTATTGGACGACGAAGTGACGCCGGCTAACCGATTGTTCATCCGTAATAACGGTCATCCACCAGATCTCACTGGAGTCGACAGTGACCAATGGTCCCTCCGCATCGAAGGCGAAGCGTGCCGGAATCCGCGAACCTTCACGCTCGCCGAGCTAAAGCGTGACTTTAAGCACCACACTTACCAGATGACCCTCGAATGCGGCGGCAACGGGCGCAACGAATTCAACCCGGCCGCGACCGGCAACCAATGGTCTACGGGGGCGGTAGGGTGTCCAGAATGGACGGGTGTTCGGTTACGCGACGTGCTACAGGCCTGCGGCATTGCCGATAATGCAGTCTACATCGGTTACTACGGGGCAGATCATCACCTCACCGGCGATTCCGCCAAGGAGCCCATCTCTCGAGGAGCCCCCATGTCCAAGGCACTAGAAGACGAATCACTTTTGGCATTCGCGATGAACGGTGAGGACATCCCGGCCATCAACGGTCACCCCTTGCGCTTGATGTGCGGTGGCTGGCCCGGATCGATTTGCGGTAAGTGGCTCGAACGGATCGTGATTCGCGACCGGGTCCACGACGGCGAAAAGATGACCGGCACGTCCTACCGGGTGCCCGAACATCCGGTGCAGCCCGGCACCACCGTGCCGATAGCAGCAATGCAGATCATCGAATCGATGCCCGTGAAATCGCTGGTGACCTTTCCGGCATCCGGCGTGACTCATGCGATGGCAGAGACTCTCGATTTACGGGGCCACGCGTGGGCCGGGGATTTAGCGGTCAACGAGATGTGGGTCTCCATCGATTTTGGCAGCACGTGGACGCGGGCGGCTCTGAAGCCGGCGGTCAACCGATTCGCGTGGCAACGCTGGTCGACTCAGGTTAACTTTCCGCAGGTGGGTTACTACGAGATCTGGGCTCGGGCCGTTGACCGCCAAGGACGCGGTCAGCCGATGGTGGTCCCCGGTTGGAACCCCAAAGGTTACCTCAACAACGCCTGCCACCGGATTGGCGTGCAAGTCACCTGACCTCACTTTTGTAATGAGTTCACCGCCCAAAGAAACAAACCGATTTCCGCGAAACTCGAGAAGCTGGCTGCTCGTTTTGGCAGTCTCGCTCACCACCGGTTTGTTGCCCGCCGCCGACTCTAACGAAAAAGCGAAAAATCAGGGAACGACGCCCATCGCTTACGACGAACTAACCGGCATGAGGATCGCCCTGGGCTGGGAACAGGTGCGAAACAACTGCATCGCCTGCCACAGTGCCCAACAGTTCTTGCAGCAGAGTGGCTCCCGCAACACCTGGGACTCGATTATTGTATGGATGCAGCAAAGCGCCGGACTATGGCCCCTGGCCCCGGAAATCCGATCGACGATACTGGACTACTTGGTCGAGTTTCACGGACCGAAAGATGCAACGCGGCGCCCGCCGATTCCAGCCAATCTACTGCCCCCCAACCCGTATGCCAAGCAAGTGAAGACCGACAAGTGACCCGTTTAAAAACGGCGAAAATCGAAGAAATCAAAACACTAAGGTAAAAAGCGTCAGATTAAAACGCCCCCCAATGCGCCGTGCTTCAGCCAACGTCCGTATTCCCTCGTTAGGGATGGACCGCTGGGCCGTCCGCCCCGAGCCTCGGCCCCCCAGGGGTCAGGTCGTTAATAAGTTCAACGAAGCTCCGCGTAGTTAACTTATTCCGACCTGACCCCGTCCCCAAACCCGTCGCTCCCGCCAAAATCTGCATCCCCATACCAGACCCCGAGGTCACGTCATCCAACAGAGTGCGCCCCACCCGTGTCGGCGGACCGTTGCCCCCCAACTCCGTCACTGTAACAAGGGGCATTGCTCGACCACGCCCACTCCGCTGCCTCCCGACCGTAGGGGCGTTTCTCGACCACGCCCGCTCCGTTGCCTCCCGGCCGTAGGGGCGCCGCTCGACCACGCCCGCTCCGCTGCCTCCCGGCGCAGGGTCGCCGCTCGACCACCTCAGAGCGTCAGCTCTAAGTGTCTTCGCGTCTCTGCGTTAAAAAACACGCCCCCTCCGCCATCGCCTCCGCCAATGGCTCCAATTCGGCCCGCCGCACCGTCTTGGCGCAGGTAACTTCGCATACTGAGCCGTCCGCTCTGATCTAAATCATTCGACAAGAAAGTAAAAATCCTCGGAGCAAGCCCCGGAGCATTTGATCAAACCAAAGCCAACCGAACCATGCCGCCTGTTTCATATCCCATCCGTAGCGAGCCTGCTCGCCCGTGATCCGCGTTGCCTCACCGACCTGGGAACGGCCGAGGTCCCATCCTACCGGCAACGTATAACCCCGCCCCATCAGCCCACCAGTTTCACCGAAGGTAACAAAGAAAAAGAGCCTTCAGCCTCGTTCTGTTGACCACCGATTTCACGGATTCGATCTGGATAAAAGGCAGTGGCAGGGGGATTGGTATCCGGTATTTATCTGTGAAATCTGTGGTTGAAAAGTATTCTGCCGGTAGGTTTCAAAAGTATAAATCCTAGAGGGACGGTGTTCGCCCCAAAAAGCCCCAAAGGTTCACCATAACAATTCCCCCAGATTGACTCGGTTTCCTTCGTTCCGGCCTTCGTTTCCTCCGTGTAAAACGACGTCGGCAAGGTCCCGTGGCCTCACCGCCATCCACCAGCTTCGTTTCCCTTCGTGACCTTCTTTAAAATAGGCCACGTTTTACTCACTGCCCCTCAGCTCTGTTTTCTCTGTTCCCTCCTGTAAAAGATCACCTGCCCCTCAGTATCCATTCCCCAGACACCTCCCGTCGCCATCGAAAGCCCACGACCACAATTTCTTCCTTCCCCAACCACTGTGTCACCTCAGTGCCCTCCGTGACCCAACCGCCCCTGCCTCTCAGCCCTAGGAGTGCCGAGCTCCCGCTCGGCCCCATCCTACCAGCAACGTATAAGCTCGACCCCGCCGGCCGGCAGAATGCCTGCCCCCCTAACGGGACAACCAAACCCGCACAGTGCCTGTCCTGAATCGTTGCCTTGAGCCGCCGGCATGGTTCATTTGAATCAAACGCAAACTCATGAAACTTTACTTTGGCTACGGTTCTAACATGGGGGATGCGCAGATGAAGCAGCGTTGCCCGCAGAGCGAGAAAATCGGTATCGGGCGTCTTTCCGGTTATCGATGGATTATCTCGACGCGCGGTTATGCGAACGTCGTGGAATCCCCGGAAGACGAAGTTGAAGGCGTGCTTTTTGCGCTATCTGAGTCCGACGAAGATTCCATGGATGGGTATGAGGGGGTCGCTATCGGCTCGTATCGAAAAGCGAACCTTCGCGTGTTCCAGGGCGAAACAGAAAAAATAGCTCTGGTCTACCTCGACCCGATTGCCGCCGAGGGCCCCCCCACGAAAGAATACATCCACCGCATCAATTATGGGCTAGCGGACGCCAAACTGTCTGAGCCTTATCTCGCTCGTCACGTGCGCAAATTCATCCCGGCCTAATCTGGGCGTCAGGATACGAAAAACGGGGCAGGTTTAACCTCTGGACATTCTCCAAGCGACGCAGTGACAGAAACTGGTAAATTGGATGCGCGGTAGGTCGTAGGGCTCTCCGCAGAGGTTCGAATCAATCGCGTTTCTCGCGGATGATGAAAACGCCTATAAACTCAGTCCAATGAATCATCGTTCGAATCATTGGACTGGCGTTCAAATCTCGCGCCTCACCCTTCCGCGCGCGCCTTGGCGTCGGCTTCGATCAGGGCCTTCATCCGGTCCAATTCGACAGCGACTTCTGCTTTGACGGAATCCAAATCTGCTCCTGCTGAAACCGGCGCATTGGCGAAAATATAGAATTTCATTTTAGGCTCTGTGCCGCTGCCACGGGCCGCAAAGGAATAGCCATTGGCTAATTCAACGACATACAAGTCCTGCTTCGGTATCAGTTCATCGTCGGCGTCACGAATATCCTGCACCCCGAAGTCCATAAACTTGGTGACCGCCACATCGCCAAACGCGGTCGGTGACTCCGAACGGTAGGTGGACAGGATGCGTTTGATCTTATCCGCGCCGGTCGCTCCCTCGTAATAAAGATTGATCGTGCCCTCCATGAAATATCCGTGCTTACGATACAAAGCATCTAGCCGGTCGAGCACCGTCTCGCCCTTTATTTTCGCCGCCGCACAGAGTTCGGCAAACATCAGACACGCCGCATTACCGTCTTTGTCGCGAACGTAGTCGTTGGGCAGATACCCATAACTTTCCTCACAACCATAAGCGTAAAATGTGCTGTATTTTTGCAACAGCTTCGCCCGCGACTCAAACGGCGTCGCGTCGTAATCCAGACCGATTCCCTCCGCCAGCATGGCCGCGGTGAGTTTCTCCTCATAGCCGCGCATCTTGGCCGCGATCCATTTGAAGCCGGTCAGAGTGTTGATGACTTTAACGCCATGACTCTTGCCAATCGCATCTTGCAACGGCGTCGTCACGAACGTCTTCACCATCGCCACGTTCTGGGAACCTTCGGCCGGAATCCAACCCAATTCCTTATATTTTCCGATCCGGTAGTCGGCCAGCAATGAGCCGATCTGATTTCCCGTGAGCAGGTGCATCTTGCCATCCGCTCCTCGCACCGCACAACCCATGCGATCGCAGTCCGGGTCAGTCGCCAGCACGACATCTAGATTCTTCTTGTAAGCCATTTCAACCGCCATGGCCAACGCCTCGGCATTCTCCGGATTCGGCGATTTAACCGTCGGAAAACGGGCATCAAATTCGGCCTGCTCCGGAACCTCGCAGACATGGCAACCCGCATGCGACAACAATGGCACCGAAGAGACTCCCCCGACCCCGTGGATATTGGTGAAACCAACGCCCAAACTCGTTTTTTTGAACACATCTGGATCAATCGCGGCCTTCGCGGCCGCCGCCAAATAGGCATCGTCCGCCGAACATCCCAGCTCCACCACTCGCGCCAAATCAATATCCAAGAAAGCAGACAGCTCGCTTAGCGGAACCCCGCCCACTTGCGCCACGATTCCCGTATCATGCGGCGACACCACCTGGGCTCCGTCTTCGAAGTAAGCCTTGAAACCGTTATCGTGAGGCGGGTTGTGACTGGCCGTGATCACGATCCCGCAATGAGCGCCTAACCAACGCACACTGAAACTCAGCTGCGGTGTCGAACGAGGACCATCAAAAATAAACGCGTCCCCGCCCAACCGTATCCAAGTCGACGCGGCTAGCTCACAGAAATGACGCGAAAAATGTCGCACATCATGCGCAATCACGATGCTCGGAATTTCCGATCTTTCCGCCGCATCGAGAAATCCCTTCACGTAGCGAAACAACCCCACCGTGGCTCGCACGAGGGTGAAGTCATTCAGGACATTGGACCCCGCCGCAGCATGCGCCGGCGTGTCATCGGGTCCAGCCTCGCCTTGCTCAACCGTGGTGACGACTCGGCCAATGGTTCGTCCTCGCATGCCGCCAGTGCCAAAAGCGAGATACTGGTAGAATCGATCGTTTATTTCGTCCCAAGCTTCCTGTTTCGCCAGTTCATCCACACTGTCAGAAACCCAATTGGGTAGACCGGCCTGTAGCCAGGTCGTGGCGTTTTCAACCGTCGAGGGTAGCAGCTTCCCCGCATCACCGGCGGCTTTGATTTGATCGAGTGTAGACATGTTAATAAAACTGAAACTGTTCGTGGTTGATTTAGAAAATTTGGCGAGACGTCACGCCTTCGGCTGAGTCACTCCAACACCGCCCCATCCACTATGTGTGGTTGGGGATCTGCCGCGGCCCAAGCATCCGCGAATGAGGCCTCGTCGTATCCAAATTGAGGAGCCACTTCGAAGGTAACATCCGGAAGCCCAGAATCATCTACGCTGATATCGGCATTATGCGCATTCGCCCACCGGGTAAACTGTCGCAGTTGATCCGCTCGACAGGTTTCGGGTGAATCGACTCCCTCCGCATTTTTGACGGGCGAGAAATCATCTTCCCGACGAGTTTCAATCACCACCGGGTTGTTGGCAAATGGCAGCGCATCGAACACAAACATCTCAAATTTGATGCCGTTCGGCTCCACTGATTTGACTGATTCACCGCTCGCATCCAGCGTCGGGATTTTCTTGTTGGCGCGATGGAATGGTATCGCGACACCGTCTCCCCCTCGCGCTAAGCGGCGCACAAATTCACGGTCGAGCACGTGGATCGCGATACTTCCCGCCAAGTAGCGCAGTTCCCCGGTCTCAGCATCTTTTTCTTCCTGAATCGCAGCCGGTAAATCCGAATACTCGACCACCACAAGCCGGCCTCGTTGTTCGCAGAAATGTCCCACTTTTTCACCCGCGTAAGCCTTCGGCACCATCTTGCTGGACATGTCCGAGTTCCGCATCACGTGCCACCCGATAAAGGCGGGATCGATGCAGCGCACCAGCGGGTTGTCCACTTGGAAATAGCTAATCGCATCAATCCCTCGCTCCGCCAAGAAATCCAGCCCGCCACTCCGGTCCAAAGCGCGCAATGAACCGCCATGGCCATCCGGAGACATCGCGATACTCGACTTGGATTCGAGCAAGATTTTGCCCGCAAAATCAACCGCCGGCATGCGGCCTTGGCGAAAGAAACGCACCTGCTGCGCGCCGAGCCCAAACCGATCATGTTCTTCAAAAAACGCCTCGGTGGCCTCATGATTTTGATGACTAGTCATGATCAACCAAGGAATCTCAGCCCCGTATCGTTCGCTCGCCGCTTTAACCTTCTCTGCAAAAACTTGGAAAAGCGTCTTTTGCTTCACCGGCGTGACCGGGAAAGTGCCTTTGGGACCGTTGTAGCCCAGACGAGTGCCTTGACCACCTGCCACGGTGAAGGCAGCCACCCGCCCATCTCGCAGCGCCTTCTCCCCCACGGCGAGGGCCTCCGCCCACGCTGCTTCGTCGCCACCTTTTTCCGGTCGGGACTCAAACGGCGACGGTGATAGATCGGATAAATCTACTCCGGCCGCGGCGTCTTGGTCGATTAATTCAGTTTTTAGACGCGCGATCTCGGCTAAATCGATTTCCGCCGCTTGCGCCAATAGCGCCTTTTTTCCCGTGGCATCCAATTCATCAAAATACGCAAACACATGGCCTTGGCCGGCATTTCGAAAAGTCTCTAACAGGTCGGTCGATGTCATAAAAGTTACGGATAAGAGGTTCTTAACGGGAGGAGGAACGCGCAATGTCATAAATTTGCCTACCACGTGACGAGCGAATTTGTGCGAGCTTTTGGCGCTCCTCGTTTGCGCCAATCGCTCGAATGTCGCCTTGTCATTGCTTCCAGTCCTCTGCCTAAATCCCGGCTGACTCCGCTCCACCTCAAATCATCCCGTGCAAGCCGTCCCCGTTATCGCCTTCCTCGCCCCGTTGTTCATGCTCTTTGAGCTCGTTCAACTGGTGCTCAGTGAACGACTTTTGGGGGTAAAACAGATCAAGCTCGGCACCGATCCTCGCACCACAGGCCCCAAAGAATCGGTCGCCGCCAGCTGGACGCTATTTCTCATGTTCTACTGGTTGTGGCTTGGGATGATGCTGGTGCCGGGATTCGGGCGTGCCTACGTCGGCGTCATATTGGCCACCACCTTGGTGGGCTACGCCTTACGCCGAAACGCTCAACTCAAGTGGATTCTCGTCATCCTCACGTTCGAGGGCGCCATCCGCATCGGCATGCTCTTCTCCCTGTCTGCCCGAATCTGGCGATCTCAGTATTAAATCCTCTTCCGCCCAGCCCTCCGGCTGGAGCTATAGACTCGAATCGGATCCCATAATTCGTCCCCCACTCGATTCAACCGGATCAATGGACGCCCGAAAAAACACCTCTGCTTTCGTCAGAAGTTTCGCATATTCCGCATAACGACCCGCCCAAGAGTTTGGCACCGAGACGCGCTGAATCGTTCCAGGTCGAATGCGCCCCTCCTTCACTTCCGCCGAGAATTTCACCGCCATTTTGGGATCCCTGGTGTGCACCACGAAATACTGCGGTCCCTCATCACTCGTCTCCTGTTCGATGCGCACAAAGTTGGGGTAGTTCATCGATAAGCTTAATCGTGAGGTGTCTCCCCCCTCTGGTCACCTTTAAATCGCGTTTCGTGAGCAGGCGCCTTTGCTTTACGTCTTGAGCCTATCGACTTTGGGATTCAAAACAAAGTCCACCGCCCCCCATTTATGGAACTCCCCGACGACGCGTCCAAATCCCCTAAACTTCTGTTCCTTCTCGGCGACGCTGCCTTTCTCGGTGTAGCCACCTTCCTCGCCCTGACCGCCGGCGACCAACCGAGCACTTCCAGTATTGTCGGCATCATAGTTTGCACCGGCATCGGAGTCGCCCTGGGCATCGCCCCATTCCTCCTCGACTACGCCAGATCCCGCGACCAACAGCTCACGGAGCGCCAAAACGCCTTAGAGGCACTCGCGCGCACAACTTCAACCGCCTCCGACCAAGCAAGTATCGCCGCCAATGGACTGCACGAGATTGCCGAAATCACCAAACGCAACCTCCACGCCATCGAGCAACTGCCTCAACAGATTCAACAAGCCAAGACCGTCGCCCTATCTGCCTCTGAGGAAAATCACACCGCCGCCGTGAACGCCTTGCAAAAGGACTTATCCGAGCTCCGCGCCTCCCACGAAGCCCACATCAAAACTCTCCTGCCCGAGTTCAAAAAAGTTCTCAAGGCCGTCGCCGCGCTCAAAACCGAGCTATCCACCGCGATCGCCCCCCCTCCCGCCCCGGTCATCATCGCCCCCCCCCGCCCAAAATCAGCGGTCGAGTCGAGCAAATTATCGAAAGTCCCAGCCCCTGCGCCAACCAGCGCAGAGGCGCCCCCAGCCGCACCGAAGAAAAAGAAAACTCCCAAGGCCAAACCTCAGCAAGCGCCTCCCCCTCCGACTGAACCCTCTTTATTTGAGCACGCGCCGGAGGATAAGCCTGCGGTCCCTGAATCTGCGCAGAAAAGTGGCCCTAAACTGGCGACTAAGTCAGCTCCGGCCGAAGAATCACCTTCCCCCGAATCGACCGAACCAACGTCCGAATCCCCTGAACCTGCTCCGGAAACCCAAGTTGAGGCCACCTCCGCTTCCATCGAAGCCAAATCTACCGGACAACCGATTGATGATGCCCCTCCCACCGAGCCAGCGGTGCCCGCCGATGGCACGACCCGATTGACCGTTACCGCCTACATCGGCATCGGTAATCGGCTCTTTATCCGCGGTAACGGCCCCGGTTTGAATCCCGACGAAGGCACTCCTCTCCAGTTTGTTTCAATCGGCAAGTGGCGCTGGGAATCCGACGTCGCGACCGTGCCCTTTCACGTCACGCTATGGAAAAACGACGAAGAAGAGTGCACCGCAGCCGGGCAGATCGAAATCACCCCGGGCGCGCAGCTTGAGACATCGGCCAATTTCTAAATCGACCACCCCCTAGTCGGCCGATCGCATTCGCTCGCGGTAAAAATCGAGGCATAATGCCTCAATTTCCGTGGGCGAATCTAGCGTCAAAGCTTGCTCGGCTAGTGCTTGAGCATCAGTCAAAGTCATCGAACGCACCAAGTATTTGGCCGCGGGCAACAGCGGTGGCGTCATGCTCAATTCGTCGACGCCCAAGCCGATCAACAAGGGCACGAACACCGGGTCTCCTGCCATTTCGCCGCAAACACTGGTGTTGATTCCCTGGGCATGGCCCGCTTTTACCACATCCCGAATCACGCGGATCACCGCGGGATGCGCTGGCTCATAGAGGTGAGCGATCCGGTCATTAATCCGATCAATGGCGATCAGATACTGGATCAGATCATTCGTCCCGATACTGAAAAAATCACACTGCTTCGCGAGAGAGTCCGCGGTTAAGGCAGCACTCGGAATTTCGATCATGCTCCCCACTTTCATTTCCTCGTCGAAAGGGATACCTTCACCCCTCAACGCCACCCGACACTCTTCGAGGACGGCTTTCGCCTGACTCAATTCCCGCGCTCCGCTGATCATCGGAAACATCAATTGAACGTTACCGTGCGCACTTGCTCTTAAAATCGCCCGCAGTTGCGATTTGAAAATATCCAAGTGTTCGAGACAAAAACGAATCGCCCGGAACCCCAGAAACGGGTTGTCCTCGCGCGGAAATAAATGCGGCGCGCCACTCATCGGTTTGTCGCCGCCCAAGTCCAGCGTGCGGATCACCACTGGATGGTCCGGGAACGCCTCCGCCACCGTTTTGTAAGAATGATACTGGCTCTCTTCCGAGAGGACTTGGGGAGCCGCGAGATACAAATACTCCGAGCGAAACAGTCCCACTCCCTCCCCCGCATGCTCCTTCACGAATTCAACTTCGTCCTCCTTCTCGATATTCGCGCGCATCGGCACGTGGTGACCATCGAGGGTAACAGAATTCTTATGGACGGCATCAAAAAGGTGTTTTTCAAACGTCTGTTTTTCCCGCCTTAATTCTCCGTAACGATAGAGGGTTTTTTCACTGGGATTGAGGATCACGACCCCCTCGTAACCATCGACGATCACGTCATCCTCGGCTGTGGTCCGAGCCAAAAGATCTCTCACCCCCACTACCGCCGGCACCTGCATCGAACGCGCCACGATTACGGCATGGCTCGTCTTACTTCCCGACTGCGTGACCAACCCCATCGCCGTCGAACGGTCGAGCGTCGCCGCATCCGAAGGCGCAATATCGTCCGCGACCACGATACGCTTCCCGAGCAACTCCGTCAGATTTTCCGCCGTGCTGCCCATCAAATTGTGCAAGACTCGCGAGGTCACATCCCGAATATCGCCCGCCCGTTCTCGCAGATACTCGTCGTCGATTTCCGCGAAGGCTTGGATGTAGCGCTGCGCGACCATGTTGAAACTTGCTTCGACGTTCTTGTGGGTGGTCTCAACTTCCTTCTCCGTCTCAGAAATCAGCGCTTGATCTTCCAATACCATCAAATGCGCATCGAAAATACGGGCCTCATCCGGTCCTAGATTCCGCTCAACTTCATCCCGGATCCGGCTGATCTGCCCGCGGGTCTGCATGAGCGCCTCACTGAACCGGTTGATCTCGTTCGCCTGCTTATCCTCGGAAATATGATATTCTGGGACTTCCAGTTTAGCCTTCCGGTAGACAAAAGCCGGTCCATAGGCGATTCCCGGCGAAGCGGAAATCCCGTGCAGGATTATTTCGGTTTTGGATTCAGGTGAAGACATGAGAAGCCTATCGAGTGACAGTCGACTGATTACTCCCAACTGCTCCCGAGGGAGCGGACTCCTAAGATAACCGCTTAGGTGTGCGACCTGGTCAATCCGCTTTTGATTATCTCGATTTCAAGCCTTGAGGGCTACCGGCTGCACCAACGCCGTCTCTCCCCAGCAATCGCGCACCACCGATTCGATCGCCTTCAAATCACATCCCACCTTCAAAATCACAAAACAGGCACTCCCGCTCCCACTCATGTGCAATGCGACTCCACCCGTAGTCCTCAAACGCTTCGCCAACGCCGGTAATGCCACGTTTTTCTCCCAAACGGCAGCTTCCATCGAGTTAAACGCGAACGGCTCCAAATCCGAATCCGCATCCCCCAACCACGCCGCCAAACGTGACTCCGCCTCGTCTTTGGGTAAATATCCCCCCGGGGCCTTTGCCGCTAAAGCCCCGTAAGCCCATCCTGTATTTACGCCAAAGGCCGGTTTGATCAGCAGGATTCGCTCCGCGGCGAGCCGTTTTCTCTGAACACCGACCACCGCTTCGATTTCTTCGCCTCGCCCCCGCATCACCACCGCCCGATCCCTCAAAAACAACGGACAATCCGATCCCACCTCAGCCGCAACCGTCGAAAGGCCTTCCCTATCCAGCGGTTGCCCCGCCAACTCGTTCACCGCCTTGAGTGCCCCCACGGCATCACTGCTCCCTCCCCCTAACCCGGCGCCCACCGGCACCACCTTATCGAGCTGAAAACAGGCTCCGCCTTTCCACCCCGTGCGCGAGACGAAGGCTCGGGCCGCCTTCAGTACGAGGTTCGACTCATCCGTTGGCACCATCGGGTCATCGCATAAGACCATAAATTCGCCATCCGCCGCCCGAGTGACGCGCAGGGTATCTCCCCAGTCTAGGGGCGAAACCAGTGAAACTAAGTCGTGAAAACCATCCGATCGCCGACCCGTAATCGCCAAAAATAGGTTGATCTTCGCGGGGCAAAATAGCGTCAGTTCTTCCACAACGCCTTTACTTCAGTGATTATGCGCCGGAAGAGAACCCAAAACCCTCTGGAGTTTTCGCGCCGAGTCCCTTGAGTCTTCTATTCGCCGATGCCTACCCAACTCATCCTCGCTCTCGATGTTCCCACTCGGGAAATCGCCCGCCCCCTCCTCCGCCAGCTGCAAGGCTCCCTCCCGTGGGTTAAAGTCGGCCTGCAAATGTTCACGGCCTACGGGCCCGACTGGGTGTGCGAGGTGGCCGATCAGGGCTTCAAAGTCTTCCTTGATCTCAAGCTCCACGACATTCCCAACACCGTGGCGAAGTCCGTCGAGTCACTCGCGTCGCTCCCCATCGGCATGCTCACCCTGCACACCGCTGGTGGCCGCGTCATGATGAGCGCCGCCACCACCGCCCAGCAAACTCACCGCCCCGAGCTCCAGCTCCTCGGCGTGACAGTGCTCACCTCCATGGATTCTCCGTCCCTCGCCGAAATCGGCTGTGGCACCGACGCCGCCGCCCAAGTTTCTCGGCTCGCACAACTCGGAGCCGCTAGCGGGCTCACCGGTTTTGTGTGTTCGCCGCTCGAAGTCGCCCGGCTGCGCAAAGACCTTCCCCCCGGGACTCAACTGGTGACCCCCGGAATTCGTCCCGTCGGGGCCGCCGTCGGCGATCAGTCCCGAATCATGACTCCCGCCGATGCCGCTCGCGCCGGATCGACCCATATCGTCGTCGGTCGTCCCATTCTGCACGCTCCCGACCCCGCTCAGGCAGCTCGCAACATTATCGCGGAACTCAATTCAGTCACATCACACTAATTCCTCTCCCTCCCTCGTTAAACCTTTCGCTACTATGAGTCGCACCGCTGTCATTCTCCTCGCCGCTGGATCAGGAAAACGCATGGCTGGTGCCGTAAAAGACAAAGTGCTCTGGCCCCTCGGTGGCCTGCCCCTTTTCTCTCATAGTGCCGGCGCTTTTGCCCAAAGCGGCGTGGCCGATCTCTATGTGATCGTCCACCGCGACCAGCGCCAGATGCTCGAACTCGCGGCCCTCGCTCCGACCCCCACGTTATTTGTGCCCGGCGGCACCGAGCGCCAATACTCCGTCGCCCACGCCCTCGACGCGCTCCCCGCCGATATCAGCCACGTCTTTATTCACGACTGTGCCCGCCCCTTCGTGCGACCGGAACACTTGGTCGCTCTCCTCAAAATTGTGCTCAAGGAATCCGCCGTCGTGCTCGCCCACCGCGTCACCGACACCATCAAAGTCCATCGCGATCCCGGCCTACTCAAGACCCTCGATCGCGACTCCCTTTGGGCGATGGAAACTCCCCAGGTGTTCGAGCGAGACCTCATCGTCAAAGCCTACAACCGCGCGGCCAATCGCAACGCCCGTCTCACCGATGACGCCGCCGCCGTGGAACTGCTCAAACACCCGATCGCCTTGCTCGAAAACACTCACCCCAATCCTAAACTCACCACGGCGACCGACCTGATTTGGTTCGAACATCTCCTCGCCTACCAAACCGAGCCCTCCTCCGCATAATGCCTCCTTTTCGCATCGGCCACGGCTACGACATTCACCGCGTCGTCCCCGACCGTCCCATGGTCCTCGGCGGCGTGACCTTCGATGTACCTTACGGTCTCGACGGTCACTCCGACGCCGACGCCCTCACCCACGCCGTCTGCGACGCCCTCCTGGGTGCCGCCGGCCTCGCCGACATCGGACACTTCTTCCCCAACACCGATCCCGCCTTCAAGGACATCGATTCACAAAAACTCCTCGCCCAAGTCGCCCGCGAACTTCGCGATCGAGGCTGGCGCATCGGCAACATCGATGCATCGCTCATTGCCGAGCAACCCCAGATCGCTCCCCAACTCGAGAAAATGCGAACAACCTTGGCTGCTTCCGCCGGGATCGAACCCACTCAACTCGGCCTCAAAGCCACCACCAACGAAGGGGCGGGCAGTATTGGGCGCGGCGAAGCCATTGCCGCCCATGCCGTGGCTTTGATCTTTCGCGCTTAACGAGATTACCATTATCCATGCGTCTCTCCTTCCGTTTTATTTGCCTGATCGTCGGCACTCTCCTCCTCAGCGCCTGTGGCTCTCGTGAAACCAACGTCGAGGCCGGTAATCGCACCCAGACCCTCCACCGCGGCATGGGTCCGGCCCTCGCCGATCTCGATCCCCACCTCGCCACCGGCACCACCGACTACAACGTCCTCTCCTCCCTTTTTGAGGGACTCGTCGGCGAAGATCCCGTCGACCTGCATCCCGTGCCCGGCATCGCCACCCACTGGGAAATCAGTCCCGACGGCCTGACCTACACGTTCCACCTCCGTCCCGATGCGAAATGGTCTAACGGTGACTCACTCACCGCCGTTGATTTTGTTTCGTCGTGGCAACGGGTGCTGACGCCTGCTCTTGGCGCCGACTACGCCAACCTCCTCTACGTGCTCGCCGGAGCTGAGGCTTTCCACCAAGGCGACACCGATGACTTTTCCACCGTCGGGGCGACTGCCCTCGATCCCCTCACCCTAAAGGTCAAACTCGCCTACCCCGCCCCCTACTTCCTCTCCCTTTTACAGCACTGGATGTGGTATCCCGTGCATCTGCCTTCCATCCAGTCCGTCGGTTCCCCTACCTCCCGCCGCACCGGCTGGGCCCGCCCCGGCACCCTCGTGAGTAACGGTCCTTTCACCCTCACTGCTTGGCCCCAAGGCGAGCGCATCGAAGTCACTAAAAACCCCCGCTATTGGGATGCTGATTCCGTCCGACTCAACGCCATCCACTTTCATCCTTTTGAGGGGGTCGACACCGAAGAACGCGCCTATCGTTCTGGGCAAATTCATCTCACCGACGCCCTCCCGATCAGCAAGATCGGCGCCTACCGCGAAAATGCCCCAGAACAGCTGCGCATCGACCCCTACCTCGGCACCTACTTTTTCCGCTTCAATACGACCCGCCCCTTCCTCAACCAAGCGCTCGTGCGGCAGGCCCTTACCCTGGCCATCGATCGCACCGCCATCGTTGAGCGCGTCCTTCGTGGCGGTCAGATCCCCTCCGCGGCTTTTACCCCCTCGGGCACCGCCGGATACACCTCGCCCTCCGGTCTCATGACCG
>Ga0222651_1000297_pt1 | contig 35773 bp, 56 predicted proteins | sample AntAcemetagen369_FD_179855 | JGI IMG/M metagenome (GOLD analysis project Ga0222651, IMG submission 179855) | Saline water microbial communities from Ace Lake, Antarctica - #369 | ecosystem: Environmental > Aquatic > Non-marine Saline and Alkaline > Saline | place: Antarctica: Ace Lake...
TAAACCATTTCTTTGGCATAGGAATCACTTGGTTCTGTACATCATCAGGAAAAGCTACATATATATGAGTATCCCCTAATTTAGTATTCCAACATCCTGTATGACTATTACCATTCTCTGTAGCAATAATTTCATAAGGCATGTTAAGTAATACTGGGAACGAACAAGCCTTCTCTGTTAGCGTTACTGTTCCTACCTCTGTTGTCATAACCATAAGGTCAGGAAGGTCTGTTTCTGCTGATACCTGTGTGTAACTAAAAGCGTAAAGTAAAGAGAAGATTAATAATGTTTTAGTTATCATTATGCCGTTACCCTATCATCTACTAGCCATGAGATAGTTGGTTCATCCCATACATACATCTTTTCATCAGTTGGCATAGGTACTGGAGCAGCCCATGACCATGTTGTTTCGTTTAGTGTCCATGATGAGAAGGGCTGTTCAGCATAAAATACATCATTAGTTATATCGTAGGTATATCCAATCCCTGCATAGTTACCTCTTAGTGGTCTGCCTTCAGGCTGTTGATTTTCATGTGTGTTATAAGATGTTTGTACCCATAGGACGGAATCACCTACTTTTCCAGAGTCTATAAAATCTTGGTCAGCAACTATAACGGCAGTCACTGTGTTTGTTTCATCTATTTTTGCGTAATGTGCCATATAATCTCCTTATGCTGCTTGGAATTGATAACGAATAATAACAACACCAGAACCTCCAGTACCAGCTGTTATGTTGATTCTATTTGCACCACCACCTCCACCACCACCAGAGTTGGTAGCACCTGCTTGTGCAGTAGTAGTGCCATTTCCACCATTACCACCCCCTCCTACTCCGCCAGTTGAAATAGCTCCTGCGGGGACTCTATGATTATCTAAACCGCCTCCGCCACCCCCTGCTCTAGCTACAGATGTCCCTGTGATTGAGCTAGACGTACCAGCACCACCATTTCCTGATACAGTAGAGGTAGCATTTTGACCTACAGCACTTGCACCACCGCCTCCACCAGTATTATATCCATTCCCACTACCCGCATTACCTGAACCAGTCCGCCCTGTTCCACCATCATTACCTTGAGATGGTGTAGTAGCTGGAGTATTACCAGACCCAGGACCAAAGGCATACGTACCACCACCACCAGAACCTCCATCATAACCACTACCACGACCACCACCTGCAGATGTTATTGTACTAAATATAGAGTCATTACCACCACCACTTACCACACCACCACCACCAACAGTAACTGTATAGCTTGTCCTTGAAACAGATAGTGCTGCATTAGTACGATAACCACCTGCACCACCACCTGCACCACCATTATTACCACCACCAGCACCCCCAGCCACAACTAAACACTCAACATCAGTAGCATCACCCAAATTAGTAACCACAAAACTTGAAGAACTATTAAAAGTATGTATCTTAAAATTCCCATCAGTAGTAATAGTGCCTCCTGTAGCTTCTATAAATCTATTGTAACGACTAGCTGCCATTGCCATTCTAAATGAGGTAAATGCCATTATGCGAACCCAGTTCCAGATTGTGCACCATACCAATTAGTACCATCAGATACAAAAACATAAATATCAATACCTGCATCAGCAGTAGGAGCAGAACCACCAGACCACTTAATAGTTCCTGCCCAAGTAATACTTGTAGCAGTAGCATGAATTATAGTAAATGATTTACCTGCTGTAGCCGTAGGCATAGTAATTGTCATTGTACTAGTACAACTATAAATAGTACCTTCTGCAAAGGCTGGTGTAAAAGAAGCAGACTTAGTAGTCTGAGTTTCAGTTATACCAGTGAATGTTTGAATAGCCGAGAAAGTTTGGTCTACATCTGTCTTTGCTGTATCAGCATCATAAGCCTGTACTGTCGTCCATGTCATTGAACCATCAGCATCAGATGTTAAAGCCTGACCTGATGTTCCATCACCTGTTACATTTAATTTAGTCGCATTAACAGAGTCATCTGCCATTTTAGCTGTTGTTACATTAGCATCTAGTATCATTGAAGTAAGAACTTTATCTGTACCTATGGTAAGAGTTGTATCACCTGTTACATCTCCAGTATGAGTAGCATTAGTTACTTTAGCTGTGTTATCTGAAATTGCTGTATTAATAGCATCCGCTAGTTTATCGGCTGTAACTGCATCATCAGCTATCTTGCCTGTCGTAACATTAGCATCTAAGATCATTGAGGTAACTACTTTATCTGTACCTATAGTAAGAGCAGTAGCTCCCGTTACGTCACCTGTATGTGTAGCGTTAGTTACCTTAGCAGTATTATCAGATATCTCTGTATTGATTGAGTTAGCAAGTTTGTCTGCAGTTATAGCATCATCTGCTATCTTAGCAGTTTCTATTGAACCTGCTGTTAGAGCATCAGTAACATCTGTACTTGATAGAGTTATAGCTCCTGTTCTAGTATTAAATGCGGTTACTGATCCTGAGACAGAAAAAGCAGCTTGTTGCCATGCTGAACCATCCCATACATATAGTTGTTCTGAACCACCCGTATTATTATAGTATAAAGCACCAGTAACTGTAGCAGTTGGTGCTGTTCCTGCAACACCTAAGTATTGTGTCGCAAAGTAATTAACTGGACTAATGTTTGTAGCAGTAGTATTAACATTAGCTATATTAGTAGCTACTGTACCAATATCTGTTCCGTCTGCTGCTACTGTTGTTACATCAGCACTTATCCCTGCTACTGTTGTAACGTTACCACTAACTCCTGCAACAGTGGTGACATTAGCACTAACACCTGCTACGGTAGTAACATTAGCTGATACTCCAGCTACTGAGGTAACATCGGCTGAGATACCAGAGACTGTTGTTACATTTGCTGCAATTCCTGCTACAGTATCTACGTTAGTTTGATCATCTGGCGTAAGAGTCAGTTGTAGCCAAGTTGTTGTTCCAAGATCATAGACATACATGATATTAGTTGTAGTAAGAAAGTAAAGAGCTCCATCTGTTAGAGCATCTCCATCATTGTCTACAGTAGGAGCAGTTCCTTTTGCACCTAAGTACTTATCATCAAAGGTATCTACATACCCTGCTGCTGCCGTCTCACTAGACGCTGCCGCTGATGCACTTGATGCTGCTGCTGTTTTACTAGCTAACGCCTCTGAGGCAGAAGTAGCAGCTTCTGCAGCTTTAGTTGTAGCTACTGTAGCTTGACTACTAGCATCTGTAGTTGCATCTCCTGAGCCTCCTGGTCCTCTATAAATAGCCATGTCTTACTCCTAGTGTTCTTTTTTAGTAAATATACTTTTCTTTTTCTCGACTTTCTTTTCTGGTTCATCTTCAAGAAGGACGTAACCATTATGTCGTTTCATTGATTCTATGTCTATCTTAGATGTGAATTCTACTTTGTTTCCTGATTGTATACATTGATACCAAGCCATCTTAAATCTCCTTTATAAAGATATACCCTCCGAAGAGGGTTATCTTATATTACTTATTACGCAGGTACAACTAATGCAAACGCCGCATCATCACGTAATTCTTTAACACCATAGATTGTATCTGAAGTGTAAAGAGTACTTAAATGATCTTGTTTGTATTGAGTTTGAGACCTAACACTCATTTGTTCTACTAGAACTGCTGCATCTTTATGACCCATAAGAGCAACTCTAGCAACACCAGAACCACCTGTTGTATCACAGTTAGAAGAAACATATACTGGCATACCATAGAGGTTACCAATTTGTCCATTTCTAATTGTGTTAGCATTACCTGTTTCACCAACAAAGTCCATAGCTGTATAACGATCAAGACCCATTAATGTATTTCTAGCTGATGGAGGAACCATGAAGAATCTTCCATCTGTAGGTACATCATTGTCATCTAGTCGTTGAATAGTTCTACGAATAGCTGCATCTGTAAGAGCCGCTTCGTTGTTAGTAGAGTCATCATACAAAGTTGTACCATTACTACCAATATAACCTTTATCATATGCTGATGTTGCATCACCTGCATTAAAACCTCTACCTAACTGAACTAAGTCTGTATCAACTTGTTTAGCTAGTGCATAACCTGCATCATCTGTATAGAAACGTCTAAGAGATGATAAAGCTTGTACTTCAACAATATCTTCAATGAAACGTGAATATTCATAATGCTTATTAATCAATACAGGAATGTTAGTTTCAGTAGCTGCAATCAATGTTACTGCTGTTGATGCTGCCTTAACTGAAGCTGCTCCTCTTGTAGGTTTAGGGATATTAATTGTATCTCCCTTTTTACCTTTAAAGGACATTTTCTTAAATACATTCGCTGCTACTAAGTGTTTCTTGTACGCTGCTACTACCTCGTCAGACCATATTTCAGGTATGAAGGTAGCGGCTGTGGTCGTAGTGACCGCTGGGGTTGGATATGCCATGTTAATTACCTCTCTATAATGTTATTTTAAATAACTCGCCCTTCTTGGTAAGCTTGCATTATCTCATCGGATAATGAATCATACTTGTCTGGGTCTGTTTGCATAAGTTTAATAATATCGCTTCTACGATACTTCTTTTTAGAAACAGGTTCGTTACTTCCTTTACTACCAATACTAGCTGCTTTCAATTGATTGTCTTTATCAATCTTACTTGTCTCTGTAACCTTAGCAATTCTTTCTTGCTTGTCAGTCCAGTTACTAAGTAGTTCATGACCAGAGTCATAATCAAAATGTACTTCTGCTCTATTGTATAGTTCAGAACGAACTCTTGAAGACTTGATCCACTCTGCAAAAGCAGGGTCTTGTACCATTTGTTCTAGTTCTGGAAACTCTGCGTTGAGTCTAGTTAATGTAGCAGTACGCTTCATCTGTAGAGCTGCTTGCTGTGCTTCTTTAATAGCTGGGTGGCTATCAATCTGACTTTGAACATTCTTGGTAGGATTCTCAAAAAAGTCTTCTGGTGTTACTGCTTCTATAGTCGATGCTTCTTTCGAAGTTTGTGTTTTAATGAAATCATCAACAACTTGCCTTAGTTCACCTACCTCAGATCCTTGTTTACCAATGAGCTTTTCAGCTTCTTGGTGCATTGCTACAATCTCTTTAGCAGATTTACCTTTATACTTCTCAGGTAAGTCATCTTCTTCTGTCTGTACTTTCTCCTTTGGCTTTCTTTCAGGTACTGGTTTTAACTCTGCTTCTAATGTTGTTTCAACCAAGTCTGAATCTACTGCCAGGTCTGGAGCCTGTACTTCTATTATTTCATCTTCAACTTCTTCTATTATTTCAGCCATATTATTTCTCCTGTGCATGATAGCATTTTAGGAAGGTTACTTTGGGGACTAATCCTCGGCAGCCTTTTTCTGTTCTGCTCTAGTTTGATCCCAATGTTTCTTTTCCCAGGACAGAGCAGCCCCTGGAAAGGACCCAGACACGCCTTCAAGTTGGATTGATGGTGTACTTATAATTTTATAAGCAACCTTTCCACAGGAAGGACAGTCATGTTCTTTAGTGTATTCAACGAGTTCTTCAAAGATACCACATTGAGCACATTCAAATTCAAATAGTTTACGCATTACTTTCTAACTCATCATAAGTTTCTTGCGAAACTGTTTTTAATGTTAGTATCCAGTTAAGTATATCTAGTTGACCTTTTCTTCTATTAAGAGTTTTCTCATCATCAACAGCATTTATACTGTTATACTGATCATGTAAAACCTGAACATCATCTACTAAGTCTAACCAACCTTTTGATACCATCATTTTAAATCGTTCTTCGTAGTACTCTTGTAATTCTTTATCTACCATATTAATATTATACCATATAATTACTGAAAAGTCAAGCTATTTCTTAGCCATCTGCATTCTTACGATCTCTTTGTTATCAATCATGTCTGCTTTCTTCATTTGTAACTCTTGTTCTTTAAGCATAAGCTCTGCAGTTTGAACTCTTCGTTTGAATTCAGCTGCTTGTTCTTCAGCTTCACTAGGTAAGTTAGTAGCTAGAGCTGTCATCATTTTAGCTTGAACTTCTTGTGGTTTCATCTGAGCACTAACCATATAGTTCTGTGCTTGTGCTGTATTCTCTTGAGCTTCTGACTGTTGTAACTGTATAAGAGCTTGTGCTTGAGCCATAACTATTTGTTGCTGTTGTTGTTCCTGCTGTTGTTGTGCTTGTTGTGATTGTGTTAGAACCATCTTAATATCTGTTTTATTAGGTAGACTAGAGTTAGCTACAATACCTTGTAATAACAGAGGTACGACAGGACTAGAAGGTCCTAATGTTTTAAGTAGGTTAATAAACTGTATCTGTTCTACTTCTTTAGCTAGATTACCTAATGAACCATTAGGAACAAACTTATAGTCTGCTACTGGGAAGTGTTCTGGATCAAACTGCATAAACCTATGTGCTGCTTTCTCAATGAAAGGTATTAAGAAGTTTTCTTGGAAGTTTACAAGAGTTCTTTTGTTCTTCTTAAGGATTGTAGAAAGTGTTACTGACAATTCACCACCTGTTGGTTGTTTCATATCAGCAGCAGTGTTCAATGTGTTAGTTGCTTGTAAAAGCATTTGTTGGAATTCTTTTGCTGTAGTTAAGTTAGAAGCATCTGTTTGACCAAACTTAAATGGCATTAGAACTTCAGCAGGAGAACCATTAGTTAGTAATGTTTTACCTGGTCTAATCTCAAACTTAGCTCCACGAGGAAGTCTAGTTGCATCCATACCCATCATAGGTGCTGTGGTCAATGCTAGGCTATCAAGGTGAGCTCTTAATTGAGCATCTATAGCTTTCTGCATGTTATAACCTTTTTCTGCTACACCACGACCCCAGAATCGATTAGGAACGGTATCATCTTGGTAAGCAACTACTGGTCTATCTTTCATCATGTAAGGAGAACGCTCTGCTTTAAGAAGAACATTGTCATTACCAATGACTACGATAGCTTCAACAAGGTTTCCATATTCTGCTAGTAAGTCTGTACCACCTTCTACAAAGTCAACTACACCATCTTCTGGACTATCAATAAGTTTCTCTGGAACAAGACCATAGTACCTAACTATCTTAACTTTATTCTGGTCATACTCTTCATCTATCCATGATTCTTCTAAATCAAGGTCATTCGAAGCATTACCACCAAGATCAGCATCCATATAGACACCTGATTCCATGTTCTCTGCTATTTTATGTGAAGATACAAACTCTTCTATAGCAACACCCATAGCATCTGGAATACTTGTAGCATTAGGATCAATAAGGAAGTTCTGAGGACTAATAGGGTTAAGTGTTACGTTGAATTTCTCTTTTGATATCGTACCAATAGCAATACTCTCTACTTCTTCCATAGGTTGAGTAGCTGGGATACGTTCCATTGTCTTTTTAAGAGTGATCTCCCCAATACCCGTACCATAAATACTAGCTAACAGGATAATATCACCTACATTCTTGCGTAGTCCATTCTTTTTAAAGCACTCTTTCATGTACTGTTGAAGATACTGGATATCTCTATCATCTTTATCAGCCATGTCATCATCAATACTAAATAAACTATCTCCAGATCCAAAGACACCTTCTTCAATTTCAGATGCGTGGTTCTCAATAGCTTCTTGTAGAGCTGGTGAAACAATCCTGCTTCTTTCAGACTCTCTTAGTTTGTCTTGAGCAGCCCACTCACCTCTCCATAGCCTCTCATACTCTTTCCACTGTTCAAGATAGTTAGAATCTCTGCTATCTCTCCAGTCTTCTAAGTGTCCTTGAACCCAAGTAACTAATTGTGATGGTGCTTTATATTCAGCCATGTTATATCCTATTAATTAATATCCACTAACTACGTCTAGTACTTCGTAATCCTCATCTACATCTTCAAAGTGTACATCTACAACTTGTACTTGATCAATATAAGCTAAAGCATCAACCAAATCGTCATGTAACTGACTATTAGGGAAGTTCACTAACTGATCAATGAAATGATTATTCCATGAACCATAGTTTAGTGTTACTCTCCCATGTTCAAACCTTCCTTGTAGTGCCCATACTATTCTTTCTGTTTTCTTTTGATTACCATGAGTACAGTCATCAATTCTAAAAAACAATCCATTCTTTTGCATTAGGTCCATTAGGTATGGAAGTGCAGCATTCTTTAAACTACCTTTCTCTATTCCTATTTTTGTTGGTTCATACTCTCTAACAGCTGCGAAGATTTGTTCACAAGTTTCCTTAATGTCCCATCTACCATGTTTAATATCCGCAACCCACCAGCCCTCTTCATGGACCTTAACAATAGCAATGGCTGTTTCATCCAGTTTACTATTCTTGTTGCCTGCATCTTTATCCACTTTAATGAATCCAGCCAAATCAACTGCAATAAAATAATTACCATCTTCAGGTTCTTCATCATCTATATGTACCCAATCCTCTTTAAATATGTCTCGTGATGCTGCTTCAAATGAAGCCATAAACTCTTGTCTAAATGCAAAACTACTCATCGAGCTCTTTGCTGCTTCTATCTCACTAGCAGGTATTAATGGATTATCATAAGAAGAATAATGAAATGCCTCCCAGTCATCATCCTTTTGATCTTCAGCATACTTCCATAGTTCATAAAAGTGGTTACGACCCTTGGGAGTTCCAATGAATAGAGCTTTACCCTGTACATCCGCTAAGGATGGACGTAAGATCTGTTCCCATACGTTTGGTTTAATGTCAGCATACTCATCGATTACTACATAAGCTAGACCAACACCACGTAGAGTATCAGGTCTATCTGCTCCTTTTAAATATATCTTACGACCATTCACTAGTGTAAGGACGGACGTATTCTCATGAGCTGAAGCAATTACTTCATGCCCTAATTCTTTAAGTACTCCCCACATAATATCCCTAGCTTGCTGGTATGTAGGTGCAACATAAAACACATCTTTTGATTTAGATTGTAATGCTTCTATCAACAGTATCCAGGCTGCAAGCCTAGACTTACCAAACCTTCTTCCTGCTGCTACAATCTTAAATCTTGCTGTGCTGTTAAATACTTCTCGCTGCTTGTCATGCAGCTTTACATTTAAATCTGTCATTTAATCCTTTTTAGGGAATGTAGTTATTATCTTACCTGCTGCTAATGTTGCAGCTAGATCAGAGTCCTCCAATAGTAAGTTAGACCATTGTTTTAAACTAAGATCCTTTAAAGAATCTTTTGCATTTCCTTTATTCCAAGAGGCATCTTTAAAAGTCTCTTCAAACTTTTCTCCAAACCATGCTCGTGAATTTGTCATTAAATCTCTAGCAGTCTTAGGTTCTACTTGCCAGTATGATCTAGCAACTCCGCCATCTTTTTGTACCTTTGTTTCATACTTAGATTCTATCTGACCAATCTTAGATAGAAACTCTGTAATATCTACTGCAGAGTACCCTTTATCTGTATCAAAGATACTAGCAGCAATATCTATAGATTCTAAAGCTTCATTAGGTACAGTATAATTCTGTGCTAACCTAAATCTAGCCTGTGTATTCTTTATTAAACTGTCGTCTGTTTGATAGTATTTACCCCAGTTAGTTACAAAGTTGGAGGCTTCACTATCCAGACCTAGTGATCCTTCTGCTGCACCTGCATCAGGTACTCCTCTTTCCATTGCTTTTCTTATTAGGCTCAGTGCTGGATTAGCACTATCAGGAACTATCGGAATATATCCCCTTTTTTTTATAGGTAATATCTCTTCTTCCAAAGATTGATTATCCAGACTTTGACCAAAGGTATCTGCTTCGTAACCTTGATTCATTTGTGTATTGAATGGGGTACCATCAAGATTAGTAACACCTTGATCTAGTTTCATGTCATAGGCAAGCTTAGAAGCATCTTGTTTTGTTATAGTCGTAACAGGCTCAAAGCTCGGATCCAGGAGTCTCTGTGCACTTCTAAAAGCATTATCAATTAAGTTATTCCGTGCCATCTACTGTCTCCATGTCTATTACGTCTATCTCGTTTATCTTAGGATCTTCTACACCTGATATGTGTATCTGTATCTGATTACCATTACCTTTCATTTTATTGATGTAGTCTGTTGGAAGAACTCTATCCATAACAATCTTTAAACAAGCCATCTGATCATCATCGTCATCATCCAGAGCTTTCATTAAGACTTTTTCTACTACCCTCTTACCTTTTGAGTTAAGCATGGTAGCAAGTACTTCTTGAGAACGAGCTTTCTTATGAGCAGGCAAGATAGCATTGCTCTTACGTATTCGAGGTCTCCTAGTCTTTCTTTTAATGAGGGGTAACCCTTGAGCTGCTCTTATCTCATTAGTTGCATCAATCGTTCGTCTACCCATTATTTCTTCTTAGTTTTAGCAATCTTAGGTCTTGTAGCTTTATATCTAGGTAAGGCATACTTTTTGTCGGAAGGATGGCTTCCTCTATTTGCTTCTTTAACCTCAGCTCTGAGCTCTTTTATAGCATTAACCTTTCTTTGTTGGGAAGCTTTCCAAGGAGCTTTAGTTCTAATAGCACCAGACTTCTGTAGTCCTTTTTCACCAACGCTAAAAGTAGTACCAAGTTTCTTCTCTACTTTCTTTACAAAGGCAGTTCCTGACTTAGCTTTACCTCCTACAGGCTTAATCGTAGGTACACCATAAGCATCTTGACTTTCAACATATGTTTTATATGACTTCTTAGGTTTATTTAATACTTCTTTTCTAACTCGTGCCATGAAGGCTGCTTTTCTAGCAGGCTCTCCTTTAGCTAATCTCTTATTATCTGCAACACGTTTTTCCTTAATCACTTTATTAACTGTACTATCTTTATATCCTTTACTACCCTTTGCAGGTACCATAGCTTTCTTAGCTTTAACTATCTTATGTACTTTCTTAGCAATAGATGCTGCTGTTAAAGCAGTACCTACGTAAGGTATTTTCTTAGCTATCTTTTTAATTACTTTCTTTGGCTCAGCCATGACTCAGGTTCCCTCTTAAATTAAGTTATAAGTAATCTCTAGGTAACTTAATTAATTAATTAAGTATCCTATTATAACATGATACACTGATACAATCCTTTAAAACCTACTAACTAACTTATCAGTAGTTACATGTTATTGATTACTTCTTATTATACTAATATTATACCATACTTTTTAGTGAAAGTCAAGAGATAAATGGTACTAATTACTAATTAGTTTGATTTTTGGTTTACTCTTTGCTAAATGGACGATAGTCCCCATATTCCCTTTGATATAATTATTGTGGTTCTTATAATAATACAGTATATTATTCTATATAACCCCCCCTATTACTAATTATATAGTATTATTACTAGGAATGATGAATGACTATGATGTGATACACATAGACTAATCTAACCATATGCAACAGTGTAGTCTAACTTATTCAATAAGTCTTTGTATCAATTACTTTTTATGTGAATTATTTATACCAGAATTCCCTATCATTATTTATTTATTGTAACTTAATTATATATAATTATATAACATATAAAAACAAACCAATAAGTGGTGGTTATTCTATACTAATATTCTAATCATACCATGAGTCGTGTAACTGTAAACAACAATCGGTCTCAATCGAAACAACTGATTGACCGCATTGTAAGTTGACAGTCACCCTTTGTCATGCTACTCAGAATATGTAGTATATTATAAACTCTATAAGGAAATACATTATGTTTAATTACATGGAAGTAATGAATCAAGAGACAGGTCATATGAAGATAGTAGATGAGTTATCTGATACGTTATTTGATACAGGGTATAGGTTCAATCGATATGTACCAAATAGAGAGGTAGACCTACTAGAACTAGATGCTATAGCTGAAGAGGAAAGACTTGCGACAATGGAGTTATCTGCTAGTGATCCATGTTATTGGGTAGAAGATAAGGACTCTGCAAGTGATCCAATATATAGACAAGCTTTGGAAATCTACTAGGACGGTCATAGTTAAGTACACTAAAACTAGGTCTCGTCATCACGAGAGACCAAGTTTTCTTTTAATTAAATGGAGTAAATGAAATGAGTAAATTAGATATAGTTCTACTAGTTATAGCTTTTATAGTTCCAATACTAACAATAATGTACTTATCAACAGTGACAATATGACAGGTAAAGAATTTCCCTCCTCCCTTTGTGAGAGGGAAATTTTTCCCCTTTGTAATAAAATTCTTAACTATATGGAGTAACAATATCATGGCTACAACAACAACTAAACCAGTATATACAGCAGAACAGAAAGCAGAAGGACAAAGAATGTTTGGTGAATTACGTGCTTGGGGTTCTAAAGAAGGTAAACCAGCATCACCTAACATGAAGTTAGCAGGTGTTATATCATTACTTAATGATTGTAAGGAAAGTCTAGTACAGTATCGTCAATATGATGAACTATCTAAGGTAGATGGTTTAATCAACGCTATTAAGAACTATAAGACAGCTGAACAAGAAAGAATTACTGCAATGATTGAAGCTCGTGCAGGTGAAGCATAGGTTTAAGAAAAGGGGAGCTCTTATGAGTTCCTTTTTTTCTACGCTTTTGCTCACACAAAAGCTTGGCAAAATGTGATGAAGAGCAGTGCAAAGGCGGTCTCGCTACACTCGCCTAGATGGACGGTCATACTGGGCATTATATAACTTAAGGAGAATGTTATGTTAAACGTAACTAAATTAGATATGAATGTACTATCAACAGATACATTGCAAGAACGATTCTGTATAGAGTTCTATAAAATATATAGTGAGTTCCCTAAACCTGAATTCTTAGATCGTACTGCTTTACTAAAACGAATTAATATGCTACAATTAATGTCATTAGGAGTAGAATAATGGATGACCTAGAGGTAATACAAGACTTAGTAATAGAATTAGGTAATGAATATGATAAAATGTCTGACATAGGTAAACTAACATACATTACTTTATGTGAGAGGTTAGAACTTGACTTAATACCATGGACTAAACACTAGGAGAATACTATGAACAAAGAGAAGCTAGTCAATAAATATTTTATTGGCATTAGATTTTGCAATGACTACTCTAATTATTTTATCTATGGTAAAATTATAGAAAGATTAGATACTCATTGTCTCTGCTATATAAAGAAAACAAAAGAACTAAAACTATTTAGTTTAGAAAGTATGGAAGACTTGACTATTTATAACACAATGAAAGAAATGACAGATGTAGTAGTAGCTAAAGAAGAACACAAACGTTTCTTAATAGAGAAAGAATCTAAAAACAAAAAGACATGGAGAACATTATGGCATTAACTACCAATGAAGATATTAGATTTGATCTTTATGAAGATGCACTAGAAGAGTTAAGATGTGATCAACCTGAATTAAGAGGTCATGCTCTAGTAATGGAAGCATGTCGATTAGTAGATGAACGTTTTATGGAGAATCAATAATGGCTTATCAAATAGAAATGTGTACTAAGAGTGAGAACATAGCAATGTGGTCTCATGTACTATCAGTAGGACATCTATCATTTGCATCAGCTTGTGATTATCTTGATGATCATATAGCATTTGTACATAGTGATGACTGTACTAATAAAGTATTCTCTCTTGACAGAGGGGATTATCGAGTTAAATTTATGGAGAATAACTAATGCCTAGTAAAGCCCTAGAAGATTATTTAGATAACATTATTGGAGACAATAATGAAATAAAAGAAATGCCTGAAAAACAACGTACTAAGCATCTGTTAAAATATTATACAGCTAAAGCATATGAAGACTTAGAAAATAGTAAAGGAGATTCCTAATGCCTAGATACTATATAACAGCTAGTGAATCAGCCTCATATGGTGCTGATATTGAAGCACCTAACAAAGATGCAGCAGAGAATATCTTTATGAGGAGAATTGAAAACTTAGATCCAGTAGATATATATGGTTTTCAAATTGATTCAATAGAACTATTAGGAGATGATAATGAAGTCAAATGAAATAGCTAAGATGATAACGGATAAAGTTATTCAAGGATTGAAGGATGATCCTAAGGCATGGTATAAGTCATGGACTGTTGATAGACCTATGAATCTAGTAACTAAACGTGCTTACACTGGAGGTAACTGGATGTGGTTAAACATGCACGCTCATGAGAAAGATGTAGGTGCTTCTACTCAATGGTGTACATATAACCAAGCTAAGACCTTCACTGGTCTTGATCATCCTATTAAAAAGGGTATGAAATCTGTACCTGTATTCTTTTATAAACCTTTCATAGGTAAGGATAAGGTATCAGGTGATGATGTTAATGCTAGGGTAATGAAAGTCTATCGTGTGTTTAACTTTGATGCACTAGAGGGTAACATAGTACTACCTGTTAGGGAAGCTACAGGATTCCGTAAGGATCATGTAGATGACATCATTAAACAGTCGGGTGCTAAGATGAAAGAAGGCTTTGAGTCCGCTTGTTATATACCATCAATGGATGAGATACACATGCCATCATTCAAAAACTTTGATACCTCTGAAGACTACTATGCTACGCTGTTACATGAGATGACACACTGGACTGGTGCTGATACCCGCCTTGATCGTAAGCTTAATGAAGGTAAGTTTGGTAATGAAGCCTATGCTTTCGAAGAGCTAGTAGCTGAGCTAGGTGCTGCAATGTTATGTAATGCTAACGGCATAGAAGGTAGGCTACAACATACAGAGTACATAGCAGGATGGCTTAAGGTACTAGCGAATGATAACAGACACATACTTAAGGCAGCATCACTAGCACAGAAAGCATTTGACTTTATAATGAAGACACCTGAGTATGAGGAGAAGGTATATGATAAAGCGACATAGAGAGGTACGTTCTGCTGAATACTATCAACATAAGGTAGGAGTAATCAGAGTTGAACTTGAATATGAGATGCCTTATGGCATGTCCAATAGTAAAATCATGGAGTTTCTACAAAAGGTAGAGTTACCTAGTAACTATAGTGAGGACACCTATCAGTATGTAGGTATCTGGAATAAAAGTACAACTAAATGGGAGAATGATGATGACGATGAAACAAACAAATGATTACACAGCATGTGATGACATACCATCAGAGCATAGTACTTATCTGAGGGTACATGTTGAGGATGAACCATGCTTCGATGATGAACCAACTAAAGAAGATTCTATTATGTAATGACTTATTATCTATTCGGTACGGTGGCTTGGAAACAGCCTGAGCCGTTTTAAAGAGATAATATTTTAAAAGTGCCTACACTAAGGGGGCGTCAGTCCCTTTTTTGTTATTACTTAACTATAAGGAGAAGGATGATGATGACATTTGATACAGATAAACTTGATGAGTTTTGTGAGCTAGCCTTTGGACATACTAACTGGGAGTTTCTTGTTACAGACGAAGGTAAAATAGTAGTCCAATTTAATAAGGAGCCTGGTGATGACTAATCAAGAAAGAGACTTAATAAGAAACATTGAAGATAGAGTATATGTTTGGACACAACTAGAGCTAAAACCTGGTGAAAACTTTCATGATAACTACCGAAAGAACTTAGTTAATTTTATTGAATTATTAATAAAACATGTTGAGTAATTATTAATGTTGTGTTATACTTATAGTATAACTTAACTAAAGGAAATTGTATGAGATGCCAAGCATGTGATCAGAACTTAACAGACTTTGAATCAACAAGGAAACATATAGATACTCATGAGTTTGTTGACCTATGTAATAATTGTTTTCATTCTATTCAACAAGACATAGATCAAACAGAGGAACGAGATGACTTACGTCATGCTGATGACGATGATATTGATTGGATAAATGATGAGTAACTTTATTAAACTAGGACCATGTCCACACTGTGGTAGTAAGGACAATAGGGCTGAGTATGAGAATGGGTACTGGTGCTTTGGATGTAGTAAGTATGAATCTAAAGAGGATACTGAATCCTTAAGAGACAGGATCCGTAGGAAAGATACTGTGACTAGCATCCATTCAGATGCAATGATTGATACGGTAACAGACATACCGCAGCAAGCAATGAGATGGTTACTTAAATATAATATAACACTTGAGGAGATTAAGATGTATGGAATCAAATGGAATCCTGCTCGTAAACTATTAGTATTAATACAGAACAGTAACTACTGGCAAGCTAGGAACTTTGGCTTAGGCAGCATAAAGTATATGTCTCAAGGTATTAAACCCTTGACTATATATGGAGAAGGTGATACGATAGTACTAGTAGAGGATGTACTGTCTGCTATTAAGATAGCAAGATGTAGAGGTGCAGGCTTATGTGCCACTCCTTTGCTTGGCTCTTCAGTAAGCAAGCAATCGATGTCACAATTAATTAAAGACTATAAACATATATATGTATGGTTAGATAGGGATAAGGCTAAGTCGGCAGTAGATATAAAGAATAAGTTTCGTTCATTAGGTGTTGTTAGTAAGGCTATCATAACAGACTTAGATCCTAAAGAATATAATAAAACGGAGATAATAGAATGGTTGAAGAGTTAATAATAAAGTTATTCTGTATGGATAGGACATACTATACTAAGTACTATAAGTATATTAACCTATCTTACATTAGAAAGAATTTCCCTGGACATCTTAAGATATTTATGGTAATACATAACTACTATCTTAACAGTACTAGTGATAGCATGGACCAATCAGCATTAGAGTTAGCATACCATAGTAGCTACCTACTAGCTGATAGTGAACGGGATGAACTTACTGTACTAGTAACCAGAATCATGGGCTTAGAGGTTACTGTGTGTAACGTAGTTACCTACCTGGATGAGCATCGTAAACGTTGTGTAGCAGGTGAGTTAGCTAAGGTAGCACTAGATGTTGAGGATGGTACTGCTAAGTTAGAAGACTTACTTGATAAGGTAAATGAGTTTGAACACCAACAGATAGAGATAGAAGAAGCTAAGCCTGTGAACATGGACTTACTAGACCTATATCAATCTCAGATACAGACACCTGGACTAAGGTGGAGACTACACTGGCTTAACCAATCATTAGGATCACTAAGACAGGGAGACTTTGGCTTTATCTTTGCTAGACCAGAGACAGGTAAGACTACCTTCCTAGCTAGTGAGATGACACACATGGTAACACAGACAGAGGGTGACATACTATGGTTCAACAACGAAGAACAAGGTAAAAAGGTGGCAGTACGTTGCTTTCAAGCACTGTTCGGTGTAACTAACAAGACTTTGTTTGATAACAAAGAAGAGAACGCTGCTAGGTATAGAGAAATAGTAGGTAATAGAATACAGATATATGATTACGAAGATAGTAGTAGTGCCTCAAGGGTAGAGGCTATCATTAAAGAGACTAACCCTTCGTTGATTATCTTTGATCAGATAGATAAGATAAAAGGATTCAAGTCAGATAGGTATGACCTTGAGCTTAAGAAGATATACCAATGGGCTAGAGAGATAGCTAAGAAGTATGCACCAGTCATTGCTGTATCTCAAGCAGGTGGTAGTGGTGAAGGTAAGGTATGGCTAACAATGGATGATGTAGACAGCAGCAAGACTGCGAAGCAAGGTGAAGCTGACTGGATACTAGGCATAGGTAAGGAACAAGACAACACTAGTAACATGAGGTACTTAAACATTAGTAAGAATAAACTACTTGGTGACCATGATACACTGCCTGATCTTAGGCATGGTAACAAACAAGTCATGATTAAACCTGACATAGCTAGGTATGAAGAACTATAACGCACTGATACCAAGGGATTTGACTAGCCCCCCTAATGAGGTATCCCCATACTCGAGGAGAACGTATGAAGTATCTAACAATAGACGTAGAAACAACGATAAGTAACAAAGGTAATCCCTTTGATAAGACTAACAAGTTAGTTATGGTAGGCTATAAGGTGTACAAAACTGATACAGTTACCACACACAAGATAGAATACTCCGTTGACCCCTATAAGGAATCACTAGACAACATCCAAATAGCCGTGGATGAGTGCGATGTGCTTGTAGGGTTTAATATTAAGTTTGACTTGCATTGGTTACGTAGATATGGTATAAAGTTTAATCATAAAAGGATATGGGATTGTCAGTTAGCACAGTACATACTCTCTTACCAAGAGAATGCCTATCCTTCATTGAATAGTACTGCTGAATTCTATGAGCTAGGTACGAAGTTAGACGAAGTTAAGGAGAATTACTGGAAGAATGGGATAGATACTACTGAGGTACCTGAAGAGATACTAACTGACTACCTAGTACAAGATGTTAAACTAACAGAACAAGTAATGATAATGCAGCAAGTAGAAATACTTAAGCAGCCACACTTGAAACGACTACTGTCGCTACATAACCAAGACCTATTGGTACTACAAGAGATTGAGTATCAAGGGATGAAGTATGACTATGAACATTCTAAAGTATTAGGAGATGAACTATATGAACAGATCGACAAACTTAACGCAAGGCTTCTTAACCATCATGCTTACCCTGATTTTAATCCCAGTTCTGGTGAGCATCTATCTGCTTTTCTTTACGGTGGGATCATTAAGGAGCGTTTTCAACGCCCCATTGGACATTATAAATCTGGCTTACGGATTGGCGAAGTCAAATATAAGTGGGAAGAAAAGGACAAAGAATTCCCTAGACGAGTAGCACCTTTACCTAAGACTGAGCTTAAGAAAGGAGGCTTCTTTAGTATCAATGAAGATACTCTTAAGAATCTTAAGCCTCGTACCAACGAGGGTAAAGATATACTAAACATAATACTAACAAGGTCTACACTACAGAAACGTATGACAACATACTATCATGGTGTGCCTGAACTAATTGACAAGATGAACTGGAGTGGTGGTATAATACATGGTCAGCTTAATCAATGTAGGACTAAGACGGGTAGGTTAAGTAGCTCTGCTCCTAACTTACAAAACTTTGATGGAGAGATTAAAACTCTCTTCCCTTCACGATATGGAGAAACATAATGTTATATAATAATCAAGACGGATACACTGCAGAAGAAGAAGAAGCATGGGAAGCTAAAGAAAAACAACAAGCACAAGAGGAAGCACATAAACATTTTGTTATACAAGAGTTTAGTGATTTAATCCTAATAGAAGGACCCGCCTCAGTACTAGGTGCTATGAAGAAAGAAGCACGGACTGAACTAACAGATACTATACTACATCAGTATGTTAAACGTAGTGTAGAAGCTAACGCAGGATTATAATATGATACTTAACGCAGATGCTAAGGCTCTCGAGTGGGTGTGTGCTACCTACCTATCACAGGATGAGATAGCTATAAAAGAAATACTAGCAGAGATAGATCAACATACAGATAACCAAGAAAGGTTTGGCTTACCTAGTAGATTGATTGCTAAGACATTCGTGTTTAGATTAATCTATGGTGGTAGTGCATTCAGTTATGCTAATGATCCTAACTTTAAAGATATAGGTGATGAGAAGTTTTGGCAGAACATCATTGAACAATTCTATCTCAAGTATAAGGGATTAAAAGCATGGCATGATAAGATAATGTTTGATGTTAAGCAGACGAATAAACTAGTGATGCCAACAGGCAGAACGTATAAGTACCTACCTGAGACGAACAGTATGGGCAATGTAAAGTATCCACGTACTAGGATACTCAACTACCCAGTACAGGGCTTAGGAGCTGACCTTATGACACTAGCACGGGTTAGTTTATTCAACAAGATAAAAGATATGGAAGGTGTAACATTGATCAATACTGTACATGATAGTATCATGGTTGACTATGATCCAGAAGTATGTTATACTAATAGTATAGTACAGATAGTTAAAGATTCTTTTACTAATGTTCCTGCAAACTTTAATAGGATCTTTGGTAAAGAATTCAACTTACCCATGAGGGTTGATATACAAGTAGGAAATTCATGGGGTTCTTTAAACGATATATAAGGAGAAGTTATGCAAGTAAATGTCGTGGACGTATCGAGTTTAAATACTCATCAAGCTAAGAATGGTAGAAATTACCAGTCATTAGAGATCATGTATAAGAATGATCAAGGGCAAGCACAGAGTAAGAAGCTTATGTCCTTTGCTAACCCTGACGTATTTAAGGCAGCACAAAGTTGGGAGAAAGGAAATGTAATACACGTTAGCACAGAGAAAGACGCTAATGGATATTGGCAATGGACAGCAGTAGGTAATGCAGATAACACACAGGATACTAATTCTGGTAATACTGCAGTAGCTACTCAAGCCAAAGCTCCTGTTGGTAAGTCTGGTGGTAATTGGGAGACGACTGATGAGAGACAAGCTAGGCAAGTAATGATAGTCCGTCAATCATCATTAAGTAATGCAGTAGCTACCCTAGCACTATCAGCTACTAAAGCATCAGCTAATGATGTAATTAGTTTAGCTAAGTTATATGAAGGATTTGTACTGGGTAATACATCATCTAGTCCTGAACCTGACATGGAAGACTTAGCTTCCGATATCCCTTTTTAGGAGACTATAATGACTAACAAAAGAAAGGAAAAGTACTACGCTGCAGGATCTATAGTGGTAATTCTATTGTTTATTGCGTTCTATAATAAACTACAGATTCCTACTACTATAGCACCAGTAGTTGCAATAGCTACAGAGTTTACCACAAGCATTGTCCCTGAGTTAGAGGTTATACCTGAACTACCAGAGATACTGGGTGTTGCTTTAACAGCAGTAGAGGATCTACCTGAACTATTTATTGCTGACTTACCTGAATTAGCAGGTGATCCAGTACTATCAGTAGATAAACTACCTCATCTAACTCTACCTCCTTTACAAGGATAGCTTATGTTAGCACTAATTGATCATGACTTAGTAATATTCCGTAGTGCAGCAAGTGCTGAGAATGATGAGTTAGGTATTGCTATATATCGTGCTCAACAGTTATTAGATAACTTAATGGAGAAGACGAAGGCTACTGAGTATCGTGCCTTCATCTCATCCACTACTAACTTTAGGAAAGATATACTACCTAGCTACAAGGCTAACAGGAAGGGTAGGGTAAAACCTAGACACCTGAAAGCATTACGAGAGTACGCACTAGAAAAGATGGGTGCAGAGGAAGCTCGCCAAGGGTTGGAGGCTGACGATGAAATGGCAATCTATCAAACTGATGATACGATTATTGTATCTTTAGATAAGGATTTATTGCAAGTCCCAGGTAAACATTTCTCATGGGAGATTAGTGGTAAGAATTGGAATAGACCTGATAAGTTCTTTACTCAAACAGAGTTAGGAGGAATCAGGTTATTCTATGAGCAATTCATTAAAGGTGATACGTCTGATAACATCATAGGTATCAAGGGTATGGGAGATAAGAAGTCTAAATTGATGTTAGCCAATTGCGAATCAGCTGAAGAGATGTTCGTCATTGTTCAGGATCTTTACTCTGACAATGATAGGTTTATTCGTAATGGCTCATGTCTTTGGATGAAGAGGTTTCTCGAAGACAACTGGAAGGACAGATATGATACGCTTCAAAAGCAAACTGGAAGTGGCAGCATGGAAGCTACTGAAGAAGAACTTTCCCTCTACAACGTATGAACCTGACGTTATAGGATACATACAGCCAGAGAAGGGAAGGAAGTATAACCCTGACTTTAAGATGGCAAAGAATGTATACATAGAAGCAAAGGGTAAGTTAGACTTAGCAACAAGACAGAAGATGGTATGGTTTAAAGAATGTAATCCAGAGGTATTGATTATATTCTTATTCATGAATCCATCTAATAAGATAACTAAACGTAGTAAAACATCATATGGACAATGGGCAACTAACGAAGGATTCCTTTGGTTAGACTTTAGGAAGAACTGGATAGATGCTTACAAGAATATGATCAAGGAGAACTAAGATGAAAAAGCATTTAGTGATTGGGGATACTCAGGTAAAGCCTGGGATATCCCTGTCCTATCTGTCATGGATAGGTAGATACATAGTAGACAAGCAGCCTGAAGTAATCATCATGATTGGTGACTTTGCTGACATGCCTAGCTTATCAAGCTATGATATAGGAAAGAAGTCATTCGAAGGAAGGACATACCAAGCAGATGTACGTGCAGCAGTTAAGGGTATGGATACATTGTTAGCTCCAATGAGGGCTCTCAACAAGAGGCTATTAAAGGCTAAGAAGAAACAGTATAAACCTAAGATGGTACTGACTATGGGTAACCATGAGCAGCGTATCAAGACAGCAATTGAGTATGATAGGAAGTTAGATGGTCTTATATCATTTGATGACTTACAGTATGAAGCAGCAGGATGGGATGTTATACCTTTCCTGGAAGTTACAGAGATAGATGGTGTTGCTTACTCTCATTACTTTGCTAGTGGTGTCATGGGTAGACCTGTAACCTCTGCTAACGCACTCTTAACTAAGAAACACATGAGTTGTGTAGCAGGACATCAACAAGGGCACTCAATCGCCTATGGACAGAACGCAGTAGGTGATCAGATGACTGCTATCATCAGTGGTAGCTGTTACATACATGATGAAGACTACTTATCACATCAGACTAACCAACACTGGAGAGGATTGTATATGTTACACAACGTAGTGAATGGATCATTCGATGAATGTGCAGTACCATTACACTACTTGAAAAGAAAGTATGGTAAATAGCTTGACTTTCTCTGTAAAATATGCTATACTATTAATATGAAGAACAGTATAATAAGAGCTAAAGTAGCTAAAGATAAACAAATAGGTGGTGATCACTATAGGAAATATGCTATTGAACCTATAGAGTTCATAACAAAGAATAACATTCCATTCATTGAAGGTAATGTGATTAAGTATGTACTAAGATGGAGAGATAAGAATGGGATTCAGGATCTTGACAAAGCAATACATTATCTTGAACTGTTAAAAGATATTAAAAATGATAAAACTTAAAACTGAAAGAGTCTGTAACAAGTGTAGTGAGCCTGCTAGGATCTGGCATAATAAACAATGGTGGTGTGGAACAGAATCATCAATGGGTAGCTATGCTATGGTAGGTATCTGTGTAAAGGAAAAGAAAGAATGATAACAACCTTTGTATTTGTAATGACAATAACATTCATCAACTTTCCTGTAGATTATTATCAGTACGTTGGACACTTTCAATCATGCCAACAGGCATATGCCTATGTAAAACTACATCATTCAGAGATGGTTGGATCACGTTGTATACTTGAAGAATATGCTAATCTTCCAGAAGACACAATTAAAAAGGAACTTATCATGGAAGGTCGGTCATAACATGGCACTAACTTTTAACGAACTGTGTGAAGAATTAACTAAATTAGATGAGATAACACTACTTGAAGTGCTAGATATATCATCAGAAGATATTGTTAATAAATTCCAAGACAAGATAGAATATAAACAAGAAGAACTCTCCATTGACTTAGATGATTCTAAGCAATCGGATATAAATTAAAGGATAATTATGGACGTGTACCAGAGTGTCATAGCATCATCACGCTATGCAAGATATATACCTGAACTAAATAGAAGAGAGACATGGGAAGAAACTGTTGATAGAATGGTTACTTACCTTAAGTCTAAGAACAAAGGGATTGACAAAGAACTATCAGAGATTAGAGAAGCTGTAGTCAACCTAGAGGTTATGCCATCAATGAGACTGATGATGTCAGCAGGCGAAGCCTGTGATAGAGATAACATTGCTGCTTATAACTGTAGTTACCTAGCTATTAATAATAAACGAGCATTCAGTGAGACCTTATACATTCTAATGAATGGTACTGGGGTAGGATTCTCATGTGAACGTCAAGAGATTGCTAAACTACCTGGAATACCAGAAGAGCTAACACAGTGTGATGATGTAATAGTTGTTGGTGATAGTAAACTAGGATGGGCTAAAGCCTTTAAGAAGTTGCTATCTAGTCTGTGGGAAGGTGATATACCTACTGTCGACTATACTAACGTACGTCCTGCAGGGGCTAGACTTAAGACCTTTGGTGGTAGAGCTAGTGGACCTGAACCTCTTAAGAGATTGTTTGAGTTTGTTATTGAAACCTTTGGTCATGCTAAAGGACGTAAATTAACCTCATTAGAGGTACATGATATCATCTGTATGGTAGGTGAAATAGTGGTCGTAGGAGGCGTTAGAAGGTCAGCCCTTATCTCTCTATCAAACTTAACAGATAAACGCATGAGAGAGGCTAAAATGGGTGCCTGGTACAATGATTTCGCATACAGAGGATTAGCTAATAACTCAGTTGCTTATACAGAAAAACCAGACATGGAAACATTCATGGAAGAATGGATATCCCTAGTTAAATCTAAATCAGGTGAACGTGGTATCTTTAATAGAGTTGCTGCACAAGTTCAAGCAGCGAAACAAGGTAGAGATAAAACATTATCCTATGGTACTAACCCTTGTAGTGAGATTATCCTCCGTGATAAACAGTTCTGTAACTTAACAGAAGTTGTTGTAAGACAAGGAGATACAGTAGAAAGTTTAAGTAATAAAGTACGTTTAGCTACTATACTGGGTACATTACAGAGTAACCTAACAGACTTTAAATTCTTATCAGCAGAGTGGAAAGCTAATACATCAGAGGAAAGGTTATTAGGTGTATCATTAACAGGTATCATGGATGCTGAGATAACAGCTCATCCTGATCCTAAACTACTAGAGGAGTTACGAGATTATGCTAGAAGAACCAATCACAAATACGCAGACAAACTTGACATCCCACGATCAGCAAGTATTACATGTGTTAAACCTTCTGGGACTGTGTCTCAGCTTGTTAATAGTGCTAGCGGCATACATGCTCGTCATAACAACTACTATATAAGAACAATCCGTATGGATAAGAAAGATCCTATTACTAAATTCTTGACAGAGCAAGGTGTTAAGGTAGAGGATGAACAGTACAGACCTGATAGTACTGCAGTATTTAGTTTCCCTATCAAGGCACCTAAAGGAGCTATAACACGTAATGACATGACTGCCTTAGAGCAGTTAGAGAACTGGTTAATATACCAACGTCATTGGTGTGAACATAAACCTTCCGTTACTATATCAGTTAAAGATACAGAATGGATGGATGTAGGGGCATGGGTATGGAAGTACTTTGATGAGATCAGTGGTATTAGTTTCTTACCTTACAGTGATCACAGTTATGTACAAGCACCATACCAAGACTGTACTAAAGAAGAATATGATTCTCTTAAGAAGACAACTCCACAGAACATTGATTGGAGTACATTCTTAGAGGAAGATGATAACACTGAAGGTGCACAGACATTAGCGTGTACTGCTGGAGGATGTGAGATATGATAGATAACATGTGGGATAGTATACTTAATTCTAAACCTAACAATAACCAATTTAAGGAGCTAGATATGGGTAGTAAAGATAAACAAAGAAGAGAGAAGAAGAAACCTAAGAAAGAAAGAGTACCAACATACTATGTAGGTGGTCCTGAATTCTCAGGCTCTTAATTAAAAGTCATTATTCTCGTAGTATTCTTCTATATACTCTTCTAAGTAACCACCTTCTAGGGCTTTATTTAGATTGATCGTATCCTGTCTAGCTTTTCGTTGTGCTTGACTATCTAGTTGTTTTCTTGTTTTCAACTTAGCATCGATCTGTCTACCTAAGAACTTCTGCATATCTAATTCATCATAGTCATCAGTAGAGTTACCTAGTGTGCTAACTTGAGGTATAGATTGAACTACTTTAGTTCCTACATCCTTACCAAATTCTGCTAATGAACCTGTACCAAAGGCATCATTTAAGTTATAAATCTCTTGTCCATTATACATAGTCTCATTCATTGCTAGTTCATACATTAATAAGAAAGCAGGGTTAATAGTTAATAGTACTTGTCTTAACTGACCTATCTCTTTTTCTTGATGAGCAACACCTTTAGCTGTCTCTAGTATGTGTAAGATACCTGCTCTTCTAGCCTTAACCTCATCACCATCAAAGAGTTCTGTATACAGTGAATCAAGCATAGGATAGAAAACAAACCAAGCAGAAGATAATGCCATCCCTGAATCTAGTCCATCTGCAAACTGTTTACGTTTAGACCTACCTACAGAAATATCCTTATAACCAATGCCCTCGGCTACTGCTCTTCCTGGTTTACCTAATCTACTTAATACAGGATCAAGACCTGATGCTAGATCCTTAGCAGTATTCATTCCTGATGATAACATACCATGTTTATACCTAGCAAAGATAACTAATTCTGGATTCTGTAAGAACTTAGAGACTGCTCTTGTTACTTTATAACCTAGTATCTGTTCTGGACCTACTGTCTCTGGTAGTCTATAAGTAGGCATGTGTAGTTCTACTTGTTTAGATGCCTCTGATATATTAATCCCTTGTTGTCTCATCTTTTGCTTGACAAGAGCCATATAAGCAATATCACGAGTAGTCCACATAGAGTACTGAGCAAAGTCTGAGATATGTGAGTACCCTTTAGAAGCACTATATAACCCTTTACTAACTCCATCATACCACTTCTTAGTAGCCTTATCACCCATCAATGTTCTAGTAGACTGTTGTAGTACAGCATCTATATTCCTAGAATTAATAACATTAAGGCTCATCTGTGATCTACCTGATCTTAACATATCTAAATACTCAGGAGTTCTATTAAAGACTTGTTCCATCGCCCACCTCTGGTCTGCTGCAAAGTTCTTAACTCCATCCTTACCCATAGCTCCAAGGAATCCCTTAGTAGAGTAGTAATGAATTAACTCATTGTGCATATGAGGTATAGGGTTTAGCATCATGTTCTTAACTAAAGCATCTGATATCTTAGATAATACTCCTTTCTTATATTCTTTAAAGTTATCTTCTATAATATCTGCTGCTCGTTTAGATAGTCTCTTACCATCTAGTCCAGGCAATGCAGGATTGTTTACTCTGCCTCTTAATTGATTAGGTGATACATCCTTACCTAGATTTCTATCAAACTCACTAGAGGACTTAGCAACGTTCCTATCGGGGTATCTAGGATCATATGCTTTATCATTAGCCTTTGCTAATTTATCTCCTATCTGTACATTTCTTTCACCAAAGGCACTCTTAGCTAGGTCTCTAGCATATATGTTTTCCCTAAGTAGTTGTCTCTTTATATTAACAGACTCAATTAGAGATACTAATGGATCAGTTACTAACTCTCTAGTATAGACTTGTTCAAACTCTTTTCGTTTAACATTCTTCATTTCTAATTTACCGAATGTCTTAGTGATTGTTGATAACTCAGGAGATAATCCTTCTAGTATCTCTCCAGTTCTTTGTAACCCTTTACCATCATTTAGTTTAGCAGCTCTTTCAGTTAGTTCATGAGCCATCTTCTCATAGATAGTACCATCCTTATTAGGTAGTACTGACCCTTTCTTACCACTAGCTGTTCTAAAGTTTACAGTAACTATAGGAGTACCTGGAAGACCTGTCCTAGGGTTAATTTGTTTCGATTCAGATAAAGTAATAAAGATAGGACTCTTCTTATTCTTACCCTCTAGTTTGAAATGTACTCTATCAGCAACAGGAGAAAGTTCTCTTGGTGCTCTATCACCTAAGTTAATTCTAAATCTATCACCAAAGATGTTCTCTTGCCAAGTTCTTTTACCTTGTACAAACTTCCTAGGAAAGAAGTTAGTTTCTGTCTTTATTAAAGGATCTATTAAACCCTCTTTCTGTAGTTTCTTAGTTAAGTATAAATCTTCTTTTTGCATCTCTTCAAAGAACTGTTTTAACAATGTCTGTTCTTTAGTAAGTTTAGTATTCTTCGGAGCAGTTCCTTCTAGTACGTCAACTACTTGATTATACTGATCTATTGTCTTCTGTACCATCTGTCTTGACTTAGTAAACCCATTAACTTTACCAAAGAGATTCTGCATTCTCATGAAGATATTACCACCAGTAGTCATGTCAACCTTCTTATCTCCACCTGCTACCTTAGCAGTGATCTCTCTAAATCCTTCTAAACCTTCTTTAGTATTCTCTAAGCTAAGTAATGGCTTCCTTATGGAACCCTTTTTAGAGACAATACCTGTAGCTGATTCCTTTTGATATTCATATAAATCCAGTAATGTAGCTTCTGCAAAGTCAGGCATAAGAGCACTACCTGCTTTCTGTCCACCCATGAAGTTATACTGTTGCATATTAAATGTTTCAGTAGCTTCTTTAATAACTTTACTTGCTTCACCTACTCTTTGGTTATAAGCATCAGGGAACATCTTAAACCTAGCCTCATCCTTGTTTCTTTCTTTAAAAGCATTAAGGTCTGTTTGTAGTTTCCCTACTGCCTGTTCTGCTTTCTTCTTATCTGACTTAAGTAATGGAACTCTTAGTATATCACCATATACTTTGTTTACAGCATCAGTATATCCTACTCTACTCTTAGCAACTGCTACAACCTTAGTAAATGCAGGAGCAGCTTTAAGAGAGACTAGTGCAGCTATCTGATCTGCATCATCCTTAGGTACACCTACTAATTGTAGTCCTTCTGAACCAAGTTCGATAACCTTACCAAAGGCTTTTAAGGCATTTCCTAGTCCTGATTCACTCATTAAAGTGTTCTCTGAAGGAATAATATCATTTTCTGCTATGGATTGTTTAAAAGATTCTATTGAGGCGAGAGCCTTTTCTTTTGTTTCGGAGTCTTCTGGTAAGAATGTATCAAGAGCTAGATTAACAACGTTGTCAGCTATAGCTCCCTTTGTTAAGTACTCTTCTACTATCTCATCAGTTGTTATCTTAGATCTTTCAGATGCTTGGGCTATAGATATTCCTTCTCTTGCAATAGCATCATAGTGTTTAAAATCACTTACTAGCCTTTCAGGAATCTCTTTACCTTCTCCTTGTAACTTTCTAATCTTATCTGCTAGACCACCTGCAGCTTGTTTAGAGTACTGCATTTCAAGACCATCTTTATTATTACCTTCTAGGTAATATTGAGTAGTATGGAAAAGTTGTGTCTCTGCTCTACCTATAAACTCAGGAGTATTAGCTATTACATTAGCAACAACACCACCCTCATAGAGAGGCTGTGCTAATATACGTGCAGGTAATCCAACATAGTCTAGGTTCTCAACGCCAGCTTCATCCTTCTGTTCTTGAGTAATTCCAGGAGGAGTGAAGTTTCGTATCTCATTAGCAAGTAAGGTAGCATGTTCTACATTACCAGCAGTATGAGCTTTACCTAACATATTGGTTAGTTGTTCAATACTAACTGCCATTTATTAATCCTTATTTATATAGATTTAACAACTCATCTAACTTATCTTTAGACATACTAGAACTAGTAGGGCTTTCAGGAACTTTAGGTGTTATTGTATCACTAGTTGTACCTAATGTATACCAAGGAGCATCTTTAAAGTCAAACCTTTCTTTTGCAGTACTAGATACTTTAGCAATAGCTTCTTGAGCTGTCATATTACCATTACGATATTCTTCAGAAGCCTCTGTTTTTAATTGATTAAATAACCTAGTTTTAGCATCACCACCAATACCAGGGAAGTCTGATTCAATATACTGAGTCAACTCTCTATCACCACTTAGACCTACCTTGTTAAAGTACTTATTAAATTCTGCCTCTTTCTTAGCTGACAAGGTTCTCTCTTTTAAATCTTGGGTTTGTGTTGCCTGTGCCTTTGCATTCTGTACTGTCAACTGTTTATAAGCAGCATTACCTTCTGCAGTTAATAACTCATTCTTTTGCTCTTCTATCATTTTGGATAAGCCCATAGTATACTTGGATGAAGCACCTACATTCTGTAGTTCTCCTAACATCTTAGTATATAGTATAGTCGGATCAGCTAACTCTTCTGGAGTTAAGTTATTCTGAGCATTAGCAAAAGCAGTCTCTACTAAAGCCTTCTCTTCAAGAATAGGATCTTTAGCACCTAGCATACCACCAGGTCCTATTACGTTATCTGTTAGTCTACTAAACCCTGCTACTGTCCCACCCCATCCTGAGGCATCACTAGCAGCTTGTTGAGCATACCTTTTCTCATTCATAACCTGACGAGCTAGCGTCTGCTCATCAAAGTTAAATAGTTTATCTAGTGTCATAGCCATTATCTACTCCCTCTCCAAAAGTCTGTTGAACCATAGGCAGGTGTTCCTGTACCTGGCATACCGTAGCCTCCAGCACTAGCAAAAGGATTACTAAACCCTCCTGTATAAGCTCCAGCACCAGATGCTAATAAGTTTGTAAACATAGCACTATTAGCTTGATCAGCACCAAATCTACCTGCTGTACCAGCATTATAACCTTGTTGTTGCATCTGTTGTCCTGGAGTAGCAGCACTACCTAATGCAATACCTTGATTAAATGGTTGCATACCCATGTTCTCTATACCTGCACCTAGACCAAACATGTTATTAGCTTGAGTAAATGGATTACTTCTGATTTGATCAGACATTCCATATAGTCCTAGTCCAAAGTTAATATCACCACGTTGTTCACCTCTAGCTCTATCTAAAGAATCATAAGCTAACTGTTGGTTTTGTCTATTAACACCAGTTAGATATTCAGTTCTTTCTGGATTAAGATAACCACCAGCACTATCAGAGATACCTAATCCTGATCTACCTGAGCTATATAAGTTATTAGCTAGACTTTGTTGATCTTTTGCTCTCTGAGGTTCCATGATACTTTGTATATCATTGTAATAATTACCTGCTGTTCCTGCTATATCTCTACCAGAAGCATCATCAAATAGACCTCTACCATAGCTCTTCATAGCATCAGCATCTGCTCGTGCTGCTCCAGCTCCCTCACCAAGATTAAAGGACTCTCCCATAAACATATCACGTAGCTTCATCAGCTCTGGAGATAAGTTATAACTACCTGTTTTGTTTACCTTATCAAAAGAGGCATCACCAAAGTAAGATCCACTAACAGACCAGGGATCAAACACTGCTTTGTCAGCAGCTTCACGGTAACGTGCATCCGCTTTCTTTGCTGCACTTGTTGTTCCTGTTAAACTTCCTATTAATTTACCCATCTTTAAATCACCTCTTTTTCGAAAATGTATCCTACTAGTTTAAAATTATACTTCCTAACATATGCCTTATAACTCTTTCTGGTTGTACCACCTAATATCTTCTTACATCCTAACTGCTTTGCTAATTCATTCATATACTTATCCCAGTATACACCATCACCATAGACGTTAATACAAACAAAGTGTTCTCCGTCTACCTTCCAACTCATGAAACCATGTTCATTATCTATTAAGTTAGTATCATCAAAGTCGCTATTAGCTTTCTCTTTAAATCTTGCTAAATCTTCTGGTGTCATATCCTAAGTTTTATAAATGTAACATAGTGCAAAGTATGGAGGTAAGTTAGCATTAGTTGCTGAGACGCCGTCTGCATTAACAGTAACCCCATGTGTATGCCCAGCATGGGTTCCTATAACAATAGGCTCATAAGTTGCTCCAGATCCAGAAGGTCTACCCTGTCCTCCTCCATCTCCCCAGTCTACATTAGTTTTACCAGAACTTGAGCGTGCCGTATGGGAGTGACTACCCCCTATAGCTGTAGAAGCAGTATGTGTATGAGATACAACTACTGCATCTTTACTACCACCTGTTGCATTAACTGCGTAAGTAGTACCTGAACCTATAACAAATCTATCTCTTAAATCTGGTGATCCACCTGAACCATTACAAAGTATCCATCCTGAAGGGATAGCTGCCTCTGCACCTGACCATATGATAATACCACCTACAGGAAACGAAGCAGCCACTGCTGTTGTTACAAAAGATGTTGTTGCTAATTGTGTCGTATTCGTTAAAGCAGTTGCTGTAGGTCCTGCAGGAACACCAGTTAGTACTGGTGATAAAGTATTAGCCTTGCTTGCTACAGCTGTTACTAAGCTATTAAATTCTGTATCAAACTCTGATCCTCTAATAATCTTAGCTGTATCAGCATCTGGTAAAGAATCCTTTGCTAAAAAGTTTGTTGTCTTTGTATAATCAGTCATTATGAATTCTTCCCTATTTTTAAAAATAAATCTATCTTTTGAATACTTACACTCTCGTTGTCAATCGTGGCTTTTACTCCAAATGCAAAGGTTTCACCATGTCCTCCTAAAGGAACCCTAACTTCTTGTACACCAAGACCTACTGAGGAGTAACTACTTACTGCATATAATGATGTAGTAGAAGCAAATTTAGCATAGACACCTGTACCTAAGTCTCGTGATAATACTACTGTTCTAGGGTTAAGGGTATAATCATACCCATACTCAAAGGTAAAGTCTTGTGTACCAGAACCAATAACTAATAACTTAGCCTTCTTTAAGAACTTCTTAGATACTCCACCACCTACATCAGAGAAGGGAGACTTATAAGTAAGTAGATAGGTAGCAGTATTATCTCTATAGCCAGTATACTCTCCTATACCTCCAGGTACTCCTATGTATAACTTCCTTGTTCCAGTTGTTGCAAAGCCAGTAAACATATCTCCATTATCTAAAGACCAAGTAGTTATTCTAGCAGCACCATTAGGTAATTCTGTCCTTAAATCTACGTAGACCATAATCTTAGATGCAGGGAAGGTTAATAAATAGAATGCTTCCTTCTCATAGTAGACTGACTTAATGTTATCAAAGTTAGGTTCAGCTGTCATGTAGTCAACAAGAGTTTCTCTAATGTTTAAAGATAGCTCTCTCAGAGGCATAGACTTCTCTTGTACAGTCCTTTTAAGCGATCTGATACCAGACTTCGATAAATAGATTAAATCCGTACCAGTGGCTTGTATGGAGTCCCTAGACACACATCCTACTCCACCTATTGTATCAGCTAATACCATGGTTGAGGGAGTACCAGCTCCTGAATAAATTACTATATTCTCTTTACAGAAGATAATTAAGAATCCATTATGCTGTGCTAATCCTACTATCTCATCACTGTTACCTACGACACTACTTATGTCTAAGACTCCTGTATCACCTGTAGTAAAGTTAGCAGGGTCCAGTAAGTCAGACCAGAAGATAGTATGTTTATTTTCTGATAATCCTGCTACCCATGTTCTACCATAAGATGATAACATAGTATCAGGATCAAAGGTAGTTACTCCTGCAGGTATAGTTCCATACCCGTCAGTTCCAATACGTTGCCATATATATGTACTAGCTAATGCTCCTGAGGTAGCCTTTCTATAAACCATTGCTCTATGAGACTTCTGCACAGCAAAACCATTAATGACTCCTAGTCCACCTAGTCCTTCTGATGCTGATACAAACTGCCATCTATTAGCTGTAAAGGTTAATGTTACTGGTGTCTCCTGGTCAGCTATATAGAAAAGAGATGTTGTTAATGTTGTAGTCCCTGTATATAACTTTAAGTTACCTGCTGAAAATTCAACAATACCACCTGCAGTAGTTCTAAACTCATAAAGAGATTCTATATTATTAGTAGAAGTTAAGTCTCCTGGTACTGTAGTAAGTAGATTATATCCTTGTCTACTTCCTAGTCTACCATATTGATCAATAATACAGTTGTTAGCTTTACTAGCATAGCCACTATCTAATCCTACCTTAGCATCCTGAGTATTTAAACCAAGGAATCCTGGAGAGAGTAAGCTAATCGGCTGTAATTGTCCTGCCACTATACAGCCTGCCAGATAGTTTCATAAGGTTTCTGACCTGCTTCAATAGCAATGTAATCAGAAAGAAGTCTTTGATACCTCATCTCTTGGTCCTGCATTCCCCCGTCTTCCCCTCTTTCACTAATAGCCCTAGCGATTGTTCCTTCTATAATTAACTGAGCAGGAACTAATGATGATTCATCAGGTAATAGTAAGTCCTCTTGAGGTAATACCACATTAATCCTAATGGTATATTCCTTATCAGGTATAGGGTAAAGATCAACTTGAGAGTCACCAGCAGAGTCTACTCCGTTAAAAGCATAGTACTGTGGTGCACCTTTTGTTGTTACTTCAGAGAAACCAAAGGCTTCATCCATCCATTCAGTAGGTCTTAGAAACATCCATGACTTTGTTGAAGCATTATAAGCATCAAGAACTCTAAAGCGTGTGCCAGAACCAGTAAGTGCCCAGTTAAACAGACCATCTACAGTAGTTACAGTATAAGTATATCTTAGAACTTTCCAGTTCCATGAGTTTTCTATTTCATTCTTAGTTACATTAACAAGATCAGAAATTAAGGATGAGTACTCATTCTCAGCTAGAGAAGATACCTGCTCTTCTCTGAGTCTAACTAATACTTTGTTTACTATTTCAAGATATGTCATTGTTTATCCTTAGTTACCATTTAACTTTATCTGCCCAGTAAGCAGCACTTGTCTTTCCTTTTGCTATATTTTTACGGTGTCTTGCTTTAAATGATTTACGTTTAGCTTTCATTTTATCTGATTCTCCTGATTTAGGAGCACCTGCAGTAGAAGCTCCTGCCTCTCCAAATCTAATCATTCTATCTTTGCCACCATCTTTAATAAGAACTACATGAGACTTTTTACCTTTAGTAGATCTTTTAGGTTTATTATAACCTGCAAATGTTTCACCTCTATAATCTATACTCATTAATAACCCAGGCTCATACTTTTTTTAGCTACCTTTTTAACTTTAGCTTTGCTTTTACTTTTAGTATGACTATACCCTTTTGCTTTTAACTCAAGATGTCTTTTCTTAGTAGTTACCATTACTCCTTTTCCTGCTTTACTATACATCATATGTGGTAATTTCATGTAGTTTTCCTTTTTTTCTTATCTGATTCTTTCTTTAAGTTAGCACTAGCTGATTGTTTCTTTAAGTTACTCATTCTGTTGTCCATTGCATTATCATTCTTGTGTGAAGCTTGTCTTGAATCACCTGTCTTAAGTCCTAGTTTAGTTCTTGCTGCATTACGTGATGCTCGTTGCTTAACTCTCTTCTTCTTATTCTTCTTTTCCCAAGCGAGTTCTTTATCGTAATCTCTCTTACCCTTAGTCATGTATGGCATTATTTAGTTAATCCTTTCATTTTCTCGAATGTTCTCATAGAACCTAATCCTAATAAACCCATTAGTACCGTCATTAAACTACTCATATCAAAGACAGGTAGCTCTGGTATTACTGTTCCTGACCAAGCAGCTAAAAACATAATGAGGGGTACACCAACAAAGTGCCAAGCCATTGCTACTCCACATACCCATCCTATGAATGGTCGCCATCCTGCTACCCATACGGTTCTATGAGCTGCTTCTATTTTATTAGTATCTGCCTGTGCTAGGTTGAGTTGTGTTGCATTAGCAATAAGCTCTGCCTCTATAGCTTGTTTTGCTTTACTTGCACCATTCTTGTCTGGGATGACTCTATCAATCACAGTGGAGATTAGTGGTAATAGTATGTTTAGCATTTAGTAAGACCATCCATATAATAGACAAGCAATAATAGGAGTAATAGGTAATGCTACTAGTAATGCTAAAGACCAGACAACTGGTTTTCCTAATAGTCTAGCTAGGTAACTCATATTTTCCATCCATGTGATACAGACCACAGATAAACTAAAGCAACTAAAGCCATAGCAAGTATTCCCCTAACTGATAGTTTACCAAACTCAGCAAACTTTTCATTAAGCCATTCACTTAAGCCTTCTTTAATAGCTTTCTTATGTTCCTCTGGAGTCATGTTTAGCATCCCTTACATTGACACTCTTTGCATTTACATTCTTTACATTTACACATAGTCACTCCCTCTTTGATTGTCATTATAAAGATTCCACATCTACACCAATAAACCATTTCTTTGGCATAGGAATCACTTGGTTCTGTACATCATCAGGAAAAGCTACATATATATGAGTATCCCCTAATTTAGTATTCCAACATCCTGTATGACTATTACCATTCTCTGTAGCAAT
>Ga0222651_1000300_pt1 | contig 35012 bp, 32 predicted proteins | sample AntAcemetagen369_FD_179855 | JGI IMG/M metagenome (GOLD analysis project Ga0222651, IMG submission 179855) | Saline water microbial communities from Ace Lake, Antarctica - #369 | ecosystem: Environmental > Aquatic > Non-marine Saline and Alkaline > Saline | place: Antarctica: Ace Lake...
CAGACAAGTCTTGCTGGAATTCCTCCAGACTCTCCCTGTCTACACCCGCACTTCCATTATTGGATTTCACCTTGCGGTAGGCCGCCCTCACCATTTCTTTGGTAATGGGTACCGTTTTCGATCCTGTCTCAAACAATAATTTCATCCTCTTTTCAAAGTTGTTCTAAAATTTGAAACTGTATGACCAATGCCCTTCGCTCCATCCCCATTACAGAAATTTCATCACTACTATGGCATTGTCCGACTTCCTTTTTTGCTTCGCTATTTCGACCTCATAGGCACGTCCTACTTGTGTCTTTTCGCTTTACATCAAAATCAGGATCTCTCGTGTTCCTTATAGAAGCCTGAATAAGAGTCCCCGAAAATACGGGGCAGGCTATGTCTCCTTTATGACGATTGTCCCATAGCCAGAAGGTAAGTGTCCGCTATGATTATTCATTCGTCGCGTAGAAAACGAACTTTTGACAATGTATTACCTTTATCGACATTTCATCGGAGATTCACTTACGTTCATCTCTCTTATTCGCACCTGATCCGTCTAGCGAACCTTTTCCTCTTTCCGTTCAATACCGTTTCGTTACCAAAACAGCACCGAGAGGTGGTTTGCAAACTCCGCTTACTCAGCGATTGCGGTAGACCTACTACCATCTTTTATACAACATGTCTTTGATTCACATCAAGGACTTCACGACACACCTACACCTAGAGGGGCTTGACGATAAAAAAATGATTTGCACTTTTCTGGATGATTTCATCACTAAAACTAAACCTCAAACATAATTATAAAGAAAAAGCCCGATTGTCAGGCTTTTTCTTTATATCATACAAAACAATCGTTTCCGTTTCTCAAACAGAACTCCTCTCATTTGCTTTAAAGATTTATCTATCCTGGGGGACAGCAAACAGGTTAAAGTCAGCTCTTCTCCTGATTTGAGCTTTACCACCGCATAATGGTAACCTTCTATTGCTAACAAATGGAAGTTACTGTTTTTGTACAGTGCTGGAGATAAATAAAAAATTATCTTTTCTATTTCATCATTCTTATAAATTGTTTCTTTTCCGTCTTTCCTCCTAATTAGTTCAGAGTCTCGCACCTCGTATTCTTCACCTTGGTTTTTTGAAAGATATGTTGAGTGCAAGTATAACGCAGGCAGTAAATCTAATATCCACATTACTACAAAAACTTGAACAAAATACTTGTCAAAACTTAAATAAGATAATATCCCAATTCCTACTAGAATGAGGATAATCGTGGGTAAATGAAGACTTAAAAAGTTCCTAATATTAATTCTTAATGTTTTATCTCCCTGGATACCAGCCATTACTTATTGCATTTTCAAAATTATATATCTGTCTATTTGTTTCATTCCATAATGGGACAAGCATATTATCATAAATATATTCCGCACCTATAGAAATACCTCCAACAGCGGCTCCTGCTGCAGCGCCCCAAGGCCCACCGATGGCTGCTCCTGTACCAATTGATACACCAAAACTACCTGTTCGATACCCAAATCGAGCACCACTAATCTAACCACTTCGATAAGCAGAGTAATCAAGTCCAACACTAAGATGGGCACCGATGTATGTTCCAGCTCTACCGAGCGTTTTGGAAGCAACACCTAAACCTCTATACGTAGAACTAAAACTTGAAAATGTTTCTGTTTTACTCGAAAGCGATAATGCAATTCTATATTCCAACATACCAATTTGTGTTAACCCAATTGCTCCTGAAGCATAATTGGCGCCATCAGTTACATTTTTAAGAACTCCTGCTCCATTCATATCCCCTCCATTCAGATCTGGTTTATTTTTATCCCCCGGACAACAATCCCCCTCAGAATTTTTTTGACCAGAACTTATAAATTTTTCAATTTCATCTGAACCAGATGTTCTAAATTCTTCAATATCATCTGGTTCAGCCATTCTAGAAGAAATCAGAATATCGCTGGCTGTAAACCACATTCCATTAGGGTCTATGAACTTTATAGGATTGTTTGATGTATAGTTATATGGACTCAAGGCTTGATAAATATCAGCCATCGGGTCAACAACATTCCACCTCCCAATCTGTGCATCATACTTCCTAGCTCCGTAGTCGTGCCAGTCGAGGTTGTGGTCGTCTTGGAGTTCTTTGCCATTGTAAAGGTAGCGGTTTTGGCTGTTCAAATCCAACTCCAACCCCGCTATCTGCATTCCAAATAGATAGTAGTGGTTCTCTTGGAGGATTACTGCTTGGCTGCTACTGATGGAGAATTGATCGTACCAAACGGGTAAGGCTGAGCCATTATATACATACACTTCTACAAAGCCTCCTTTAGTGGCGGTAATATCCAAAGCGAGTTCTTCTGGGTTGGTAAACGCCTGGTGGCTGATTTCCATCCGCCCAGAGTCGTAGCGGAGGCTGTCTTGGTCGTACAAGATATAGCCTAAATAACTCTCAGGTACGGGTGCTTTCTCTAGCTGGCGAGCCAGTTGTAAAGCGAGGCCACAGCGGTTGCAAGCCTAGACTGCTTGTGCTTGTTAGATTGGCACCTTCTACGCCTAACATTTGGGTGTCTTGTCTGCCTATGCCTGTAAGTACCTCTTTGAATTTCGGTTTCTCTTTCAGATCATACAGCATACCCAACACGGCTGCATGGAGGGAGTCGCCTTGTGCAAGTTCTTTGCTCCACACTGGGCCATAGTCTCGGCCACGAGAAGCATCCAAATAGGCCACCGCTATTCCTCCTTCGGTTTGGTTGTACCGCGTATCTATCGCTCGGCTATCGCTTAGGTTGTGGAAATACTCCTGCATCTCTTGCGTTTCGTTTTCGGGTTCCATCGTCGCCATATAGGTGGTGGTACTCTGCGCCCTAAATACCTGCCGAATACTGCCTAAATGATCTTTATGGTAGTAATGATATTCATAGCCATAAGCCGCTGGATTATAAACGATCCGCCCATCGCCAAATTGTTTATGCTGAGAAAAGGATGATTTAAAAACTTGCGGTAACGGAGGGGTATTAATGACTAAATAAATCCCTACGATACTCTTCAGGAATACACCTCAACTGTGAAGTAGCCCAGATAAATGTGATCAGGTTATCAATACTTGGAGGAGCGGAACCGCCCATGTCGCTCAGTACTTTCCTGTTCTGACCGGAATCCTTAAATTTAATATCCAGACTAAAATATTTTGTTCCCACTACATCTGAAAACATCGGCCCGACTATTTCTTCCCAAGGGACCTTGCCCACCAAGTACCGTATTGCAAACAGTTCCTGGGAATCAAGGGTACAGGTAAAGTCCCTGCCGGATCGACCCCCTTCCGAAAAATCCACTTTGGCCTCCGGGATATTGATTTCAATCTTCAGATTCAGAAGCTCTTCACCAAAACTACCATCAGAAACCAGCAACGAGAGCTTTTCCGGTAGGCGGTCCGCATTTTCGGGTCGCATTATTCTTTGAAACTTCAGGAGTTCTTCATCTTCTTCTAACGATTTTACGGAAAATCCTCCATCACCCGACCAATCAAAGGGATATTTGAACCAATATGGGGAATCCACTTGCAGTCCGTCAAAATCTAAAACCCTTAATGTGTCATTGCCCATTTCCCATTTGGTATAGGGATAAAAGGGATAAAACAGGATTATAGAGTCCTTGACAAACCAAACCTTCTCACCGTTTTCCGAATACCACAGGCCATTGCCCAACGTCTGCACCTCTTTTTTGCTCGTGGTACAACCTGTAAGGATGGCAAGTACAATAAATATGGACGTATATATACCCCTCATTTCTTTAGCTTGTCAAGAATACTCTGCCTGTACGCAGGGGTAAGCAGGTTGAATGTCCGGTGGTTTTTCTGCATCATGTAAATCTTACGGTTATCGCTTGGGATACCATGGCTTAACCCCATCTGGACGTGGCCCCTATATTCGTGGACCCCCAGGATGCTAGTAACATTTGATATCGTGGTCAGATGAGAGGAACCCTTTTCGCTGTTGTACATCCCGGTTATTTTAACCGTCCCGAATGGCACGTTCTCTGGATAAGTGTATTCATTGCCTGTCATAGGGTTTATCTGGCCTTTAAATGAACCGCTGGCACTTTGCCCATACGTTAATTTGAAACCATCATTAAAATTCTCTCGATTATTAGGCCCTCCATCAATAGATATTCTACCATTGTGAAGCTTACTGACATCAAAACCTGCCTTATCCAAAATATCCGTAAATATATTTGAAGCTGATTCTACTGATATCCCAGACCCACTGATTGATTTACTCTTACTCTCCAGATCACCCAAAAGTCCAAGGTTTGAGGATGATCGATCATTCATAACATCGATTCCATATGTAGATGCTACCGCATCAAAATCCCCTTGGTCTATGATGCGGATATTGTCAGTTGATTTAGTATCAGTGTATAAAAACTGTCCTTCCCGGTTAAAGTAATCATCTGTCGGTCTCATACCATCAGGGTCAATAAATCTTATCGGGTTATCAAATGCGTAATTATATGGCGAATGCCTACTCATTTGGTCCGCCAACGGGTCAACAACACTCCACCTCCCAATCACCGAGTTCCCGATGTTCGGGACAGGCTATACATCCTCGCCTCGTAATCATAAATATTCACTCCATGATCTTCCAGGTATTCCTTCCCATTGTACATGTACCTGTTCTCATTCAGCCCTCCCGCCTGAAAGCCCAGTCCTGTCAATTCCAGACCCCACGGATCCCTGAGTTCCTCAGGACAGGCTACATGCGTTTCCTGAACCACCAAAGACGTGGTACTCATCACCATAAAGTTGTCAAACCTGCCTGACCGGCAGGCCAGACGTCTTCTGCAGTCTCATTGACTACAAAGGCTTCCATACTTGTGCGCCGTGGCGTATAGCCGTCTTCCGAAATATACCCTGCAACCCGGCCTCACCCTAAAACAGTTCACCGGACTGTTTCTTAACGGGATCGCCTTTCCAGAATTTCATGCTGGTTGGCTGCAGATATTAACATAGACCTCCCCTGCAAGCTGGCCCTTCGGTAAAACAGTCCTCAACTTCGTACCTATTGCTATCCGCACCGTATAGCGCATATAGGCTTCGGGAGCCTTCTTGTTCTGCAGGTCGCTGGCCAGGATATCGGCTAGGTTTAGCAGGGCAATGGGATTGCCTGTTCCTGAGCGCTGTAGGCTTCCCGCCAGCTCACTCAGGCTTTCTACCAGACGGCCTTTTGCTGCCTGTGTCACATAGCTGCCCACATTTACTTGTTGCACATTTTCATCTGCATATTTACCATGAACCTGTAGGGTAAGATTATCCCCGACATGGATCTCCTGCGTTCGGCCAGGCCCAAGAATCCGGCCCCTTTCTGCATTTAGCCAGGCAAGCTCCCGCACTTGCTGGCTCCTCGCTAAAATCATCCACTGGATGATTTCTTTACACTCGTCCCTACCTATAGTCACATTGTGTTCAGGACCTAAATGTCTTGAGGCCGCAAGCTGGCTAAAGGAAGCTTCTTCAGTTGGAAATCCTATTTTTAACCATTTTGGTTATTCCACAGCTGTATCCTCCGGATCTGCGAAAACAACCTTAAAATTCTTAGACCTATTGATATGTTGAGACCGTAATAACTTTTTATAACCAGGAGGACCGGGGTTGTTATAGTGAACTACCCCATGATCTGCTACGTATTTCATAAATGAAGATCTCGTTTCATTTTTATATAAATTTTTTTCCAGATGTTTTAATATGGGAACTCCAACTATAAATCGATCTACAGAATTAGGGGAAATAATTAATGGATTTACGGACTCATATTCGGTAAGTAAAAGAGTGTCTTTTACTCCATAGTAATTAAAGGAAACATAAAGATAGGGAGGTTCATTTATTTCACGATCGAAGTGAGTGTTAAGCAAAATAGTAACTGAATCTAGTGAAGAATTAGCAATTTTAAAATCATAATAAATTCTTGGAATTACAAATGATCTAACCCTATTCAATGAATCGTCTTGGTGATAATTTATAAAAACTCTGTCTACCTCAATCTGAAAATTAAGGTTTTCATTATTCTTCAGATAACAGCATCCATTCAAAAAAATGTATAAACCAATTGCAATTTTATAATTCATCTTTCTTCGCTCTTTGTACTATTATAATTACTCCTTATATAATTCTTGTAATATTTAGAAGAAGTTTTCCAGCCTGGGGAATTATCCCTCATTTGATATTCATATGCCTTAGAATGGAACCCCCCTCCAATATCAAATCTTTTCACTCCATGACCTTGATATTCATGAACACCTAACATGTTTTGTACATTTGAAACCGTACTTGCTAAACTATTTCTTTTTCCAGCAAAATTGACCGTTACTTTAATTGTACCATAAGGAGCATTTCCTTTGAATCTAGAGGTTACACCTTTAACCACGGTATTAGCTGGACCTCCCCGTCCTCTCTCAGGGTCGTTCACTCCTCGCGCTATTCCTAATTTAGAAAACCCATTGTCTATGGAAACCTTACCGTTATATAGTTTTCCCATATCGATACCCTCCATTTTTCCTAGAATATCAGTAAAGACATTTGACGCTGCCTCATCGGAAAGTTTAGCTTGGTTAATACCTTTACTCTTACTCTCAAGATCACCCAAAAGTCCAAGGTTTGAGGATGATCGATCATTCATAACATCGCTTCCATATGTGGATGCTATCGCATCAAAATTTCCTTGGTCTATAATGCGAATATTGGCAGTTGATTTAGTGTCAGTGTATAAAAACTGTCCTTCTCGGTTAAAGTAATCATCTGTCGGTCTCATCCCATTAGGGTCAATAAATCTTATCGGGTTATCAAAAGTGTAATTATATGGCGAATGCCTACTCATTTGGTCCGCCAATGGGTCAACAACACTCCACCTCCTAATCACCGGGTTCCCGATGTTCGGGACAGGCTATACATCCTAGCCCCATAATCATAAATATTCACTCCATGATCTTCCATGTATTCCTTGCCATTGTACATGTAACACTACATTATAAACGGCTCCATTTCCCAATTCACTCTTCCAAGACTATCTTATAATCTCATTTCTATCTATATTTATCACGAAAACTCTTGTATTTTCTTCATAGAAATCTCCAAATCCCACCACTATTTCTTCTTTCCAATTTTCAAAATACTTTTTTGACTGTTTTGGACTTTTAAAATTTATAAGCCTCATATAAACAAGCTTATCACCTGCCTCATTTATGAAACCTGCATATTGTCTATTATATCTTCTATATAGCTTCTTTGCATCAGCATTATCAATCGTCTTTTTCCATTTATTTATATCGTTTTTTGTCAGTGGATATTCCTCACGAACTCTCGAAAATTTAATCTCTAAATAATCTTCCAAATTTTCGTATAAAATTTCTTCAGATTTTTTGATATCCTCAACTGAAGGTTCAAAAAATTCTCCTAAATCAAGAGACACATTTACTTTACTTTTCTCGGTAAAGATAATTCCACAACCCTTGTAAAATACAGGTAGTCGAACCTGACTTTGAGCCTGTATCCCAAAACAAAGAATAAGCCCAAATGTAAATAACATTATACTTTTCATACTTCTATCTGTATTTATATGGAGATAAAACCATGATATTTATTCTACTTTTAGGGTAATACAAGTTTGCACGTCCAGAGCCTGTAATTGGAAAGCTAAAATTATGTTGCTGGCTTTGATGAAGGCTTGAAACTCCATTTACTAATCGGGAGGGTTCGTATGGAGTTGTAGCATAATGTGTCCTTAAATTTAGACCATTTTCTGCCCTGATTAAATTTTCCCAATGACTTGCGTATTGTTCGACTTTTGGTTTAACTTGTCCATTTGGAGCTATGAACCATTCACTTTGATCTTGTTTTCCATCTTCTAAAAGATCCCAAGCATGTGCCAGTTCATGGGCCAGGCCTATAAAAGCTGGTCTGGAAGTGCCACCACTTTCATCTAGTCCGCCACTTGTGCTGTTCGGATCCCAAGCAACACTTATTCCAGTAGCAGAATTATTTCCCTTAGAGATTTTTGCGTAGTGGGAATCATTTTGAAGATTTGATATCAGTTCATTTCCACTTTTGCCACCTGTCCTAATTGCATTGAGTGCTTTAACAGATTGCCCTACAAACCCTTTCAGATTCCCCTTTTTATTAATAGCTTTTCCATCATAAGTTTGCCCTGTTCCAGCCCATGTAAGGTTTCCATCTTGATAAACAATTCTTTCAGCCCTATGGGAGATCATGATACTATCCCCATTCACATCAATATAAAGTATAGGGTTATTAGCTCCGTATTGGTAAGGCGATAGAGAACCATACTTTTCTGAAAACCTGTCGATCCTGTTAAAACGGCCTAAAGCGGGATCATACATTCGTTGTCCATAGTCATAGTATTGAAGCCCGTTGTCCTCAATTAGCTCTTTGCCGTTGTATAGATACCTGTTCTCATTCAGCCCTCCCGCCTGAAAGCCCAGTCCTGTCAATTCCAGACCCCACGGGTCATAGTGCGTTTCCTGAACTACCAGAGAAGTGGTACTCATCACCATAAAGTTGTCAAACCATACGTCCTCTGCCGTTTCGTTCACCACAAAGGTTTCCATATAGCCGTCCTGTGAAATATACAGGTTTTCTTCCAGAATTTCATGCTGGTTGGCCGCATTTTTAGTGAGTACCTGCTTGCCGACTTCGTACCTATTGCTATCCGCATCATAAAGCGCATAAAGCATATAGGCTTCGGGAGCTTTCTTGTGCTGCAGGTCGCTGGCCAGGATATCGGCTAGGTTTAGCAGGGCAATGGGATTGCCTGTGCCGGAGCGCTGTAGGCTTCCCGCCAGCTCACTCAGGCTTTCTACCAGACGGCCTTTTGCTGCCTGTGTCACATAGCTACCCACATTTACCTGTTGCCCATTTTCATCTGCATATTTACCATGAACCTGAAGGGTAAGACTATCCCCGGCATGGATCTCCTGCGTACGGCCCGGCCCAAGAATACCGCTTCACCGATATAATCAGTCGTGCTTTCCAGGGTACTGCCAGCAAATACCTGTTGCTGTAGCTTGCTACCTACGGCATCATAGGCATAGGTCATGCTCCCTGTGCTGCCCGACATGCTTACGTCCTCCTGCAGGTTGAGGTAGTTGTAGGCAATTGCTGAAATGCGCTTGTCTGCATTTGCGCTCATGTTCCCATTGTCATCATACCCGTAATCCTGTGTAGATCCGGTATTGGGCTTAAAATCCTTTGACGAATAGCTATTCGATGCAAGACCATCCGTCACCCGTAACAGCTTGTTGCCATACGAACCAAAAGAAGCATTGCTCTCATATTGGTAGGATAATTGATCTATGGTATTGTAACTGCCGGAACTCGTTTCCCCTCGGCGTAGGTTAGTAGTAGGCCGTTGAAAATGGCCATTATAAAATGGTTTTTAAAGTACGTTTCCGATTGATAGAAAGGTGTAATTGCAAATTACACCTAGGTGGAGTTAATTACGAACACTTTAAAAATTTGGCTATGGCCTGATAAGTTCATGAAAAGTCAGAATTAATAATTGTAACCCTTAATTCTTCATGATCCAAGACATCTTTCCTGCACTTAATTTTTTAATATTAGATAAGGAAGTCCACTCGACGAAAATGCGCCATCTATTTGCGATCTTAACCTTATCCCTAATATTATTCCCTTATTAGGGATATTATTAATAAGGTTCTCTGATCTTAAAAATTCTTTTACCGTATATCGGTTATTGGTTCTAATCAAAGAACTTGCAATCACTATGTCGTCAGTAATATTGTAAAGTTCTAGTAAAGCATGGTTACTACTTTTTTCAACATATGGGTCAGCTTCAAAGTAAATTGAACCTACATTTGTATAATTTCTCAGGTCGAATGGGATACCGGCTACAATTGTTGGAGATGATCTTGTTGTATTAGCTGAAGCACCTACCCCATCAGCAATTCTCAACCTAATTTCTTCATTAATTATCCCAGAACTCCCATTACAAATGTATTTAATTACTTGAATTTCATTTTCATCAAGAATTTTATTCCCATTTTGATCAATGCCTGATTCAATTTTTATTCCGGTGTTTGAACAATTAGCCCCATCAGGTTCATCTGTTATATTTATAAGACTCAAGGTGTCATTTAAGCCGTTACAAATGTAGGATGTGTATTGTACTTCATTCTCATTTAATGTGCCATCCATATTAGAATCCAATCCATAATCAATTTTCAACCCCCCATTTATGCAATTTTCACCTGCGTTTTCATTGGTAATTCTTGTTAAACTTATCGTTCCATCTACGCCATCACATACATAAGCTGTAGAAGTTATTTCGCTTTCCTCCAAATTACCATTTCTATTTACATCTAAGCCTGAATTCAATTTTATCCCGCCATTTACACAGTTGACCCCTTTGGGCTCATTTATAACGGTGGTTAGGCTGTTATTTCCGTTGATCCCATTACAGATAAACTTTGTGTTTTGAATCTCGTCAATTTCGAGTATTCCATTAGAATTGGTATCGAGACCTGATTCTATTCTTAAGCCACCATTTTCACAAGAATCACCTGCGCTTACATCCAAAATATTTATTAGACTGTTTTTCCCATCAAATCCTTGAGACCCCACGGGGCCATCTTCACCATCGCAGGCGATAAAAAAAGTTATTAAAAAAAAATAACACAATGTCTTCTTTTTCATGTATTTCTTCCAATTTTTAAGTGATGATCACTGCTTACATTTATGCCTTAGCTATTGTATTATCAATTTTTCCAGCTTTTCCGAGATTGCCCTAGACTACTATTACTATCAGGCAATTATTATATATCTATTTAAACATTAGATTGATTAAGCCTAGTAAAACACGTCTTTCTATAACCTCAAAGTATAAAATGATAATGAATTTAGCAATGGGTTTCATTTCTTTTGCATTTCCAATACCAAGATAGTACCGTAATTATTGTCTTACAAAATCAGTTTGGCGTATAACCTATTATGAGAAGAAATGGCTTTAAAATTTCCCTAAGGAATCCTAACAAATCCATAAAAATTTAGTTTTACTTGGGGGGGGGTTGCAATGCGAAAACATCCAGAAAAGTTGGCTAACGTGCATCTAAATCCATTAACTAATTTAAAGTTTATACTTAAAATAGACTTTGTCTTCAACACGAAAGCACCCCTCTACTTGGGAAATTAAAATTCGTTAAACCGAACATTGAAATTATCGAAATAAATTAGGCTAATTTGCCCTGTAGAAAAAGCATAGCTTTATAGACCAAACTGCATCAGGTATAAAACGACCGATTTATGAATAAAAACAAATCAAATTGTGACGAAACAAGTGGGAAGTTAGTACCCATCATTAACCTTAGTAATTGTGGTGCTAAGGAAGAATGTATCCCTGCTTGTCCCTATGATGTATTGGAAATGCGGACTATTGCTGAAGAGGGTCGTTTGACACTGAATTTTAAAGGGAAAATAAAAACATTTTTCAAACCAAAGAAAGCCTATGTAAAAGACACAGACTTGTGTTTTGCTTGTGGTATATGTGTTCAGGTATGCCCGGAAAAGGCTATTAAACTCGTTCGAACAAACATTTAATTTTTTGATTTACAGTGGATCCTACCCTTCCCGCTAGGAGCAAATGCATAATTCACTCCTGAACTCCTTAATTGGACCTACGCAATTTATAAGTTAATCCCTGTCGTCGGAAAAGGTTGACTAAATATTCATACGTGTTTCGCAGACTTATCCTGAAGACCGGCTTTGCACTAAAAACTTCAACCAGAAAATTCTCGACATTCAAACTTTTCATTACGGGAAATGTCCTTTTATCCAGACCTACCTCAGTGGCACAAACGGTCAAAATCATATAAACCCCAGCAAAGTTTCATTCGTTTTAAAGTAATTTAAGTGAATTTTTAGTATTGCCATAGCCTGTTGAAGGTTTAGGGATGAAATTATATGTGAAAAACACTTAAATTTATCCTCAGGAAGAAAATTACCAAAACAAAATTAAATACTAATTTCAAGCCTTTTACTAAAAAAACCAACCCTTCAAATGCTACGAAAAAGCAGTTTATATCTTTTCTAAAAGTACCACTAAAAGCAGCTTTTTGATTTACATTTACCGATAAGCAAATAAACGGGATAAAAGTAAATAAATCACTTAATATGCCCTATTTTTGCGTGAAGATTCAATGAGGTCAATAATCAATTTTCTCACCTGTACTCACTGTTGTCAAAGATTCAGGCATTCATGGATACTAATCTATGGATGAAAGCAATGGGAAGAGTTTGGCCCACTAGAAGAGTTTGGCCCACTAAATACTATCGAATATGAAGGCTTATTGGTGGAAAATATTGGCCATTTTATTGTTGGCTTATACCATAATTGCAGGTTTATTGATTGATGTTCCAAGGCTTCCCATTCTGAATGAAACAATCAGAGGATTGTTTTTTCATGTTACCATGTGGTTTGGGATGTTAATTATGCTGGTCGTTGCCGTGGTTTATGGAGTAAGACATCTTAGAACAGGAAAACTTGAAGATGATGACATGGCTGTAGAATTTACCAACGGGGCTATACTCTTTGGTGTCATAGGCATTTCTACAGGCATGGTCTGGGCCAAGTTTACCTGGGGGGATTTTTGGACCAACGATCCCAAGCTAAATGCGTCGGCCATTGGATTGTTAATGTATTTAGCCTACCTGGTATTACGGAATTCCCTTACAGACGTCTACCAAAGAGCCAAAATCAGCGCAGTGTACAGTATCTTTGCTTTCGCCGTCTTTATTCCTTTAATATTTATCCTACCTAGACTTACAGACAGCCTCCATCCCGGCAATGGCGGGAACCCCGGATTCAACGCTTACGATATGGACAGCAACTTAAGAATGGTGTTCTATCCGGCCATTATCGGCTGGACCCTTCTTGGGACATGGATAAGCACGGTAAGGGTGAGGTTAAGGCGTTTGGAAAGAAAATTAGAAGACAAATTGATCAATCAGTAATATGAAAAAGTTCATTATCATTTTCCTATTATTTATCAGCTTTTTCGCAAAGGCTCAGGATAAAATTGGAATTACAGAAGAAGATTACCAGAATTCAGGTGTGGAAATGGCAGACAAAATGCGGTCGGAAGGAAAAATTTACGTTTTAGTCAGCATTATTGGAATTGTTTTAGGGGGTATTCTCGTTTATGTGATACAGACAGATACAAAGATTAGTGGGTTGGAAAAAAAATATAACGATTAAATCATGAAAAGAGGACATATATTAGGACTGAGTTTTATAGCGGTAGCTATTGTAATCATTATCACTTCTATAGGTGATGCCAGTACTTACGAAAACTTTTCGACTGCCAAATCGATGGCGTTGAACGGGAAAACCGAAGCCATTCATGTGGTAGGGCAACTGAAAAAAGGACAAAATGGAGAGGTGGAAGGAATAGAGTTAGGAGAAGACAAAACCTCATTTATTTTCATAATGGTAGACAATGACGGTAAAGAACAGCAAGTGTATTACAATGAACCTGTACCAGCTGACTTTATCAGGTCAGAGCAAGTAGTGGTCATAGGTACTTATAAGACTGAAGAAATGTTCGTAGCCGAAAAAATCCTAATGAAGTGTCCATCAAAATACCAGGAAACAGACGTAAAACCTAGCACATCTTGATTACGTTTGGTCTTATTATACACTTAAAAAGAACCTTATAATGACGAATACCTTCATGGGTAATCTGGGTCACTTTATGGTAATTCTGGCTTTTGTCAGTGCCTTGGTCTCAGCTGTATCCTACTTCTATTACACCCGTGCTAGCGAGTTGGAGAAACCATCTTGGAAAAATTTTAGCAGAATCACTTTTTACATTCATGGTTTTGCCGCTATTTCTATTGCCGTCTGCCTCTTTGAAATAATTTACAACCATAGATTTGAGTATTTTTATGCCTACTCACATTCATCAAAAGGGCTTCCGGTACATTACATGATCTCTAGTTTTTGGGAAGGTCAGGAAGGTGCTTTTATTCTTTGGATTTTCTGGGATGTGGTACTTGGTCTGATCATCATTAGAACCAATAAATTCTGGGAAGGACCTGTCATGTTGGTCTTCACGCTTGTTCAAGCATTTTTAGTTTCCATGATACTGGGAGTCGTTATTGGAGACCTGAAAATAGGTAGTTCACCCTTTATGCTTCTTCGTGATGTTTCTGAAGCGCCAATATTTCAAATCAATCCGGATTTCGTTCCCGAGGATGGCACTGGACTAAACCCCTTGTTGCAAAATATTTGGATGGTTATTCATCCACCTACCCTATTTTTGGGTTATGCTTCCACATTGGTTCCTTTTGCTTTTTTGATGGCAGGATTAACCTTAAAGAGATATTCTGAATGGATAAGACCCGCTTTACCTTGGGCCATTTTTTCTGCCATGATTTTAGGTATGGGTATTATAATGGGCGCTTATTGGGCCTATGTGACGCTAAACTTTGGAGGTTACTGGAACTGGGATCCAGTAGAAAATGCCGTCTATGTTCCATGGCTTATTATGGTAGCAGCCATTCATACCATGATCACATTTAAGAAAAGCAGCACTGCATTAAAAACCGCCATGATACTCGTGATCAGTTCTTTTATACTGGTATTGTATGCTACCTTCCTAGTTAGAAGTGGTGTCTTGGGGGATTCTTCTGTGCATTCTTTTACTGACTTAGGGTTATCTGGACAATTGCTTATTTACATGTTGTTCTTTCTGGCCATTGCGGTCTTCCTTACTGTCAAGGAATGGAAACACATACCAACCTCAGAAAAAGAAGCATCGGTGTATTCCAGGGAATTTTGGATTTTCATAGGTGCCACCACACTTGCCCTGATGGCTTTTCAGGTGATTGTACCTACATCCATTCCCGTTTACAATGCCATAGTTGAAATGTTTGGTGGCTTGTCTAATCTAGCTCCACCAGCTGACCAAATCGGATTTTACACCAAATTCCAACTTTGGTTTGCTGTCGCACTGGCACTATTAACCGGTGTTGGGCAGTATTTCTGGTGGAACAAAATGTCAAAAGAGGACCTTAAAAACGCCTTGGTTACCCCATATATTATCTCCATGGTTTTGGCGGCCATTATCATTACGGTTGGTAAAGTTTATGACATTACCTATATCGTGATCGTCCTTTCCGGAGCATTCACCATTGTGGCCAATTTCACCATTCTGGTGAAATTATTAAAGCGAAAAACCTTTAAATTGGCAGGAGGATCTTTTGCTCATATTGGACTAGGTATGATTTTGATAGGAATTATGTTCTCTTCAGGTTACTCTGACACCATATCTATCAATATGTCAGGCCTCACCTACAAAAAAGACTGGGAGGATAACCTGAACAAAGAAAATGTACTTCTTTGGATCAATAAGCCTTTACAGATGAAAGATTACGATGTAGTCTACAGAGGAAGGTACAAGAAAGTAGTAGGAGTGCCTGACTATGTCAAAGCCGATGCGATGGAATCCCTCGATGGAGTAAATGAAGCTTTAGCTTTGGAAAATATTAAAGTTGCCGACAAAGTCTATTTTCAAAAAGGAGATACCCTCAAACTGGTTTTGGAGGAAAACTCCTATTTCAAGGTAGAATATTTTCAGGAGGATGATTATAAATTCACCTTATACCCCATGTCTCAACCTAATCCTACCATGGGTTTGATTTCCTCTCCCGACTCAAAAAGGTACTTGACCAAAGATCTTTATACGCACGTGTCAGCAATAAATGATTACGAAGAGCCAGAATGGAACGATGATCAATTTATCAATGCCGCCCCTGGTGAACAGTTTTTCATCAATGATTTCGTTACTCAATTTGAGAGTGCAGATGTGGTCAAAGAAATGGATGGAGTCCCTTTAGAAGAGGGAGATATAGCTGTTCAGGCAGTACTTACCATTATGGACTATGATGTTAAGAAAACATTGACACCAGTATTCTTAATACGTGGGAGTCAGGTAGGCAAAGTAGAATATATAGACCAAGACCTGGGCATTAAAGTGGAAGTCGATAATATTGTTCCCGAAGAAAACAAATTTGTTTTTAAGGTCAACACCTACCAAAAAGATTATGTAGTGATGAAAGCCGCTGTCAAACCCATGATCAACGTATTATGGCTAGGTACGATCATTATGTTGATTGGTTTTTCTATAGCCATTTTCCGCAGGTTTGACGAGTTTAAAAAAATGAAAGATAAAGGCTTGGAATGATGTTATAAAAAGTAAATAAATAAGTTTTAACCCCTAAATAACATTAGGGGTTATTTTTTTTTTAATTTATGGACATGAAGTTTACTATAGCGATTATCGGAACGGGAAATGTAGCCTGGCACCTGTCATCAGCTTTGGAAAATGCGGGGCATGAAATATTGGAGGTATATGGAAGAGACATCCAAAAAGCACGTCAACTGTCTTCCAGGCTATATGCAACAGAGCCGCAGAATCACTTGGATTTCACAGAAAGCAGTGCCAATTTATTCATCATTGCGGTAAGTGATCAGGCCATTGCTCCTATAGCAGAAGCTGTCCTATTACCTGAGCGTAGTATTCTTGTCCATACCAGTGGCACCATGCCCTTGGATATTTTGTCTTATAGTTCGGCCGATTTCACAGGCATACTCTATCCCTTGCAAGGCTTCACCAAAAGCCGGGAGGTATCCTTCGAGGAGGTACCTTTCCTCTTGGAGGCAGCGGACAAGAAAACCTTGAAAAACTTAAAAAAGCTTTGTAAAAGTCTAAAGGCACCAAGTTATGAGATTAGGTCTAAAGACCGAAGATCCGTCCATGTTGCAGCAGTATTTGCAGCTAACTTTACCAACCATATGGTATTTTTGGCTGAATCCATCATGAAACGGGAAGGTTTGGATTTCGATATTTTAAAACCACTGATCATTGAGCAAATGAATAAAACACTTCTTCTAGGAGCCAGTGAAGCTCAAACTGGCCCGGCTATAAGAAATGATATCAATACCTTGGAAAACCACCATGATTACCTGAGTTATAATGAACAACTTGCAGAGATTTACAGAAATATTTCTCAAGATATTATGGATGCCAATTAACTGTAGTTATTGACTCAATAAAAGTTATCTCTATTATAATCAGTATTTTATTAATTCTTAATGTTCAGATTGCACTTAATCTCATTAGTTTTGTAGCATGAAAAATCCAAAGGCTTCTCCTGTATTTACTTTTGGTGGGTTTATAAAAATCATCCGTCCAGAAAACCTGCTAATGGTCGCCTTTGCGCAATTGATGACAGCCTTCTTTCTTGTAGGTACCACCAACGCCGGGTTATCGGTTTTGCAGGATTACCACCTCTACTTGCTGATCATTTCAACGGTCATACTTACGGCCTCAGGTTACATGATTAATGATTACTACGATGTAAAGATCGATTATGTCAACAGGCCCAAAGCCGTAGTCATCGGTAAGGGAATGAAAAGGCGCATGGTAATGATCCTTCATACCGTAATGAATGTTGTTGGTATTTTGATCGGCTTATTGGTCCATCCAAAAATCGGGGCCATTACATTTGTGGCGGCATTCCTTTTATGGCTTTACAGCAATTCCCTTAAGCGCCTTCCTTTTATAGGCAACTTAACTGTAGCTTCTTTAACCGGGCTTGCCATATGGATTATTGGTATTTATTATCAAAAATCAGAGCTTTTGATCGTCACCTATGCCATATTTGCATTTTTCATCAATTTAATGCGTGAGATTTTAAAGGACATTGAGGATCGAAATGGGGATAGGAAACATGGCTGCAAGACCTTACCCATTGTATTGGGATTTAGAAAAACCAAAAACATTATATTTATCATCGCTTTCCTATTTGTAGCCTCTATTTTATTTGTCACTTTCAAAATAAATGAGCCGCTACTTTTTCTTTATTTTGGTGGGCTAAGTCTATTTTTCATTGCTTTTATGGTGAAGATATACAAGGCAGATCGAAAATCTCATTTCTCTGAATTGAGTACTATTTCCAAAATACTTATGCTTACAGGCATATTAAGTATGGGATTTCTTTAATCAAATCCTGAAAATTAAAAACTTCTAACCATGAAAAACAACACCATCGCTATAGTCCTTTTCACCGTGCAGTTACTCTTTCTCTCCTGCTCAGGAAAAAACAATCAGTCAAATACTATTGCTGAAGAAACACCGGAACTCTTTCCCGACGAAATCACCAAGTTCACTCCTGCCCCTGGAAACCCGATTTTTACGGGGGCCAGTGAAGGTGCCTGGGACAGTGGAATCAGGGAAAGAGGGTTTATAATGAAAGAAGAGGACGGCTATCACATGTGGTATACCGGCTTTGATAAGTTTGATGAAAATAGGTTCCTTAATTTAGGATATGCCTTTTCTGAAGATGGCATTGAATGGACGCGATATGAAGGCAATCCCATTTTTAGCGAAAGTTGGGTAGAAGACATGATGGTATGGAAACAGGATGGTGTTTATTACATGTTTGCCGAAGGGAGAGGCGACATTGCCAAGATGCTAACTTCCACTGACCGCATTCATTGGGCAAACCAAGGAGACCTAAATATCAGAAAAGTGGATGGCTCACCAATAAGCGATGGCCCTTATGGTACACCTACTGTTTGGGTAGAAGATGGGGTTTGGTATCTGTTTTACGAAAGAGGCGATCTTGGCATTTGGTTGGCGACCTCCAAAGACCGAAAAGCATGGACAAATGTTCAGGATGATCCAGTGATCACGATGGGGCCTGAAGCTTACGATAAATATGGGGTGGCTGTAAATAAAATCATTAAATATCAGGACCACTATTATGCCTATTATCATGCCACTTCATTAGAAGATTGGAGCGATTGGAGTATGAATATGGCCGTTTCGGAAGATTTGAAGACTTGGACAAAATATCCGGAAAACCCTATTATGGGCGATAACAAATCCAGCGGTTTGCCTGTTTATGACGGCGAACAATTTCGATTCTACACGATGCACCCAGAGGTGGCGCTACATTTTCCTGCCAAATAACCTGGATATCAGGATCAATAAATGAGGTAGCGAAAGAGATTACCTTGTATTTTTACAGAAGGAATAAAACGAATCATACAGTGAAAAACATTGCCATACTCGCTTCTGGAAGCGGCTCAAATGCAGAAAAAATAATAACGCATTTCCAAAGTTCTGCAAAAGGTCACATAGCATTAATTGCTTCAAACAAAAAAGGAGCATTTGTACTAGAAAGAGCAAAAAAATTGGGTGTTCCTAGCCATGTTTTTTCCAAATCGGAATTGGAAAGCGGAGAACTCACCGAAATCCTTCAAAATCAGCAAATTAATTTTGTTGTATTGGCAGGTTTTTTGCTTCAAATTCCCAATAATTTAATCGAGGCTTTCCCTAATCTGATGGTCAATATTCACCCCTCTTTATTGCCAAATTATGGAGGAAAAGGAATGTATGGAGACAATGTGCACCGGGCAGTAAAAGCGTCCGGAGACACCGAAACAGGTATCACCATACATCTTGTCAATGAAAATTATGACGAAGGGAAAATCATCTTTCAAACTGCGGTAGCTATAGGTAAAAATGACAGTCCCGAACAAATAGCTGAGAAAGTTAAAGTACTAGAACATAAATACTATCCAAAAATCATTGAAAGTCTGATTTAATGCCTTGATTTTCCTAACTTTGTCTCTTCGTAAAGTTATATTCAAAAGTAAATACCAAATAATTCCCTTCGCTATCGGTTTATTTCCAATTAAAATTTTCCTATAGACCTAAATGTGATAAATTACAATCGTAATGGCTGAAAAAAAAATACAATCTGCGCTAATCTCGGTATATTATAAAGACAACCTGGAACCCATCATTGAATTATTAAAAAACCAGGGAGTAACCATCTATTCTACGGGTGGCACACAGAAATTTATCGAAGAACAAGGTGCTGATGTAATTCCTGTGGAGGAACTGACTGGCTATCCTTCCATTTTTGGAGGCAGAGTAAAAACCCTTCATCCCAAGGTATTTGGAGGAATTCTGTATAGAAGAGAAAATGAAGATGATATCAAACAGGCCAATGAATATGGTATTCCGGCTATAGATTTGGTAATAGTAGATCTTTATCCCTTTGAAGAGACCGTTGCCTCGGGAGCTTCTGAAGCGGATATTATAGAAAAAATAGATATTGGAGGAATTGCCCTGATCAGGGCAACAGCTAAAAACTGCAAAGATGTAACCATCATCGCTTCAAAAGCACAGTATGGGGAGCTGGAGGAAAAATTAAAGGCGCAAAATGGTGCCCTAACAACGGCTGACCGCAGGTATTTCGCTGCGCAAGCCTTTAAAGTATCCTCCAATTATGACACGCATATATTCAATTATTTTAACCAGGAAGAAAATATTCCTGCCTTAAAAATCAGTAAGGAAGGCGCATCGGATTTAAGGTACGGAGAAAATCCACACCAAGAAGCACGTTTTTACGGAGACCTTAAGGCCTTATTCGATCAGCTCAACGGAAAGGAATTGTCTTACAATAACCTGGTAGATGTGGATGCTGCAGTGTCCTTAATCGCTGAATTCCCTGAAGAGGTGGCATTCGCTATTCTAAAACACACCAATGCCTGTGGTGTCGCACTTGGTTCTACTGTAAAAGAAGCCTATGAAAAAGCATTTGCTGCAGATACCATTTCTGCATTTGGCGGTGTTTTAATTACCAATAAAAAGGTGGACTTGGCAGCTGCTGAAGCCATGCATGGATTGTTTTTTGAAGTGCTTATCGCACCAGATTTTGATCAAGATGCCATGGACCTTCTAAAAGGAAAGAAAAAGAGAATCCTTTTGAAGCAAAAAATGAACCTGACTGGTACCAAGCAAGTCAAAACCCTTTTGAATGGATTTGTAGAACAGGACAAAGACTTAAAAACGGAAACCAAAGCCCAATTTGAGGTAGTGACTAAACTTGCACCAAGTGAAGCCGAAAAAGATGCCTTGGTATTTGCATTAAAAATCTGTAAACATACTAAATCAAACACCATCATTCTCAGCAACCATGACCAACTCTTTTCAAGTGGTGTGGGACAAACCAGCCGAGTGGATGCACTTAAACAAGCGATAGAAAAAGCAAAAGCTTTTGGCTTTGATCTCAATGGTGCTGTTATGGCATCTGACGCATTTTTCCCATTCCCAGATTGTGTAGAAATAGCAAGAAATGAAGGAATATCGGCTGTGGTACAACCAGGAGGCTCTATCAAAGACAAAGACAGTATCGCTTATTGTGATGCAAATAGCATGAGCATGGTAATGACAGGGATCCGACATTTTAAGCATTAATTGACAATAGCATTGGCTTTTATTGCCAGATTATTATTTATGTGATTCATCTGGAAAAAATACCGATTTCCAATAATATTCCTTTTACATTGCCGACAAATTAGACACGGATTATGTAATCGTTAATAGGATTGGTATTAAGTGTTGAAACCACCTAAAATAAGGCTATATTGAAGATGAGTGGTAGCACCTGTTTGGGGATGTGGATAAAATCGGTTTTCCAATTAATCGTAGAATAACTATTGCTTAATTCGGGGTAAGTCTGATAAAATCACCTCACAGGTTCCACCGGAAGTTGGAATAATAGGTCAGACCTGGTTATTCACACGGATTTAATTGTGTTAAATTTAAAGAAACAAGAATCATTTAATTTAGAAAATATCAAAATGGGATTATTCGACTTTTTCTCAAGTGACATCGCCATTGACTTAGGTACTGCCAATACGCTGATTATACATAAAGAAAAAATAGTTGTGGATGAGCCATCCATAATCGCTATAGATAAAACAACCAATAAAGTATTGGCTATTGGCCGTGAAGCCATGAACATGCATGAGAAGACGCATGAAAATATCAAGACGATCCGGCCATTAAAAGACGGGGTAATTGCAGATTTTTATGCGGCTGAACAAATGATCAGAGGATTGATCAAAATGATTCCTGGACATAACAAAGGCATGTTTCCCCAATCTCATAGAATGGTAATTTGTATCCCTTCAGGCATTACTGAAGTGGAAAAACGAGCGGTCAGAGATTCGGCTGAACATGCAGGTGGCAAAGAAGTATACATGATATATGAACCCTTAGCAGCTGCAATCGGCATAGGTATAGACATAGAGAAACCGATGGGATCCATGATAGTGGATATCGGAGGTGGAACCACTGAGATTGCGCTTATAGCACTTTCAGGGATAGTTTCGGACCAATCCATAAGGGTAGCTGGTGACACTTTCACCAAAGATATCCTGGATTATATGCGAAGACAGCACAACCTACTTATCGGAGAAAGGTCAGCAGAAAAGGTGAAAATTGCCATCGGTTCAGCTTTGACTGAGCTTGATGATCCACCGGAAGATTATGAGATCAGAGGTAGAGACTTGATGACCGGCATTCCGAAGGTCATAAAAGTTTCTTATTCAGAAATCGCTTTTGCACTGGACAAGTCAGTTTCTAAAATTGAAGAGGCTGTACTCAAAGCATTGGAAATTGCACCACCGGAGCTTTCTGCTGATATTTATGACAATGGTATCCACCTAACAGGTGGTGGGGCATTGCTTAAAGGTTTGGACAGAAGGTTACACCAAAAGACCAAGTTGCCAATCCATATTGCGGAAGATCCACTGAGGGCAGTGGTAAGAGGCACTGGTAATGTCTTGAAAAACATTAAACAATTCAGAACTGTTCTCATGACCTAAAAAGAAGATGCAGCAAATCTTTCTATTTTTATATAGACTAAGGGCATTTATTCTTTTTCTGATTCTGGAATTACTGGCATTGGGGATTATTTTCACGCATAATTCACCACAGGGAGCTGTTTATTTCAATAGTAGCAATAAGTTCACAGGACGATTGTTGTCTTCAAAAAATAACTTTGTCTCTTATTTTACGCTCTATTCTACCAATAAAGCCTTGGCTGAGAAAAATGCTTCACTTCTCAATCGGTTGGATAGAATGACTCCTGTAGCCGATTCTGCCTATTTCGCTTTAGACAGTGCCCTTAGTAATAATTTCAACTTCTGGTCGGCCAAGGTGATTAATAATTCTATCAATCTGAGTCAAAATTTCATCACGCTTGATAAGGGAAAAGCAGACGGAGTAGTAGATGGGATGGGTGTATTTAATGAACAGGGCATTATTGGCAGAGTAAAAGGTACGAGCAACCATTTTTCTTCTGTAATATCTTTATTACATACAGACCTTTTGATTTCCTCTAAAATAAAAAAAACAGAGGTTTTTGGATCCACAAAATGGGATGGAATAAACTCTAATGAAGCCAAACTGCTCTATGTTCCCCGCCATGTGAAGGTGGAGCCCGGCCTAGAAATAGTTACCTCTGGGTACAATGCAGTTTTCCCCGAAGGCATTCCAATAGGCAAGGTTAAAGAGGTTTCTCACGGAAGTGAGACCAATTACCTTGACATTACGATCACCCTGGGGGCAGATTTTAGTAAACTCAATTTCGTGTATTTAGTGAAAAATGACCTTCGAGAAGAAATAGACAGTTTGGAAACAGAAATCGTGAATCCCAATCAATGACAACAGTTAAATTATTCAAGTATAGCTTTAGCTTTTGCCTTTACTTTCTAATTCAGGTTTTTATCCTGAAGGATTTGGTTTTGTTTGGCTACTCCTTTTGCTTTTTATACATATTTTTTCTTCTGAGTCTTCCACATGAAGTGCCTACCATTTCGTTATTATTGATTGGCTTTTTCTTAGGTCTATTCATCGATATGTTTTATGATAGTTTTGGAATTCATGCAGCCAGCACCGTTTTCTTGGCCTTTGTTCGCAACACTTGGATCAAGGTCATTATGCCTATAGGAGGCTATGATGACAATGTACCCCCCACTTTATTAAACATGGGATTGGGCTGGTATATATTTTACAGCCTTCCCCTGATCCTTATTCATCATTTTATATTTTTTTATATTGACAGTTTAGGAACGGATGTGTATCTCCCGCTCGTTATTAGGGTATTCAGCAGTATGGGATTCACATTTCTATTAGGAGCAATCGTGCAAGCTATATTTTACAAAAAAGAAAGGGTAGTATAAATGTTCACAGGAAGATCTTTAGTCGTTGCCATTACAATTGGGGTAATTGCTTTGATTTTATTGGGTAAGTTATTTTTAATTCAGGTAACTGATGACAGTTACCTAAGGAAAGCAGAGCAAAATGCTATTCAACGGGTAGTAGACCATCCTTACAGGGGGCTAGTTTATGACAGGAATAACTCCTTATTGGTTTTTAACGACCCCGTTTTTGACCTAATGGTAATCCCCAAAGACTTTAGCTTGAAAGACACCAGCAGGTTTTGCAACTTGTTTGGCATAGAAAAAGACTACTTAATAGAGAATTTTACGGCAGCAAAAAATTACTCTTGGGTAAAACCCTCCCCCTTGATCAAGCAAATATCCAAGGAAGACTTTGCCAAAGTGCAAGACTTCCTCATTGATTACAAAGGCCTATTTGTGATGACACGATCGGTTCGGTCCTACCCTAGATCTTCCGCTGCCAATGTTTTGGGGTACATTGGAGAAATAAGCCGTTCTCAACTTTCACGGGACAGTAGCCGCTATTATGTTCAAGGTGATTATGTAGGACATAGTGGCATTGAGTCTTATTATGAACCTGAATTACGTGGAAAAAAAGGCGTTAAATACAAGCTAGTCAATGTCCGAGGTATTGAAAAAGGAGCTTTTAAAAATGGAGATCTGGATACACTTTCTATTCCTGGTGAAACTCTTATATCGACTATTGATTTAAATTTACAGCTCTATGGAGAGCAACTAATGCAAGGGAAGCGCGGATCTGTTGTGGCAATAGAACCCAAAACCGGAGAAATTCTTTCAATTATTTCCGCGCCTACTTATGATCCCAATCTTTTGACTGGTGCAAAATTCAGTCAAAATTATTCTGTTTTGAATAGTGACCAAGAGAAGCCATTATTTAACAGGCCCATCATGGCGACCTATCCTCCTGGTTCAATTTTCAAGATTGTCCAATCTTTGGTAGGACTTCAGGAGGGAATTCTGACACCAAACACTACTTTTGCCTGCAATAAAGCCTTGGTTAATTGCCATAACCATCCCTCCCCTGTAAATCTATTTGGGGCCATAAGAAATTCTTGTAACCCCTATTATCATCAAGCCTTTAGGCAAGTGATCAATCAGGAAGTTTCATCCAACACCTATATTGATACTCAAATTGGACTGGACAAGTGGAGAGAAGCGGTTTTAAAATTTGGTTTGAACAACCGATTGGGGGTAGACATGTATGGGGAAAAAGGTGGCTCCATCCCTTCAAGTGGGCTTTATGATAAGATCTACGGTAAAGGGAGGTGGAAATATTCTACAATTTACTCCTTGTCAATTGGCCAGGGTGAGATGTTGGTCACCCCTTTACAAATGGCAAATCTCGCAGCCATTTTTGCTAACAAAGGGTATTATTATACCCCCCACGTGATCAAAGCTATTAATGATGATCCATCCAGAATCCCAGAAGGATTTAAAGTAAAAAGAGATTCCGGTATTGATGCCAAACATTTTGACTTGATTCAGAATGCCATGGTAGAGGCGCTATCCGGTACTGCCACTAGGGCTATTATAAAAGGCATCGAAATAGCAGGTAAAACAGGTACTGCGCAAAATCCTGCTGGTGAAGATCATTCCGTATTTATAGCTTTTGCCCCCAAGGATGACCCAAAAATAGCCATTGCAGTCTATGTGGAAAATGCTGGATGGGGGGGAAGAGCTGCTGCAAGTACGGCGAGTCTTTTGATAGAAAAATACCTTACAGGAGAAATTAAAAGGCCAGAACTGGCGGAATATGTGCTAAAAGGAGATTTTATTTATTAAGTGAGACAAAAAGACACCAATTTACATAAAATAGACTGGCTGACCACAGGGCTATATTTTGCGCTGGTTTTTATAGGCTGGCTAAATATCTATGCCGCAGTATATGATGAGCAAAATGCTACCTCCATTTTTGATTTCTCCCTCAACTCAGGGAAACAGTTAGTATGGATAGGAACAGCCATTTTGCTGATCATAATCATCATGGTAGCGGATTACCGGCTTTTTCATAACCTCAGTCTCGTACTATATGCCATATTTGTCCTCCTTCTTTTTCTAACCCCTTTTATTGGTAAAGAAATCAATGGACAGAGGGCCTGGTTCGAGATTGGTGCTTTTAGGTTGCAACCAGCAGAATTCACCAAGTTTGCCACTGCACTTGCATTGGCTAAAGTAATGGAAAGTCCAAGCTTTGATCTAAGCAAGCTCAAAGACCAAATGAAGGCGGTAGGCGTTATCGTCTTACCTATTGCGCTTATATTGCTCCAGCCTGATACAGGTACAGCAATGGTCTACAGTGCTTTTTTTATCATGCTTTACAGAGAAGGCATGCCACAAAGGTACTATGTTATCGGACTGGCGTTGGTAGGCCTTACTATCCTAACCCTGGCCATAGAAAACAACCTCTATTTATTTGGCAGTATCGGTGTCGTTATTCTTATGTTGATCGGGATGAGTAAAAAATCCTGGCAAAATGCAATAATCTTTGTTTTTCTTGGATGCATCATGGCTGTATATGCCTTAAGTCTGGACTATGTGGTAGAAAAGCTTCCCGAACACCAACAAAACCGGATCATGGTGTTGTTTGACCCAGATGTAGACCCCCTCGGTGTAGGTTGGAATGTTACCCAATCCAAAATCGCCATCGGTTCAGGTGGCTTGTTTGGTAAAGGTTACCTAGAAGGCACCCAAACTAAATTTGACTTTGTTCCTGAGCAGCACACAGATTTTATATTCTGTACACTAGGAGAAGAATTTGGATGGATTGGCAGTTTTGTAATGATAGCCTTGTTTGTTGCCCTACTCCTTAGGCTGGTTTTTTTAGCCGAAAGGCAAAAGACACGCTTTTCGAGAGTTTATGGTTATTGTGTGGTTAGCTTGCTGTTATTCCACTTTGCCATAAACATTGCCATGACCATAGGACTATTTCCAGTTGTAGGTATTCCCTTGCCCTTCTTCAGTTACGGAGGCTCCTCACTTTGGTCATTTACGATCCTGCTATTTATTTTTATAAAATTAGATTCAAATAGAATCCAGATACTGGGAAGGAGTTACTAGATTATTGCGTTCTGCAAAATCCATCTAAGCGAAATAGGGATTGTATTTACCTGAAAATGAAAATAATCCAAGAGTTAACCCTTGGATTATTTTCTGTGTAAAACGCACCTAAATAAGTCGCTACCTTGCAGTTCGCCTACACCGTAGTGGTTTACGATTCTCTTTGTCGATTCCCCTTCACTTATCTATTTGAATCCTACATTGAAATTTTAGGGCTCCCTTTTTCTTGAAATAGAATTAGGACACCCCTCCGTTACCCAGAAGCAAATAAAGCCCGCCCGCCAATGCAGCTCCTACTACAGGGCCAATGATAGGCACCCAACTGTAACTCCAATCTGATGTGCCTTTCCCTTTTATGGGAAGTAACTGATGCATGATTCTGGGACCAAGATCTCTGGCAGGATTTATGGCATATCCGGTAGTTCCACCCAAAGAAAGACCAATCACCCAAACTAAAAAGGCTACGGGCAATGCACCTATAGAACCCAAGCCTATGGGAGTTCCCTGCCCATCATCTATGACGGGACCAGTAGAATATAGAATGACAATGATCAAAATGAAGGTTCCGATCACTTCGGAAGTGAAATTGGAGGACAAATTTCTTATGGCAGGTACAGTGCCAAATGGAGCAAACTTAAGCGCTGGGTCTTCAGTAATATCAAAGTGATCCTTATAGACCAAATAAGAAATACCTGCTCCCAACATTGCTCCTAATACCTGGGCCAAAATATACCCTGGCACCATTACCCAATCAAAATCTCCCGCAATGGCCAAGCCAACACTTACTGCGGGATTTAGATGAGCACCGCTGTGAGGTCCTGCAACCACCACTCCGATAAAAACACCCAGTGCCCATGCAGTGGTAATGACTATCCAACCTGAGTTTTGCCCTTTGGTTTTATTCAATACAACATTTGCTACTACTCCTGAGCCCATGGCCAAAAGTAAAGCGGTTCCGATAAATTCAGCTATATAAATGTTCATAGTTAACCGTTTATCCAGTTTAATGATCTTTCTACTGCTTTGTGCCAATAGGCTAAAGTTGATTGCATCGCTTTTACATCCTGTTTAGGTTCAAAAGATTCATCTGCTTTCCATAAGCTTCTAATTTCGTCCATATCTTTCCAGTAGCCAACTGCTAGTCCAGCGAGATAAGCCGCTCCCAAGGCAGTAGTTTCTATTATTTCCGGTCGTTTAATCGAGCACTGGTTCAAATCAGCCTGAAACTGCATTAAAAAATTATTGGCGGTGGCGCCACCATCTACACGCAATTCCTTGGTTTCTTCTCCAGCATCCTTTTCCATGGCTTTTAATACATCATGCACCTGAAAAGCGATGGCTTCTAATCCTGCCCTGGCCATATGGGCTTTGGTAGTGCCCCGGGTGATCCCAAAAAAAGCACCTCTGGCTTCCTGATCCCAATAGGGTGCCCCCAAGCCAGTAAGCGCAGGTACAAAATAAACCCCCCCATTGTCTTTCAAACCGGAAGCCATGGCTTCACTGTCTTTCGCATCATTAAGTATTCCTAAACCATCTCTAAGCCACTGGATACCCGCGCCACCTATAAACACACTGCCTTCCAAAGCATAGTTGACCTGATCCCCTATTTGCCAGGCAATGGTAGTCAAAAGTTTATTGTTAGATTTAACGGGTTTATCACCGGTATTCATTACCAAAAAACATCCAGTACCATAAGTGGTCTTTGCCATTCCAGGTTCTGTACACAACTGGCCAAACAATGCCGCCTGCTGGTCACCAGCTATTCCTGCAATTGGAATTTTTGCTGAAAGCAAATTGCCAGAAGTTTTGCCATAAACTTCGCTACTTGATTTTACCTCGGGTAAAATGGCCGCGGGTATATCCAAAATTTCAAGTAATTCTTTGTCCCATTGCCTTTCGTGGATATTGAAAATCATCGTCCGGCTGGCATTTGTAATATCGGTAACATGGGTCTTGCCAGCTGTCATTTTCCATACCAGCCAACTGTCCACCGTGCCAAAACACAATTCTCCATTTTCCGCCCTTTTTCTGGCTCCTTCTACATTATCCAGGATCCATTTGATCTTGGTACCAGAAAAATAAGCATCAATGATCAAACCAGTTTTACTCTGGACCAACTCTGAATAACCTTCTTCCTTAAGCTTATTGCAGTAGGCTGCGGTGCGCCGGTCCTGCCATACTATGGCGTTGAAAACTGGTTCACCGGTCTTTCTATCCCAAAGTATGGTGGTTTCCCTCTGGTTGGTGATCCCTATGGCTGCAACCTGTTTAGCAGTAATATTAGCTCGGGTGATGGCTTCGGTAGCAACAGAGGCTTGTGAAGTCCATATTTCAATGGGATCGTGTTCTACCCAGCCGGATTTTGGAAAGATTTGTTCAAAATCCTTTTGTGCGGTAGCTACAATCTGCCCCTTTTTATTGAAAATTATGGCCCTTGAACTGGTCGTTCCCTGGTCCATGGCCATTAGATATTGGTTATTTGGGTTCATTGGGTTTTAGATATTTATTAAATACTTCTTGGCTAATTTATAAAATTCTTCCAACTCTTCGGTTATCCATGCTTCATCTTTCCTAAATTCCTCTGCCATTATTGCGGCTACCTTCGGGGCCATTTGTATAGAAGCTTTGGCATCAAGCAATAAAATTCTGCAACGACGGGAAAGAAAATCTTCAATCTTTAGGGCCATTTCTTCACGAACTGCCCAAACCACTTCTGCTCCAGTATAGGGATAATCCTCATGTATTGGCTCCGCTAATGCTGGATTTTTCTTTTGTAATTCAAGGATGAATTTGGCATCTGTCCCATACAGCTGCAAATGCCCTTTTATCTTTTTCTGACTGTATCCATGCAGATGCTTGTCTGCCGATGTACTTTCTATTTTACTCAATCCATGATTTTTAAAATGAGCATCAACTGTATCCTCACCCATTTTACGGAAAGTAGTCCACTTTCCTCCAGTTAAAGTGATCAGCTTACTTTTAGAAACGATAACCTTGTGGCTTCTGGAAATCTCCTTGGTTTTGGTACTCCCTTCTTTGGGAGCGGCAAGGGGTCTAAGCCCTGCAAATACAGACAAAACATCAGCTCTCTTCGGTGGCTTTATCAGGTAATTACTGGCTGTTTCCAATATAAATGTGATCTCAGAAGCCAAAGGTCTTGGCTCCATTTTTGGTTTTTTTCTTAAAGTATCAGTGGTTCCTACCACCAACTTCCCTTCCCATGGAACAGCAAAAAGAACCCTTCCATCAGATGTTTCAGGAATCATCAATGCATCCTTACCGCCCAAAAAGGAGCTGTCCATCACCAAATGAATTCCTTGACTAGGTTGAATCATTCTACGGGCTTCAGGATTATCCATTTGCAATATTTTATCGGCAAAAACTCCAGTTGCATTCACTACTGATGTTGCGGAAACTATATAATTGTGCTTACTTATTAAATCCCTAAAAGCCAAACCATTAATTTTACCAGAGGCATCTTTGGTCAATTTATTGACCTTTGCATAATTAAGAATGCATCCTCCCATTTCAATACAAGTCTTGGCGATAACCAAGGCGAGTCGTGCATCATCAAATTGCCCATCATGGTATAAAATCCCTCCTTTCAACCCTTTTTGACGAATTTGTGGCAACCTTTTAATGGTTTCTTCCTTGGATACAAATTTGGATTTACCAAGCCTTAGACTACCAGCCATCCAATCGTAAATTTTTAGGCCTAGGCCATATTTCAGCCTATCAAAATGAGTATACAAGGGGATAACAAATGGCTGATTGATGGTCAAATGAGGGGCATTCCTTAATAATCGACCCCGCTCTCTTAAGGCTTCCAATACCAAGCCTATTTCTCCCTGGGCCAGGTAACGAACTCCCCCATGAACAAGCTTGGTACTTCTGCTGGAAGTTCCTTTGGCAAAATCCGATTTTTCTAACAATAAGACCTTTAAACCTCTAGATAATGCATCCAATGCGACACCTAACCCAGAAGCACCACCACCGATGATCACTAGGTCCCAACTTCCCTTTTCGCCCTTAATTCTTGATATACTGTCTTTTCTATTCATTGCCAACTTTTTACCTCACTAAAGTAATACAAAAGGAAATAAAAAGAAACAAAAGGAAATCATTTTGTATATTTGGGCTCTATTATTTCTCTTATTATGATCATTGCTAAAAGACATAAACACATATTAGACAAGCTTGAGGAAGCGGGTTATGTAAGTGTGGCGGCTTTGAGTAGGGAAATGTACGTAACAATGGTTACGGTCAGAAAAGACCTCAGGATCCTGGAAGAAAAGGGCTTGCTTTTTAGAACCCATGGAAGCGCCACACCTGTAGCACCTTATGTCAATGATAAACCTGTCACTGAAAAAAGGTTGGTCCAAGTCAGTCAAAAAAACGCCATTGCCAAAAGAGCTACAGCATTTCTCCAACAAGACGATGTGATTATTATTGGCTCGGGAACAACGGTACTGGCATTTGCTCAATCCATACCCAAAACGCTTTCGATCACAGTACTTACTGCTGCCATGAATGTTAGTATGGCGTTATTGGATGTGCCAGAGGCCGAAGTAGTACAGCTCGGCGGTGTAGTACGCAAGAGCAGTAGCTCAGTAGTAGGGCATTTTGCCGAAAACATGATAAAGGATTTTGCCTGTAGCAAATTATTTATCAGTGTAGATGGTATTGATCCAGAATTTGGCCTGACCACTTCCAATATATTGGAGGCAAATTTAAATAGCATAATGATCGCATCGGCTCAAAAAACAATCGTTTTAGCTGACAGCAGCAAGTTTGGCAAAAAGAGTTTCGGAAAGATCGCCAATCTGGAAGACATTGACACCTTAATTGTTGACAAGAACCTCTCCGCACATTATATAGCTCTTTTGGAGGAAAAAGGCGTTAAAGTGATATTGGTTTAGGTTAGCTTATCATGTCGGTTCTAAAACATGGATTTGCTATTGAGTAGTTATTTCTAAACTTAATTACCCCATGGAGCCAGTTAAATCCCAAGACCGTTCTCCGCTTGGTTTATTTCTTCGATTTTTCTTTCTCAAATCGTTCAACGCAAGCTTCATCTTCATTCATTTTCTTAATTTCAATATTACTCTCCCATTCAATATTACTATTATCATAATAATGGAGTACTACACTTATTGCATCAATTACCCTATTGTCATTCTGGTCAAATCCATAGGCAACCCAATAGTTTTCTGGTTTTTGATAAGCAAAATGATCCTGCCATTGCCTCTTTAGCTGCGGTTTTTTGAATAAATAAATTGACGTTCCATTGAAGTTAAACCTAATTTGCCATTCTGACTTAGGTTTAATAACCTCAGCTTCGAAATCAGGGTATTTGTTTTTCAAATAGAAATATAAATAGGTTGCACTTCCTAGAAGCATTGTGTATTCTTTCTTCCCATTCCAGGTTACAATTATCCCTTTTTTGAATTTAGGCCAGCTAAGCAATTGGCCAATATCCTGTTCTTTTGCAAAATTTTGGTTTTTATGCGTACTAAGTTCTTTATCAAAATTGTTCTTGAACTGACCAAAGGAATTTTGAATTCCCAAAAACATCAAAAAGATAAATAGAAAAATTTTGATCCTATTACTATTTAGTAATCCTAATATTAAATTTATTTAGTAATTCAGCTGGCTCTCCGCTTAAATGCTATTGGATTGTTCGCATTTTTGGTAGTAACTGGACTTACCTGAATTTACCCACGAATGGCATTCAAACCTTTGATCAATGTGGTAAATTGAAGTTTTCCTCTATTAAAGCCTGTACCTCTATTTTGAAATCGAAATTTCCTTGATTAACTTTTTTGAAGTAATTTTAGATTGAAATAGATTGACCAATAACTATTTTATTAAATAAGGTATGCAATACTTGATTTTAGAGCCACAAGAAGCACTAGGCATCGAAGTGAATTTCAAATTACTACTTCAAAATCCTGACCTATAGCATAGACACTCTCCGAATCCGAAAATTTAAAATCAAATGTGAAATCCTGGTTGATGGTACTATCAGGTTTCTCTTTTAATTGGAATACAATGCTTGCTCCGGGATATCCAAAAAGCCTGTGGTCCTCTTTCTGGTCTTCTATTAATTCAGGTATTGATGATTCTCCATCCGCGTAGGAATTTCCATTTATTTTGAAAAGCTCATTTAACCTTTCACCAGTTGCAAATTCTCTCCCTTGAGAAAACACTGAAAATTCGGAAGTAATAACAATTGATTCAATGGCTTGTGTTGGTTCAGGTTCTGCAGGGCTACATGCAAAAGCTGTATTAATAATGGAGAAGTATGGTTTTCTTATGGCTTAAGCTATTGATAGCGATAAAACGAACACCAGCAATTCATTTCAATAGGGGAAAACACCTTCCTTAAAGAAGCTTCTACTGTTTATTAACTACTAATATAGTGATATTTAATGATTGTAAAAGCATTGGGGTTTAATGGGTGAAATTTCAGTAATCTTGCTGGGTGGTGTTTCCAGATCAATTGTTACTAGTATAAACCATCAAAATATTCTCTTTAAACGGAAAAAATCATTCAAGTCCCTACAACCTTTCCATCATCCAGCTTAAATCCTGGCAACATTACATTCTTTAGGGCTGTAAACTCATTTAACAAATAATGGAATTGAAATACACTGTCATCCGACAAAAACACTGGGTGTTTTTTTAAGACTCTTGAAAAAATACAATAGCGAGGTTTTTACACCTCGCTAAAATTTACGATGTTTGAAGTTACCACACCAAAAACATCATGCCCAAAAATACAAATCTTATCGGTCAACCCGTAATTTGCCAGCTACTTTCTTTTCTTCCGCGTCAAATAGTTGATACTAGTGTATCAGAGCACCAGAGTGACCGGTATTATAAAACCATGACTACATGGAAGCAATTGGTGTTCATGCGCTATGGAGTTGTTACAAAATGTTACTCGCTCAATAGCCTTTGCAAGAATCTTCTTTTCCTTGAAGACAGATTGACTTTTTAAGCAGCTGAAACAGAACTTTGAACTTGAGTATTTTTACTCGGACAGCTTAGAGGGAATCAAAACACAGGTATGGACCGCATTGATCGCCAATTTGTTGTTTTCTGTAATTCAAAGACAATGTAAAGAATCGGAGCAGTTTGTGACCACCGTAAATATGGCTGCCATAAACATGTGTTCGTACATATCGCTAATAAAACTCCTGAAATCGGGCAGACTATCCCAACAGGATCGTGATCTTCAAAAAGTACAATTGGAATTGTTTGAACTAAGGCGGGGGGGTGTTTCTTTAAATCAGAACCCCCCCCCTAAATTTAAAATCAATACCGCTTTTGGGTTATATTAAATTTTAGTCGGATGACAGCAATTAAAGATTTGATTTGACAGCTTATTTATGGCCATTGAATGGAAAATACTCCTATCGGTAATCGTAGTTTTCCTTGAAAGTACAATATATCAGGTTTTACCGGCCTTCAAAGGTTATGGTTTTTGGAGAAGGGTGGAGGGCGTTAAGAAAATGAGTTAGCTCCCACAAGGAGATCCACTCATTTTCAGCCTGGAATCCTACTTCAAAAATCAAATGATGGCTACGTAAAAGAGATCTATTCTCTGATCGATATCCCATCATTTGAAATAAAATTTGAAAGCCTTGATTTTTTTGGTTCGTTTTTGAAGCAGGCCTGCCCTGAAGCATAGCAACTCAGGGCCTGCCCTGAAGCATAGCAACTCAGGGCCTGCCCTGAAGCATAGCAACTCAGGGCCTGCCCTGAAGCATAGCAACTCAGGGCCTGCCCTGAAGCATAGCAACTCCG
>Ga0222651_1000303_pt1 | contig 34867 bp, 30 predicted proteins | sample AntAcemetagen369_FD_179855 | JGI IMG/M metagenome (GOLD analysis project Ga0222651, IMG submission 179855) | Saline water microbial communities from Ace Lake, Antarctica - #369 | ecosystem: Environmental > Aquatic > Non-marine Saline and Alkaline > Saline | place: Antarctica: Ace Lake...
ACTGCTGGAGCCTATCGGCAACATCCCACCCGCCGAAGCCGAAGAACGCTACTACGCCATGCTGGACGACGCGGCCATGGCCGCATAACTTAAACCAAATGGCCTCCGGCAATCCCGGGGCGGTTCAATTGCAACGTCCGGCCTTGCTACTAGCTGTGCCATCGGCTTATCAACAATAAATGCATCGCAGTAAGGGGCGTATGTCGCAATGTGTTTTACGTCGTAGAAAAAACCGGATAACCGCTTTTTAGCCTTCCTAGTATTTGTGTAAGCTCCTTCTTTCACCATTGCCTTCAGGCTGGCATAAATCCGGCCAGATAAGTCGCGGCATGGCGTTTGCCGGAAGTGTTCGGACATTAGGAATTCAGCAACTATCTTATGGTGTTGATCCTCCGAAATACTCTTTGGAACGTGATAAAGAAGTTCCTGAATTATTTGCGATATGATTGGAGCATCCAATAACGCATTAAAATCGCCTAGGGCCAGTCGTTGCATATATTCTCCATACGACTTCCAATACTCTCTGGCGACGACATCATGCTCTGCCCGCAGGTCCTCCTCGAAAGAACTCTTTGATTGCCGCCACCCATCAAATAAACCAACAAGCCCCTGTACTGACTGTTCTTTCAAAGATCTGATTAGTTCTATATCTCCCAAGTACCTGCCAACATCGATACGCAAGTAGCTGTCCCAAACGTGAATGTCATCTCGAAAGGCCTCCCCGCTCTCACGAACGTACGCTGTAGGCTCGTTCGCAAACCACGCTTCAATTGCTTTTCCTAACTGAGTGCGAACTATGTCATAGTCTGGTACGAATTCGTGTCCGCGCGAAGTGTCTTTGATGAATTCAAGCAAGTCAGCGTATCGGTCCCACTGGTGAGTCTCATCCTCATGCACAGTGGAATAAGGAACGACTATCAGTTGCCGAGCGGATAGGTCCCTGATCCTATCCGATGCCTTGACAAACAGTTTCTTAGATCCTCGAAATACGTGGCTGAGAAAAAACTGGTCGAGATATAGAACTTTCTTCTTAATAGGAGGCAGAGGCACCTGTTCATGATACCGGCATACACCGCAACCTCTTGAGATGTATGTGTCGCGTACATCAATATTTCCAAACGTAGCCTTGCCGCCACAGCCGGGGCAATCTCCAAGGATACGCCTTACAAGGGCCATATTGCTCTACTCAACTAAGACTAGGCTAATTAGATCAAATGTGATCGTAACATGGAGCCGATCCGACTCCTCGTCAAATAGCGTTAAGCTATCGAGTTCTCATTTCCGGTTTGGGTCATAAGCCGAAGTCCTGAGATCGATTGCCAATGTCTGCTTCTGGGTTTGATGCCGGCATGGGATTGATTCGCCGTCCCTGCTCTTGACGTCATCCCCGCCCGCACCCATCCTGCCGCTCTGTTCATAATCAAGCGAGGTGGCGCATGGCGACCCCCATTCCCTATGTCCGGGACATCGAATTCGAATACGGCAAGATCGCGCAGGTTTCGCCGATGATCCGCCGGGTGATCTGCAACAACCCCGGCGCGTTCACCTTCAAGGGGACCGGCACCTATATCATCGGCAAGGGCAATGTCGCGGTGGTCGATCCGGGGCCGCTGGACGATGACCATATCGCTGCCCTGCTGGCGGCGCTGGATGGCGAGACGGTGACGCACCAGATCATCACCCATACCCACCGCGACCATTCCCCGGCGGCGGCGCCGATGAAGATCGCGACATCCGCGCCGACCTATGGCTACGGGCCGCATCACGGCAACCAGCGTGCGCCGAAAGTGGAAGAAGGCGGCGACTGGGATTTCCGCCCCGACCATGTGGTGCAGGATGGCGATGTGATCGAAGGCAATGGCTGGACGCTGGAAGCGGTGCATACGCCGGGTCATACCTCGAACCATCTGTGCTTCGCGCTGAAGGAAGAAAACGCGCTGTTTTCGGGCGATCATGTCATGGGCTGGTCGACCTCGGTGATCTCGCCGCCCGATGGCGACATGGCGCATTACCTGCACTCGCTGCGCAAGCTGCTGGACCGCGAGGATGCGATCTTCTGGCCGACGCATGGCTCGCCGATCAAGGACCCGAAACCCTTCGTGCGCGCCTTCCTGGAGCACCGGGAAGAACGCGAAGTGGCGATCCGCAAATGTATCGCCGATGGTCATCGCACGATCGAGGCGATGGTGCCGATCATCTACAAGGATGTCGACAAGCGGCTGTACAGGGCTGCGGGCCGGTCGGTGCTGGCGCATCTGATCCAGATGCAGGACGAGGAACGGGTGCGTTGCGACGGGCCGGCGGATGTCGAATCCGTCTTCGACCTGGTCGGATAACCCGGCGCCCGCCCCTTAGGCGAACAGGATACGAACCGGAGGCGACCCCGTGGCGAACCCCGCGTTGGTGAGCACGCCCAGAGTGCATGCGCAATTGCTGCTGGCACGGTCGCTGGTGGCGACGTCGTTCATCGTCGGCGCGATGATCACCCATGGGCTGGCGCCGGAAAGGCTGACCCTGGTGCGCTTTGCGGTGGCGACGCTGCTGTTCGCGCCCTATGTCGTCTGGCGGCACGGCTGGGCGCTTCCCTCGGCGCGGCAGGTTGCCGGCTATGCGGCGATCAGCGCCAGCCTTGTTGTCTTCTTCTGGAGCATGTTTGAAGCGCTGCGCCTGACCTCATCGCTGAACGCGGCGGCGTTGTTCACGATGATGCCGTGTATCTCGGCGGTTTACGCGGCGGTGCTGGTGCGGGAACGGCTGGGCGGGTTGCGCCTGACAGCGCTGGTTCTGGGGGCGGTCGGCGCGCTATGGATCATCTTTCGGGGCGACCCGCAACTGCTGCTGGGGCTGGCCTTCAACAAGGGCGATCTGATTTTCCTGGGCGGTGTGTGCGCCATGGCGCTGTATACGCCGCTGGTGCGCCGCTTCAGCCGCAACGAGCCCGCAGCGGTGATGTCGTTCTGGGTGCTGGCGACGGGTACGGGCTGGCTGTTGCTGCTGAACAACCGGGCGGTATTCGAAACCGACTGGACCGGGGTCGAGATGAACGTTTACGCCGGGATCGTGTATCTCGCCGTGTTCCCGACCATCCTCAGCTTCTTCATCATGCAGCACGCAACCTTGCGTCTCGGCCCGACCCGGGTCATGAGCTACAGCTACCTGACCCCGGCGCTGGTCGTGGCAATCGAATGGGCACTGGGCCGGGGCCTGCCCGACCCCATCCTCCTGCCCGGCGTCGCGATCATCGTCGCGGCGATGTTCGTGATTCAGGCCGGGGTGAAGAAAGAATAGGCGCGCGCCGGCGGCATGCGGCCCTGTGCTTCAGGTCGGCACAAAGCGCTTCTTCGGTGATTTGATCGGTTTGGGAACACCAAGCGCCTTGTTTGTCTGGGCAACCTTCGACTTGGATTTGGCGAGCGGTTTGAGTTTGGTCAAGTTGAGCGCCTCCCCCTTGCGCATCCGGCGACGTGCCGCCGCGGAACCGGTAAAAGCCTCCGTATCGGCTTTGCTGGCCGCGAACTGCACTTCAATCTTGTTGCCGTCCGGGTCGTAGACATTCACCTGAATCATGTTGATCTCGGTCAGCGGCTGCACCTTGTACGGCGTGTCGGTGTCGCGCATCTTCTTCTGGAAAGCCTTTACCGTGCCGTTCGAACGAAAGGCAAAATGTTCGATCTGGGCTTCTTCCGTTTTGAATTTCTTTGCCGCTTCCACGAGATGGACAACCGCCTGCTTGCCGCAATAATGCCAGGCGCCACCCATGCCAAAGCTCGGCCGTTCGCCCCGGGGCAGGCCCAGGATGTCTTCATAGAACGCAGACATCGCATCGAGATTCGCCGTGCGGATATTGACGTGATCGAGCCAGAACATTGCCATCTTTTTTCCCTCATTCTCGGAGATCGGAATTCTGATGTATTCTGAGCGTAGCAACTGACGATTGCAACGATGAAACGGCCCAACGCCATGTTTGGGTTAGGGCTGTCGGATTGAAGTGGCGTGTCGGCGCTACAAATGTGCAACAAGGACACGCGCATTCCGGGATATGGCCCCTGTCGCCGGTTTCCGTTTATGGCATGGGCGCGGACGTCACCCGCACCACTCTCTTTTATAATACCTTGCCCTAGAACCAGGTGGTCTTGTCGACGATGTTGCGGAGCGGTTCACCCCGCGCGAAGCGCCCGCAATTGTCGAGCAGGATGTCGAGCCGGCGGTCGTCCAGATAGGGGCCGAACCCGGCGGTATGCGGGGTGATCAGCACGTTTGGCGCCGACCACAGCGCGTGATCTTCGGGCAGCGGCTCGATCTCGAACACGTCCAGCGCCGCGCCCGCGATCTCGCCCGCATGGAGTGCGGCGACGAGGTCGTCGAGCTTCACCGTCATGCCGCGGCCGATATTGATCAGGAAGGCGCTCGGCTTCATGCGGCGCAGGCGGTCCCGGTCCATCAGCCCCTCGGTCGCGGGCGTATGCGGGATCGTCATGATCACGAAGTCGGCGCGTGGCAGCAGGTCGTCGAGCCGTTCCGGCTTGTGCATTTCGGCCACGCCTTCCGGCATGTCCTCGCGGCGCCCGTCCACGCCAATCACGTTCATGCCGAACGCATGGCACAGGCGTGCCGCCTCGGCGCCGATGCCGCCGACCCCCATGATCAGCGCCGTCGCCTCGGGCAGATGCACCATGCCGGTATCCTTCGGCGGCTGCTTGTATTCATGGCGGGTCTGCTGCGGCCACAGGTAATGAAACCCCCGCGCGAAGGCGAGGACGAACCCCATGATATGCGCGCCGATATGGTCGTTGAAGATCTCGCGGAAATTGGTCGCCACGACCGGATGATCGACCAGGGCCGGGTGATAGAACCCGGCGGGCGGCGCGATCTGCGGCGCCTGCAGCCAGCGCAGCCGCTGCGCCTTTTCCAGCACCTCGGCCGGCATGGCGCCGAAGGCCGCATCGGCGTCGACGATATCGCGCATCGCTTCCTCAATGGTTTCGGGTTGCAGCACGCGAACCCCGACATCATCGGCCGCAACCCGCGCCGCCCATGCCCGCCGGATCGGCGTCTGCGGCGGCATCATGACCAGGGTAAAGGCGAAGTTTTCCATGGGCTGGGGCTCCGGTGATGGGCTGAAGGGGACGAACTTGAATACGTCCATGAAGTATATTGCAGCGGCGTCTGCCACGTAAGGGTGTCTCTGTGGGCAGTAGAAGATTGAAAAGAGCGACGCGCAACAAGGAAGACACTGTCCGCGAATATGGTTTGATACCGATACCAATCGGTGGCCACTGCGGCTCCTGTCGCGTAGGATAATGACGCGGGGACAGGCCTGTTTGGTTCTGGCTTGCGCCACGATCCTCTTACCGACCGGCAGGCAAACATCATGACAAATTCAGCAGATCCCGGAACCGGTTCGGGGAACGGCGCGGCGCGCGCGACACCGCAGCCGATCCATTTGAAGGATTACGTCGCGCCGGCTTACGGGATCGACAGTGTTGCGCTGCATTTCTCCCTCGATCCCGCCTGCACGGTTGTCCGTACGACGCTGGTCATGCGGCGTGCGGCGGATATTGCCGGGCCGCTGGTGCTGGCCGGGCAGGACCTGGAAACCCTGGCGGTGCGACTGGATGGCAAGGACCTGCCGGCGGAGGCTTTTACGGTTGAGGGTGACGCATTGATCCTGCACAGCCCGCCCGAATCCTTCACGCTGGAAACCGAAGTTGCCATCGCGCCGGAATCGAATACCGCGCTGGAAGGGCTGTATGTGTCCGGCGGCAATTTCGCGACGCAATGCGAGGCCGAGGGCTTTCGCAAGATCACCTGGTTTCTGGACCGGCCGGATGTGCTGACCGTCTACACCGTTACGGTGGTGGCGGAAAAGGCGCGCTACCCGGTGCTGTTGTCGAACGGCAATCCGGTTGAAAACGCTGACCTGCCCGATGGCCGCCACAGCGTCACCTGGCACGACCCGCATCCCAAACCGTCCTACCTGTTCGCGCTGGTGGCGGGCAATCTCGGCTGCGTCGAGGATCGTTTCACGACCATGTCGGGCCGCGACGTGACGCTGCAGATCTATGTCGAGCCCGGCAATGAACAAAGCTGCGATTTCGCCATGGAATCGCTGAAAAAGTCGATGCGCTGGGACGAGGAACGCTTCGGGCTGGAATACGATCTGGATATTTTCATGATCGTGGCGGTCAGCGACTTCAACATGGGGGCGATGGAAAACAAGGGGCTGAATCTCTTCAACGCCAAATACGTGCTGGCCCGGCCGGAAACCGCGACCGATACCGACTACGCCAATATCGAGGCGATCATCGCCCATGAATACCTGCATAACTGGACCGGTAACCGGGTGACCTGCCGCGACTGGTTCCAGCTCAGCCTGAAGGAAGGGCTGACGGTGTTCCGCGATCAGGAATTTTCCGCCGATATGCGCTCGCGCGGGGTGCAGCGGATCGGCGATGTGCGAACCCTGCGTGCGCGACAGTTTCCGGAGGATGCCGGGCCGCTGGCGCATCCGGTGCAGCCGAAATCCTATATCGAGATCAATAATTTCTATACCGCGACCGTGTATGAAAAGGGTGCCGAGATCGTGCGCATGATCTACACGCTGATCGGCCGCGATGCCTTTGCAAAAGGCATGACCCTGTATATCGCCCGCCATGACGGGACGGCGGCGACGGTGGAGGATTTCGTTGCCGCGATGGAAGATGCCGGCCAGCGCGACCTTGGTCAGTTCCGTCGCTGGTACGATCAGGCGGGCACGCCGCGCCTTGCGGTCCGCGGTGCGTATGACGCCGATGCCCAAACCTATGACCTGACCGTGACGCAGTCCTGCCCGCCGACACCGGGCGCGGCAGAAAAGCCGCCGCTGCTGGTGCCGATTGCGATGGGGCTGCTGGATGGACAGGGGCGGGACATGCCGCTGCGAATGCACGGGGAAGCCGGGGCACCGGCGGAAACGACGCGGGTGCTGGCGCTGAAGAATGCGACCGAGACCTTCCGGTTTATTGATGTGGCCGAGGCGCCGGTGCCATCGCTGCTGCGCGGGTTTTCCGCGCCGGTTATTCTCGACCCGCCGCTGGCGGAAGCCGAAGCCGGGTTCCTGATGGCGCATGACAGCGACGCCTTCACCCGCTGGGAGGCGGGACAGCAGCGTGCCGTCGCGGTGTCGCTGGATATGGTTCGGGCGATCCAGCGCGGCGAAGACCCGCAGCCGCCGCAGGGCTTCATCGATGCGATGGAGAACATCCTGACCGGCGGCGTTACCGACAAGGCGCTGCTCGCGCAGATGCTGGAATTGCCGGGGGAGGAATATCTCGGTAACCAGCTTGGTGTCGTTGATGTGGATGCGGTTCATGCGGCGCGGGGGACATTGCGGCAGACCATTGCCCGCAAGCTGAAGCAGCCGCTGCTGGACACCTATCACGGCAATACCAGCAACCGACCCTATTCCCCCGATGCGGCGGAAGCGGGACGGCGGCGGTTGCGCAATACGGCACTGTCCTATCTGGCGCTGCTGGATGAACCGGAAATGACGGCGTTGTGTGCCGAACAATACGGCACAGCGGACAATATGACCGACCGGATTTCGGCATTGCAGATTCTTGCCAACCTTGGCGGTGACGCGCGTGACGCGGCGCTGGCGAATTTCTACGAAGCCTGGAAGACGGACCCGATCGTGATCGACAAATGGTTCATGATCCAGGCGTCGTCGTCGTTGCCGGGAACACTGGAAGCGGTCACGGCTTTGCTGGACCATCCCGATTTCTCGATCCGCAACCCGAACCGGGTCCGGTCGCTGATCGGTGTGTTCAGTTCGGGCAACCAGTTGCGTTTCCATGCGGCGGATGGCGGTGGCTACCGGTTCGTGGCCGATCAGGTGTTGCGCCTCAACGGGTTGAATCCGCAGGTGGCGGCGCGGCTGCTGTCGCCGCTTGGCCCGTGGCGGCGCTTTGGCGAACCCCGCCGGTCGCTGATGAAGGCGCAGTTGCAGCGAATTCTGGATGAAGGTGACGCGCTGTCACCGGATGTCTACGAAATCGCATCGAAAAGCCTGTCGGACTGAACGCCTCACGCAAGTGTCAGTTCAACGGCGCGCCGAAAACGGTTAACACTTGGGTATGGAAACGATTTCGGTTGATATATGCGTCATCGGCGCGGGGTCCGGCGGGCTCAGCGTTGCGGCAGGGGCTTCACAGATGGGCGCGAATGTTGCGCTGATCGAACGCGGCAAGATGGGTGGCGACTGCCTGAATTACGGCTGCGTACCATCCAAGGCGCTGATCGCGGCGGGGCATGCGGCGCATGTCATGCAGCACAGCGACCGGTTCGGGGTGAAGGCGGTGACGCCGGACGTCGACTATTCGGCATTGCGCGATCATATCCGCGGCGTTATCGCGGTAATCGAACCGAATGACTCGGTGGAACGCTTTACCGGGTTGGGCGTCAACGTGATCGAGGCCGAAGGACGCTTCGTTGCTCCGGATGAAGTCGAAGCCGGTGGCAAGCGGATCAAGGCGAAGCGCTTCGTTATTGCGACCGGGTCCTCGGCCATGGTGCCGCCGATTCCGGGGCTGGATACGGTGCCCTATCTGACCAACGAAACCGTCTTCGAGCTGGATAGCCGGCCGGACCACCTGATCGTTATCGGTGGCGGGCCGATCGGCGCGGAACTGGCGCAGGCGCATCGCCGGTTGGGAGCGCAGGTCACGGTGCTGGAAATGTTCGAATTCCTGGGCAAGGACGACCCGGAACTGACCGACGTCATCCGCCGCCAGTTTGTCGCCGACGGGGTCGATATCCGCGCGGGCACGGCAGTGAAATCCGTTGCGGCGGTCGATGGCGGTATCGCCGTGACGGTCGTCCGGGATGGCAAGCCGGAGGTCGTGACCGGCTCGCATTTGCTGGTCGCGGCAGGACGGCAGGCCAATATTGACGGGCTGAATCTCGATGCTGCCGGCGTCCATTATGACCGCAAGGGTATCACGGTCGATGCGCGGCTGCGGACATCCAATAAAAAGATTTTCGCCATCGGCGATGTCGCCGGACCGTATCAGTTCACCCATATGGCCGGTTATCATGCCGGGATCGTGATCCGGAACATCCTGTTCAAGCTGCCGGCCAAGGTCGATTACCGTGCCGTGCCCTGGGTCACCTATACCGATCCGGAGCTGGCGCATGTCGGCATGACCGAAGCGCAGGCGAAGGAACAGGGCATCGCCGGGTTCCAGATTCTGCGCTGGCCGTTCCATGAAAATGACCGCGCCCAGGCCGAACGCGAAACCCATGGTTTGATCAAGGTGGTGCTGGATAAAAAAGGCCGGGTGCTGGGGGCGACGATTGCCGGGACGCGGGCCGGGGAACTGATCCTGCCGTGGATACTGGCGGTCGGCGGCAAACAGAAGATCGGCACCATTGCCGGCGCCATCGTCCCCTATCCGACCCTGAGCGAGGTCGGCAAACGCGCCGCCGGCAGCTACTACACGCCGAAACTGTTCAGCGAAAAAACAAAGAAAATCGTGCGGTTCCTGCTGAGGTTCTAAACAGAACTTTCATTGGTTTCCCGCGCCTTGCGCGCGCTTTCGACCAGTTCGGCCGGTACGCGCAGATTGATCGACATGGCGATGAAAGACAGGCTTTTGCCGTGTCCGTCGAGGTTCAGGCTACCGTTCACCCCGCCCTGCAAGACGTCGTCGAGTACGAAATTGAAGGCGCCCAGCGCCGGCAGGTCATAGCGTACGACCTTGCTGACACCGCGATGGGCGAAGGCGTCGCGCATCCGCGCGTCGGTCAACTGGTCGGCGATATAGGCGAAGGCTTCCGCCTCGTAGGGGATGATGCTGATATTGGCGCGGTCGCCCTTGTCGCCGGTCCGGCCGTGGGCGATTTCGCGCAATGGCACGTCGATCATGTTGGATGCTTTATTCATCGGCCGGTACCAGTCTGAAACGGGGTTGTACGGATTCCCGGGGCACCAGGCAGGACGCGGTCTTGATCCGGGGTGTCACAGTCCGCCGGACCCCGCCGCCGCCAGCCGGTCCCGCGCAATACAGGGTTTCGACCTCGCGTGCGGCCATCGCGGCAACCGCCTGATCTTCCGTATTGACGGCGATGCGGACACGAACGTCTTCCCATTCGGTGTCCTGCATGCCTTTTGCGCGTTCGCCGGTGTCACCATCGAAAATGCTGACCAGCCCGATGACGTCGGCGCGGATGTCGATGCCGGGATACTGGGTTTCGATACGCTGCTGCGCGGTCGCTGCCGCCAGCCGCGCCCGGGCGGCGGCACCCGGTCCGGCATAGGAAATCTCGCCCTCGCCGAGCCAGCCGCCGGCATAGCTGATCGTCACCTTCAGGGTTTCCGGCGCGGGGCGGCCCTTTGCCCCGGTGACCTGCACCCGGTCGGGCCCCAGATCCATGACCTGCACCGATGTCAGGTCCAGCGTCACATCCGGGGTCAGGTAATTCGCCGGGTCGTGGATTTCATACAGGATCTGTTCCTTCACGGTCCTGGTGTCGACGCGCCCGCCGGTGCCGGTGGGTTTGGTCACGACCAGACCGCCATCGTCGGATACTTCGACAATCGGATAGCCGATGCTTGCCATGCCCGCGACATCCTTGTAGCCGGGGTCGGCGAAATAGCCGCCGGTGATCTGCGCGCCGCATTCCAGCAGGTGCCCGGTCAGCACGCCGGCCGCCATCCGGTCCCAGTCATCCGCCGTCCAGCCGAAATGATGGATCAGCGGTGCCAGCGCCAGCGCCGAATCCGTGACGCGGCCGGTGACCACCACATCGGCGCCCAGCGCCAGCGCCTCCGCGATGGGTTGCGCCCCAAGATAGACATTGGCGGCGACGATATCGTCGCGCTGGACATCGAACAGGGCTTCTTCCTCCCAGGCTTGAACCTGCATCGAACGCAGCCCTTCGCGAACATCGTCACCTTCAACGACCGCGACCTTGATCGATTCGAGCCCGAGTTCTCGGGCCAGCCGGTGGATTGCCTTTGCCGCGCCCAGCGGGTTGGCGGCGCCGAAATTGCCCAGGATCGGAATGCCGTGCGCGACACAGTCCTTCAATACCGGCCGCAGAAACCCTTCCAGGTCGGGGGTATAGCCCGCTTCCGGGTCGGCCAGTTTCGCGCGTTGTGCGAAAGCAAGCGTGCGTTCGGCCAGGGTTTCGAAGAACAGCGCCGAGGGCGCGCCCGATGCAATCAGCGCGGCCACCACCGGTGCGGCTGAATCCAGCCTGTCGGTGGAAAAGCCGGCGGCATTGCCGACATGGAAAACCTGTTTTGTCATGAAGCGGTCCCGTTCAATTATCCGCCTCATGTTCCGCAATTCCGGGGTGGTGTCAATTCCCGGCGTTGAGGCGCGCACGGGCGGCTGCCCGCGCGGCGTCGTCGAATTGCGCGGCGATGCTGTCGCGCCGGTTTCGTGCCCAGTCATTGCCCTGTCGGGCGGCGTAACTGTACCAGCGCCAGGCTTCGACCCGGTCCCGTGATACGCCCCGGCCGGATTCATACAGTTCGCCGAGGTTCAGTTGGGCGATGGCGTCGCCCTGTTCGGCGGCGCGCCGGAACCATATCGCCGCCATCCGGAAATCCCGTGCTACGCCGTAGCCGCCGAGATAGAGCCCGGCCAGCGCCGTCTGCGCGCGGGCGTCGCCGGATTCGGCGAGGGATATCCAGAGGTCGCGGGCCGTGGCGTAGTCGCCGGCGTCATAGGCGGCGAGCCCGTCGTCAAAACCGGAAAACGCCGGGCCCGCGAAAAGTATCGCAAGCCCGGCGCATAGGAGTGCCCGTCGTCGGGGCAAGGGTTACTTCGACCGATATTCTTCGGGCAGGAGCATCATCGAATCCTGATCTTCCGCCACGGACATGTGGCATTCGAAACAGAAGTTCATGGCGCTGGAGTTCTTGCCGTTGGTGACCCCCATGACCGCGCCGGTCGGCATGACCATGGAATATTTCCAGTCGCCGGAGTCCTGGTTGAACCCGGCCGGCATCTTTTCCATCAGGAACAGCGGGCCAATACCGATGCGCCCTTCGCCGTTGACCGTGAAGCTGTCCTTGGCAAGCGTTGATCCGACCGGCATGACGCCTGCCTTTTCGAACGCGCCGTATGCCTTTGCGGTATCGTTGGCATAGTTCTGGACATAACGATTGCCATGCGTGCCCGAAACATAGGCCACGCTGCTGTAACGCCGCCAATTGGTATAGTTCTTCGCGACGGGCTCGCCGGATTTCGCATAGGCGGCCTGCAGTTCCTTGATGACACAGTCATAGGCGCTGGACGCTTCGGCATCCGTCAGTTCGACGGGGTCGGCTGCCGCACAGGGGCCGCAGGGGTTTACCGCGCACGGGTTGCAGGGATTGGCGGCGGCGCAGGGATTTTTTGCCGCGCAAGGATTGCAGGCTTTCGCTGCGCACGGGTTCTTCGCCGCGCAGGGATTGCATGCTTTTGCGGCACAAGGATTACACGCCTTTGCCGCGCAGGGATTTTTCGCAGCACAGGGGTTGCACGCCTTAGCGGCGCAGGGGTTGCATGCTTTTGCCGCGCAGGGATTCTTTGCCGCACAGGGATTGCAGGCGGCGCTGGCAAGGCGCGGTACGACGCATTGCGCGCTATAGGCCTGGCTTCCGGCGCCACAGGGGCCGCATGGGTTTGCACCACAGGGATTTGCGCTGCAAGGATTGGCTGCGCAAGGATTGCACGGGTTCTTCGCCGCACAAGGGTTACAAGCCTTGGCCGCACAGGGGTTCTTCGCTGCACAAGGATTAGAGGCCTTTGCCGCGCAGGGATTCTTCGCTGCGCAGGGATTGCAAGCCTTTGCCGCGCACGGGTTCTTCGTAGCACAGGGATTGCAAGCCTTGGCCGCACAGGGGTTCTTCGTTGCACAGGGGTTGCATGCCTTCGCCGCACACGGGTTCTTCGCTGCGCAGGGATTGCAGGCCTTGGCCGCGCACGGGTTCTTCGCCGCACAGGGGTTGCTGGCCTTGGCCGCGCAAGGATTCTTCGCCTTTGCGGCGCAGGGGTTACAGTTCTGGCTCGCGGCCTTCGCATTGCCGATAACCGTATCCGGCGCGGCGGCGATGCCAGCAATGCCCAGTCCGACAAGGACTGCGACCGGTATGACGGTCGTGGACAAGAGTTTCGTATTAAAAGGTTTCATTAAAGATAGCCTCCCTCAAAGCCGTTTCGGCGTAATTAGTTCGAAAAATCGATTGCCACGGCGCCACCCTAGAGCGTTCAACCCGGTTGCGGACTTCAAAAGTCGTCACGCATATGTGAGGGTTCCGTGTGCCTGGTATGCGAGCGGTCGTATGTCACCGGTCGGGGCATCGTCGGCGAGAGCAATTCAGAGGGAAGTCATTCATGAAAATTATCGACGTCGTGACCCATGTTCTCGAAGCGCCGCTGACCATACCTTTTCGCTGGTCCTTCAACCGGGCGGATATCAGGCAGACGGTGCTGGTCGAGATCACGACCGATAGCGGGCTGACGGGCTGGGGCGAATGTTTCGGGCCGTCGCGGCCCATCGCGGCGATCATCCAGTCCTTCCGGCAGTTGCTGATCGGCGCCGATGCGCTGGCCACCGATCTGATCTGGCAAACACTGTATGACCGCTGCCGCGACCAGGGGCAGAAGGGCATGCCGATCTGCGCCATCAGCGGCATCGATATCGCGTTGTGGGATATCAAGGGAAAGCATTTCGACGCGTCGGTGCACCAGTTGATGGGCGGGCCGCTGCGGACCGAGGTCGAAGCCTATGCGACCGGTATGTACCGTCGCGATGACGGTGACCCGCTGGAATATCTGGTGGAGGAAGCGCTCGGCTATGTCGCGGAAGGGTTCCGGGGCGTGAAGCTGAAAATCGGCTTCGACGTCGAAGGGGACGTTGCCATCGCCCGCGCTGTGCGCGAGGCGGTTGGTCCCGATATCAAGCTGATGATGGATGCCAATCACGGTTATGACGTGATCGATGCAATCCGCATGGGGCGGATGGTGGAAGACCTCGATATCCGATGGTTCGAGGAACCGGTGGTGCCGGAGGATCTGGCCGGCTATCGGGAGATCAAGGCGGCGCTGAAAATTCCCCTGTCCGGCGGTGAATGCGATTACACCCGGTATGGGTTCCGGGACATCCTGGCGACCCGCTCGATCGATATTATCCAGCCGGATACCTGTGCCGCGGGCGGGTTGTCGGAATGCAAGAAGATCGCCGATATGGCCGTCGCTCACGGTATTCGATACATCCCGCATGTCTGGGGCACGGGGATCGGGTTGGCGGCGTCGATGCAGCTGCTTGCCGTGCTGCCGCACAATCCGGCAGGCTGGAACCCGACCGAACCGTTGTTGGAATTTGACCGCAGCGAACACCCGTTCCGGCAGGCGGTGCTGACCCAACCATTGGAACATGTGAACGGCGTCGTGCAGGTGCCGACCGGGCCGGGCCTGGGAATCGAGATCGACCGTGACGGAATCCAGCGGTTTGAGGTCGACTGACCTGTATCAGTGATCCGCGAGCAGGGTGCCGAAGCCGTCGACACGATCCGAAATGCCGATTGCCCGCATGGCGTGCCAGACGCCCAGCAGGTTGCTGGTAACGACCGGGCGGCCGAGTTCGGCTTCCAGCGTGTCGATCACTTCCGCCGTGCGCACGGCGGCGCAGCTCAGGAAATACAGGTCCGCGTCGTCGCGGCGGTTGCGCAATGTGATGTCGATCCATTCGTCGGGCGTCACCGCGAACATGCCGGGGCTGTCGGGAATACCGAGACCGGTTTCATGGATGACCTCCGCGCCATGCCGTTCCAGGAACGCGACCTCGCGCTGGTTGATGTCGGCGGTATAGGGCGTGATCAACACGACCCGCTTCGCCTTCAGCGCATCCAGTGCCGCGACGATCCCCTTGGAGGTTGTGCTGGCCGGCGTGTCGGTCACGGCGGCGATCGTCGTCAGGATGTCGTCATCCGATCCCGGCGCGAAGGTGGTGATGGCCGTGCAGTGAAAGAAAACGATGTCAACGTTTGCATCGACCAGCAACTGGACGTCGTGATCCAGCCGCTTTGTCATCTGCTGTAACCCGTCACCATCGGTGGTGGTCAGACTCGCGCGGGTGAAAAAGGGAGCGATTCCCGGCGGCAGCATTGCCCGGAATTGCGGCTCGGTTGCGATATTGCCCGACGGCACGATGACGCCGATCTTTGCCCGGGCGCCGTAATCGGCTTCCGGTCGTGCCGGTGTGGTCGCTTCGGTCCGGCGGATACTCGGTGCTAATGACATGACGGATCACCCCGTATTGTTCACGAGAATCATATTACGGGATTCAGGAGAAAGTACCAGCGGGGCCGCCCATCAGGCCGTCCCGCTGGCTATCGCCGCAATCAGTCGAGGCCTGTCTGGACCCGGATTTTTTTCTGTGCCTGCGCCGCGCCGCCGGTCTTTGGCAGGCTCAACGTCAATACGCCATCAACGAACGCTGCTTCGATCTGGTCGGTATTCACGTCCCCGGGCAGGCGGAAGGAGCGTTGGAAAGCGCCATAGCTGCGTTCCGAGAAATAGTATGTCTTGGTCTTTGTCTTCCCGGGACGATTTCTTTTCGCCCTTAACGGTGAGGACGTGGTCATTGAGCGATACATCGATATCGTCTGCCGATACGCCCGGCAACTCCATGTTGATCTCGTAATCTTCCATGCCGCTCGCAGCGTCGGCGCTGGGCGAAAAGTAGTTGGCGACGCTGGCCGCCATGTTGCGGAACGGTTCGAACAGATGCGGCCAGTGTGCCTCACTGGTATCGACAGGAACCCTTCGGGATGTGTTCTCAACCATGAATTTTTCCCCGTTTTGTGGCGTCTGAAGGTGATTGGGGAGAATTGTATGCGCAGTTGGGTGGGGTGACGTTGACCTGGATCAATATGCCGCGCTGCACAAAAATTGTGCAGTGCGGCATATTCGGCGAAATAATTTAAATTATTGAAAATAAAAGGAAAAATTAGAATCAGTGAAGATTCTATGCACAAAAGGCTGGCAATTTTGTTACAGATTGCTTAAAAACAGAGTCACGAATGCTGACGTTTCGAACCGGGTGCGACATATCGTGCTACCGGGTTAAAATCGATCTGGGAGGACAGAATGGCGGACCAGGTAAGTGTTTCTCATATTCTCTTGATGTATGAGGGATCGGAACGATCGACGGCGACGCGGTCGAAAGATGACGCGTTGACACAAATTGGCGATATCAAGAGCAAGCTCGTCGACGGTGGCGATTTTGCAGCATTGGCGACCGAGCACTCCGATTGTCCTTCTGGCAGGGAGGGGGGAGACCTCGGTACGTTTCCACGGGGTGCCATGGTTCCGGAATTTGACGCTGCGGCGTTTGGTCTGGATGTCGGCGCCGACAGTGATGTCGTGGAGACAGCATTTGGTTATCACCTGATTCGGCGAACAGGCTGAAATCGGGTCGGGAGGAGCAACCTTTAGCACAGGCAGGGAGCTGGGAAATAATGTCGCTTCGTGACGCGACGAAGTTTCCCATGAAAAAGAATATGAGCGACGTAGCATTTCCGACCAAAGACGAAGAAGAACAGATTCCGGCGCAGAAGACTCGTAAATGTCTGTTCTGCAGTCAGGATTTCCCCAGTGAATGGGCTGGCGAGCGGGTCTGCAAGAAATGCAAGGCGACTGCAGCCTGGCGTCAGGGTTAAGAACCCGCCACGCATTTTGACATAGTGTTTCGCCGGACCCGTTCTTCGCATTGGCGATGGACGGCCGGCGGGATGCATCCATAGTGTAATTCGGCCACCGGCCAATACGGGGTTTTGGCGCAAGGTCATTGTCCTGACGTATCCGATGTGCGTGGATTTTCGTTTTATGTATGTCGATAAGAGCCCGACAGGGGTGTTGACCTGAGCCGCGCGCGGTATCAGGTTAGTGGTGTTGGGCGGGGAGCTGAAAATGCTATCGACTGCATTGAAATCGAAACTGGCGAAGCAGCATTTGCTGGTGGCGGATGCGCCGCAGATGATTTCGCTGCTTGAATCCTATCTCCGGGATATGGGTGCGAAGACCATTTACCGTGCCACGGACGGGCGCGCGGCCATCGAGGCGTTGAATACGCCCGGCATGCGGATTAGCGCAGTCATTTACGATATGAATTTGCCCCGCCTTGACGGGCTGGAAGCGTTGAAACTTGTTCGGCGCAATTTCGGCCGATTGCCTTTTCTGATGTTGTCGGCGAACGTCACAAAGGATTCCATCGCGGCGGCGGCGAAGCTGAATGTCGATGGTTATCTGGCGAAACCCTTTACGGTCCAGCAGATGGAACGGCGGATTGTCGGGTTGATGCGCGCAACAGTGGCGTCGGACGATGGCGCGCCCGAAGCGCCGACTGAACAGGCGGCTGAAGCCGACGCGGAAGCGACAGACGATACCTGGTCGATTTAGGACCCGCGAATCGTCATCCAGGGGCGGTGCGTCCCTTAATACCGGTGCAGGGCAGAAGATTTTCCCGAATCGGTTTAAATTCATGAATACTTAAGAAAATAAGGTTAACGTACACGTTCACGCTTCTATCTTGGGAGGAAGAGCATGGCGTTTGCGATGGATAGCGTTAGGGACGAGGCAATCGAGCGCGTTGTCGAAACCGTACGCAGCAAGCTTACGGGTAAAAAAGCGACGGCGGCGGAAGCGTTTGTAAGACGTTTCTACGAAAACGTTTCGGCGCGCGACCTTGCGAACGAGGAATGCGAAGACCTTTATGGTGCCGCGCTTTCGCTATGGGGATTGGCAGCGGCGCGCAAACCCGGCGAGGCCAAGTTCCGGGTTTATAATCCGCGTTTTGATCAGAACGGCTGGCATTCGACGCATACGGTGATTGAAATCGTCAATGACGACATGCCGTTCCTTGTCGATTCGGTAACGGCTTTCCTGAACCAGACTGGCACCACGCTTCACCAGGTTATCCATCCCGTATTGGCGATCAAACGGGACAAGGCCGGCAATATCAGCGCAAACCTGACAGGTAAGGATGCTGAATCGGCGGATACACAAGAATCCTTCATGCATCTGCAGGTCGATGCCCAGTCGACGCCGGCCGCGCTGAAATCCCTCGAGAGCGGTTTGCGCACGGTGCTGAGCAACGTGCGGGCGGCGGTTGAGGACTGGCAGCCGATGCGTCAGAAAATCCAGGACGAGCTGGAGAACCTGAAAGCCAATCCGCCCAAGCTGGACCGCAAGGAAATCGCTGAATCCGTTGCGTTTCTGGAATGGATGTACGACGACAACTATACCTTCCTCGGTTATCGGAAGCTGGACTTTACCGGTACCGGTAAACGCGCCCGGATGACGGTGGTATCCGGTTCGGGCCTCGGGGTATTGCGTGATCCGGACGTCGAGGTCTTCGAGGGGCTGCGCAATCTGGGGGCGCAATCGAAGGCGGTACAGGCATTCGTGCGCCGGCCGGAACTGCTTGTCATTTCCAAGACGACGGAACGGTCCAGTGTGCATCGCAGCGCATTCATGGATACGGTTGCGATAAAGATTTTCGACGACAATGGCGATGTCACGGGCGAGCACCTGTTCACAGGGTTGCTCACGTCCGTCGCCTACAGTCAGTCGCCAGCCGAAATCCCGTTGTTGCGCGACAAGATCACCGCGGTGGTCGAAGGGTCGGGTTTCGATTCAGGGGGACATGACGGCAAGGCGCTGATCCACGTACTTGAAGAATATCCCCGCGACGAGTTGTTTCAGAGCTCGGTTGCGGAATTGTCGACGGTTGCGCACACCGTGGTGCAACTGCAGGAACGACAGCGGATTGCCCTGTTCCTGCGCCGCGACCCGTTTGAACGTTATATTTCGGCGATGGTCTATCTGCCGCGCGACCGGATGAACACGACGCTGCGGTTGACCTTCGAATCGATCCTGTCCGGCATTTTCAATGGAACCGTGCGCGCCTTCAATACGCATTTGACGGATGAACCGCTGGGACGGTTGCTCTTCGTTGTCAAAACCACGCCGGGCGCCGTCCCTGAATTTGACCGGGCCGAGATTGAAGCACGGCTGGTGAGTGCGGCACGCAGTTGGGAAGATCATCTGAAACAGGCGCTCGTGGACCACCGTGGCGAGGCGATCGGCAGCGAGTTGAACCGGAAATACGGGTCGGCCTTTCCGGTCGGTTATCGCGAAAGCAACAGTGGCAAGACCGCGGTTCACGATATCGACCAGATCGAAACGGCCATCGCATCCGGCAGGTTGGGCATGAACCTGTATCGGCCGATCGAAGCGGAAGACAATTCGCTGTCCTTCAAGATTTACAATGCCGGCGACCCGATTGCCCTGTCGGATATACTGCCCCGTCTGGAAAACATGGGCCTGAAGGTTGTCGACGAAACGCCGACGGTCGTGTGTCCCGATGGCGTTCAAAATCCCATCTATATGCATGACTTCGGACTGGTAACCAACGGTATCGCAGTTGACGTCAACGCGATCCGTGAGGTGTTCCACGACAGTTTTGCGCGTATCTGGGACGGCGAGATGGAGGATGACGGATTCAACCGGCTCGTCCTGCTTGCCCGGCTGGACTGGCGCGAGGTCGTGTTGCTTCGTGCCTACTTCAAATACCTGCATCAGACCGGCATTCCGTTCAGTCAGGCCTATATTGAAACGACTCTGGCAATGCACCCCGATGTCGTTCGGCTGCTGGTGCAGCTTTTCCGGTTACGGTTCGATCCCGGTTTCGATGGAGACCGCGCCGGGCTGGAAGAACGGCTTCTGACAGCCCTGAACCAGGAACTTGACCGTGTATCCAATCTGGATGAAGACCGCATTTTGCGCCTGTATCAGAACCTGATCCAGTCGACGCTACGGACGAGCTATTTCCAGACCGATGCCGATGGCAATCCGAAATCGTATCTGGTCCTGAAATTCGACAGCAAGAACCTTGTCGAGTTACCGAAGCCAAAACCGCTGCGGGAAATTTCTGTCTACAGCCCGCGCTTTGAAGCGGTGCATCTGCGCTTCGGGCTGGTTGCGCGCGGTGGCTTGCGGTGGTCTGACAGGCGCGAGGATTTCCGGACTGAAATCCTTGGTCTGGTAAAGGCGCAGCAGGTCAAGAATGCGGTCATCGTCCCCGTTGGGTCGAAGGGCGGGTTCGTTCTGAAACAGGCGCCGTTGCCGTCGGATCGCGAAGCATTTCTGGCGGAAGGCATTGCCTGTTACCGGTTGTTCATGGCGGCGATGCTGGATATCACCGACAATCTTGTCGAAGGCAAGGTCGTGCCGCCGAAGCAGCTTGTCCGGCATGATGACGATGATCCCTATCTGGTTGTCGCAGCGGATAAGGGCACGGCGACGTTTTCTGATATCGCCAATGAAGTGGCGATTTCCTATGGCTTCTGGCTGGGCGATGCCTTTGCTTCTGGTGGATCGGTCGGTTACGACCACAAGAAGATGGGTATTACCGCTCGGGGGGCGTGGGAATCGGTCAAGCGCCATTTCCGCGAAATGGGCCGGAACACGCAGACCGAGCCGTTCACGGTGGTCGGCTGTGGTGATATGTCGGGCGACGTATTCGGCAACGGCATGCTGCTGTCAGAGCAGATCAAACTGGTTGGTGCGTTCAACCATATGCACATCTTTATCGATCCTGACCCGGATCCCGCGACGACATATGCCGAACGCCGGCGGCTGTTTGATCTGCCGCGCAGCAGCTGGTCCGATTTTGACACCGGCCTGATTTCGAAAGGCGGCGGGATCTTCGACCGCAACGCCAAGACAATTTCCCTGACTCCGGAAATTCGCCGGCTATTCGGTATCGAGGCGGCGACAGTTGCCCCGAATACCCTGCTGTCCGCGATGTTGAAGGCCGACGTCGATCTGCTGTGGTTTGGCGGTATTGGAACCTATATCAAGGCCTCTGGCGAAACCCAAAGCGATGCGGGCGACCGGGCCAATGACGGTATTCGGGTTGATGGCCGATCCTTGCGCTGCAAGGTGCTGGGTGAAGGCGCAAACCTTGGCGTGACCCAGCGGGGCCGGATCGAATTCGCCCGGAATGGCGGACGGGTCAACACCGACGCAGTCGACAATTCGGCCGGTGTGGACTGTTCCGATCATGAAGTGAATATCAAGATCCTGCTGGATGACATGGTTGTCCGGGGCGATATGACGGTAAAGCAGCGGAACGAACAGCTTGCTTCCATGACCGACGAGGTCGGCGATCTGTGCCTCATGGACAACTACGCGCAGACACAGGCGATCACGGTCATCGAAAGTCAGGCGCACCAGCTGCTGGATCGGCATCAGCGGCTCATGCGCTCGTTGGAACGGGCGGAAATACTAGATCGTTCCATCGAATATCTGCCGGATGATGAAGCTATCGATACGCTGCAGGCGACCCAGCAGGGCCTGACCCGGCCCGAAATTTCGGTGCTGCTGGCCTATGCGAAGAATGCGACCTATGAGGAACTGCTGCATTCCGACCTGCCGGACGACCCCTTGCTGGTCAAGGACCTGCAGCGCTACTTCCCGCAGCCGCTGCGGGAAGGGTACCGGGAAGTTATTCGGCGCCATACGCTGCGGCGGGAAATCATCGCGACGGCTGTGACCAATTCGATGATTAACCGGACGGGGCCGTCCTTCATCAGTGAAATGCGGGAACGGACCGGTGCTGATTCCGCCGCGATTGCGCGGGCCTATACGGTGGTGCGCGAAGTGTTCGGCCTGCGGCCCCTGTGGTCCGAGATCGAAGCCCTGGACAACAAGGTCTCCAGCGAGGCGCAGACCGCGATGTTGCGGGAGATCGACCGCACGGTTGACCGAAACACGCAATGGTTCCTGCGCAATTCGGCGCGTCCACTTGAAATCACCCCGTTGCTGGAAGAATTCGGGCCGGGAGTTGCGGCACTGGGCGCTCGGATGGATGACATCCTGCAAGCCGGACAGGTCGATGATGTTGCGGAACGCACGCAGCGCTTTGTCAGTCCGGGGGTTCCCGAAACGCTGGCGAAACGGGTGGGCGCGCTGAAAATGCTGTCCACCTCGTGTGATGTCATCCGTATTGCCGCAGCGGCAAAATTGCCGCCGGAGGATACCGCCAGGGTGTATTTCGCCCTGGGGCACCGGTTCCGGCTCGACTGGTTGCGCCGCGGCGCAAACCGGCTGACGCCCGATAGTTCCTGGCACAAGCTGGCGGTCGAGGCGATCATCGATGACCTGTGGAGCACGCAGAGCGCCCTGACCGTGCAGGTCCTGGCACGCAACGGTGCGGATGACGGTGCCATCGACGCCTGGGCGGAAGCCGGCAAGGAACCCGGCGCCCGCGTGGAGCGGTTGCTGGCGGACCTGGATGCGGTTGGTCAGGTTGACCTGGCCATGCTGGCCGTGGCCAACCGTGAATTGCGCAGCCTGGTGTCCGGCTGACGGGCGCCTATTCGATGCGGACGGCGGTGCCGCTGGCGACGACCATCATCATGGAGCCTTTTTCACCGACGACTTCATAGTCAAGGTCGACGCCGACGACGGCATTGCCGCCCAGTTCTTCGGCCTGGGCCTGCATGTCCTCGATCGCGGCATCCTTGCCGGCGCGAATGACTTTCTCGTAGGAACCGGAACGGCCGCCGACAAAGTCGCGGACACCGGCGAACATATCGCGGATGACGTTCGCGCCCAGAATTGCCTCACCTGTGCAGATGCCGTGGTATTCGACGATCTTGCGGCCTTCGATGGAATCGGTTGTCGTGGTGATCATGGCGTGTGTCCTTTACGGTTCCGGGAGCATCAGGTTCCGGTCATGCTAGCGGCGCTTGCCCTGGTGGCCAACGGTGAAAATGGTGTTCGATGGACCGGCACGATAATTTTTGGGGCCTATGATACCCAGCGTGCCGGCGTGGCGGTCATCCTCATTTTCTTTGTCGGCGGACGCCCTAATGTCTGAAATGCCGCATACCGGTGAAGACCATGGCGATCCCGGCTTCGTCTGCGGCGGCAATGACTTCCTCGTCCCGGACGGAGCCACCCGGCTGTATAACCGCCGTGGCGCCTGCTTCGATTGCGGCGACGAGCCCGTCGGCAAAAGGAAAGAACGCATCGGACGCGACAACGGATCCGTGGGTCCCCAGATGCTCGGATGATTTCCGTGCGGCGACGTTTGACGAATCGACCCGGCTCATCTGTCCGGCGCCGATCCCGACGGTGACGCCTTCACGGACATAGATGATCGCGTTTGATTTTGTATGCTTGCAAACCTTGAAGGCGAACAGCATATCCGCGAGTTCCTGGTCCGTCGGTGCGCGCTTGGTCACGGTTCGCAGGTCACTTTGTGTGATGCGACCGTTATCGCGGTTCTGTAACAGGAACCCGCCCGCGATGGTCTTCATGGTCATGCCGCCCGCCGCCGGGTCAGGCATCTCGCCGGTCAGCAACAGCCGCAGGTTCTTTTTCCCGGCGAATACCGCGCGAGCACCCGAATCAGCGTCCGGTGCGATCACGACTTCAACAAATATTTCGGTAATCGCCTTGGCGGTCTCCGCATCCAGCGGACGGTTCAGCGCGACGATTCCGCCGAAAGCGCTGACCGGGTCGCATGCCTGTGCGCGGCGATAGGCCTCGATAGCCGTTTCACCGGTGGCGACGCCGCAGGGGTTGGCGTGTTTGATAATCGCGACCGCCGGGTCGTCGAATTCCGCGACCAGTTCGAATGCGGCATCCGTATCATTGAGATTGTTGTAGCTCAGTTCCTTGCCCTGGATCTGTTCGGCGACGGCCACGCCAGGGCGTTTGTCGCCGCCCAGATAGAGCGCCGCCTGCTGGTGCGGGTTCTCGCCGTATCGCAGGGTCTGTTTTCGCATGCCGGTGACGGATAATCGCGCCGGGAACGGATTGTCTGCCTGCGCCTCGAACCAGGCCGCAATATGGGTGTCATAGGCCGCTGTCCGGGCATAGGCGACCGCTGCCAGCCTGCGGCGCAGTTCTGCACCGACCTTGCCGCCGCCGGTTTTCATATCCGCCATGACGGCTTCGTAATCCGCCGGGTCCGTAATGATGGTCACGAATTCATGGTTCTTGGCCGCGGCCCGGATAAGCGCGGGGCCGCCGATATCGATATTCTCGACGCATTCATCGAAATCGCCACCACGGGCGACAGTCTGTTCGAATGGATACAGATTCACGACCACGAGATCGATCGGTGCGATATCGTGTGCTTCCATGGCGACCCGGTGCGCGTCCAGGTCACGGCGCCCGAGAATGCCGCCATGAATCTTCGGGTGGAGCGTCTTGACCCGTCCATCCAGCATTTCGGGAAAATCGGTATGGTCCGCGACGTCGGTCACGGCCAGCCCGGCATCGCGCAGCGCCTTCGCCGAACCGCCGGTCGATAGCAGCCGGACGCCCTGGCTCGCCAGGAAGGCGCCGAATTCCTCCAGTCCGGTTTTGTCGGATACTGAAATCAGGGCGCGTGTAATCTTTCCCTCAATCATCGGGGGTCTCTCCATTATCTGTAATTATTGTGCCGCCGCCTTGCGGTCATCGGATCCATTCGTGAATTCGGGAACCATGGCGTGCAGTGATGTGAGTGTGCGATTTGTGTTTCGGGCGCGGGCCGATTGCTCCAGTTCGTCAATCGTGCGGCTCATCAGCGCCAGGTCCATTGTCCGCGGTGCCGCCAGGGTCAGGCCCTCGCAGGCTGTTGGGACAGCTTTTTCTGCATCATGCAACAGAACCTCATGGGTTTTCTCGCCCGGTCGGGGGCCGATGATTTCTATCGCAATGTCCTTGTCCGGCTGCATTCCGGCGAGGCGGATGATCTGATGCGCAAGGTCGAGGATCTTGACCGGTTCGCCCATGTCGAGCACGAAAATCCGTCCTTCGGTTTCGTTATCTGTGTCGCCCAGCGCCGAGGCCTGCAAGACAAGCTCAACGGCTTCGCGTACGGTCATGAAATAACGGGTCATGTTCGGGTCGGTCACGGTCAGCGGGCCACCTGCCGCGAGTTGCCGTTGGAACAGCGGTACGACGGACCCCGTTGACCCCAGGACATTGCCGAAACGAACGACGACGAACCGGGTTTCGCCTTTGGCGCGGCCGGCCTTGTCGAGCGCCTGGCAGTACCCTTCCGCCAGGCGCTTCGTTGCCCCCATGACATTTGCCGGATTGACTGCCTTGTCGGTTGAAATCTGCACCATCAGCCGGACCCCCGCGGCGCGACAGGCATCGGCGACGTTTCTGGTGCCGATCACATTGGTCAACACGCCTTCATTGGGATTACGTTCGACCATCGGCACGTGTTTCAGCGCGGCGGCATGGAACACCAGTTCCGGTTTCTCGTGGGCGATCACGTCTTCCACCCGGCCCCGGTCCCGCACATCACCCAGAATGGGCCGGCGATCCAGTTCGGGATGGGCATTGGCCAGCGCCATGTCGATTTCATAGAGCTGGTATTCCGAGCTGTCGAACAGCGCCAGTGAGGCAGGACCGATATCCGCGATTTGTCGGGCTAGTTCCGAACCGATGGTGCCGCCGGCACCTGTTACGAGCACCCGGCGACCGGTCACCAGCGCCCGCATGGCCTTGCGGTCCAGCACGGTGCGGGGGCGACCCAGCAGGTCTTCAACCGCGATGGGGCGGGTCGTCAGGCGGTCACCAACCCCTTCCTTCAGTTCGGTCAGCCGGGGCAGGCGCGCCAGTGTCATGCCATGCCTGTCGGCAAGTTCCAGCAGCATGCGGACATCGCTGCCGTCCAGCTTGTCCCGGGTCATCACCAGCCGACGGGGTTTAGATGCGAGCTGCTTTGTGACGATATTCTCTGCTTCCTCGATCCGTCCCAGCACCGGAACACCGTGAATTTCACGCCCGACGCGTCCGCCGGTTTCATCGATGACGCCGACGACCCGGTATGGCGCATCGCGGTCGCGGGCCTGTTCGCGGATAAACGATTCTGCCGCATCCCCGGCGCCAACTAGAAGAACGGGCACGCGATTCGCGTTGCCGGTCTCCAGCACATGTTCGAGGCGTCGGTCCTTGAAAAGGCGATACAGGAAGCGTGGACCGCCAAGCAGGACCAGAAGGACGAGCCAGTTTATCAGCAACAGGGACCGGGGCAGATCCTGCAACCGCGTGATCAGGAACAGCAGCGGCAGGAATATCAGCACTATCAGGGATACGGCCTTGATGATCGCCAGCAGGTCATTCAGCGAGGCGTAGCGCCAGATGCCGCGATACATGTCGGCAAACCAGAAAACGCCAGCGGCAACCACAGCGAAAATCAAGGTTCCTTCCAGCAGGAAGGACTGGGCGAAATGGGAAATGTCGCCACCGACGCGCAGAAACAGCGACAGTGGAAATGACACGGCGGCCATGAACACATCATGCACGAATGCTACACGCTCCCGGCGCGTTTTCAGAATGAATCGACTGGCCATATTCGAGCCTTATTAGTCCCCCATGATGCGGGAAGCAAGCGCGCTGGACGATGCTCAGGAAGCGGTGGATGCGCCATGACGTAACAACCATATCAGCAGCAGCCCAACGGTTACACAAGCACCTGCAACCGCCGGTCCGGGCGAATCGATCGCCAGGACGGCAAATCCGATGAGAATCAGGTTGGTACCGCCGATTGCGGCACTGACGGCGGCATGGCTGCGGCCGCGCTGTACGGCTTTTTGATAGAAATGTTCCCGGTGGGCCTGCCAGATGCGCTCACCCCGCAATGCCCGGCGCGACAGGGTGATCGTGGCGTCGGCAAGATAATACAATGGCAGAATAAGCGCCGGGGCCCATAATCCTGAGGCTGCCATGTTCAGCAGCAGCCATCCGAGAAGCAATCCCAGCGGCACGCTACCGACATCGCCCAAAAATATTTTCGCCGGTGACCAGTTCCAGACGAGGAAGCCCAGCGCAGCGGTAGCAAGGGTCAGGCCCAGGGCTGCATCCTGTCCGGATAGTGGCACCATCCAGGCTATCAGTGCGGCACCGCCGGCAACACAGGCGGTTTCGACCCCGGATATCCCATCGATTCCATCCATGAAATTGAACAGATTGACGAACCACAGCCAGGCGAGCACTGCGGCTGCGGTGTCAAGCGGGCCGGGCAACCAGCCCTGGAAAACCGGCGCGGGTAGCCAGATTGCGGCCGGTATGACAGCGGTAGCCTGGGCCAGCAGGCGCGTCAGTGGGGGCAGGGAGCGCAGATCATCGATCCACGAGATCGCGGCCAGACCCACGGCGCCGATCATGACAATTATGAAGGCAATGTCGAATTCCGGCGCCGCCAGATATGTCCATGCCAGCGTGGCAACGGCTACGACAGCAATGCCGCCGCCCCGTGGAACTGGAATGGCATGGCTGGAACGGTCATTGGGGTGGTCGAGAATCGCATGACGCCGCAGGAAAAACAGCACCAGTCCGGTTCCGGCAATGGTGGCGATCAAAACGGCTGCAGCGATATAAATCATGTCGCCTTATATCGCGCAGCCCGGAATCACGCCAGACTGACCGGTGTGCAACGCAGTCAACCGATGGATCGTACGGCGTTCATCGGCAATTTTACCTCGGTTTCCCGTCCCAGCAAACTCAATAACACGGTAATTCGCTGATTATCATTGGCACATTTGAAGATACCGGTATGGGCTGCGAGGGCCCCTTGGGTGATTTCGATGACCTCGCCCGGTGCGTATGGCGGTGCCTCTTCAATGTCAATTAACCCTTCGGCATTTTCCCGTAGCTGGATCGACTCGATGACGCTTTCGGGCACGACGGAGGCTCTTTCCCCCATACTCACCAGGTATTGGACACCGAAGGTACCGTTAACCGAACGCCATGGATCCGCCTCTATATCGAACGATACAAACAGGTAACGGGGGAAAAGGGGCACCAGTATGGAATCGACGCGTCGCGCATGGCGTCGTTCTTTGCGCCGACGGGGTAAATACGTTGTAAAGCCCTGGTTCTCCAGGTGGCCTTGCGCCATGCGCTCCATCCCTGTGCGGGTATAGACCAGATACCATTGCTTCATGGTGTATCCACCGATTTGGGGCGTTCGCGCACAATGCGCAGCAATGGTGGCGTAAGAACCCGTTCCGGCTGAAACGACTTTGACAACGCATCGAACACCGCCTGCGGGGCTTGCAGATCGGTTACAAGTACCGCATCAAGGTTTGGCAAGGTGTCGGGCGACGATACGACCGTCAGGCCTGCGAAGGCTGGATTTTCTGGGTTGTGGCTGCTTCCGGGGGCAAGGAATGGCGCTGTGTCGATCAGGCCTTCCAGCCGCAGGTCGCGTTCGACGGCGCACAGGGTTGCAATTTCAGCCAGATCGCCGACACCGGCCAGTGCAATACGCTGCCAGCCACGCGCGGTGCAATACTCCAGCGCGTCGCCGCATTGCCCGCGCGCCCGACGGAAGAAAGTGAAGGAGGAGGATAGATATTCCGTCGTCAGCCGGGACTTTTCACTGAACCCCTTTGGCGTGAGGTAATAGCTGTAACGGTTCGGTGGAATCTGACTGACTTTGATCAGGCCTTTACGGACGCAACGTTTCAGATAGGTGTTGGCGAGACCCAGTGCTATTCCCAGATCGCTGGCCATCGAACGCTGGGTAACAGTGCTGTTCTCTTCCACGGCATTCAGCAGGCCGAGCGTTATTTCCGCGTCGCCTTCCTGGGTGCCGTCGACTGTTCCCTTGGGTGCCACCACATATTCCAAAGCGTTGTTCGTGTTCACGCTGCGAACGTACTGCGTTCACATTGTGAACGTCAAGGTTCATTCCATGAACATATGCAGAGTCAGTCACTTGAGCGGTTGACAGACCGACGCTGCAGGCGTTAGTCAGAACCAACTTCTTGATCTCAGAAATCCATTGAAAGTCCCGGAAATGCCGGAAAACCCTACACTTGCCGTCATTGGTCTGGGCTATGTCGGTCTGCCGCTCGCCGTCGCACTGGCGCGGTATTTCGATGTTGTCGGTTTTGACGTTGATCGTGACCGGGTGGCGGCGCTTCGGGCAGGAAATGATCGTACTGGAGAGATTGATTCGGCCACGCTTCAGGCGACGAAGCTGGGCTTCGCCGGGGATGAAGCTGCCATTCGCGACCGTGATATCTATATTGTCGCGGTTCCAACGCCCGTCGACGACGATAAACAGCCGGACCTTGGTGCACTTGAATCCGCTGCCGGAATTGTCGGGCGGGTCATGCAGGCCGGTGCCATTGTCGTTTTTGAAAGTACCGTTTACCCCGGCGTGACTGAAGATTTCTGCGGCCCTGTTCTGGCCGCGACATCCGGGCTGACCTGCGGGACAGATTTCTTCCTGGGCTATTCCCCGGAACGGATCAATCCGGGTGACACGGCCCATCGGATCGATACCATTACGAAAGTTGTTGCCGGGCAGACGCCAGCGGTCGCGGAAAGACTGAAATCGGTTTACGGAAGCGTGAACGGCGGCGATATCTTCGTTGCGGCGGATATCCGGACAGCGGAAGCCGCCAAGGTCATCGAAAACGCGCAGCGGGATATCAACATCGCCTTTATCAACGAAGTTGCCACGATCTTTGATCGGATGGATTTGTCAGTGCATGACGTATTGGCGGCGGCATCGACAAAATGGAATTTCCTTGGCTTCACGCCGGGACTGGTCGGTGGGCACTGTATCGGTGTCGATCCCTATTACCTGGCGCATGCCGCCAAATCTGTTCAGCTTGAGCCGGAAATCATCCTCGCCGGCCGGCGGATCAATGACAGGATGAGCGGCTTTATTGCCGACAGGATCGCGTCAAAGCTGGCGGAACCGTCGAAAATCCTTCTGTTGGGCCTGACCTTCAAGGAAAACGTGCCCGATTTGCGCAATTCGCTGGTGCCGGATATCGCCCATCGCCTTGCCGGGGCCGGGCATTCTGTAACGGTACACGACCCCCTGGCCGATCCTGTCGTGGCAAAACGGCTGTACGGGCTGGATCTCGCGAGCGACGTGGGGGCGGCGTATGACTGTGTTGTCGGCGCGGTGGCGCATGACGCCTATCGCGATTTGCAAATGGACGAGCTGCTGGTTACAGGCGGCTTGCTTGCCGATGTCAAAGGGATGTGGCGCGGGCTCGCGAATTCGCCGGATTTGCGCTATTGGTCGTTGTGATCCGGCGAATGTTTTGTTGGTGGGCAGCATGGCCATTAACTGCGAAGGCCTGATTACCGTTTGCTGCCTTCCTGGCGCAGCGCCCATTTGACAGTTGTCGTGCTGGTTCCGGTTCGGCCTGACAGGACGACCTGCTGGGAGCGTCGAGCCTGATCGCCGCCGAAATACATGCTCTCCGCCAGATCAACCTTCGCGCCACTGACCCGCAATCGCCAGCCGACGCCGCCCGGCAATCGCAGGAATACGGCGCTGCCATCCTGCGCCATAGAGGCGCGGACGGTTGGATGAACATGAAACCGGATAGCGAACGCACGATTTTCCGGCACGCCGGCGGTGCCGTCGGCAAGTTGCTTCTCCGCCGCCAGCAAACTGTCTTCGCCGCGCAATTCCGTGCCGGATGCGGACATATAGAGCCGCCGGCGGTGGATCAGTCCAAAGGGTTCAGCGTATCCGTCATGGCTTAGCGACAGCCAAGAATTGCCGTCGGTTTCGTCCCGTTCGACGCTTACATGCGCCGGTTGCCGGCCCAATGTGCCGTCCGGGCGGATTTCGCTGGAATTCATATCCTCGACCGCGAGCGTCGAATGCGCTGCGGTGGTGCGCGCCGCCTGCCGCCATTCCGGGCCGCTTGTAATCGATGCCCCGCAATTTACGATCAAACGTTCCTTTGCGAAGCTGGCTTCAAACGCCAGGGTTCCGGCATGCGCATGGCTGTCGAGCCCTTCGTCGGGCGGCAGTCCCGTATCGGCAATGACGAGTAATTTTCCGGCCGATAGGCGCTCGAACCCGCTTTCCGGCGCGCTCGGTTTCGGGCGGTCACGGGCATCGGCATGGGTCAGGACCAGGTCGACAACCTTTGGGTCGTCTTCGCCGCTGCCATTGAATACCGCGAGGCCGCCGTCGCCGTGGCGAAAAAACCGCAGCATTGTGGCCGCGCGACCGATTGCATCGCCCAGTGATGCCAGCGCTTCCTGGCGACCGGCGCCCAGTGCGGCACGCATGTCGACCAGGTCCCGCAACAAGACCAGTTGCGCCCGGGGACTGCGTTCGACATGGCCGCCATCGGTATCAACCTGCCAGGCCAGTTCGGCGTCGAGAAGGCGCCTTGCCTTTGCGAGGAGCGGCATTTCACCCGGCAGGCATAATCCCGCGTAAAGCAGGCCCTTTATGGCGGCAATCCGGTTGAGCCCGTCGGATCCCCGGACAACAATCCGGCTGAGATGCCGGGCTTGCCGGGTCATGCTGGCGAGCAATCGCAGACGGAGTGCATCCGGCGCGCTGGCGAAGAACACTTCGTAATGGGATGCCAGAACGGCAAGTCGGCGTCCCGTGATGTCCGCGCGCCATGCAATGCCGGTGTAGGCTTCGTGCCGGTCCAGCCATTCCTCCGTCAGCGTTCGGGCACAGCGGCGGGCATCTTCGCCGCCCAGCGCCCGCAGGTCGCGCAACCACAGGAATTCGTGCAGGGCCTCGCGCCATGCCCGGTCAGCATCGTTTTCATCCCAGGGAGATCCCTTTGGCTGCACGCGAATGCCTGCCAGGGTGAGAACGTTCCCAAGGATAGCCGCACCATGATGGGCATCGCCCGGCCAGGCATCCGGCGGTACGCTTGCCAATTGCGCCGGGTGCCGCCGCAACAGCGTCGCACCATAAAACGGGGTGGCAAACAGGGTGCCGTACAGGCGGCGCTGAAACGCAGACCAGGCAGGTTTGCCGCGCAGCGTTCGATTCATGGGTGCACCGGTCAGTTCCGGCCCCTGAGACGGCGAATATTGTCCGTATAGGCTTCCGGCCCGCCCTTGAAGGCGGCGGTTCCTGCGACAATCATGTCGGCACCTGCGGCGATGACATCCGGGGCGGTGTCGTCGTTGACCCCGCCATCCACTTCAAGGTCGATCGTCCGACCGGTTTGATCAATGCGGCGCCGGATTTCACGGATCTTGTCGCATTGCGACGCGATGAATTTCTGACCGCCAAAACCGGGATTGACGCTCATCACCAGAACCAGGTCAATTTCGTCCATGAGGTGATCGAGCACGGATACCGGTGTCGCCGGGTTCAGTGCGATCCCCGCCTTGCAGCCAAGACTCTTGATTACCTGAACGGTGCGATGCACATGTGCGCCGGATTCGGGATGGATCGTCAGAATATTGGCGCCGGCCTTGGCAAAAGCCTCGAGATAGGGATCGACAGGCGAGATCATCAGATGCACATCGAACGGTTTATCGCTGTGCGGTCGCAGTGCTTTCACGACGTCCGGGCCGATAGTCAGGTTGGGCACGAAATGCCCGTCCATCACGTCGATATGGATCAGGTCGGCGCCGGCTTCGTCGATGGCGCGGACTTCTTCGCCAAGCCGGGCGAAATCCGCCGACAGGATCGAAGGGGAAATTCGGATTTTCTGCTGCATGCCTAGTTCCTAGTGTTTTCCCGAAATCTGCGCAAGCCGCAATCGGAACGTCGCTAGACGCGTTTGAGCCGCGCAATAAAAAAACCGTCCAGACCGCCGCGTTCGGCCCAATGCGATGGCAGGGTCCGTACCTCGCCGTTCGCGGTAATTGCCGATTCGAGGCCTGGCAACTCCGCCGCCGTTACGGGGACGCGTTCCAGCGGCGCGCCATTCGCCAGCAATTTCTCGATTCGTTCCGAACCTTCCTCCGGCTGCAGCGAGCAGGTGGCGTAGACCAGCAAGCCGCCGGGCCGCAATATATCCGCGCAATGTGTCAGCAATCTGTCCTGGATCTCGGTCAGGCGCTGGATATCGGCAGGCTTCTTCAGCCGGGCAATGTCCGGGTGGCGACGGATCGTGCCGGTTCCCGAACAGGGTGCGTCCAGCAGTACCGCATCAACCGGTGCCTCGGGCATCCATTCGGCCGCATCAGCGACGGTGCGTTGCGCCTTGAGACGCAATCGCCACAGGTTGTCCTTTACCTGTTTCATGCGTTTTTCGGAAATATCCACGGCATGGACGTTGGCGCCAGCCGCGGCGAGTTGCGCGGTCTTGCCGCCGGGCGCGGCGCACATGTCGACGATAGTCTGCCCGGGGGAAGGGTTCAGCAGGGCTACGGGCAGGGCGGCCGCAGCGTCCTGTATCCACCATGCGCCGTCATCGAATCCCGGCAGGGCACGGATGTCGCCGCCGGCCGCCCGGCGCAGAGAGCCCGTTGGCAGCAGTTCGGCTTCCAGCTTTTCGGCCCAGGCTTCGGGGTCCGATTTCACCGTGATGTCGAGGGCGGATTCGCGCAAATGGGCCTCGGCGATTGCCGTGGCCGTTTCCGCGCCATAGGCGTCAGCCCAGCTTTTCCAGAGCCAGTCCGGCACGTTCATTTTCGCCGGGTTCGCGGCCGGCGTTATGGTCTCGCTTGTCAGGCGCCGCAGCACGGCGTTGATCAATCCCTTATAGGCGCGCTGACCGCTGGACTGGGCCGCGGCGACCGTTGTTGAAACCACGGCATGCGCGGGGGTGTCCAGGAAGACGAATTGTGCCGCGCCGAGCCGAAGCAGGTTCTGCACGATCCGCGCCTGTCCCCGCAGGGGCTTGTTCAGAAGCGGGGCAATCATGGTGTCCAGTTCGGGCAGTCGGCGCAGCACTGTCGCCGCCAGCAGCCGTGCCAGCGCCCGGTCGCGCGGAGGCATGCCTTTCAGCCGGCGATGGCTGGCCAGGGCGTCGTCGAAGGGCCGCTTTTCGTGCAGGACGGAAACCAGCAGTTCGAAAGCGACGGTGCGGGGATCGGATTTGCTCACGCGGGGAGTCCTATCTTTCAAACCCCGCCAGATAAAGACTTTTGCGCGGCTAAATGCGGAATTAATCCCAGGGGCTGGTGACGCCTGCCATTTCGCGCAGGCGGCGCACCCTGTTTACGGTGTTCGGGTGGGTGGAAAACAGGCTGTCTGACGCATGGGCATGCAAGGGGTTGATGATAAACATATGTGCCGTTGCCGGATTGCGTTCGGCTGCTTCGTTGTCGATGGCGGATGCGCCATGCTGCAGCTTTTCCAGCGCATTTGCCAGCCATAGCGGCCGCCCGCAGATTTCCGCGCCGATCCGGTCTGCTTCGTATTCGCGACCGCGGCTGATGGCCATTTGTACGATCATCGCGCCAAGCGGTGCCAGGATGGCGACCAGCAGCACGCCGACGATGCCCAGCGGGTTGTTGCGGTTATTGCCGAAAAACATCGCGAAATTGGCCAGCATGGACAGGGCGCCGGCAATCGTTGCCGTGATCGTCATGATCAGCGTGTCGCGGTTTTTTACATGCGCCAGTTCATGCGCCATGACCCCTGCAATCTCTTCCTGGCTGAGCAGTTGCATCAGGCCTGTCGTCGCCGCAACCGCTGCGTTTTCGGGGTTGCGGCCGGTGGCAAAGGCGTTGGGTTGCGGGTTTTCGATGATAAATACCTTGGGCATCGGAATATCCGCCTGCCGTGCCAACTGGGCTACAATACCGTGCAAAGCCGGCGCGGACTGGGCATCGACCTGCCGTGCGCCATACATGCGCAGCACCATCGTGTCCGATTTCCAATAGGCAAAGAAATTCATCGCCACTGCGATGGCCAAAGCGATAAGCATGCCGCCTTCGCCGGCGATCATAAAGCCGCAGGCCAGGAAAAGTCCTGTCATGGCCGCCAGCAGCATTGCTGTCCGGGCATAGTTCATCTTGCAGTTTCCTCCTTCTCCAGCTTATGTTGCGACTGGCAAGCACGGCTTCAAGAGTGGGAGACGGTGATGAGAAAACTGTTTGAAAAACTTCAGGAA
>Ga0222651_1000304_pt1 | contig 34848 bp, 28 predicted proteins | sample AntAcemetagen369_FD_179855 | JGI IMG/M metagenome (GOLD analysis project Ga0222651, IMG submission 179855) | Saline water microbial communities from Ace Lake, Antarctica - #369 | ecosystem: Environmental > Aquatic > Non-marine Saline and Alkaline > Saline | place: Antarctica: Ace Lake...
CTGTGTGCAGGTACCGCTATTCAGTACAGCACAGAAATGAAGAACTATTACCAAAAGAGAGTTGGAGAGGGCAAAAGCAAAATGAGCACGCTTAACATCATCAGAAATAAACTTCTATCTAGGGCTTTTGCCGTTGTAAACCGTAATTCTAACTATGTTGACACCTTAAAATATGCCGCATAAAATATTTTAGATTCTTCTTGTTTAACCCTTAGAATACAGGCAGGCCAGACGTCTTCTGCAGTCTCATTGACTACAAAGGTCTCCAATACTTGTGCGCCGTGGCGTATATCCGTCTTCCGAAATATACTTAATTATTCCCACCCTCCAACCCGGCCTCACCCTAAAACAGTCCTCAACTTCGTACCTATTGCTATCCGCACCGTTGGATATCTATATTGTTTAAATAGTATCCCAATCCTGCTTGTTTGGTTTAATTTTCCGTAAAGGAGCTCTTTTTTGTGAAGGAGCTGGTATTGTGTACCCACTTTTTTGTACGTGCTTTCCTCAAACGGCTCTGCCTGGTTCCATACATTATTAATTCCCCCATAATTGCCACTGTTTACAAATTCTTCAGGTAGATTGACGGCATCGCCCTGGATAATATTGTATGAGTAAACTGTCTTTCCAATGTTGGATGTTGCATTGCCCACATATTTGGTGACCTTATTGTAAAGGATGGGGAAACCCAGGTAATTTATGGAATTGTACTTGCTGACCCCAAAAAACTGCCTGTGCCAATATGTACTGGTTTTTGTACACCAACCAACGGATGTAGTAATGCTTCCACAATGTCTTCATAATTTCTTGAAAATAGCCTTTCATCAAATAACCTTATTCCCAATCCATCCTCATTTTCACCATAGGAATAGGTTTGTTGATTTGTGATTACCTGCTTTGAATCATAATTTTTTATGGATTTTATTCTAAGTCCTCCACCTTCAACAATTCCTCCTGAAGTCAAAAATTTATGTGGTTCGAAATCAAAAATCGTACTCCCTCCAGTGGGATAATTAATCTTGGATAGTATCCCTGCCTTCATATGTATCGTAGAAGGATTTCGATTCCCACTTCCTACAGTCCATGACAAAGCTAAATTTAAAAATCCATTTGAATAGGACTCCCCATTTATGAAATGAACTTGATTAAGATCTAGTGCCGTGACAGTTCTTGATGGCAAAAGGCTGACGTTGGCATTGCCGTTGGAGTAGCCCCAGTAATCGACATCGTATGAACCATAAGGAGGTAATGGGGTCGTATTATATTCGAAACTATGTTTTTTGGTTTTCTCCGCTGCTGATGAACCTTTTTCAGAGAGACCCTTTAGTTTTAGCCTGTATTTTGAAAATTGAGAAAAATAGGGGTAGCCGGAACCACTATCAAAATAGTCATAATCAAAGCTTAGTGCGTGTCAACCGCCCTCACCTTATAAATATTCTGTTCACCATTTATTTCCGCATATTACTAGCCTGGTTTATAATTACAGTTAGCTTCTTATTTATGTTACTCTTGGCGTAATGTTTTTTAGGCCCCATTCAGTTGGGTCCCTAATTTAAAAAGTCCTCCAAATAATATAGGCAAGAGATTATTTCAAATGGGCTTATAAATATTGAACTTATGAAATCAATAGCTTAAATGGGTCAAAGTAAACATCTTCTTCGAGATACCACTTCTTAAGTCACCCAGGCCACTTCACAAGTAGCCCCCTCCACTTCAATAGTCCTCTCCCCCACTTAACAAGTAGGGATGGGTACCTAAAACTGACACGCTTGAGGTTCGGAACTCAAATGATTCGGTCCTGAAGTGGGGCTTTGAACCTGGGAACTTGTCATTTCCACTAAAAAAAGACAGTTTTTTGGTTAGAAAATTAAAAACATGACATTATTTCCGAAATCTTCCGTTTCTTAAATCATTATAGGGGACTTCGGAAGTGGGGGTTGTGGATAAAAAAATATGACCCCTGGCTAAAAGCAAAAAAAAATAAGGTACTGCCTGAAATATTCCGACTGTACCCATCAATATGTTGTAGGTGACATAAGCAACTTTTTCTTTGTTAGACTTCCGTTCCATTGGATGAGCCACTTCCGGATTTTTCGAACCGTTGTTTAAGGTCATCATAAATCACTTTGGCATCGGTAGCATTTACTTTGGCTCCATACTTAACGGAATTATAATAACTGAGTGCTCCTACATAAGTCTCTCAACCGGCCATCATCACGGTATCATTCATGTTACTTTCCAACTGCTGTAAGTCCCTGAGCAAAGGCATCAAGCTTTTTACCGCCGTCCAGTCTTTCTCCAATTCTTGCAAATCAATATATGGAGGCAAAAACTGGCCGTCCTCTTGGGCATAATTCATTTGCTTCGCTTGCGACACCATACCAAAAAAAAGACCAGCTCTACAAAGCTGGTCTTTTCCTATTTAACAAGTTGATTGTATTTTTAAATCCGATTAAAGACCTAGCTCATAGTAAGATCGCTGACCATTTGAATAGACACCTAAAATGATTACATCCTCACCCTCATAGTTTTTAAGTGCATTGATCACATCTTCTCCGGTAAGAATTTTAATTTTACCGATTTTAGTGATAATAAAGCCTTCTTGAACTCCTACATCTTTCCATGACTTGTTATCTATGGAAGTAATTGTTGCTCCCCCTTCGAGTTCAAGTCTTTCTTTGTATTCTACTTTTAAGTCTTCAAAGACTACTCCTTCAAACTCAGTGATCTTTGGAATTACTTTTACCACCACCTTTGTATCACCTGAGACATTCTTAAGTGTTGCCGTGGTACTCATTTCTTTCCCATCACGAAGGAATTTGACATTGATTTTATCTCCAGGTCGCTTTCTCGCCACTCTTTCTTGTAGGGAAGAGGTGGTGTACGTATCGGCTTCATCAATACCTATGATAATATCTCCTCTTTGTAAACCGGCTTCTTCGCCTCCACTGCCTTCATTGACTTTGTCAACAAATACTCCTCTGTCAGCTTTCACTTCTTCACCAATAGCTTCTTCAAGGTCAGCATTTACATCCCTGATAATTACGCCAAGTAATCCTCTTTGCACAGTGCCGAATTCCAAAAGATCATCCATTACTTTTTTTGCAATGCTACTCGGAACCGCAAAGGAGTAACCACTAAATCCACCAGTTCTTGAGGCAATGGCTGTATTGATTCCGATAATCTCTCCATTAAGATTCACCAGTGGTCCACCCGAATTTCCCGGGTTCACAGCGGCATCGGTCTGGATAAATGACTCTACCTGCATATTGCTCTCGTCTCGAAGAATTCCAATATTTCTTGACTTTGCGCTGATGATACCTGCGGTAACCGTTGAGTTTAATTCATAAGGGTTACCTACTGCTAAAACCCATTCACCAATTTGCGCTTGGTCGGAGTTTCCAAAGGAAATAAAAGGCAGATTATTGGCCTCAATCTTTAGCAATGCAAGATCTGTCGTTGGATCTGTACCAATAACTCTGGCAGTAAACCTCCTGTTGTCCTCCAAGGTTATTTCTACCTTTGAAGCATTTTCTACCACGTGATTATTGGTCACGATATAGCCATCCTCAGAAATAATTGCACCTGATCCGGTACTTTTTCCTTCTCTTGGGGTAGCCTCACCTTTTGGAGACCTAAATCCAAATAACTCTTCCATTGGATCCACACCTTTCTGGCTCCTACTCATAGTTGCCGTACTTCTAACATGAACTACAGCAGGTGTTACCTGAGCTGCTGAAGCTACAAAATTAATTCCTTCAGGAATCACAAACTTGTCATCACTAAGCCAATTTACCAAACTGGTGTTTTGCTTTTCGGTAAAATTTGTAGTGGAATCTTGGTTGGTTTGTAAAAAACCTACACCAAGTACTGCTACCAATCCTCCTATTAAAGAAGCGAGCACGATTCCCATGAAAAACTGTTTTCTATTCATTGTATACCTTTCTTTTAAATTAAATCAATTAACACGAAATATTATTTCTTATATTACTTCTAAAACGATGCCAGTTGTGGTTTAGGTTTGCTATTTAACAGCATTTAACATAAAAAGTAGTATTTCTTTCAGCATATTCTTAAACAAACATCAAAAACCAAATAAACAATGCCTTCACTTCAAGGAAGGCAACAACCATGCAACTCATAAACAACAATTTACCATGAGAAAAAGTTAATTTAAAGTATGTTTTATTTCTAAATCTATTTGAAACAGTCCAATAAAACCTGCTTTTTCAACTCTAATGATGCAATAGAACGATTAGTAGCCTGTTCTGCTCATCCTCAAGGAATGATGTAATTGCAAGAAAATCAGTCCATTTAAGGACCGGTACTTAGCATCGTGATAAGATTTACCTACCAACTATTTTCAAATTTAGCTTACCTTATATACACCTTAAGGTATATGGAATAAAGAAAAGCAATCGCAAATATAAAACTACTTATTATGCCATTATGTCACAAGTCCAATAAATCAACATCCGTAACATCTATCAATTACAAGACATAGGGTACTATTATAGTGCAATAGCTTTAATCTTAAACCTTTAAACGAACTGCCATTTTGGCACTTTTCAAAAAATAATGGTAGTCATAAACCATTAAAATGGTTATTCTTTAATCATTGACTTATAGGTAAGGCCCTGAGGCTGGCTTTTACTGTTTGGGAAGATTAAACTAAAAATAAAACCAATAACAACACAACTCACCACACCTATAGCACCATAGAGGTATCCATTAACATCTGTAAATCTGCTGACCAGAAAAGTAATTCCGGCCCCTGAAAGGGTCCCAATAATTACACCGAGTGCATTGGCTCTTTGACTAAATATCGCTAGAATAAAAACGCCTGCGAGACAGCCGCCAATCATCCCCACTAGCTTTTGGAATAAATCAAAAATAAACCCTACCTCAGTAGCCGCAATCCAGACGGCTGTTAAGGTACCAAAAACCCCCATAATAATCGTAACGGTCTTGGCCAGCTTTAAGTACTCACTGTCCCTAAGTCCCGGCTTTAGGTATTTGTGAATGTCTGTAATATAGGCCGTGGCAATGCTGTTCATACTACTGTCTAGGGAAGACATACTAGCAGCAAAGATTCCAGCAATCACCAAGCCTGCTATTCCTACAGGAAGTTCAGCTACTATATAGTAAGGCAAGAGTTCTTCAGGATTAGCACTTCCTATCTTTTCAGGGTTGGTGAGGTAGTAAACGAAGAGAACGGTTCCCAAACCAAAGAATAAAAATATCCCTGGAATAGTGATAATTCCATTCGTCCATAGACTTTTTGCGGCCTCTTTTTCATCTCTCACTGTAAGGTAACGCTGAATTACCACCTGATCTGAGGAATAAGGAATTAAATTTAAAAAGAAAAACCCTACTATGGCTACCCAAAAAACCAGCTGCGTATAATCCCATGACCAGTCTACCAGTTTAAATTTTTGGAATTCCATCCCCACCTCAATTACTGTAGAAAAACCTCCATCAATATTTGCTATCGCTATAAATATGGATAGAAGCGCCCCTCCTAACAATACCACAACCTGTATAACATCTGTCCAAATCACGGCTTCCATACCACCCAAAACTGTATAGATGGTACTGAAAACACCCATTATTGCAATACATAGAAAAATGTCCATGTTAGTTACCGACGAGATCGCAATCGCTGGCAGATAAAGCACCACTCCCATACGGGCCAATTGAAATACAATAAAAGTCAAGCTCCCCAAAAGTCGAACCCTTACATCAAATCTCAACTCCAGGTATTGGTAGGCTGTAGTGATGTTTAACCGCTTAAAAAACGGCAGATAATATTTAATAATTAAAGGGACAATCGCTAAAATCATAAAAGACCCCACTGCCAAGCGCCAATTGGTAGCATAAACAATGACCGGAATTGCCATAAAAGTAATTGCACTTAACTGCGTACCAAATATACTTAATCCTGCTGCCCACCAAGGAATGCGCTTTCCCGCCAAAAAATATTCTGTAGTGGTATTTTCTCTATTTGAAAAATAGATACCAATCCCCAGCATACAGGCCAAATACGCCCCTAAAGTAGTCCAGTTGGCCCAACCAAATGGATTATGGACGGACAAGCCCAGCACTTTAGGTGACCTTACTCCAGGGCCTTTTTCTCCATTAGGGACTACCCAGTAATCTTTCCAATACACTGAAGGAGCAGTGACTCTGGAAGTACCCATTGGCATGTCTCCCATTTCTACCCATTCCTCAGAATTGGTATTGTAAGCCAGCATTTTATCCAAAAAGCCTGGATGACTTGCAGGATCTGTATGCATCAATGTTTTTTCATTCAGGCCCCCTGCGATCAAAATATGGTCTCCGCCCAAACTGAATGCAGGCGAAGGTGCTGCAGCAACACCTCTAGGCAAATCCTTTAATTTCTCCCAACTCCCTAGACGAGGTTGATCTCCGGGTATAAACCTATAAGCATCCTTTAACAAGGTTCTACCTAAGCTTTCGTCTGTATTTATATAGAGCCCGAAACCACTAAAAACGTAAAACGCTTCTTTATGTCCAGCAGCGACAGCTTGGATTCTAGCCATACCGGGAAATGTAGGTCCTTCTTCCCACTTCATCTCTCCTTTGTTTTTCTTTAAATCAAGAAAATAAAATTTAGTTTCTGCAAGGCCGGTAGCGGTCTTCTGCCCTCCCAAAACATAAAACACCCCATTCACAATTGTTCCTGTCATGCTCGCCAATGGAATTGGAAGCTCAGGGTAATCATTTTCCGTCGTTATTTCTCCGTTTCGGAAAACCAGGCTAATAACCAAATTGCTATGGGCTTTGGCATCATTTCCACCTATTATCCAAACCTTGTTCTTATAACTCCCTGAAACAGAATAAGCCAGTGGTTGTGGGAGCTTTTGCCCCGCAACTGTCCATCCTTCCTCAGTGTTTTCCATGAAATAGATCTCATCATACCATACTTTTTTCCCACCTTCCCAAGGTCTCTTTTCTGGAAAATTGGCACCTCCACCTACCAATAATGCACCGTTACTTACACCTGCAAACATTCCCGCAAACCCCTCTTTGTCCGGAATAGCAGGCAATTCCTCCCATCTTACTTCTTTACCGACTGCTTGAAAAACTACAAGTATAAAAAATAGGGTGACCAATAAGTATTTTTCCAGGGTTGAATGCATTTTATTTTTAATTATGATATTTTTTTTAATTTAATAAAGCCTTATAGGCTCTCCTGTAGAAGCAGAATCAAATGCGGCAAATAAAACTTCCATGACTTTTAAGGTTTGCCTACCAGAAGCTATTGGCTCCCGGTTTTCCATTATAGCATTGGCAAACTCCTCCCATTGATTCACCAAAGCTTCATTCATCCAATCCTTGGAAAAGGAAGTTGGGGAAAGGTGATAATTTTGATCCTTTCCCAAAAAAGTGCCTTTGGAATTGTCAATTTTCAGACTACCCATGTTTCCATTAAAATCGAGACAAATATCATTTACACCATTTTTAAATCCTGAGTAATGAAGGGAAGCTTTCTGGCCGTTTTTAAAATCCAGCAAAATCACCCCTCCATCATCTACTTCATCTTTATGAAAAGCATTGGTCATACTGGCATAAACGCAACTGACATCAGAGGGGATCAAGGCGCACAAAGCGTCCAATTGGTGAATGGCCACCGTAAGCAAATATCCTCCACCAAAAGCCTTCTTCAAATGCCAATCCTTCCGATCACCATGTTTCCAAAAAGAAATTGATGTCGCTTTGACCATGTATATTTCACCAATTTCTCCAGAAGCAATGCAGGTTTTTGCAGCTATAAAAGACGGGGAAAATTGAGCGACATGCCCAATCATTAACTTTACGTCTGATTTATTACAAGCTTCATAAATGGCTTTGCAATCTGAATAGGTTGAAGCCATAGGCTTTTCCAGCAAAATATGCTTCCCAGCGGCGGCGGCCTCAAGTGCAATGGTCGTATGCAAATGGTGAGGGGTAGCGATAAGGACGGCGTCAATCTCTGGATTACGTATCAATTCACGGTAATCTGTAGCTCCTTTGAGGTTGTATTTATCAGTGAGTATCGATAAAGAAGGTGCATCTCTTCTGCAAATGGCCTTTAGGTCAAGTGATGGGATTTTTTGTATGGCTTCAATATGTCTTGAGCTAAAATTTCCCGCACCAATAATTCCAATCGCTATCATTTTTTCCTTGATTCAGTCCATTCAATTCAATGGCATACCTTCAACACCAATATTAATTCGGCTTAATATACCTGGGCCAGGTTCACCCACACCACCAGTTATCCATAGATAGCCTTCTGCAAAGCAAAGGTTGCTGGTAAGTGGAATACCAGAATCGTAGCTAGCAAGCAATTTCCCATGTTCCGAAAGAACATGTATGGCCTGCATCCCGTAATGAGCAACCCATATCCTACCCTCCCTATCCATCGCCAATCCATCTGGCAGGTTTCCTGTCTCTTTATTTTTATTGTTAACTGGCAGGGTTGCCAGCACCGTTAAGTAATCAGGGCTTGTTTCAGGAAGGTTGAGGTCTATTTTCAATAGCCTGTTTTTGTAGCTTTCAGCAATGTACAAGACATTTTTTTCTTTATGGAACACAATCCCGTTTGGGAAATCAATGCCAGTAGCAACAGCAAATGCCTCAGCCTCCCAACCTACAAAATATACACCGCCATTGTGTCTTATGGAATCGGTGAAGAAGAAGCCCTTTTCTGTATGAACTGCGATGTCATTGGGGCAATTGATCGGCACTCCATTAATCTGAGCAGGGGAAACATCTCCCAATAACTTCCCCTCGTGATCATATCTTACTATTCTGGCAGACAAACTGTCACAGAGCAGGTGGTCTCCGTTGGCCATGATTGCTTGCCCGTTTGGCCTTTTTCCTTTGGCCCACAATTTGGGTTTTCCATCTTGATACCGGTAAATTCCTTCACCTGCCAGATTAGTGTAATAAAGGAAACCATCATTACCGAAAACTGGCCCCTCAGTATAAAAATCCAGCTCCAACATGATTTCGGGCTGGATGCTATTTGGATCAGGGAGCTTCTGGTGAATGTGGTTTTCTTCCGTCATTTTACTTAAATTTTATCCAATGGGAACAAAGGTTTTCTTCGATTTTTGTAAGTCAAACTCGCCATATCTGCCCTTGTAACACCCGGTGTATTGGCTCTCAATATAGTTTTACAAACAGACTGATATGCTGCCAATGGCGCATTAACACCTTTGGCCACTAGCACATCGTAGGATGTTGGGTCAATATTAAAATGAAGCAATTGCTGAAGACTGAATGGAACAATGCGCAAAGAAGTCAGCATAATGGTATTGCCGGATTTGCTGGTCACAATGGCGGTTTCTCCCATATTGAAATTGACCTGCCCACCATGTCTTGGTTCTTTTTCGGTAAATTTCCCATCTACAATGTCCTCCAACTTTACTTCCATAGACATGGTTTCACCATGTAATTTGTCTGTTTTTGCTCCAATTTTTATAGAGAAATACCCCGCTGGATTTTTCGCTTTTATTTCTGCTACTGCTTCTGGATCATAGATACACATGAAACTTTTTACTCCAGAACAGGATTCCAAAACATCAAGAAGGAAGGTGCTGTCTGCGGGTGAACCGCCACCGACATTGTCTCCCATATCCAATATCAGTAAAGGTTTTTCAACCTTGCGGATATGCTCAGGCAATTCTTCCAACCCAATTTTCTTACCAGAGAAATCCAGGTGATTTTTAAGCAAATATTCATTTAGAATGGCTGCTTTCTTTTCTGCCAGATATTTATCGTTATTGGTAATCACAATAAAGCTGGTGCCCATTTCTGGAACATCAGCATAAGGAAATCCCAAAACAACATTTGTTGACAAAACACCAGGAACATCCTGAACTTCTCTGGCAAACGCAAATAATGTCTCGCAGGGATCAGATCCCGTATGCTGCATTTCAATACTTATCGCCACTTTCGTTTGCAGAAGAACCATTTCCGGTTTTATTTTACCTTTTAGGGTGTCTATCATTAAAACGGCCGCTGCTTTTCCAACATCTCTTTGATCTACATGAGGATTAGTTTTGTAGGCAATAAGTGCATCCACTGCTTCCACCATAGTTTTACTTAGGTTACAATGTGGATCAATGGTGCCAATAATGGGAAGATTTGGCCCCAGAATTTCCCGAACCATCTTTAACCAATGACCGTCGAAATCCAAATAGGACACACTTACGCCAGCGCCATGTGGCACCACCATCAAGCCATCTAATGGAGGAGCATTCTTCAAGGTCCGCTCCACCTCTTTGATTAAGCGATTAGCCGTTTCTTCAGCAATGATTCCACCTGGAGTAGCTTCACCATAAAACAAGGGGACAAGTTCTATGTCCTCCTCGGCGCTTAAAATCGCTACCATACCACCAATTTCATGAAAGGCGTCACGGTATTCCTCTATAATATCCTGTCCATATAACAGGTGTCCATTTTCGAAATCTCCCCAAGTTGTCTGCTGGTCCAAAAAGGTGTTTGATTCATGGTAAACACCAATTATACCGATGCGTTTTTTCGAACTATTGGACATAAGCAACTAAATCTACTTCAAACTTCAACAACGTACCTAAACAGCCAATCAAGGTAGTTCTAGCAGGGTAAGGTGCCTGAAAGTATTCCTTATAAATGGCATTAAATTTCCCTAGGTCCTCTTGGTTTCCCACGTAGTTCCTCACCTGAACCACATCACTAAAGTCCAAACCTGCTGCTGCCAGAATTTTTTTAGCGTTATCAAAAGACCTTCTTACTTCATTCTCAAAAGTGTCGTTTACGATTTTTCCATGTTCATCAACAGAAGCCTGGCCAGAAACGAATACCATATTGTTAACTTTCAGTGCTGGAGAAAAAGGCAATGGACTATTAGGAACGCCTTCGCCTGAAATAACTTCTTTGTTTACCATAATTTTTTGGATAGTTTTTCTGTGATTCGTTTTCCCCGAAAATTAATCGGGTGGGTTTTAAATACAATTTACAAATCTGATCAGTCAAATATTATTTTTAGGCACCAATTTTTGATGCTATTACAACTCTCTCTATCAATTCTTCCACTTTCTTATCTTCCCAAACTTTATTTGTATTACCAACTGGGGCTATAGAAGGCCCGATATCTATAGCATACCTCATTTGAATTGCTTGTCTAAAGAAGGTCCAGATATTTGGTAAGGTTTCGGCAATTACTTCTTGAAAAACCAGCATAAAGTCTGTTGCCAGTGCCACATCCCCTTTTACAAATGCATCTCGAACATGTTTACACTCTGGCTCGAACACATTATAATAAGAGCCAATGGCACCATTAGTGCCACATAAGGCTGCATGGCACATAAGTTCGTCTGATCCACTAAAAAGCACCAACTTACCTTTTGAACTGTAAGAAATGGTACTAATCTCGAGTAGGTTATTAGTAGTTAATTTCATGCCTACCATATTAGGCATCTTTAGCAATTTATTAATAAATCCTAACAATCCATCTGAAAAGCTTGTAGCCCCTAATTGGTAAGGAAAGAAAGGCAGATCCGTAGCAGTAGCGATCGTCTCATAATGTTTTAACGCCATACCTGAGCTTCCATCTGTGGGACCGTAATAAACGGGTGCAACAGAGGAAATGCCATCTACTTTACACTTGGAGGCATGATTGGCCAAACGAACCGACTCCTGTGTCGTCATGGAACCTACTTGTACAATTATTGGCACCCTGCCGGCATTGACATCTGCAGTAATCTCAGTCACCCTGTTTCTATCAGCTTCACTAAGCAAAAACCCTTGACCTGTGGAGCCAAGTAGATACAAGCCATCTACACCTTGGGATATTAGCACATCCACCCACTTCTCTAATTGCTTAAATTCAGGACGACCATTGCCATCCATTGGAGTAAGCATTGCTGGCCATACCCCTTTCAAATTTTCATACATATTTAATTGATTTATCTTTTATACTGCAAAATATTGGTCCATTTCTTTATAACTACTTAAATAGCTTACTGGGTTTTGCACAACCAACGCTTCCACGGCTTCTGGGTCTTTAAAGCCACTGGCAGAAACGATACATACTGCATTGGCATTTTTATCTAATTCACCAAAGGCTATCGCCTTCATGCATCCTGCCAAAGCTACCGCGCCTGCAGGTTCTGTATATATCCCTTCTTTTATTGCCAATAATCGCTGGCATTCAAAGGTTTCCTCATCACTCACCAAGAAACCATTCCCTCCGGTTGCCCTACATTCCCTTAAGGTTTCCGTTCCATCGATTACATTGGCCACTTGAAGCCCACTCACTTTAGTTGTTGCATTTGCTACAGCCTTGGCTTCTTCCAAGCCCTTTCTCAGATTTCCGGCGATGGTGTCATTCCCTTCGGGTTGTACGCAATGTACCCTTGGTACCTCAAAAATAGCATGCTGGCGCTTCCATGTTTGAAAGCCCCTGGCAATGGCCAAGGCCAAGCCCCCTCCACCAGATGGAACAAATACATTGTCCACACTCTCAAGATCTTCTGCCAGCTCAAAACTTATCGTTTGTACGCCAGTCATCCCAACAGGGCTGTATTTAAAAGCACTTACCTGTAAGCGGGTTTGATTTCCGATAGCTACTTCACCTAGCTTGTCAAACACCCTTTCGCTTACTTCACTGTTCTTGCCAAATTCTTTAATAACATATAAAGAGGCACCATAGGCCCTCATTTGTTTTAATTTTCCTTCAGGCGCTCCATCCACTATGGCTATTTTGCAGGGAATACCTGCCGCCGCCGCATAAGCAGCGAGTGCCGCCCCTGTGTTTCCACTCGAAGTAGCCAAACAAATTTTGCCTTTGTTTGCCAGAACATCTGCTATCGCAAAGGCTGCAAACCGATCTTTATAGGAACCAGAAGGGTTGGATGATTCAAGTTTAAAGTAAAGGTTTGGAAAGCCTAATGCAGGGCCGATTTGCCTTGACTTAATCAGCGGAGTATTCCCCTCGCCCAATGAAAATGGTGCTAAACCCAAGGGTAAATTTAATAACTTTGTGTATTTGCTTATTCCTTTCAAAATTCGTTGGGGAATTGTAAGTTCTTGTTTTTATAACTATTAAAATTATGGGCAAAGCCACCATCGATATCCAATGATGTCCCATTCACAAACGAGGCATTGTCAGAAGCTAACCAGAAAACACCGTTGGCGATTTCCTCAGGTGAAGCACTTCGTTGCAAGGGTGTCATGTCTTCCATTTCGGCCACCAAGCTTTGACTCACGTCCCTTCCTTCGGGATCTTTGAAATTACTGCTCATGGCGGTGGTCACATTCCCAGGGCATACAGCTACTACCCTGATACCTGATGGGCCATACAAGGCTGCCATTTCATAGGTTAAGCTTAACAAAGCACCTTTAGCGGCAATGTAAGCCGGGCTTGTCCCTCCCGCTCTCTTCGCCATAACACTGCTCAGATGGACAATAACCCCACCATTACGGCCATATTCCATCTTTTTTGCCGCCAATTTTGATAGAAATACCGGAGAGGTGAGACAAATCTTTAAGGTCTTTTCCCAATTTTCTCTGGTAATAGTTTTCAAAGTCTCAATGGTTCTCCAAGCTGCATTGTTGATCAATACATCTATTTTGCCCCACTTACTGAAGGTAGCCTCCACAATTTCATCCACAAAATCATCTATTGCCAGGTCTCCATCTAAGACCAAAACATTTTCTGGTTTTGAAAGCGAGGCTGCTGCGGCCTGCAATTCATCTTTGTTTTCTGAAACCATAGCAACCAAATCCCCATTGCCAACGAAAGCCTCTGTAATCGCCTTACCAATGCCTCTGGATGCTCCGGTAACTATAATCACCCTTGGCTTATTTTCCTCTTCACTTTTCATTTATTACTTTTTATTGTATAGGTAAAATTCCAGCAAGGGCATCTCCTGCCTTGGCCATAGGCACTGCTCTTTTTAAGAATACCATTCCTGATCGTTGCGCAATGATATCAGCTCCTTTCTCCCCATTCTCTCTTAATAAATACCCCAACTTATCTCCTTTGGTAACGGAATCCCCTAAATCAACCTGAGCGATAAATATTCCTTCTTCAGGGGCAGGATGCATTACCTGCAAATGCCCACTTCCCGGCTTATTGTCTTCAAGAGTGAATTGGGGTTTGTCCTGACTGGCGTGACCAGGCAACATGCCAAAATACTTCAAAACATTTTGACATCCTGTCACCAGTTTGTCCACGCCATCAGACCGATAACCGCCACCTCTATATTCGCTGTAGATAGCAGGTACATTAGCATCCCTTGCTACAGATAACGTTCTGCCGTCCAACTCAGCGCTTGTCCCCCATACAATAGGCAAGTTAAAAGCCGCTGCCATAGCTCTTTGTTGGTCTAAAACCGATGGGTCTTGATGCAGCATATAACCTGAAAGGGGCGAAATATCAAATAAGTCCCCTCCCGTATGCATATCGATAAAGAAATCTGCTTTTCTGATCAGCTCACTAATTTCAGCAGCAACTTTTTCTGTAACGCTACCTTCGGAATCCCCAGGGCAAGTCCTGGCAAGATCTAGACTGTCTTCTCCTGCACGTGCTCCCGAGAAATAGGCATTTTTATTGGTAATGGGCACAAGTGTAACTGAACCAGCAATCAGGTTTGCCTTCAACTGATCAATTAACTTCATTACCGCTATAACGGGTTCGTATTCATCTCCGTGAACTCCTGCAATTATAAGCCCATTTGGGCCTTCTTTAGGAGCCTTGATAACTTGGGACGCAAATAATTCAGCCATTTTTTATTTAATTTTTCAACATATCGATTCTAACTATTTCTTGGCATATTTTGTCTGCCATAAGTGCATGTCCCTTATCATTGGGATGCACCCCATCCAACAATATTTCTTCTGCTGCATTCTCCTTAATGTCATAATAGTCAGAAAACAGCTTAAAATTGTCCACCAACCCCGTCTGGTATTTATTTGATAGCTTTTTAACTACTTCTACATATTGCTTTAACCTAACATTCTGGTATTCTGGATATTTTCCTCTCAAACCATTTGGCACCAATAATATCACTTCAGCGCCTTGGGACTGTAGCGCTTTAATCATCATTTTAAGGTTACGTTTATAACGCTTTAAAGGAATTCTGGAAGGCCCATCAGGAGCTGATCCATCGATATGGGCGTCATTTGTTCCAAAACCTATGATCACCAAATCAGGATTATGAGCTAGGACATCCGTTTCAAATCTATCCATACCATGTTTAATTTGGAATAAACCATGGTCTTTAATGCTACCAGTATGACTTCCGGGAATGCCAGAATTGATCACCTCTGCTTCTATGCCTTTCTCCAAAAGAAGAAAAGGCAACCTTTGGGCATAAACCTGTTCTATGGTATTTCTGGTAGCAGTTATAGAATTGCCAAAAGCCACCACTTTTAGCACTTTACCCCCCAGGAACAATTTTTCAGTTTCAATTGGCGCTTCAACGGTGGTATTAGAATAATCCCCCAATACCGTAAGTGGTAATAATTTCAGGAAAATTAAAATAACTATAAGGTTCATTTTCAATTTAAATTTGGTAGTCGCTGCTGTATATCAAGCCTTCAAAGGAACTTAGTCCCCATAAATCCAGTCCAAGTTTAAAAGGGTTAATCGAGTTATGGAAAGTCCCGTCCCTGCGGGTCTATTGCCTGCACAATAAGAGAGTAAAACCTCTTTGTCATTGACAAAGTGAATGGCTGTATAACAATACCAGCCATCCCGATCATCCTCCAAAACTTTTTCATTTTCCCAGGTTTTACCGTCATTTTTAGAGATGGCAATATTCAATGGGGTCCTTTTCCCCTTGTATAACCCTTCCTTTGCCCCGTTATTATTCCAGACCATCATAAGATCCCCTGTAGAAGGAATCCTTGCAATAGTGGCTGGTGATAGTGGAGATGGAATTTGAGTGGGTTTTGCGGAGGTCCATTTTTCTCCTGAATTTTTGGAATAGGCAGCAAATTGCACGCCTGCATCGGTACGGATGATCATCATGAGTTTTCCGTTTTTCAGGACAACTAGTCCAGGCTCCTGTAAGGTTACATTTTTTGGATTCTTCACCTCTTTTCCTGACTGCCAGGTTGTTCCATTGTCATCTGAAAAATAGGTGAATAACCGGCCCTTTTCGTTGAAATCTTCCCCTTCCGAAGTCCTGTGTAATGCTACAGGCATAATCAGCCTGCCATTTTCCAATTGTAATACCCTGTTATTATTGAGGACAAAGTATCCCTTCCTATCTGTAATACAAGGTGTGGGCTCTGACCAAGTTTCTCCTTCATCTTTAGATACCCGCATTAAAGGAATACAATCGCTTATACTGTTTTTCCGAGCGTAAAAAAGTGCAATATTTCCATCTTGAAGCCTAAGCAAAGAAACAGACATGACGTTCATTCCCCCATCATTGGACACTTTGGTCTTGCTCTCATCTGTCCAAGTATGACCATCATCTTCAGAATACCTTGCTGCCAAAAAAGCGGAACCAAAATCGCTGCCTGATTTGCCGGTAAAATGGGTATAAATAAACATAATTCTCCCATCTTTTAAGCGGATAAAATCTCCTTCACTGTTTCTGGGATTGTTTTCACCTGGATCCAATTGTAAAACAGTTTGTCTTTGTTGAGCATTTAATTCTGTCATAGCGGAAAAACTAAATAAAAGGAATAAAAAAATCAATCCCTTCCCTAACCTAATAATTATATTATTTCCATTCATATTTTTAACGATTTCCTATAACAGATTAATTCTCTTTCCACACATAACTCCCAAAATAATCCGGATAATTCCAATGAAAAGAGGTGTCTTTTTGATAGCTATGATCCGGATAAAACTTGTTTATTGAGTCAACTTCCGCCCTGATCATTTTAAAATTAACCGAATCAATAAATGGGTCTCTTGTATTCACTCTCCATTTATTAAGCACACGCTTTAACCTCTCCATCTCCTCCTGATAATTGGGGTCATCTGCCAGATTTTTAAACTCCCATGGGTCATTTTCCAGATCATAAAACTCAAAAGCCGGTGGATTCTCCCAGCGCTCATAAACTTCTTTAAGTTCAACTGGTAATGACGCTATTTCTTCCCTGGAAGTACCTGACAAAACCGTTGGGTAAATATGATCGGTGTACACTGAAAAGTAGGGATCAGGTTCACCACTGAACAAGTTATGAATCAACTTATACCTCTTACCCCGAATACTTCTTTTGGGATAAAAATATTTAGCTGTTCCAATCAACCCACCGGCATAAATATACTCATGTCCAAGCTGTTGCCCACTACCTACTTTTATAAGTGATTTTCCCGGAAGCTCTGGTTTTGGTTGATCAGAAACTGCATCTACGATGGTTGGAAAAATATCGATTACAGATACCATCTCATCACTCATCACCTGTCCTCCAGTTAATTTTTCCGGCCAGCTCACTATTAATGGTATTTTCAGTCCTGCTTCATAATTTGTGGTTTTACCTCTGGAAAACTGAGCCCCGTGATCACTGAGGAAAATTATCAAGGTGTTTTCTGCTAATGAGTCAATGTTAGGAGTTGTCACTACCTGATTTCCATAAGAACCCAGTTCCTGCCCATGATCTTCAGAAACAATAAGGAGAATATTGGGCTTAGTTTTTCCGGAATCCATTGGATCGGATTTACAGGAAGAAATAGCAACTAAAACATACAAGAAAAATAATTTGTACAACATAATTATCTATTTCTTTCTAAAGTTTATTACTTCTTATAAAACCAATTCGTGTCAAGTTTAGTCACTTTGGTAACAGAAAGGCCTGTACCACTAGGTCTGTCACCCGCGCAATAGCCCAAGAGCACATCATCTCCTACAAATTCCATGGCAATGTAACAGTACCAACCATCAGGATCATTTTCCAGGGTTTTTACATTGGTCCAGGTTTTACCTTCATCTTTAGAAATGGCCGCATTCAGTGGTGTTCTAAGCTTGGCAACCTCAGGATCATCTGACAAGTTGTTGTTCCAAACAGCCAGCAGGTCTCCGGTTCCAGGGATTCTTTCGATCGTCGCTGGAGAGACAGGTGAAACCAAAGTACTTTCTTCTACTTCTGACCAGGTTTCACCCTTATCTTCAGAATAAGAATAGCATTGTACCCCTGCATTGGTTCGAATAACCATCAAAATTGATCCATCCTTTAATTCGACTAGGCCCGGCTCTTGCAACACAATACCTTTAGGATTTGGTACTTGTTGGCTGCTTTTCCAAGTTTGTCCATTGTCATTGGAAGAATAAGAAAAAACATCAGCTCCACCGCTCCATTCCATACCAGGGCCTGCATGTTTTGCCACAGAAAGCATAAGGGTTCCATCTTCCAATTGAATTACACGATCGTTGTTTAGAACAAAATAACCTTCATTGTCTGTTATAACAGCTGTAGGTTCTGACCAGGTCTGCGCTTCGTCTTTAGAGATTCTCATGTAAGGTATGCAGTCGTCGGTGTCATTTTTTCTCAAATAAAACATGGCGATATCACCATTTTGCAGTCGAAGTAAGGATACTGACATCACATTCATTCCACCCTCATTTGGTAATACTTCCACATCCTCGGCTGTCCAAGTCTGCCCTTTATCCTCAGAAAACCTTCCTGCCAAATAGGCTGTAGCATGATCACTAGAGGATTCGCCATAATAATGCGAATAGACGAAAAGAATTCTACCGTCCTTTAGCTGAATAAAGTCACCTTCACTGTTTCTTGGGTTATTGTCTCCAGGATTGAGCACCAAACTTCCAGGAACACTTTCAATCTCTTTTGCAGTGGTATTAGCTTCTGCCGTCTGGTCTTCTACTGGCTTACCGCCACAACCATAGGTTACCAAAGCTGTTAAAACCAGCAATTTGATTGCACCACTCAATTTGTTCATTGTCATAGTCATATCATTTAGTCATAAAATTCGTCAACACTTAATTTCCGCAATACCATAGGTATCTTTTCCTTTAAGCCCAATCGTTCTGCAGCCATATATCCAAGTAGGACTTCATTGTCTACAAAAGAAATTGCTGTATAGCAGAAAAAACCTTCTGGGTCATTTTCAAGTACTTTAAGGTGCGTCCAACTTTTGCCTTCATCCTTAGAAATAGCTGCTGTCAGTGGCGTTCTAAAAGTTGCTGTTTCTTTTACTATACCTTTATTGTTATTCCAGATCAACAATAGATCGCCAGTATTTGGAATTCTTTTTAGAGATGCGGGAGCTCTAGGTGAAGCAATTTTTGAAGGGTAAACTTCTTTCCAGGTAAGCCCGCTATCTTGAGATTTACTTAAGTATTGGATACCACGATCTGTTCTTAACCACATCATGATGTCTCCATTTTTTAGTAAAATCACTCCAGGTTCTTGAACGACTACTTTATCTTGATTGGGCATCTCTTGGCTACTTTTCCAATTTTTACCATCGTCATCGGAGTAATAGCAATAAATATTACCACGCATGCTAAAATCGACTCCAGCAGTTTTGTGTAGTGATACAGGTGCCAGCAGTCTTCCACCAGGAAGTTGAATCACCCTGTCATTGTTCAATACAAAATAACCTTCTTTGTCATTAATTATAGGGATAGGTGCTGACCAGGTTTGCGCTTCGTCATTAGAAATCCGCATAATAGGTTTGCAATCGTCCAGAGAATTTTTTCTGATGTAAAAAATGGCGATTGAGCCATTGTCGAGCCTCAAAAATGAAACGGACATGACATTCATCCCTCCTTCATTGGAAACGATTACGGCATCTTTCTTGGTCCAGGTATTCCCACCATCTGAAGAATACCGTCCAGCGATAAAACCACTTGCATGGTCACCTGATCCTCCTTCAAATTTGGAATAGGCGAATAAAACCTTCCCGTCTTTTAATTGAATAAAGCTCCCTTCACTATTTCTAGGGGGAACTCCGTCTTTTCCAATATGAAGTACCACTTCTGAAGGATTTAAGAGCACTTGAGCACTTGAAAGGGTTACAAAATTCAAGAGGCTTAATCCCACGAATACCAATAATCTAGTCTTTCTCATCAAGATTGTTTTGCACAGATGTGCCATTTAGTGGGTAAAGTCCTTTTCATTAAATTTAACACGAAGGCCTCCCTGCATGGTGGTCACCCACAATTCTCCAGTATTACGCTCAAAAACATAGGGATAAGAAATTCTCCTCAAGGGTGGATCCATTTTTTGGCTGCTGTCAATTTTAGCAATCGCGGATGGAACAGACCAGGTTTTTCCGTCATCTTCAGAAAAAGCAATGGACAATTCATCCCTATGATTGCTTGCCGCTACTTCCGACCATTGCTTGTCTCCTCCTCGCAAAGGGTATTGATCTGTGCCTTCAGGAAACCTTCTATTCCATACCAAAAGCAATCTACCGCTTTCAAGCCTTTTAAGTAGACCAGGGGCAGAACTTGCCGCTATATCGGTTGGTCGTATATTTTCCCAGGTTTTCCCATCGTCCATTGAGAAAGCCTCCCAAAAAGTCCCCCAATTGGTACGCATCAATAGCCATAATTTCCCGAATTTAAGGGCCTCTAGCGTAGCCTCTGTGACTCCACTATGGTGCCCAATACCCCCTAAGTCAATAATATTGGACCTTTCCCAGGTTTTGCCTTCATTGCCAGACTTATAGGTCAATACCGTGTGGTGCCCTGGGTGGTGTCTCATCATCATAGAAGTGAAAACTACATTCCCATTTTCCGTTTCTATCATATCACGAACGGCACCTGTCCATTCATTATGGAGTTTTTGCACGTCTTGCCAGGTTTTACCCCCGTCCAAACTCCTCACCGTATAAGTAGGTAGTCGGGCCCCAGGAGAATCGGAAATATCCTCTTGCCAGTTCCAATTCGCTCTTTCCTGCAAATTCATAAAGGCCAAGATGATCACTCCATTGTTGGTCTTTATTATGGCCCGTTCATCTGAAATCAAGAAATTTTCCGGATCTTCAAATACAGGATAGCTTTGCCAGGTTTTACCATTGTCATTGCTTATGACACAATCTGTCCCTTCTACAGTTAGTATATTCCCGTTGACCAATTTGACAAATGGCCCCATCTTTAAGCCTTTTATTTCCTCAACGTCACGGTGCACCAAAGCTCCTATGGAGATCGGTTTACCATTGTCAGCACTTAAAAGAGCATGCTGCGCTTTTCCCGGAAGGGAAAGGACAGTCATGATCATAGTTAGGGTTAGAAATCGATAAATTTTGGTCATAGTACAAACTATTTAGACGGTTCAGTGAACATAATTATTGTTCATAACCAGGATTCTGGGTTATTTTTGAATTTAGACTAATGGTTTCCAAGGATATAGGCCAAACCAACAAGTAATTCTGTCCTGCTTTTCCTTGTAAGGATGGTACTTTTTCAAATGCTTGGTTAAAACGAACGAGATCCCACCATCTTTTCCCTTCGAAAGCCAACTCAAATAACCTTTCCTGCAATATGGCTTCATCATTTTCAGATTGGGATCCATTTGTAAATTCGTAGCTAGAAAAATTATCACCATAGGCTCTATTCCTTACACTATTAATTTCAGTAGAAGGATCCTGGCCAAGGGCATTTTTCGCTTCTGCTATAAGGAGTAATAATTCAGCATTCCTGTAAATTACAATATCATCGAGAAACCTTCTGGAACCTGATTCAGTATATCCATTGCCTTTTACCACAATTGAAGTTATAAAGGTATTGTCGACTTCGTTAGCGTATATCTCAAAGAAACTCCCTTCCTTTCGACTATCTTCGTCAGTAAACTGATCTCTCATAGTAGCAGATGGTGCCCACCAATTGAATCCACCAGGAGTACCAATCGTTTCTAGGGTCTTCGCATCATAGGTGTCTCTTACATCGAGTGCATTGATATACATGTCTGAAAACATGTTATTGGAAACCTCAAAATCATTGAAATGAACAGAGAAAATAATTTCTTTATTTCCTTTATTGTCGAAGTCAAAAACCCTAGAAAAATCATCCAGTAGGGCAAGATCGGCAGATTTCGCTTCATTCAATGCGCTTAAAGCAGTGGTAATATCGGCATCTCCGCCTCCCATCGTTTTTCCTGTCCACAAATATACATCTCCTTTTAGTATATTGGCCGCAGCCTTGGACCACATGGACCGGCCACTCGGGAAGTTATTGTTTGGAAACAAGCTTATGGCCCTATCGAGGTCACTTTTTATCAGGTCAAAAATAGCAGTAACAGCAACTCTTTCCTGAAAGGTAGTTTCTGCATCGTAGCCTTCCACAGGTTCAGTCACCAAAGGTACATCACCCCATGTTTTAGCAAGAACAAAATAGACGAATGCTCTCATACTATAGGCTTGGGCTAACAAATCATTTTTTTTCTCTTCACTAGGAAAAGAAATATTGGGAACATTTTTTATCACAAGGTTTGCATAATTGATCACCCGGTAGGATTGCAACCAATCAAGGTCAGCATTGCTCTCATTCATGTCATTTTCAAAATATTTTCTCCTATAATCCGCATTTTGAATTCCTTCACTCATTACTTCACTTCTTGCCTCTCCCATAAAGTAGAGTGACCTGCTGGACAGATCCCTAAACTGATTGTACATCCCTATGACTCCTCCAGTTGCATCCTGCTCTGATTGCCAGAAAGAGTTGGCTCCAATTGAACTTATGGGAGCTAATTCCAAAGGTTCTATACAAGAATAGTGGAACAAGAAAATAACAATACCAAGAAGGTAAATCTTTATATTAATTAATTTTTTCATGACGTTTTCTTTATGATCAGGACTTAATTAAAGAGAAAGGTTAATACCTAACATGATGTTTCGGGGTACCGGAAAACGTCCCCTATTCATCCCTCCATCTTCCGGAGAAAGACCACTAAAATTAGTGAAATACATCAAGTTATTTCCAGTAAGATTTAGTCGGATACCTTCTATGCCAATCTTTCTGTACCAATCTGCCGAGTAGTCATAACTTAAGGTAAGTTCTCTTAATGCCAGGAAATCCCCCTTTTCATAATTTTGCGAACTACCTCTTCCATTGCTGATATTTCTGGGGTCTCCCCTCCAATAATTACTTTGGGCTACCTGATCTGCCCAGTAAAATTTGGGAACATCAGTCACATCTCCCTGATTTTCCCAGGACCTTAAAATGTTTGAACTCATGTTGGTATTTCCAACAAACTGACCATCCAGGTTTGCCCTTACATAATTATAGATAGTATGCCCTGTCGTATAGTCCATTCTCAGGTAAAGGTTGATTCCCTTATAATTCACGTTATTGGTAAATCCTCCTGTCCATCGGGGAAAAATATTGCCCATGTATACCCTATCCCTGGTATCTATCACATCATTTTCATCTACATCCAACCAATCAACATCACCTCCGAATCGGGTTCTGTCCGGGCCTGCCATGATCATATCCTGAGGTGCCTCCGCAGCTGCCTGATCTGTCGGAAAAATGGATTGGTATTGGTAACCATACATCTCTCCAATTTGGCCGCCTTCCTGCAAACCACCTTTCCAGACATAATCTCCAATGGCCCTATCATAAATTAGTATTCCACCAATCCTGTTGTTGGCATTGTCATTTTCAGGCAATTCCAATATTTTATTCCTGACAAAAGACGTATTGAATCCAATATCCCACATCCAGTCTTTGGTTTCAAGGAGATTTAAATTGACCTCAAGCTCTACTCCGCTGTTTTCCAAACTGCCAAGGTTGGTCAAAATACTTGTAAATCCCGTCAACTTCGGCATGGCCAGCGTAGTAATAAGATTTGAGGTAACGCGTTGGTAATAGTCAAACAACAAACTGACTTTGCCATCGAAAAGACTGGCATCAAAACCGATATCAAAGGTTCTGGATTCCTCCCACCTAAGGTTTGGATTGGCAATTGTGGTGTATTCAACCGCTGCGTTTCCCTGATAAATGGATCCTACGCTATAAGCTCCCTGGGATTGAAAATCACCCAGATTACCCAGGTTTCCATTCAGTCCGTAGCTTGCCCTCAGTTTAAACTTATCAATACCAGCCGGCTGGTTCCAAAATGATTCGTTGTGGAGGTTCCACCCTGCGGATACGCCGGGAAAGAACCCCCATTTGTAAGCAGATCCCAGGTTAGAGGCGCCATCATATCTGGCACTGGCGGAAAACAGGTATTTATTGTCAAAATCATAATTTACCCTGCCAAAATACCCAAGAATCAGCTGCTTCCCTTTGGTACTGGAAACCTGAACAGGCTCACCGGATGCATTTAACGTAGGAATCAAGTCTGTTGCCGCTCCCCTACCTTGCGCAAACAGGGTATAGTTATCTCTTTGGTACAGGGAATAACCCAGTGTAGCATTGAGGTTGTGTAGTGAGTTAAAGCTTTTTTCGTAGTTGAAAACTGCATCTACCTGAATTTGTTCCCAATTCTCTTGCCTTCCGGTCGCGTTCCTGTCTTCCACCAATTGGGTAGGCGCATTAAGATAAGACATCAAAAAAGTGTTGGCCGTATTTGTTCTGGAAAACAGGGAAGCGGAAGGTTCAAAACTCAGACCTGGTGCAAGTTCCCAATTGGCACCACCACTAAGCGTCATGAAGCTTAAAGTGTTATCATTTATGCTTCTACTCAGGTGGTATGCCGGATTCCCTAAAGACCGATTAACTCCGGGAGATAAGGTTCCATCTTCAAAAGTATATTTGGCAGTAGGGGGAGTGGCTATAGACCTTTCAAACAAGTTATTTTCGCTGTAAACCAAATTATCAGAAGATCTGGTGAAATTTAGTCCCCCAAATACAAAGAATTTCTCATTTACTTCCAACCTTCCATTCATATTGGCAGTAAATCTTTTATAATTGGTGGTAATGGCTGTTCCGTCCATATCAGCATAACCTACACCAATACTAAAAGTCGCTTTTTCAGACCCCCCGGATAAATTCAGGTAATGGTCATGGGTTACGGCTGTTCTAAACAAAACATCCTGCCAATCTACACCGTCAAAAATAATGGTTTTCGAGGGATCCACTGGATCAGGCATACTCTCCCAGCCCTCATTTAGCTTGTATTCATTTTCAGCGGTCAGATACTGTGTCGTATATGCAGTATTATTGGTAAGGTCATTTCCTATGCCATAACCAAAAGCACCATTTAGCTGAGCAAGCCTTGTTTGAGATTTTATGCCCGTAGCCGCTAATCCTGATCTTGAATAATAGATATAATCCCTTGCAGACAAAAGGTCATATTTTTCCCTTAATTGAGAAGTGCCAATAGTATATCTATAAGTTACTTTCGTGGTACCAGCCTTGCCACTTTTGGTTGTTAAAATCACCACACCATTGGATGCACGAGAACCATAAATCGCCGTAGAGGCAGCATCCTTTAAGACTTGCATGGACTCAATATCCATTGGATTGATACCCTCAATGTCATCCCGTATCACACCATCCACTACGTACAAAGGTTGGGCTCCATTGGGATTGTTTATGGATGTTCCACCCCTAACAATTACCCTGGGAGCTGCTCCGGGCTGACCGCTCAGGGTTTGCACCCTCACTCCTGAGACAGTACCCTGCAAAGCAGAAGCAGCATTACCCAATGGTACATTTTCAAGTACCCTGGTATCGAGTGTACTTACTGAAGTGGTTAATTTTTCCCTAGACTGCTCTCCATAACCAACAACGATGATTTCATCGAGGGCTCCAAGGGCTGTTTCTAAAGTTATATCTATATTGGTTTGATTCCCAATGCTAATTTCCTGAGGTTTAAAACCTATAGCAGAAAATTTCAATACGGTATTGTTACCAGATAGGCTTATGGAAAATTTCCCATCCATATCTGTAACGGTCCCGGAGGCCGTGCCCATGTGGATAATATTAACACCAGGAATAGTACTTCCATCTTCTTTGGAATATACTGTCCCTGTTACATTTTGGGACTGCGCCCAAGACTTCTCTGTAGAGAAGGATACTAACAGCAACATTACAAAAAGGGATTGCCACCATTGTGTGTAGAGTTTCTCGATCATATTTGTCCTATTTATACCGTGATTCAATAATTTCTCCCTACAAATCACTCATTTATAGGGGTTAAAGTTTGATTAAATTATGTATTATTTATTCAAATATAATCAATAAATCCAGCTCTCAAAATCCAGTCATCGAATAATTAGAAATTTCCAGGAATTTATTTATTATCCAAATCTAATGGGACTTGGCGATAGATTTCACATTACAAGTGTTTAATTTATGTAAAGAACAATCTGAAAAACTTTATTCTATAAAATTTAAAAAAATCGATAAAAACCAAATAAAATACCAACTCATCATTTTAAGTATTTAATCTGAAACGAACCCTCATTTAATCAATCAGTCGATATTGAAGGGAATTGACCTCAAGTGCTTTAGATTCCTAAAACAAAACTAAAAATAAAAATAATATTATTTTTTTGCAAAGAAACAGTTAGTAAAGTTAAACTAAATCACTATTTAAAAACATTATAATATGCCTAACCCTGGGATTTTTAGCAAAACAAAGAGGTTAAGCGAAAGGCCTTTTAGAAGCCAACCCGCCTTTCTTTTCGTATATTTATGTATTATATATTATTTTTGAAATAAAAAATATGTTGGTGTTTAAACTCAAAATCTTCCTTGATGTATCAATTGAAGGGAAATAACTTCCGCTTATTAAAATATTAGGTATTTAAGTTACGGGGTTGATTGGTTTTTGGATGAGCTGTTTAATAATACTTATTATATTTGCGGGAGCAAAAAAACAAAAAGCATAAGTGAGTAAATTCAATGTCAAGCCAAAACCAGTTTTGGATGCCACCCTATCTTTGGTAGACAAGGTAGAACAAAACTTAAGAGATTACTTTTCAGAGGCCAATCTCCAGCCAGGTGATGCCATTCCAAAAGAAGCGGAACTGGCATTGTCCATGGGAGTAAGTCGGACTGCTTTAAGAGAGGCCCTTTCCAGGCTTCGTACCTTGGGTTTAATAGAGTCCAAAAGAAACAGAGGTATCATCCTAACACAACCAGATATTTTAGGGAGCTTTGAGCGGGTACTTAATCCAATGTTATTGGACAGTGCCACACTTCAGGATATTTTTGAGCTGCGATTGGTTTTAGAAATGGGTATAACAGATTTTTTGTTTATGAGAAAATCCAAGGTTAACTTGGATAAGCTCGAGTTACTCGTAAAAAAAGAAGAAGAAACAAAAGACAGGTTTCTAAAAAACAGGTACGATGTAGCGTTTCATTCCATGCTTTATGAAATATCAGGCAATCAAACGCTTTTGAGGTTTCAAAAAATGCTTCTGCCTATATTCAACCTTGTCCACAGCGGACAAATCATCAGTAAGTCCGAGGTCAAGAATGCTGTTACCCACCGTGACTTATTGCTCGACCTTCAACAGGGTACCCCACAATCCTTTAGAGAAAAAATGAGTATCCATTTAAAAGTATACCTGGACAAAGTGGATGAGTAAAAAAAACGGGCAGATTATAAATTCTGCCCGTTTCAAAAATAATTTTAGATGGCTTATCAGCCTTTATAATCTTCAGCAATTTGTCTGGAGACACCTAAACCATCAATACCTAGCTCGACAACATCACCGGCCTTCAAGTATCTTGGTGGTTTCAGTCCCATACCTACACCTGCAGGTGTTCCAGTACTAATGACATCACCAGGCAATAAACTCATGTATTGACTAATATGACTTACTAGTTGCGGGATATTGAAAACCAAATCAGAAGTATTGCTGTCTTGCAGCATTTCATCATTTACCTTAAGCCATAATCTCAATTTGTGAGGATCAGCGATTTCATCCTTAGTTACTAGATTAGGTCCAAGTGGAGCAAAGGAATCAGCACTTTTCCCCTTAACCCACTGTCCACCGTGCCTTAACTGAAAATCTCGCTCACTGACATCATTGTGCACAACGTAACCGAACACATGATCCATGGCATCTTCCTCAGAAACATAACTGGCTTTTTTACCTATCACAATAGCCAACTCAACTTCCCAATCCGTTGCTTTGGAATTCTTTGGAATCACGATAGGATCAAAAGGTCCTGAAAGTGCCGAGGTAGCTTTCATAAACAATACAGGTTGCTCAGGAACAGCCATTCCACTTTCTTTTGCGTGTAAAGAGTAGTTCAACCCTACACAAATAATTTTGGATGGAAAAGGAACAGGAGATCCTAACCTAGTATCAGATTCGATTTCCGGGCAACTTGCTACATTCGCTTCCAACCACGCTGCTAATTTTTTCAGATTCCCCTCATCGCCTAAAAATTCAGCTGTCCAGTCTGAACCAAAAGCTGAACAATCGATTTTTTTACCTTCAGAGGTTATAACTCCGGGCTTTTCCTGCCCTACTTTTCCAAATCTTATTAATTTCATTTTTCAATTATAGTTTAAAGTAATTACATTTTTAATTTAGAAAATCCACCGTCTACCAAATAATCAGCACCGGTTAGAAATTTAGCTTCATCAGAGGCTAGAAAGAAAGCCATACCGGCTACTTCTGAGGGAGCTGCCATTCTCCCTATAGGCTGAGTAGCCGACAGCTGTTCAAACATTTCCTTTTCTTTTCCCGGATAGGTTTTGGAAATATAATTGTCCACAAAAGGGGTATGTACTCTCGCCGGAGAAATGGCATTGCACCGAATATTGTCTTTGACATAATCCCTGGCAATGGTTAGTGTCATATTGAGCACCGCACCCTTACTCATGGAATAGGCAAAACGATCTGGAATACCAACTGTAGCCGCAATGGAGGCCATGTTGATGATCACTCCGCCACCATTGGCTACCATCCTTCCGATCACAGCTTTTGAACAATGGAATACGCCTTTAATATTCACAGCAAATAAACGGTCCAAGTCAGCTCCTTCTGTGGACTCAAGGTTTCCAATATGAGAGACGCCGGCATTGTTGATCAATACATCTATTTCTCCGGGGATTGCTGCTATGACTTCATTTACTTGAGACTGATTAGAAACATCGGTTTGCTTAAAACAGACATCATAACCGTTGCCTTTTAGTTTTTCTACAACTTGAAGCCCATTTTCCTGATTATAATCTAACACATAGACTGTGGCACCTGAGACTGCAAATTTTTCCACTATTGCCAAACCTATTCCACTGGCCCCACCCGTGACCAAAACATTTTTCCCCTTCATTTACTATAAAATTTTCTAATTAGTTAATACTATACTTATAAAAATTATTTACCCAACATAGGAAATAATCGTTTCAGTTCCTCATCTGAAGGTTGGGAACCGTATTCACAAACTTCAAAGGCTTCCGCGTATTTAGCTTGCGCACTTTTGGAAGTTCCATACCATTTCTCCAGGCTATTCCTTACCGAAGGATTTATGCCTCCCCCTCTTTTTTCTTTTAACCACGCTTTTCTTTCTTCTTTTCCTTCCGGAACTTCATCAGCATAGCCTGCTATCCAAGGTAACCACTCATAAAACTGAGATACATGTGCATCCAATCCATTTATTTTCTTGTCGATTACAGAGGTAATATCTATTGCTATATCGGGTTCAAACGGGTTGGGTTTTTGGAAATGATCCTGAAAGTACAAAAACACAGGGTTTTTGCTTAGTGGCGGTGTATCTGGAGCCACATTAGGAACACCTACCATATAGGCTGCATCCTGTACCAATACTCCAGTATAGCGATGGTCAGGATGGTAGTCATTTGGTCTAGGAGCAATTACCACATCAGCATCCCATTCCCTGATCTTCCGAATGATCTGAAGCCTTATAGCTAGTGTAGGCAATAATTCACCGTCATGGTTATCCAAAACATCATAGGCCACCCCAAGTCTTCTGGCTACTTCCTGGGTTTCAGCAATACGCCTTTTGGCAAGCATACCACCCCCTTCTTCCATATGCCCTGCATCACCATTTGTAACAGAGACGAATTTCACATTGTGACCCATCTCCACAAAAAGAGATGCTGTGCCACCACTTTTTAAATCACAATCATCAGGATGGGCACCTATCATAATGATATTTAATGGTCTTTCCTGAGCTTCTACTATAGAAACAGCGAAAAAACAGAACAAAATTGCAATAAAACTTGATTTCATAGTCAATTTTTCGGTTGTTTAAAATTCAAGGTTGAAGATAGGCATTTAGGCCTGTTTTGCCAATCCGTTAATCCAAATTATCAGTCATTTGCCCACTTTACTCAGAACTTATTCCTTATCTTTGCCACCTAAAATTTAATTTCGCGAAACAAAGTACAATTAGATATGCTTCAGGTAAATGAAATAAGAGCAAACTTTGCGCATGCCTGCGAAAGGCTTAGCGCCAGGAATTTTGAAAATCCTGAAGAATTGCTGGGGAATGTAATAAGACTAGAAGACCTAAGGAAACAAATTCAGCTGGATCGAGATAACCTTCAGGCTGAATCCAACACGATTTCGAAGCAAATCGGCCAATTAATGAAGGCCGGTAATAAAGAAGAAGCAGAAAAGGTTAAGCTGAGAACTTCTGAGATAAAAACACAGGTGAAATCTCTAGAAGATAGCTATTCGCAGACAGAAACAGAACTAACCCAAATGCTATACACCATACCAAATATACCGCACTCATCTGTCCCTGCGGGTAAATCTGCAGAAGACAATGAGATCGTTTTAGAAAACGGAAATATCCCACAATTGGAAGAAGGCAATAAAAGCCCTCATTGGGCATTGATTAAAAAATATGACATTGTTGATTTTGAGTTGGGGGTGAAAATTGCTGGCGCAGGATTTCCTGTTTACAAAGGCAAAGGGGCCAAGATGCAAAGGGCTTTGATTAACTTTTTCTTGGATGAAGCAGAAAAAGCTGGTTATACAGAAGTCCAGCCACCCATATTAATCAATGAAGAAAGTGGCTATGCAACAGGACAACTTCCCGACAAAGAAGGGCAAATGTACTTTGCACAAGAAGACGGACTTTACCTGATACCTACTGCAGAGGTCCCTATTACGAACATGTACCGCGACGTCATTCTTCAGGAAGATGAACTTCCCAAAAAAAATGCAGGCTACACGCCTTGTTTTAGAAGAGAAGCAGGCAGTTGGGGTGCTCATGTACGGGGTTTGAATAGGTTGCACCAATTCGATAAGGTGGAAATTGTACAAGTTACACATCCGGATAATTCGTACAAAACCTTAGAGGAAATGAGCTTACATGTACAGGGCTTGTTACAAAAACTAGCGCTGCCTTACAGGGTTTTAAGGCTATGTGGGGGGGACATGGGATTCACCTCTGCATTGACATTTGACATGGAAGTATTCTCAGCTGCGCAGGAAAGATGGCTGGAAGTAAGTTCTGTAAGTAATTTTGAAACGTACCAAACCAATCGGTTGAAATTACGCTTTAAGAACAAAGATAATAAAACCATTTTGGCGCATACCCTTAATGGAAGTGCCCTGGCCCTGCCAAGAATCATGGCTGCCATTTTGGAAAACAACCAAAGTGTCAATGGAATAAAGATGCCTGAAGTTCTGGTTCCCTACCTGGGATTTGACACCATTGGTTAGAACAAAAGGTTACAATACCATCCGATGGTTTTTTTAAGGAAAAAATCATCGATTTAATTGGATTAACTGCCCTACCCTATTAATGATTTCCAGAGGAAAAAAAAGTTAGGACGCACGTTGTTTACCTAAGGTTACTTTTTTGACGTCTTGGAATCTAGGTTAAATTGATAACTTTTGTTTCCAGTCCTGAACTTCCACATAAGCTTTGTCAACTACTGCTTGTTGATCTGAAGTAAGCGGATTTTTTGCCCTTCGGCTCACAATTTCCAAATCTAAACCTTCCATATTAAGGTAATACCTGGAGGAAAGCATGTAATTGGCGGTTATTCTTGATTCCATGTCTCTAAGTTTGTCTTGCAACCAATCCACCTGCTCCTTTTTACCTGAATCGCTGGCATTTTTACATAACCAAGCGATTACCTCTGGGTAATAATTTCCAGCAATGGGAGACAATCCAGCGCCACCATTGCGTAGGGAAGCTACTGCACTACCCATGTGAGCATTGTAAAAACCCATTTTACTGCCTTCCGCTATATTAAGTTTTTGGAGAATATTGTCAATGTCCTCCGAAGTATCTTTATGGTACACCAATCTACCGGATTGCAATAAAAATTCAAGTACCCTTTTGGAAAGTATTCTTTTATATGGTGAAGGACATTCGTAAGTACCTAAAGGGATTTCACCTGTCAAAGACAAATACGCTTCCAAGTTTTTGATCACAACATCATCAGATTCTCCCTTTTCTCCGAAGTGAGAGGTAATCATAATAACGGCATCTACGCCAGTATCAGCGATCTGCTTTGTGAATTCAGCTTTCTCCTGTGCTGTGCTACCAAAGGATCCTGTAGCAACAACTGGAAATCGACCGTTGACTCTTTTGACTACGGTCTCGGTTACTTTCAACCTTTCCTCTGGGCTCAGGTCATACATCTCACTGCTAAGGCAATTGGCAAAAAAACCACGTGCTCCTGATTCGAGATAGTAATCTGTAAGCTTCTTTAACCCTTTATAATCAACAGATTTATCTGCTTTATAGGGAGTCAGCATTACAGGTACAAAAGCTTTTTCAACAGCTTTTGCCTTTAATGGCGTATTTGCCAACAAACTATTCCATGGGGTAAGCCCTGCTAATGTTCCTAATGCCATTTTTTCTAAAAATTTTCTCCTGTCGTTTTCAAGACTCATGGTAATATAAAATTGAATTGAACCCGATAATTCGGTTTCAAATGGTTTGCAAATTTAATAGATAATAATACTCGTCTACTTTAATAACCCCTTAAAAGAGCAAACAGACCAGTAGCAAGCAATAAAATTATGGCTTTACGGGGAAGTTATTATGATTAGGTGACTATATTTGCGGTCAATATGTGGAAGGAAATAGCTTTGTTGGTAAAAAAAGAGGCCTTATTGGAATGGCGACAAAAGTATGCCATTAATGGAATACTCCTTTATGTCACCAGTGCGGTTTTTATTGCCTATCTAAGCATGGGAACAGGCCAAGGGAAATTGCAAGTACCCATTTGGAATGCACTTTATTGGATCATTATTCTTTTTTCAGCAGTAAATGCAGTGGCCAAAAGTTTTGTACAAGAGCAGCAAGGTAGGCAACTGTACTATTTTATGATCGCCTCACCTGAAGCTATTATTTTATCCAAAACCATTTACAATACTGGACTCACCCTCGTATTGGCACTATTGGGCTACTTGGTTTTTAGTGTGGTTTTTGGTAACCCTGTGGCTGATCACCCATTGTTTCTTTTGAACTTATTGTTAGGGGCCATAGGTTTTTCTGCGGCATTGACCATGGTGTCTGCCATTGCTTCTAAGGCAGGAAACAATGGCACCTTAATGGCTATTTTAAGCTTCCCGGTAATGATTCCCATCCTTCTAATGACTATTCAGGTTTCCAAGAGCGCTATTGATGGCTTGGACAGAGGTATTAGTGCAGAAAAAATCCTAACCTTAATGGCTATAAATGCAATTGTAATGGCCACCTCCTACCTGCTTTTCCCTTATCTTTGGAGGAGTTGATTGCGAACATTTAACCCGATTCCATGAAGTGGAAAAAGCTGTCATAGAATGGGCTGAAGCCCAATCCTATTGAATTAATTATACTGATTAATAGGTTCAGGCCAAATTCTTGAAAAACGTTAAAGAGGCATTTTTATGAATAGCCTCCTGCTATAGCTGGAGGAAATTAGGGAATTAAACTCCTTTCTGGCTTTAGCCAAATCATTACCTCGAGGATCTCCTCAAATGAGAGGAAGCCAAAATCCTTTGACCAGTTGGTTCAAGAAGAATATGCAATTGGGAGTTAAAAATTTCATTTGATAGTAAGGTATAGTTCCAAATACAGAACGGTATGATTTAAACCAATAAAGGTGGGACAAATCGAACCGTTTTATCCGGAAAACACAATTAGCAAGACTTTTAAGAGGCTGTTAGCAACTAGTCATATTAAGTAGCTTTCCTTCAGTCAATGGCTGATTGATAAATAATGCAAAATTGATAAATACACTTAGAAGGATTCAATTGAGTTCATTTCTCCAAACAATAACCTTATCATCCCATTTTAACGCACAGATAGAAAGTTTTGCCTTATTCCCTCTGTTCATTTTTGCCCCTGAGATGCTGCGTTTCTCGGGACAGGCCCTGATTAACTAGGGTGTTCAGGGCAGGCCCTGATTCACTAAGGTGTTCAGGGCAGGCTATGACACAAAAACGAACCAAAAAGGTCAAGGCTGTCAAATCTTATTTCAAATGATGGATGTGGTTTAATGAATAGAGCCCATATACATCGCCATCATTTGATTTTTGGATCAGGATTCCAGGCTAAAAAAGAGTGGATCTCCTTGTGGGAGCTAACTCATTTTTTTAACGCCCTCCATCCTGCTCCAAAAACCATAACCTTTGAAGGCCGAAAAGACCTGATATAGTATGCTGTTAAAATATAAGGGATTTCCTGATCTTTGATTTGATAAGCCTCTCCTTATAGCTAAAAATAGGTTATCTGCATAGAAAATACAAATGAATACTTGCCGATTGATAAACAACGGTATAGTTGGGTTGGGTACCTATTTCAAACCTCAGCCAGACAGTGGTCAGTATTGCGGACTATTTGTTTACTAAGAAATTCTTTAGTAAGCCATTGCAAATGGCATAAAAAGGAGTACGACTTCAATGGAGGTTAGGAATGAAAGAGTGTAGTGGATAGTCAAGTAGGCAAGGGGAATTTCACCCCAAGCCTCTCATCCCGGTCGACCGGGATACGTGAAACTCTCGCTTCATACGGCTCTTGTCATACAAATTATATCCAATTGTAA